>Ga0187848_10000829_pt1 | contig 27378 bp, 24 predicted proteins | sample June2016WEW_4_40_FD_132424 | JGI IMG/M metagenome (GOLD analysis project Ga0187848, IMG submission 132424) | Peatland microbial communities from SPRUCE experiment site at the Marcell Experimental Forest, Minnesota, USA - June2016WEW_4_40 | ecosystem: Environmental > Terrestrial > Soil >... | reverse complement strand
GAAGCCGAAGCAGAGCGCGAGATTGCCCGGCCGCACGATGTCACGCTGCGCCGGCGCGTCGAGTTGCGGGACGTGTCGTTTTCCTATGCCGCTGACGGTCAGTCAGCGGTTGAGCACGTCAACCTTACAGTCGACGCGGGAAAGATGACCGCGGTCGTGGGCACGTCAGGCGCCGGAAAGAGTACGCTAGCCGACCTCATTATGGGGCTGATTGAACCGCAAAAGGGTGCGGTGTTGATTGACGGGGTGCCGCTCGAAGCTGAACAACTAGACGCGTGGCGCGGGTGCATCGGCTACGTCGCACAAGAGACGTTTCTTTTTAACGACACCGTGCGCGCGAACCTGCTCTGGGCGTATCCCGACGCGACCGAAGATGAGCTGGGTACGGCGCTCCGCTTAGCCGCCGCTGACGATTTTGTCGCGAAGCTTCCCGATCGGATGGAGACGGTGCTCGGCGACCGGGGGGTGCGCTTGTCGGGCGGAGAGCAGCAGCGGCTCGCGCTTGCACGGGCATTGCTCAGGAAGCCGAGCGTGTTGATCCTCGATGAAGCAACGAGCAACCTGGACTCAGAGAACGAGCGGCGTATTCAAGGGGCGATTGAGGCCCTGCACGGCGGCATCACCATCGTCGCTATCACCCACCGTCTCTCGACGATCCGCAACGCCGATGTCATCTACGTGCTTGAGCGCGGGCGCGTAATAGAGACCGGTGACTGGGCGTCGCTCACCGCCGGAGGGACTGGGCGTTTCTTCGAGTTATGCAAGGCGCAAGATGCGCTGCAGGAAATAAGGGATGTCGGTGCAGCCCCTCAAAGGGTCGAACCGTCCGTTTCGCCCTGTTGAGTAATGGCAGCCGTTCCGTTCGCGTGACATAGAGGCGCAGCAAAGGTAATCAGGTCCCCTTGACCGGCTCGTGTATCGGGCGCCATTACCAGAATGCCTGAAATCACCGCATAACCTGCCTGGTCCGCGACAAAAATGACTGTAGAATGGCACAATGCAGAGGAGAGCTATTGCTTCACTCACAGCGACGACCAGAAGCTTACCGGCGAACACGATGAATTGACTCCGTGGCGCCAAGCCTCCGCGTCGCAGTGTAGTCGAAGATTTCTGGAAGCAATAGAAGCACTGCGTAGCGGCAAAATTAAGTCGGCGATACCCGCGCGGCTGCATATAAAGTACTCCGCTTTATTGTAATAGAGTCACCGTTCTTTGATACAGGATGATGGCGAACACGATGACGCAGATAACAACAAATATGGCGATGTTCTTTCGCCACGCCATAGTGATCATCGAGGGCTTGGTAAGTTCAACGAGCACGAGGAATTCAATGATAATGAGCATAAGAAAGATCTCAATCACGTAGACATTGAGCAATGCCAAAACAGCGATGGTGATGAACGTGAGCGCTAGCAGACTGTACACAAAACGCTGCGTCTCGGTGATAATCATGCTGTTCAACCAGCGGAGCTACTTATCACTAAACGTTGGGTTCATATAAAGACGTCTGTCGCGTGCTTGCTGCCTGCAAGTCGATGATAGGGACATCATTGCTTTCGAGAGCTGCTGTGAACAGAACCGAGATAGGGGTAGCGCGTTTATGCGAGTATTGCAGTTTCAGCACGGATTCGCAAGAGAGGCTTTACTCTTTGTCGCCCTGCAGCCAGAGACACGGGTTTTGATTGAGACTCTGCCGCTAGATCCGGCAAAGCAACGTGTGATCAAAGCAGTAATGTTGAGGTTCGTTCGGTTCTTCAAGGTGTCACAAGGTCCGAGGCAATAACGTTGGAATACGGTACGCCGGCGATTCGGCAAGCCCGGACTCCGGACACCTGGTTACGATTAGGTGACGTTGACCCATAAGTACGTTTCTCGGTAGGGTGCTGAATAGTCGGAATTCCGGTACAGCAAGAATTCCATCTTCATGTTCTGCCCTATTCGATCGGGTTTCAACGGGACGCTTTTCTGAAACGTTTCACCGTTTGCGAGCGTAAAATTCTCCTTATACAGGGTTGTCGCGTTTGAAGTATCGTTGAGCCTGATCACCAAATCGTAGGTGGTGTCACGCTGCTCTTGATTGACTACCCCAACAGTGACGTTCTTCACTTGGCCAAGGACGTACTGGGTTGGATAGTCAGCTGCGGTTCCGGACTGACCCAAAATATAGAGCTCCGTAAATGTATCGCCGGTCGGGGCGAGCACCAGGTACGCAAACGTGGCCGTCGACACAACGATTGAGACGAGGATGACTACGGTCAGTGCTTTGTCGAAGCGCGTTGGTGATTGCGAGACGATTCGCGTTGCGCTGTCGGCAACGTCACGCGCACGCACTGAGAAGCGTTCGTCTTGAGGGGCGGCAGCCCTGCGAACAATGCTTACGTAAACACAGATAACAACGAATCCGGTAGCGCAGGCCATGAGAGGTTCCAAGCGAATCAGCCACGGCGTGTAGTTAAGACCGATGCCGATGAGACCAATGGTACCTATGCTGAAGCCGAAAGAGAGCGCTATTCGTTCGATGTCGCTCACGTCTTCTTTTCGCGGAAAAAAGGCAGCTATGAAAACATAGCCGGGAACGAGAAGTACGAACACGAGGCCGAGCAAGGGCCGCAGAAAGGTGTCGTTCAGATAGGGCACGAAAACCAGCGCGACCGTGGCAATCGTAATACCGAGTGCTAATGCCAGATCAAAATGCCCGTTCACGAGGGTATCTGCACGGGTGGCGGCGCGTCGCAGCCAGGAAGAGTTGATTGATCGCTGCGTTTTCGTCGTTTTCATTGGATCGTAGCCGAGTAATTCTGTTGCCGAGGTGTGATTGGTTAACCAGCAGGCGCTTTCTCGACGTGCGTTTGACAGAGCTTGTCGTGTAAGTGGCTGGAAGAGATGTCATCACAGGCTCTATTTAAATCGATGGTTGCGCCTTCAAAGTCGTTTAGGCACGAAACCCGTCCACTGACTCTCGGCCAGACCGCTGTGAGCGCTCCAAAGTGAGAGACACCGCAAACCTAAAACGGCGCTTCTCGGCACGCTTGACAGCGATTGATCCCCTCTTAACGCAAGACGATCTGTGCTTGTCACGGTGATCGTCCCGATGAAATCCTCAAGGAAATGCAGCCTAGCTGTAAGTATCTCGGCGGCAGCTTTGTGTATGCGTACGCGCCCCAATGAATTGAGCACGATCCAACCAAGGTGAAGCCCATCGCAGCAAAAGCCAACACGATGAGCTATCAAAAACGCAGCAATTCTGCCACGCAGAAGGCTTGACTATCAGGCGACGCCGTTACGTGACAAACAAGACCTCATCTGCGCCTGTTGTATAGATAACGTTAACGCTTCGATCGTTCTGAAGCTTATTAATGTCCGCTGGAGTGATCGCGGGAAATCCCCAGATGCCCATGATCGGGCTGTTATTCAGCACGGGGTTTTCAGCCACCGCAAGTTGCCGGTCCTGGCCAAAAGCGATCAAACTGTTGTTTGATAAAGAGCTCCTGAGGGTTGTTTGGTTAGTATAGCCAAAATGGGGGGGTATGGGTTGTTCTGCCACATAAGTCCAACTTTGTGTTCGCATACTGCCGACCGGAAAAGCAATTTGGGCATACCCGTATGTTCCTATGAGCGGCGCATACCAGGCCTGTAAAGCCTTATCTTGGTACGTAAAATCCCAGTTTACCTGCGATATCCACGGTGAGCGAAAAACTGCGGCAACCCCGAAGAGGGATGAAGTTATAATGATCGCACCGACCAGCCACGCCCCATACTTTCTCTTGTTGTTCACGACCGAAAGTGGAAGTGCGGCCAATATTGGAATCCACGCCCAAGCGGGACTTGCCGAAAAAAATCGACCGAGGGTCTCCTGAGCAGTGCTCGCGAACAGGAAGAGGCTTCCCAAAGTGGTTGCAATCGCAGCGACTGCCACAATGAAATAGTTGCTCATGCTCTTGTCGCGGCGGTAAAAATGAAGCAGAACAATGCCTATAGCGATCACAGAAATCGCACAACCGAAGATCTGCACCCCATAGGTCTTAAGTGCAAGCACTGCACTACCCTGAAGACCAAGACTGTCCACTCCTTCTAGCTCCGCAGTGCGCGGAATTATTACTCGTTCGCCCATAAGCCACGCGATTACATTTCTTGAGAGGCCATTCTCTGCTGTTTGCGCTGAGAACCAAGCATACCACGCAAAACCTGCTATCAGTCCTATCGTAACTGAAAGATGCGTCCGTGTGATAAAACCCCGGCCTTTCAAAATTGCCCCGCCAACAAACATGCTGAACAAACAGAAGACGAGAACGAGAGAAACAAGGGGGTGCAAAAAAGGGAAGACGAATAACACGACGATAAGGAGGGGGGCGTATCCCCTCTCATATCGTACCTTAAACGCGAGATAAAACGCGAGAGGTAACATTAGAAGAGCGGCGCCTTCAGGATAGAAGGCGGTTCCGTAGTAACTAAAGATAGGGATGAAGCCGAGAGCAGCTGCCAACAACACCCGTTCTCGTCTCTCACATACCACAGTAGCGAGACAGTATATAAAAAGCGCAAAAAGAAGAGAAAGGATCGGCATTAGCAGACCCTCTGCAGTTTGCGGCGGCAGAGAGGTTATCTGTGCTATTTCCGCAGCAAAAACGTGGCTGAACGGATAATAATCTGTGGAGAAACTGCCCGATCCAATGATCGAAACAATAGTCTGGAAATGGGTATATGGATCGTTCCCACCATATAAGAAGTAACCCCGTAACACTGGCAAACATAAAATAGCGGAGCTGGTCAGAATTAGGCCTAAGAAGGAAAATTTGAAATTGCTATACATTCGACAATGTGCTTGCCATACGACTGAAGCCATGAAAGCCGCAAGTGCGGATAAAATAAAAACCCAAAAAACGGGGGCAGAAGCAAAAATATCGATTTCTGGCTGCTGCGCAGGGGTGGCGACCAACGTAATTAGTGCACAAGGGAGGAGGATGTACGCAAACGCTATCAGCGCTTTCTGAGTGCTTTGACTTGACATAGTTGGTGCGTGAAGCAAGCGTTTCCTTGTCGTGTTCTTCGGCAGCTACTTGCTATGTGCGATGCTCCGTGCTTCATGTTCTTTCTATATCCACTGAACGACTATTCTTGGTTGCAGTTGGATAACTTAACGCTTTTCGTTTGCGTTGGGCCACGAGTTCGAGCTAATCCTAGAATAGAAAGAGTTAGGCTTAAGTGTTGATTAAAAAAGACGGATGCGAAACGATAAGCTGAGCACAAGGCAACAGCAGGCTACGCTTCGATCGTAGCGTGGGAGTCAATAATGAAGCGGAGGGTAATACACGTCTAAACGCGCCCTATACACGGCATTCATCCAGCGGGCAAAATGCTAGATTACTCACGATACATTAGCCTGTGGCACTTTAGATGGGCGCGGCGCTTACAAATGGCTTCCGACGAGTACGCGAAGAGTGCTGGGCCATCGATTCAATGCTTAGTGAAGAAGTCAAATGGGAACGCGATGGTATATCTGTGCGGGTGTTTCCGTGTACAAGACTGCGCTATGTCGGGGAGTACTCAAGCGATTTACTACGGCACTGAAAGCAGAATCGCGAAAACGAGACGTTATCATGCTCTTTCAGGCTTTTTTCTTACAGCACGCTGCTGTCGCCGCTCCTAATAAAGAGCGTCCCGATGGTCGTTCAACCACGGTGGCCCTTCGTTGCTACAGCAAAGCCAGCACTCGGTCCCGGACAGCCATCAAACTCGGCGCTTTAACGCTGCACGTATTGACAGGCTACTGGTTTCTGGAGAGAGTCCCGATACCGCGATTCGATCGTATTTTCGTTTTAAATAGCGAGGAGGAGGAGTACGTCACCCGATTAGCAGGGAAAGAAAAGGTGCTACGGCTGACGATGGGCATCGATTTTGATGAGTTTGTTCAGACGAGCAAGGACTCGGCACGGGAGATGCTTGCGTTAGCGCCTCATAAGTGGTATACCCTTTTTGTAGGCAATTTGGTCATTAAAATGGAGGTGGAATATCTATTAAGAGCCATTCCTGTGACCCTCAAGCAGCGCCCCGCTGCCGTCTTGCTTATCGTGGAGACAGGGCGTAATAGAGCGCGGCTCGTTAAGCTGGCACAAGAGTTGGGCGTTGATACTAGCGTTGAGTTCGCACCAAGCGACGAAACCCTGCCGCGGGTTCCTGAGGATGCGCTGCCCCCGTATTACAGTGCCGCTGATTCGTCGTGATGCCTTCGTTAAGCGAGGGGGGCCCATCGTTGGACTTGAAGCGCTCGCGTGTGGCGCCCCGTGGTAGCGACAAGCGTGGCGGGAATTCCAGATATTGTAGCCACCTTTAAAGCAGGTGTGCTTGCAGAGCCCAGAAATCCAGAAGCACTTGCCCGCGCTGTAACAGATGTGCTTAATGGGAAGAAATCGTTTGTCATCGATCGACAAAGGGGCGAACGGGCATACGACTGGCGGGTTATTGCCGCTAAAAACCTCGCGGCGTATCATACTCTCTTTCACGAGTATTATTGCAAATAGAAAGTTCTTTCGTTCAGGTGAAGATCCTGATTGATCAAAACTACGAAAAGATGTGTCGAGTAATAGTGCGCGAACGTACGCTTAATCTCTTATTACGCCTTTGGGGGGTTTTTTAGGTTGTCACTTTGTCTACTACTGCTCTATTGCAAAGGTTTTGTTAGAGGGCACGCCACTAACGCTGTTGATTGCGGCCTCTCTGCGTTTTCTAGCAATGGCGCAGCCTAGTGAGTACGTCTTAAGACGTGCTTAGTGTTTGCTCCACACGCTTAATAAAAAGGCGATTTTCGCGCGCAAAAAAGCTGGTGAACTATGCAAACAGCGTTACTGAGTCGGTTCACTTCTGCCCAGATACCGTCGATATCTAAAAGATAAAGTGAAGCAGAAACCAGTAAACCCACAGATCCCAAGCAGGCAAGAACAAGTGTTATCAAGAGATGAAGCGGTGGGCATCCCCGCATTTCGTAGATCATATTGCCGCGGACTAGGAGAGTTTGAGTCAATTCTAGACTCAGGGCGCGGTACCAACTCACCAGTTGCTTATGTTTCCGCTTCGTACACGGTAGGCGTGGATATGTATTGGCCTTCACTGTTTGAAAGCAAAGAGGGATACACATCGAAAATATCCCTGCCAATATCCCCAAAATTGAATTCAAAAAAGCAACTCCTTCGATGCAGTGGTAATGATCCACCTCTTGGAACACCTATAAACAAGAGGGGGTCAAGTTGGTCGAAAAGGCTGAACAACGGGCGGAAAAGAAAGTAAGTATCGTCCATGGGGTTTTAGTCCCCAAGACGCATACAACGATAATTCCCATCAGCGGGCGTCAGCGGATGGACTCGTGAAGATTCCGAAAGTATGCGATTTGCTGTTTGCGGCTTCAATGGTCTAACATTCTTGCGAGGGGCTTGGTCGAATACGAATTAGACCAAAATCCTTTTTTCTGTACTTTCTGTCGCAAGCGAATTGGTGACCTTCTCGCATCCCGCTCTCGCAACCACGTTATTCTGCAAGAAGGGTCTACGCACGGTTCACCACAATGAACGCTAACAAGCAAAACTTACGTCACTGAATGTCGTGCTCTTATGATTTATGGTGCAATTCTGTTTCCTGCACTTAAATACGCTAAAAAAATAGGTCACGCGCCTAAGCGCTGAGGCGACTAGGCACGTCCACAAGAAAAGCCTGAAAACAAGCGGTTAAGTAACTGGTGTCGCCCTTTATAGATATGCGACCAACAGATGAGCAGCGCGACGCCAGAGGCCGGGTCTCACATTTTGGGAGCCAAAAAAAACAAGCTTCACAAGAATAGAGATCCTCGGTTACCACGACGCCTCCAAACTTGTTTCAGTCAGAATCGAATCCCCGCCTTGCGAGCAAAAATAATGATTAATGAGCCGTATGTCGTGTTAATCATCCTGAACTGGAATGGGAAACATGATACTATCGAGTGTTTGAAATCACTGCAGCAGCTCAGCTATCAAAACTTCGAAATACTTGTCGTTGATAACGGCTCAACCGATGGATCCGTCGCGTGTTTCAGGCAAGAGTTACCCGAAGTTTCTGTCGCAGAGAATAACACAAATCTGGGATTTGCCGAGGGAAACAACGTGGGAATACGCTGGGCCATTCGTAGAGGCGCAGACTATGTCCTGCTCCTTAATAATGATACTATCGTTGACAAAGATTTTCTGACACACCTGATAGCAGTAGCAGAAAACGATCCCTCCATCGGGTTCGCCGGACCTAAAGTCTATTATTACGACTTCAAAGGAAGAAAAGACGTCCTAAGCTTTGCGGGTGCCTCTATTAACGTTGCCTTGGGACAACCATATCGATTCGGCGTCAACACAATCGATAGAGGTCAGTATGATAGCATAAGAGAGGTAGACTACGTTGAAGGATCATGTTTGTTGGCGCGAGTGGATTCCTTAGAGCGGGTGGGCCTATTGAATCCTACCTATCGCCTCTACTGGGAGGATGCCGAACTGTGCTTCAGAGGGCGAAAGGCGGGTTACAAATCCGTTTATGTTCCGACCGCAACGATTTGGCATAAAGTGGGCATCAAGGCAAGCGCGAAAAGAGTTCAAGGTTACTACTACGGAGGCCGAAATAGAGTGCTATTTGTCAAAGAATATGCTACTTTTAGTCAACTGCTGATCTTTCTGGGCTACCTGTTTGCCTTTGATTTATGGAAGGCCATCTTAGTTTCGATATTCAAACAAAGAAGTGTGCCGCAGGCGGTTGCATACTTCAAGGGAACAATAGACGGAATCTTTTACCTTCGAGTTAGAGATAATTCGAGTGAAAGGCCTACATAAAAGGACGCGAGCGTCTTGGTTTGTTTTAAGCTCAATGCACGACTGCCTTTTGCTCGCGTCTCACGAAGTAACGGGGTATAAGTTTCTTGGTGAGCTGTCTCAAAGCAAGGTTGGTCAGATAATAAAACACTGCAAACTATTCACTTTTCCAGTGCAGGAGGAGGAATACATTATAGCCAGCGGAATCTCCTTCTTCTTTGTGCTTGTCGAGACGTTCAGACCTCTTCCTCCGAAATTACGCCGGCAAGCAGGATAATCGGCAGCCAACAGGACCAATTAAGCTTTTTTTCCTGCTCTTGGCTATAACTAGAAGGCGCACCTTTATGCGGGACACTTATACGGGCTTGCGGAAAACGCAAGACGTTCTACTGGCCGCGAACGATAACGATAGAGACGCTACTACGCAACTTCGCAGCCTCGCTTAGCTTCTCCTCCACTGATACGAAACTGACTGTGTAATCTCTATACGTTTGGTCGACGGACCCTAATTTCCCACGCCTCGATTTTGAGGAAATGCAAGAGCCAGCATATTGAGGGCATCCTTTTAAAGCACCCGACCGTGTGCGAAGGCTTAACGCATTTTGCGAAACCATGCCCGACTAGAATGATGCGTTTACACCAAAGCTACTCTGGCCTCTTGATAATATTTCGAATCAAGAACGTAATTTAGACAAGACAGGACTCGATATTGTCTATGATAGTTGTTGCTTTGTTGAGCCACGAATTCTCAAGCGCAACTCGTTTCCGTGCCGCCCTCCATCCTTCACGATCGTTTCGTAGAAAGAAATCGATGGCTTCGGCAAATTCGTTTGGTGTGCTCGCTTCTCTAAGAAGTCGTCCATCATTAAATCCTTCCAAAGGTTTCAAACGCGTCGTCACAACGGGCTTTCCCAAACAAAAATATTCATAAAGCTTTATAGGATCAATCGTGTCGGCAATGCGGCCTGGCTTGAATAATATAAGCCCTACGTCAAGGACATTGACGTACGCGGGCACCTGTCGATATTCTTTACGCCCTAGTATGAACACGTTGCGCGGCCGGTTGCGGATGTATTGCCGAGTGCTCTTTTCGAACGGTCCGACCAATAAAAAATCAACGTCGGAGAGCTTTTCGGCTACCCTATACAAAAGTTCTAGGTCGACCCACCAGAATATCGACCCAATATAGCCGACCGTTTTTCTGTGCTTCTTCTGGTATCCCAAATGTTCTTCTGACGTTTTGTTGTCCTCAAAGAACTGCGTGTCCACGCCATTTGAAGTCAGCACGACGTCCTTTTCCGCTGCTACATCCAAGATTTCCTTTTTTAGGGGTTCGGCTGTCACGAAAACGATATCGCTTTTCGCGATTAATCTCTCGTGTTTTGTTCGCGCAGCCTCATACAGAGCAGCTGGGACGAGATGTATCGTGTCTTGGTAATCATAACAAATTAGGTCAAAATCATTCGGAGAGATGAAAGGTTCCCAAAAAGGGCTAGCGACAATCGCAACGCGCTCTCTATCCCGCCCAATAGCGCTCAGTACTTTGCGCATGACGATTTTTTCTGCCGTGAGGGAAAAAGGATTGTCAATGAGCCACTGAGGCACGCGGTGGCCTTTAAGAGCATTCGGTAGAAATATCCCCCCACCTAGAACGTTTGTTTGGTCTTGATTTGCTCTGATTAATGGCTTTTCTTCCGACTTTGGGAGGAGGTTACGCCAAAGTCTTACCACAAGTTCATTTAGGGTTCGCGGAGGGTCTACGTAATAAAACTCGCCTGATTCGGCAAAATTGGTTCTCCACGCTTTGTGCAGCTGTTGTGGACGAGAATACATGTCACTATGACGAAGAAAAGAAAAGTAACAAACGGACGTTTTAGCAGCCATTCTTTACGAGTTTTTGTTAATATTGAGATTTATATTTGACGTATATGTTCCATGCCGCGATCTAAGCGTCTCGAATTACTAGGCTGCCAAAGAATAAGTATTGACAGTAGAAAATTGGCGCAGTCAATATCTTTGTTGCTCGACTCCAACATCTAATTGAGACGCAGCAGCAACCAGAGCGCGCCCTGCAAAAAAAATTCCAGTCTGTAGGTTAAATTTTCGGACTATGCGCAGCACGAAGTACATGAGCTGCTTGTCCATCCAAATTAGTTCCTCTCAGATTTGGGCGTAGAAGTTGCGGTACCATCTCGCTTTGACATGAGAATAGAGCTTTCTTTTACGGAGGATCAAAATATCAAAAGAGCTAAGCCTAGTTTGTATATGGATTCTTGTCGCAAAAGCTCATATGCGGATCGAATTGCGCCCGCTTCTCGACTGCTGGACAGCATCAGCACACGCCAAGAGCGCAGCAGTTCTAGTTACCTGAGCAATGATATGTGCAAAGTCCATTATGAGAAGACCGAAGCACAATACTCAACTCCCTCAACCCATAGAAGATGTTGGGTGTTGGCCCACAAGCAGTCATATGCACGGTGGCCATCGCTGCATCGGGACTCGTCGCGAGAGGCTCGGGGCCAGCGGAAAGGGTCAGCATACGCTTATTTTGAGCATATCAACCAGCGTTGCGTCACTTTCGGACCTTGGCATCGGGCAGACCGCATACGCTATGCCTCCCGAGCACACGCTGCACCGTATAGAGTTGCCACCATACGCGATCTGTGTCGCGCGCATTCAGAAAACCAGCCAACTTCGATTACAGCCCGCGCTGACAGCTCTAGCCCTTGATTGCGTGGCCTCGATATCCCTATAGCCTACTGCAGATGTCGCTAACCACAAACTCAAAACAGACGAGTTAGCAACGCGAGGAGAATGTTCGGCAGTTTCCGGCTTTAATCGTGAAAGCACAATTTCTGCTGAATGGCGATGGCAAAGCCACAACTGCGCGAATTCTAGCTGTTATACCTAATGGATAAAGTTCCACACGAGGGCGCCCATTAGCGCACGCAATGCTGCGCCATTACCTAGTGGAATCGTATGAACTGATCTCACAGCGCACGGCTGCGACCAATCATTTGCGGCGTGCGGCGATACGGCAAAGTATACACCTCACTTCACAATACAGATTTGGCACCCCAATTTCCTCGGCCATTCGCAAATGGAAGCCCATATAAGGCTGAAGTCTGTCGTACGTTGCAAGCGACTTCATTGAAGCCGAATTTATGGCGAATCATATTAGCAAGATTATGGGGCCGTTTAGATCTGTTATCGCACAACTCAAAGAAGTCATCTTTGAGTCTTTTAAAGCCATAGAGGACGTAACTGTATCAACCTTTCCGGGAATGGCAACCTTACTAACCGGCGCTATAACGGTAGCGCTGATAGCCAGAGGCTTGGGACCATTTGGAATGGGACAATACGCTCTCGCCATAAGCGTTTCGTCGTTTACTATTGGATTATCGGATATGGGGATTGGACAAACTGCGATACGCTACGCTTCGCGAGCTGCCTCACAAGGCGACGTCGAGGGACAGTTTGCAATTCTGCGCTGGACGTTTCGACTGCGTATGCTGTTCGTCCTGGGTCTGTCTCTCGTTGTTTTTGTTTTGGCCCCTACGATAGCAGGCACAATATGGCACGACAACAGTCTAACCCCACTACTGCAGCTGAGCCTCTTGATAGGCATTTTCGCCACTCTTGCACACGTCCCGATTATTTACTCACAATCAATTAGGCGCTTCAAAATGAATAGCATTATTCAAGTGACACAAGCGTTGATTTCATTTGCAGGCATCTTACTTGTCGCCTTTTTCGCCCTTTGGCACGTGCAGCTTGTTATCATTGTGAGCGTGATTGCTACCTTGATTGGTGCGTTGGCTTTCATAACTGTCACTCCAAAAGCCGCGTTCTTCAAGTTCGACAGGCGATCAATTCATTTCAAATTACGGGGGGCGCTCAAACCTCCTGCGATTGAAGGCGGCGAAATGTCCGCTGTCGATTCGTCAACCATCGGTTCGTTTGCACGCTTCAATTTCCTTGATCAAATGGTTAGTGTAGGAGCACTTAACGCAGCTGTATGGCTCATGGGAATCTTCCTGATCAAGAGCCAAATTGGCGTTTACACCGCAGCTACTTACGTTGCGCTTCCAATCAGTATGCTCGTGACCGCCATAACTACCGCGCTTTGGCCGCGTGTGGCTGCTGCAACGACTCTTCAAGGAAATACGGATCTCCTGCGCAGAGCTATGCTATTGACACTCGTCGTCGTGGTTGGGGTTTTATTCTACGCCGTTTTCGCGCCGTTGTTGATGCCTCTCGTCTTTGGAGTGGGCTACGCAAGCGGCATACTCGTGGCGCAGCTATTATGTGTGGGGTGGTGCGTCTATGTGCTCGCGACGCCCTTTTTCCTCGTTGGCTACAATTTCGGAGTGGTTCGGATTAGTTGGCTGATAAACGCAGGCATGCTGATCATAATCGTTGCCATCAACGTTTGGTTACTTCCGATAATAGGGCCGGTGGCCGCAGCTTCGGCATGGGTCATCGCGACAACTTTTAGCGCTGCGTGCAACGGGATCTTTGTCTGGAGCAAGATGAGGCGCTTCACTGCGCAAGAATGGTCGCAGACTCGTTCTGAAAAATAGCTAGTAGATGCGAACTCTCCGTTTCGCTGCCGTCGGCCGCTAGACGAAGTGCAAACGGCCTCCTACATGGCTTTCGTCCACACGTGCATCGTACCTCCTTACCCGCTCCTCGCACACATCTCATAACCGAACCACGTCAAACCCTCGTCGATCGCATGTGCACTAGTCAGTCGGGAGCCGGCAATAGCTGATGGATGAGCGAGCACGATGTTTACCTCGGATCCGTGTCTCAGCAGTTTTGATCACACCCCTTCAAACGCAGGATTGATCATCGAGTCGAAGAGTTCAGCGACTGACTGGAATCATCAGAAGCACATTGAACTGAGGCGCCAGGTGTTGTGCTGCAGTACCAAGAAAGCAGGTTCGAACGAAAAGTGTTCATTTCTATTCTTTTCTTAACGCTAAGCAACGGACCGTTAGTTTATCGCTATCTGAAGCGTTAATCCTTCGAATCCTCCTGCCGAAATTTCTCCGGGCGCGCTGGTACAACGTCAACGACGAACCGAATGTGAACACCGAATTGTCGTGTAATAGTCGCTTCTTATCATCAAACAAAGTTAAGAGCTGCTTCAAGTTGGGATCGGCCGCGGGAAAGTAACTCTGGACCATACTAATCGTTTTCTTTGCTTGCCTGAGTGAGAGTTCTGTTGCTGAGTCTAGGGAAAGGTCAAAAGTCAAGAGAAGCAGTCCGTCGTGCACTAGTACACGGTGAAACTCTTGCATCACTCTCTCGTGACTTCTCATGTGTTCGAGAACGGATATGCAGTAAATGACGTCCATCGAGTCGTCTTTGAATGGCAAGTCGTGAACATCTCCCGCGGCAAATTTTACAGAAGATGCAGTCCTGGTATTGATAGCGGCAAATGTTGGCCCCCAGCGTGCATCATTATCGCAACACGCTAATTTCACATTATCAAAAGAAGAAACAAGACAATACGGAAAAAATGTCACTCCCGATCCTGCGTCGAGAATGCTCGTTTCGGATTTCTTCTGTCTCATGAATTGTTCGATTCGAGTGAAAACAAAAGGATACTCCCATTGTCTGGACCATGCGTGCAGTGGATCGCGCACCCATGATGCGCTGTATTCAAGGAGAAGATCTTGGTTAGTAGCTAAGAAGCGGTTCGAGAACGTCTCGATGCGTTCAAATAGGCGACTTCCCAACAGTTGCTTATATAGTTGAGTGGTAGGTATTCCAGCTGGAATATCTACTTGGCCTCCTGTGTAAACGTTTTCTGCCATATTGTCACTCAATGTCACATTCTAACCAATCCCCGCTGTATTGTCAAATACTCTTTGACACGATAATAACGAGGCTCGCACATATGTAGCTGGGGACCTGTTGCACAGCGCCTCGCCTAGAGAGACAACTTACTGATAAAGAGGCCAGTTTTCTCCCTTTGAGATCGCACGTCATTTCAGGCTTATTTTTCCAAAAAAAGGTCAGTCTGCCGAGATGACGCGCAGTTTAGCCTTCAGCATGCGAATTGAGCATTCTGATGCAAAAAAAAACGATGCCAGCACGCAACTGTTTGAACAATCCATCAGAAACAGAAGGGTACACTCACCGAAGGGCTGAAAGCGCTGAACGCCAGGTGTTGCCCCAACGTCGAAGCTACGCAGAAAGCACCCTGGAAACACCGAACGCTAGGAAGACGGTCAGGGAACATCCGCAGTAACGTAACTAGCCGACATAACTTACAAGGGTCTAAAAGCCTTAAATCGCCTTGTAAATTGTTTTTGACTGCCAGCGGCTGACAGGCAACGCCTCTCCGCTAGGATGTGGCGGTGTTCACGTTCAACGGCGCTCGTTCAAGCGTATCTGACCGGTGGAACGGTGAACAGCTCTAGCGAGGTCATTTTGTTGACTTGAGATGCAATTCTTTTTGGACAAGAAAAACGACAAGTATTGTCCTTATAATCAAGCTGCGCTTTCCAACCTCACAAATACCCTGAAACTTAACTTAAGTCATCGTGCAGCACGTCTTTATACACGCTTATCGTCTCTTTGAGTGTTTTTTCCCACGTGAATCGCTTACTATATTCTAATCCCGTTCTTGCTACGCGCTCTCTCAACGTATCGTCTTCAAGGATCTCATAGAGAATATCCGCCATGTGACGCTCGCTCGTCGCCTTTAGGCAATGGCGCCCGACTTCCTCGGGAATGTGTGCATCCGCTCTTATGACGACTGGGATCCCGCACCTTTGCGCTTCCAAGATTGGCAAGCCAAAACCCTCCCATTCACTCGGGACCACGTACGCGTCGAGCGAATTATACACGTCGACTAGGTCCTCTTCAGGAACTGGGCCGTGAAATTCCACGTCTTGTCGTATGTTCAAATCATCTGCAAGCTCGACAAGACTTTGATATGCCGTATCGCGTCGGCCAAAAATCTTCAACTTCACATTAAGTGGCCGATGCTCTTTTTTTAGATGATGAAAAGTCTTTAAGAGGTAATCGGCCCTTTTTCTAGCATCGAGCTTGCCGATGTAACCGATGGAAAGGTGATTCGTGTCATTTTTCTCCTGCGGCTTAAAGCGTTCTGCAACGCCCAAGTTTATGACGCGTACTTTCTCTTGAGGGAGGCTCAAACGCTGCACGAGCTCGTTTTTGGTTTGCGAGGAGATTGCTATGACCATGCTGCACCATTTCCCTAATTTATAGAAACCCGGCGCGCTGAATCTCACGTGCCAGCTGCTAGCCTTTCCGTATAGCAACGTGGCAAGATCGTGATACGTCACGACAGTAGGCTTACTAAGCAAAGGGAGAGATAGTCCGTTATGCGGGGCAAGTGCGTGAAAAACGTCAAAGTCATTTTTGTTCCATACTACTTTCGCGGGTGTGACGACCACGTGATTGAGCAAAGATTTTGAGGTTCCACGGGCACTAGAACCTATTACTTTTATCTCGCACGCTTCGGCGAGTCCCCGTATAAGCTCGTCGCTGTACCTTGCAATTCCAGTTCCCCGCTCTATTGTAAAGGTGTCCGTAATGATGGCAATCTTCAAGTCGTCACGCCTCATCTTAAGATCATCTTCGCTTAACGCAAACGAGCCTTTCTATAGATTTGTATGACATGATTGCGGTTATCTCCCCAATGTGACGTTTCATTCTCGCAACCCTTAGTAGACAACTAAAGACCTCTCATTCGAGACTATAAGTTCTGATTCGGCGCTTTTATAGTCATCCCTTTTTGCTTATGATTTGATGTGAGATTAATAAATAAGATCTTCGGACAGCGCTCGCCAGAGATTTGTTATCAACGCGGGGCAACAAGCCTGCTTAGTGTTTAGGTCGATCTAACGGTACTCTTCGATGAGGCACTTTCTCTCGAGTCAAATCAAACCACCCCTAAGTACGAGAACCCCTTTGAGATTCGATTTACTTGAATCAGGTGTATGTGGATTATGATCGTCTTGGGCAATATTAAATCCTAGTTTCTGGCCTAGCGAAAAAAATCTGAACCCGTTTTTTTACTCGAAAAAAAATCTACAAGCATATGTGGTCTCTCAGCTTCACAAATTCAAAGAAAAGCCGAGTCATTGCGGTCGCGCTGTGAATGGCACTCTCTATCAATATACTATTTTGAAGGAGGCCTCCTGACTCCGGAGGCAGTTATCAACCTAACGTCAACGAATCTGTTGTGCATTTCCGAGATGCTTTTCATTTCGCGAGAGAAGATCAACCAGACCATAATGGGTAGCGTGCCGAAAAGACTATAGCTTTCATAGCTGGAGGCTGTATGAATTAGAGCCGCGCTGCAACCGCTCCGCCCCACTTGACACCTGTCCGAGCGCTCAACGAATTCTTAAAAAGCCTTCAACGATTTCACTGGAATGGTACTTTCCGTTCCGTGTTGAGCGTATATTTTATTATAGGCCTTTTCTTTATAAATCGCGCTGGGACCCCCTTACAAGAGTCCAGGGTTCGACATCCGTAGTTACTACTGCGCCTGCCGCAACGGCGGCCCCTTCACCAATCGTGACGCCCGGCAGAATCGTCGCTCGGGATCCGATAAATACCCAATCATCGATATGAACGGGCTCACCGGATATTGCAAGATCAGGACGGTGATGTCGTGTTCCATAGTATATATGCGGACGTCTGCCCCCCATTAACATTGTCGCCGAAAAACAGCCCCATTCTCCCGTCTAAGAATGCATCGTTGCCTATTATTGAATGGTGCCCGATGTGTACCCCGTCAGGTTTGAAAAACCTGCATCTACAGTAGATGATTGAATCGTCGCGTATGTCAACGTTAAACAGATGCCTATACAGAATTAGCCTGACGGTATGAATCGGCAGGTATCCGGTTAACGTTGCCATAAAGAGCAAGAAATAGCGCAAGTAGTAATGCAGCGTCTTGAAAAAGGTGATAACTCGCGATGATTTGTGCACCTTCGCGAAGTCTCTCAGTTTGCTGCCTGTCATTGTCCTGGCTCTGTTTGCGCTCTTCTTATCTCTTTTGAATTTGTTGCACAAATGACAGGCACAGCTCCATGTTGGTCGCGGATCAGATTTAAATCAGACAAAGCCAGCATTGAATGCCGAAGAAAAATTTTCGCCTTCAGAGTCTTAGTGGATCGTATTCGTGCGTTTATCTTTGCTGTAGGCTAACGAGCTTTGGATAATCGTGTGAGCCCATCAACAATGAGCCAAAATCCCAATGGAACTAAGTAAATCACATACAATCGCGCCCACAGAGTGTCGAACAACACGCATGGTTAAGACTGACCTACTCAGAAGTATTGACAGTCGGTGTAAGAACAAGCCCGCACACCTTCGGACACGAAAAAACGGTAATACGCATCAAAGAGAAATCGAAAGGTCTCCCTTTGTGATTGTTGCCGTCGCATCAAAAAGATCAAACTCGAGCATCACTTGACTCTACGAAGTTTGGCGAATCTGTGAGATTGCTGGGATCTTTCAGAGCCAGTATCCTCAGTAGCCTTGAAGTGTGCAGGGGGCGCGAAGTTGACGCATAGAGTGGTACCTTTCAAAAGATGATCCATTCTTCCGCGCTCAAAGGCACGTTATTATAGGAAAAAAGCAGAAGAATTCAAGAAGCGGCGCAGATGCGAGTTAGTCCTGAACTTTTAAGCTCCGTCAAAGAGATGACCAATCTTGCTGAGAGGGCTCAAAAGAAGCATCGCATGAATCATTCTGCTAACACTAGTAACTCACATCCGCCGAATAAGCGGACTGACAAGTCGTTAGAAATGGGGAATGTAACCCTTCTAAGAAACTTGAGGATTAAAGGTGTCTGCGATGACGGATTATCAAACAAAAGTGTGTAAAAACAGTCGATGATTGTATACCCAGCGTCCCTTAGTGAGCGCAACGCCGTGTCTTTCATAAAATAATGGATATGGCCTAAATCCTCCCAGTTAGCTTGAGGCCACCTTCTTAAAGCCCCCGTTGATGTAAACTCTAACGGTATATGGAATATCTTGTATCTGCCCTTTGTTCTGACACTTCGCAAGAATCCTAGGTAATCTTCGATATGTTCAATGATATCAACAAAAAGTAGTAAATCAAACGAATCATCTGCTTCTTGTGTTATGTCTTTGATCTCAAATCGGAGCCTCTTGTTCACGCGTTTGTTACAAAGCTCAAGAGCTTGAGGGGATATCTCGTAGCCAACGAACGTGCAATCTTCGGCCATGTTGGCCTGTAGTTTCCTTAAAATCTCGCCAGCCCCACAACCAACCTCGCAAATTGTCTGCGGCATAAGATTATGGTTATTTATCATCTTTAAGATTTGTTGAGCTTTCCACTCTGAGTCTTCAGCTTGCCACGTTGGATGTTTTTCTAGGTATTCACCACTCGCGTACATTTCTGATTTTGGTATGGGTGCTGGATTATTTGACATATTGCACGTTAGAACACAATCAAAAACTGAATAAATACATAAATTGCTTCGTTGTTACATAGATCGCGTTCTATTTATTATGTTTCGGGACGTGGTCTTTCCCTTTTTTAAGACTGTAAGAACTGTGAAGAATACCGTTTGCGCGTCCAGTAGTGCTGCGAGATACACGCCTCTAAGGATCCTGCAAAGAATGAGCTTTCAGCAGGCACTGTCCATCTGAAACAAACCACGTTTTGCTCGAGTCCTCTGAGCTGGTTTGTTTCGATGAATAAGGTAGAAAAACGGCATCTTGTCAGGACTGTGACCGACGACCGATCCTGCAATAGGAAAGATTAAACTCGTCAAAAAACGCCTCAAAAATCCACCCCGGCGAGGCGTCTTATGAACGCTGCGGTGATCGCCCCATGCGCAAGTTAGTTAATACTGTCACCTGCTCCGAGACCCTTGCATCCAGCTCATCGCCATATCTTAAACTTTAGGGCGGCAAGCGTAAAAGGGCCCCGTCAATCCTGGCAAAGTGCGCTTCCATTACCTTCAAAGATGAAACGTGTGATATTATGACCTCATTCGACATCTTTGAGCACTTGCTGCAGCCTCAGAATTAGTTTGAGCAGCGGCGGATCCTCCGACCCGATCGCCTCTTTGTGCCCTCGCTATGGCCAACCTAGGTGAATTCTACAGCAGCTTGCCTTTCCTTTGGGTACATCCCCACCCAATGCGATCCTAGCACGGGCAAAGTGGGTCGCTCGCAAAGATCAAGACCACGGAGCGAGGGCACAAAAGCGCTTCACGTATCGAGCAGCAAAAGATCTGTTGGACTATTATGGTTTTCAGATCATAGGGCCAGGCGGCTATCATTATGCAGAATCCTAATATCAACACCTTGATCTCAAACAGAAGAACGGGAACTGGGGTTCAGGAGGCTAGGAGACTACCGGGCGCTATCCTGCCGACCTCGCTGAGGGAGGGACGGTTCTTTTTGTAAGAAGAAGAATGAAGCGTACTCCAGATAAAATAACAGCGGCCACACCATTGGAGACGTGAGCACGTAAATCCCACGCAAAACCTCTTAAGGCCTCATTTTTGCCCCGCGAGCACTTTTTTTAGCATGTCGTCAAATCGTTATAAGAGCGGGCGCCGATCAAGCTTACAGTTTCCTTTCTCACGGATGTTGCACCGTAAAAAGCTGCCCATACCCAATTGAGATGGGATCTCGAACAGGCTGGTATGAAACTCAAGAGGATTGACGAGACGCAGACCTCGGTTTCCACATTCGCCGTTCAGGGCTTATCCGAAGATGCTGCGACCATCAAATCTGTATCGGCGCCAGTCCACCCCTAACAGATCCAGTACCGTCGGGGCGGCGTCGATTATACTTATGTCGCCTCGTGTTATTTTCTTGCGTGATCCAGTTACTAAGAAGATTGCGTCCTTGAAATGCCCTCCTGAAGCTACGTTGTGGTCGTATGCTTTTCCGAACAGGCCGGAATTCAGCTCCCATCCTACCCCAAAATCACCTTGAAGTTCAAACAAAATATCCGGATAGATCTCGTCTCGGTGATCCCCTGGACAAAGCTCGTCCCTCAGTTTGATGCAGGTCACCGCCTTATCGCCTTGCGGAGTTCTTAGCTCCTGCAAGAGTTCTTTCAACTCACGCACGATCCTTGCGCGTTCAGTGTTTGAGACGGTCTCCTTGTTGATCTCTATGCCACCATGCGAATATGACTTGATCCCGGCAAAAGTGGACATGCACGCAGTGCTCCGTTTTCGATCAATTGATCCGGAGGAGGAATAGACTGATTTGCCAAGTTGCGTCATTTTTTTGCTGCGCGTGAGCAGTTGCATAAGTGAGGGCTCAATCTGCAACTTGTTTGCCGCTTCCAACGTGAGCGTTCTGAGTTGATTTCTTAACCGACTATTCTTTCCCTGGTGCACTATGTAACCGCGCCGCCTAAGATACTCGTTTACGTTAATAGTCTTTATCGGTCGCATGTGATGGCCGTGATCGCTCATTACGATGAACGTCATATTGCGATGAATGCTCTGAAATTCACCTATAAGCGCGTCAAAAGCCCTGTAGAAATCAATGATTATATGATCGAAGGGATTCTTTCCCGGGTACGTCGGATCTTTCTGGTCAAAGAACCGCCAGAGCCTGTGTTGCACAGCATCGAGTATAGAATAATAAACAAAGAATAGCCTCCATTCCTCTCGCTTGAACAGTTGCAATGCGATGCTGTTTTCTTTTTTGATCACATTCATGGCGAGAGCTGCCCATTCTTTGAGATTTTTTTCTCCGGGAAATTGACCCCATATATCTGCAAGCGCGTTAGGTATCTCGTATTGGCCTTGAACGTTCTTCGGACAAACGCTCAGGTCCCTCATCGTCCTGAGCCGGTCGATCCTCTTTTCAAACGGTGATCTGCCTACCATGACTCCGTTAATGTTCCACGCCGGATACGCTAAATGAGGCATCACAATTACCGATCTGCACCCCTCGCGTCCCGCATAATCCCAGAACGTCTTCCCTTCGAAAATCGTCAGGTCGAGCTTTGCCAAATCACTCAGATGTGGATCAAAGACGTCGTACACGTACAGTAGCCCGTGATTCGCAGGGAGGAGCCCGGTGTAGATGCTGGCCCACGCCGGGATCGTATCTACCGGGAAAACGGATTTCGCTAAAAAAGTAGGACTTTCATCTATCATCCGAGAAAGATTCGGGAGCTGGCTTCGATATCTCAGGATGATGCCAGGATCGAGTGAGTCAATGCCGATTATTGCGACTCGCTCTTTAACTGCCATCACCACCTATAAACGCAAGCGTCTCTTTTAATATCTCTGCCTCGGCTTCTGCAACATCACATGAGTTATCAATTTGAACGAGTCTTCCCGGCGTGAGCGTCTGCAACAGCGAGCCAAGTTCTTTATAGGATTCACGTTTCTCTTCTGCTTCTCGCACGGATCTAATTTCGTCCTTTTTGCGCGAATATGACAGTTCAGCCGGCACGTCGATAATAAAAACCAGATCAGGCTTCGGCAGCAAGAGGTTGCATAACTCAAACAGACGCTTTCGCCGCCGTTCAGTAAATTCGAACTCTTCCGACAAAGCCAGAACGACGTCGTACATGAACCGGTCAAAAATGATGATCTTGTCCTTGGACGCTATTTTAGGTAACCACGCGTGGATGAGCCCAAATCTAAGGTAGTCAAGGAAGGGCAGTACTGGGTAGAATGATCTAAAGAGCCGGTCAGTCGTTCTCTGGCGTTGCATGCCTGGTCTTTCGTGTCTAGCGTCTCTAGCCATATCGACAGACTTCCCAAAAGCCTTTATCGCTTTCCTAAGTAAGGATTGTTCACCTTCAAGCCACCATATGTACGCAACATTGTATTGAGCCCGCTTGAGTTCTCCGCAAAGATATTTGGCTAGAGTGCTCTTCCCTGAACCATCAGTTCCAAGAAAGCAGATTATTGCGCTCTTTTTCATAGCAAGTTGCCATCGACGAAGGGTTCTTTTGGCAAAATTAGTCATTTTAGTTCAAGCGGCAAGAAGTCGAGAGTACCACCCTGCGTTTAGACTTGTGAGACGTACGCTTTATAGTTTCTCAGTTGTCACATCAGTCGACTGAACTACAGCTTCTCGTCGGATTGTCCTTGCAATTGCAGTTGCTCCAGATATTTGGCCGCTTATCAGTCGGCTGATTGTAGTTGTCGTTTTCGTCCGACCTCATGTTGGTCTAGCTTAACAGCCTGTTGTAGATCTCGATTAGACCCTCGGCCAGATCGTCCCACGAATATGGCGCGACGAGACTCCGAGTGTCGACATTAAGAAGGTTATTCTTTATATCGCCGAGAATGCTCGGCATCCGTTCGACGTCATCGACAAAGACAAGACCCGAACCTTCGTTGAACACGTCCGGAAGAGCTCCAAAGCGCGTAGTTACAAGTGGGAGATTGCACGCCATAGCTTCCAAGACGGAAAGAGGGGTCTCAATGCACGCTTTTGGCTCAATTGTTGGAAATACATAGCAATCCGCTACATTGTAGATAGCCTCCACGTTCGAAAAATGTTTTTTCCATACCAGGCATCCGGCTTCCGTGAGTTCACGGGCAAGCCGCTCACTGCCACCCTCATTCTCTCTCCCCACGATTATGACTTGATTGCCCCCTTCGCGTTGAATTGCCTTGAAGATGTCAAGATTTCTAGCTCTTCGCATCGATGCTAGATGCAGAACAACGAAGCTGTCAGCAGGCACGCGAAACTCGTCTCTAAGGCGTCGGATCTGAGGTTCCCCTATCGGTTTGAACTTGCTTAGGTCAACGCCATTCGGAAAAAAACAAGTCTCAAAACCAACCGATCTGAACAGTAAGTCACTTTTTTTCGACTGAACTAGAACAAGGTCTGGTCCGAGCGGTTTCAAGAACCTTCTTGCCCACAGCGAGGGATGGAGGGCTGAGATTACCGTTTTTGCTTCGGGATTACGCTTGGAAATAAGTTTTGTCGTTAAGATGCCGCGACTGGTAGGCGTCAAGACAAAATGGATTATATCTGGTCGGAACTTTCGTAATGATTTCCATTCGCTCGATGAAGAAATTGTGAACTTCCTCACCTCAATTCCTTCGCTCTCAAGGCCGTTTCCTAAGCTTCTGCCGACATTTCTTACGCCTTCGTCGAGCGCATCTGAGAAGTGTCCTACCAAACCGACTTTCATTGCGTCTCTCGAATGTTCACATTTAATCTTAGTGTGGGTGTATTGTGTTTAGATAGCGGACAGAGGACCGCTATGTTTCTTCCCATTTGTTCTCGTTCTGAGAGCCTAGGCGTCTTTTGTCTATCAGCCCACAGGTTCCGCCTGTTACCTTAGCAGCGAGAACGACCGCTAAGACAAAAAAACTTAAGCACACATGGAGGGGTTTGCCTTTTCGAATGAGATCGCCGAAGTTGGCGCTCGCTAATCTAAGAGGATTGGCACCGTGGGCCTCGAGCACAAAAGTTAGGCCTGAACCGCTGACAAAAGCTCCTCTCGAATAAGCAAAGTACTGCCTGAAAAGCTCCGCGAAATTCCGCCGGGGGCGCCAGTAGCACGTTGCATCAGGAGCTGACGCAAATCTATAACTTGCTTCTCGGGCTCGTAGAAAAAAGTGCGTGTCTTCCCCTATACCACGCGGCAACCATTCTGCAAAGCCGCCAAGCTCTTCCCACACTCTCTTCTTAAACGCGACCGACTTGCAAGAGGGTAAGAATCGACTCCAATCGACCATATCAAGATTAGGATAAAGCATCGCTCCGACGCTTTCTTCAAATAACGTCTCGGGCCTAGGTTCGAAATAGCCAGACACGATATCAACATCAGGGTCGTTTTCAAGCGGCCGAATGAGGCTCGCCAGCCAGTCCTGAGGGTAGTCCACCCCGCCATCAGCCCAGGCAATGTAACCATAATGCGCATTCTCAATTGCGACGTTCCTCCCCTTGGCGATGTTGATGTCACGCCGCGCAATGACCCTTATCTCACGGTGCTTGACGGCAAATGTCTGCAGAAGTTCTACAGTACCATCAGTTGAGCCGCCATCAACGATAACAATCTCTTCCGGCGCCCTTGATTGAGCGAACAAAGACTCGAGTAGCGGAACGAGTGATTCTCGTTCATTTCTGACAGTAATGCAGAGTGACAGCTTCACTGGATTGCTTCGAAACATACTTTCCTCGAACTGCAGTGGCCGTTGACTCATCGTTCTTTCAAACCGAGCTAATAACCGTTATTACTCACTCGCGCCCACGTAACCAAAGACCTTATCTTAGCCACTAAGATTGTGTGAAGGAAGCGCGAGTACCCCCGCGAAAAGAGCAGTAGCACCGGACATCCAGAAAGTTGGCACATGTCTTGCTTTAGAATCGTAAGGGGACTCAGCTACAGATTCTCAAATGATGCCACCGTATCATCCGTCTGCACCCGCACTCACCAGTAAGCCTTCGAGTTTTTTGCTAATGGATTCCCAATCGTATTTTGTGCTGACAATTTTCACACCCTCTTGCCCCATCCGCTTTCTTAACGTTTCGTCTTCGTGAAGGGCTGTTATTTGCTTGATATAGTCGCTAGCGCATGAGCAATACTGAACAGCATCACCAGCAACGGCCTGGACGCCTTGCAGTTTCGTCGAGAGCACGGGTTTCCCAGATGCCATATATTCAAATAGCTTGAGCGGAACTGCACCAGCAGATATGTCGTCATTAAGTTTGAACGGAATCACACACACGTCCATGGCAGCGACATACTGAGGGATATCAGCGTAATCAACCTCTCCGGTAAATCTGACGCGGTCAGACACACGACAGATCCGGGCGAGATTCCTCGTCTCTTCGAATTGCCCTTCTTTGCCAACAACAAGCATTTTGATCCGCTTGTCAACCGCGCTTAACGCTCTAAAAACCGGCTCAAAATCTACCCATTCCCTTAACACCCCCACATAGCCAACAACAAATCCATCAAGGCCAACAAGCGCTTTGCCATCATTCTTACTCTGGAAAGCATCTAGGTCCACGCCGTTTGGAATGATGCAGGATTTGGTTTCCGGGACACGATATCGCTGTCTAAGTGCTTCGCAGGAGAGAGTTACATGTTGTGCTCTCGCGATTCCTCGCCGTAGGAACAACGACCCAACGGCGTACCCGTAAGGCCTTAATGGACGCGGAATTTGCGGAGAGGCTTTGACCATGGCAGTTAAGTCATCGGCTATGTCATACACGGTTGGCAAACGTTTTGATAAATGATATCCAGTGATGAGACTGTGATGGTTGAGCTGGACGTCGAAGTCCTCGTCCAACAGCCGAGCCCCGGCGCGGTGGAACAGTACTTCTTGAACGACTGGGCTTACTTTCCGGTCGGTTAAATATTTGTACTCAATCTGGTCAAAAAAATCATCGAATCCAAGCCTGTGCGCCTGATCACTGCGTTGCGCTTGTTTCCACGAATCGTTTATACTTAAGACCGTTACGTCGTGTTTTTTTGATAAGTATCGGACGAATTGATGCGGCCTATTGTGCTGCGACGCCTTCAGGTCAGTCATGGAAGTCACGAGGATCTTCACGTCAAGTCACCTGCTTAGTTTCAGGCGCGAGGCGATCGTTCTCCCCCACCTCGTTCCCGTCTCCTTTGGAGGCTAAATACCATTTCCTAATCAGAAAAGCGCCTATCTTCACGCCGTCCCTGAATGATGCCAGCTTAGCCCTATCCACCCGTGCGCCGTATCTGATGGGCATTTCCGCCATGCGGAGTCCCTTTTGCGCACACTCAGCACACATGTCCGCTTCAATTTCAAAACCTTGCGCTTCAAGCTCCAAACGCTGAATCACGTTACCTCGAAACCCCCACAATCCCGTGCACACGTCGCTTATCTTCACGTGAAAAAGCAACCGAGCGAAGGATGTGAGGAGGATGTTTCCTACGACGTTCAGCCTCGTCATAGCGCCGGGCTCGATAGACCCTCTGAGCCGCGATCCGATGACCACGTCGTCGTCTGCAACAGGCGCAGCATCTCAGTAGCCACGCTGACTGGATACGTATTGTCCCCGTCAGCGACAATCACGTAGTCCGCGTCCACGGCCCGAAATGCTGTCTGAATAGCGGCGCCCTTCCCGCTTCGCTCTTCAGTGATAACCTGGGCGCCCTTTTGAACCGCGATCTCGCGTGTCTGGTCGACCGATCGCCCGTCGACCACATATACAGCGGTTTCGTATCCGTTGTCTGCCAGTTCTGCTACGGGTATACTCTCTATCACCAGGCCGATCGAAGGTGCCTCATTCAGGGTCGGTATCAAAAAAGCTACTCGTTCCACTTGCTCCCTTCCTTCCAAGCGACGCGTAGCTGTCATCGTTCGACGCCCTATCACACTTTGACCGGTTCCAACTACAGCAACAACGATCAGCCTCGATCGTCAGCTTCGCCATATTCACCGGTAAACTTTCAACTTCACCTCCAATCTGGTCGCCTCAAAGGATTAAACGGGCGCTAACCGCTTTCCTTAATAAAAGACGCCACCGAAAGTATTTAAGCGCTCCGACGTGAATTTGTGCACTAGATTGCATTTAGAGGGCAATATTGCAAAGAAAAT
>Ga0187848_10000826_pt1 | contig 27452 bp, 30 predicted proteins | sample June2016WEW_4_40_FD_132424 | JGI IMG/M metagenome (GOLD analysis project Ga0187848, IMG submission 132424) | Peatland microbial communities from SPRUCE experiment site at the Marcell Experimental Forest, Minnesota, USA - June2016WEW_4_40 | ecosystem: Environmental > Terrestrial > Soil >... | reverse complement strand
TGATTGTCTGCGTCGGACGCGTGTACGTCAGGTCTAGTTGCGCCGGGGTTGTGCTTGCAACAGTGCCGGAGGAGTCTCCCGAACCAGCCGGTGCTTGCGCCTTTGCCAGAACTGGTAGGGCTGTGAGGTCCGCGATTACCAACAGCAAAAGCATAATTCGGCGCATCTTCATGTCGAGATTTTCCTTGGTCAATCTAAGATCCAGCCTGCACACCAAAAAATTGTTTGTTTCGTGGGAAAGGCCACGACTTTCCTAGCCTAACGGACACGCTTCGGCAACAAGCTTGATCCCCCTATTCAAAGCAAGGAGGAGTTCAGATGGAACCCGTGAGAATGGACCTGACGAGGGAAGAATACTTGGCATTAGATCCCGTCGAGTTTAGGGCACGTTTCAGAGAACGTGTGCATCACAGTTTGGAAATCCAGACGTATGCGGCAATCGATTCCGGAAAACGGCTGGGAGAAGCCCAAACTAACAAGGTCAAAGGGCTGATGCAAATCTGGGAAGAGAAAGGGATTCCGAAGGACGCGCCTGACTATCAGTGGGCCTCAGAACTTGTGTGTTTCGCTGAAATATGTCAGGGCGAAAAGAAAGTCGACCTGACCAGGTTCACGCCCAGGAAGTTGAGCCAGGGGGACATCCAGGCATTCGATGCCATCCTTTACGAGCGGCGTTCCGTCCGGCACTGGACCGACCAGGAAGTTTCCGATGAAGTGATCGACAAGTTGATGAACGCGGGTCTGTGGGCAGCACATTCCTGCAATCTTCAGTCGATCCGTTACCTCGTAGTGCGAGAGAGGAACGAGCCTGGGCTCTTCCGCGGAGCCGACATCCCAGGGGGTCCTGTGCATGTTGTCTTGCTGCAGGATCAACGAGTCTACAAGGCAAACCCGTACAACCCGGTGAGAAACCGGCTGCTTGATTGCGGCGCTGCCGCGCAGAATATCGTACTTGCCGCACATGCATATGGCCTTGGAGGTTGCTGGCTGACGTTCACGGACAAGATGATCGAAAGACTGGTCAAGCGCTTTAAGATCCCAGAGCATACGACGATCATGACTTACATTGACGTGGGGTATCCGCATCAAAGTCCTTCGCCGCCACGTCGCCTTACGCTGTCTGAGATGGTGTTTGCGAGGGTGTAGTCCAAAAATACCCGGCGGAGTGTCGCGGTTGGCGGTGCACTACAGGGTCGACTGCCAATAAGCTGGTTATGCTGAGCGAAGCGAACGATCTGCTTCCACGCGTCTGCGAAAAAGCAGATCGCTCGTTCGTGTAAAGCAACGTGAACTCAGGAATACATCAGTAGAGGATCGTGAGAAATTTCGGCATTTAGTTTCTAACAAGGCTCTGCCTTATCGTCCACACGTGGCTGCCAGCCCTTCAGCTTCGTGGAAGGAAAGACACAATCCGCCGGCTGTAAGTAAGGCGTCTGCTTTCTCCACGACTGCATGAACTCGGCAAGCGACGGGTGCAGTGGCGCCCGTGCTTTTGATGCTTTGCGCTTCGGCGAGCCCACCTGCCCACACGTCCAGGTGCGCCGTAAATGAACCTGTGCCTCGGCGAAATCAAATCCACGGATTCAATCACTGCTTGGCGTCATCCAGCGCGGAAGATGCCGGTTAGTAAGGGCGAGGTCCACGACAAAGGAGTTATTGGAGGGACTTGCTAATGCAACCCTGGAAATTCCTTTTTAAACGTGAGTTCGGACTGTATGGCGATCATTGAATCCGGGTTGATCTGCGGCATGGGTGAATCGTATGGCAATGGATGTGGGGCGCACAAAAATAGACAAGGGCAGCTGTTGGTGTCCCGGCAAGATGCTCTTCGGCGGTGACAAACCGGATGATCAATGGCGAGCTGATCGCCGATAACCACCCCAGTTTCCAAGGCCGAGCCCTACGGTGATGTTTTAACGGACTGAGGTAGCACGGATTCATCATTGCGAGTTCGTTGTGGCAGCGTGATCCTTTGGGACACCAGCGCCGTCGCGGTATGCGGCTCCAAGGCTGAACTGCGCCTCAGCATAACCCTGATCAGCGGCTATTTGATACCAGCGTACCGCCTCAGCTTCATCCCTTGGGACACCATCGCCGAGGTCGTATGCCACGCCAAGCCTGAACTCAGCCTTTATATTGCCCTGATCGGCGGCTTTGCGCCACCACGTACTGCCTCGGATTTATCCTCCGAAACACCATAGCCATTGGCATACGCCACGCCAAGGCTGTACTGTGCCTTTGCGTCTCCGGCAGTAGCCTGTTTCTTGAGTTCGGCAATGTTTTGGGCCGGTGAAACGACCATTAGGAACAGGATCAGCAGAGCGATATAGAACACTTTGGCGGCATGACTGGCAACGGACATAAAGCCACCTCTGGTTCGGAACAACAGAACTATGGTGAATTCCAGCGCACGGCAAGTCAACACCAATGCGACTCACGGGCATAAATGCATCGGGCTGCACAACTCCAATGATGGCTAGCTATTTTGGCCAATTTAGGTGGCTCTATAGCGTGTTCATCCTTTCGAGGCATGTTATTGAAAAACTGACTTGAGCAAATCCATCATCCCAGCACCCGAGGAACCCTGCTTCGCTTTCTTGGCTAAAGCCTTCTTTCCCGCCATAACCTTTTTGGCTGGTTGTTTAGCGGCTGCCTTTTTCTGGGCTGCCCACCGTTTCCTCTGAGCGTCAGCGATCTTCTTCCGGGCGGTTGGGCTCATTGTGCGACGAACACTGGCCTTTTTCGCGGCGGGCTTTGCTGATGCCTTACTCCTTGCTGCCCAGCGGGCCTTCATCATCGCTGACAATCTTCTGCGGCCAGCGGGGGTTAGGCCGCGTTTCTTGGACTGCTTCGGGGCGGCTTTGGCGGCGGGGATGGTCGCTCTCGGCGTAGCAGTTGCTGTGCCGTCGAGTGACTCAAGGGCGGCGATGGCTTGGTTGATGCGGTTTAGCTCTGCCTTCAAGTCAGCAAGTATCGTACGAGTATCCATGCATTCTCCTTGCATGGCGATATTAACAATAAGGTACCCGGTGAGCAAATCAAAGGAAGTATATTCCAGTTGGTTCGGACCGCCTGACCAGCATTACCTTGCTCAGAACACCCCCCAATGCAGCACCTCGCGCAGTGACCGCTTTGGCCTGGGTGGCTGCTCTGCCGGATAGCCCCCAGAAGGGGCATAAGTGCAGATCGAATCAAGCTGCGGCGTATCGTTCAAATTTTGCCGCCCGTCTGGTGCACCAGCCCGAGAGCCCAGTGCTGCAATGACTCGGGCGCTTCAGGCACTGACTGAGTCAGACGAAATGCGAGAGTTTGTGGCCGAAGCACATGCGCAACGTAAGCATGTGGTTGTCGAAGTTTTCCAGAGCCGGGCCGGGCGACCGTTGTTGATTCACCCCAATGTGGTACCCGAAGACCTAATCGCCGAGCGTGGGCGGCAGTGAGATCGCTTCGATAAGGGCTACGGACTGATTTACGGCAAGCGCGGCATGGGTCGTTCGCAATCAGTCTTGGGCAGGCCATCACCCGCTCCCCAATCGCTGGCAAACGCCAGCAGAGATTCCAACTTCCCACATTGCGACTTCTGGCCCGCCATGGCGAATTGGCGGACCTAAGACTGTCATGGGACGCCGGCTCAGACACAAACCCCGTCCGATGCAACCAGCCAGACCGGCTGAGAATCTGTGTGCACTAGATCAAGGAGATCACAAATGAATCGTCGTACCGCTCTTGTTCTCAGCACGGTATGACTGCAGTTGTGTCTAGGGGGTGCACTTCCCGGCGCGTTCGCGCAGCAAAGCCAATTCGGCAGTGCCGCTGATGCTACCGGCAGTGCTGTTGTACATCGAGAATGGAAAAAGGAAATGGTTTATCGCGGATCCAGACCTTTCCAAACAGTTGTGGCCCCACAACGCACTCTGATCGTGCATCGTAGTAGCTTGGAACGATTCACATGGAGGTGTAATATGCGTATCCTCTCACGCGCCTTCTCGCTTCTCCTGCTTGGTTGCCTAATTGCAGCGCCTGCTGTTGCCGATGAGGAACATCATCATCCGGCCGGCGATCCAGAAAAATTAGGAAACGTCTCTTTCAGCACCTCCTGCGCACCGCAAGTGCAGAAACAGTTTCAGCGCGGCGTGGCCATGCTGCACTCGTTTTGGTACGAAGCAGCGGAACAGGCTTTCATCCAGGTTGCCAAAGATGATCCTGGCTGCGCCATGGCTTACTGGGGTACCGCCATGAGCTACTTCCATCCCATCTGGGAGGGGCGCGGATCCAACCCCGCCGTCCTGAAGAAAGGCTGGGAAACTGTTCAGAAGGCCAAGGCACTGGCTCCGAAGACCGAGCGCGAGCGCGATTATGTGGCAGCCATCGAGGCCTTCTACAAAGACTCCGACAAGCGGGACCACCTCACGCGCGTGTTGGCGTATGAATCCGCCATGGAGCGCGTGTACACCCGCTATCCGGAGGACCGGGAGGCAGCGGCATTTTATTCACTGGCCTTGCTGGGCACGGTGGCGGCGTCTCCGCCGGACAAGACTTTGGCCCGACAGAAAAAAGCTGGTGAGATTGCGGAGAAGGTATTCGCCGCGGAGCCGAACCATCCCGGCGCGCCGCATTACATAATCCACGCGTACGACTATCCGGAGCTGGCGGAAAAGGCGCTGCCCGCTGCGCGCCGTTACGCCCAGATTGCTCCCGATGCCCCTCATGCCCTGCACATGCCGTCGCACATCTTTACTCGGTTGGGGTTATGGCAGGAGTCGATCGAATCCAACATCGCCTCGGCCGCCGCCGCAGGCAAACTTGGCATGCCCGGAGATGGTCTGCACGCGGATGATTACTTGGAATACGCCTATCTCCAATGCGGAGACGACGAAAAGGCAAAGAGAGTACTGGACCAAATGCCAGTCAACAAGGCGGGGCTGCCGAGTTACTTCGCTGGTGTGTACGCGACGGCAACTATGCCGGCGCGATATGTAGTCGAAACGGGTCGCTGGGCCGAGGCGGCAAAGCTCGAGATTCCGTCAGATTCTCCCGGCGGTAAGCTGTCGTGGGCGGAAGCGACCGTCTATTTTGCGCGAGCACTGGGTAGCGCTCACACCGGCGATGTGGACGCGGCCCGCCAGGCCGTCCAGAAACTTGAGTTCGTGCGCGACCAGCTGACCAAGCTGCAGGAAACTTACTGGGCCGGGCAGGTGGAAATCCAGCGCCGTGAGGCAGCCGGAATGCTGGCCTTCGCGCAAGGGAACAAGGACGAGGCGCTGGAACTCCTGCGCTCGGCCGCAGACATGGAAGATGCCTCAGAGAAGCATCCTGTCACACCAGGGCCGGTCGTTCCTGCGCGCGAACTGCTAGGCGAATTCCTGCTCACAATCAACATGCCGACGGAGGCGTTAACAGCATTCGAAAGCACACTGCAACGGTCCCCGAACCGGTTCAATGCTTTGTACGGTGCTGCCACCGCAGCCGAGGCGGCAGGCCAGCGCGAGAAGGCGGGGCAGTATTTCAACGCGCTGATACAGATCAGCGATCCTATATCATCGCGACCGGAACTGCGCGCCGCGAAATCGTATTCGCAGGCAGTTGCGGGGAAATAAGAATTGAATCATTAACTGCAAAATCAAACCGGTCTCAATGCGTAATGCTGTCGCAGCGGAGATTCTCCGTGCCTTGGTGGTGCCTGCCAGCACGAGCATCTTCCACCTTGCTATCATCTCTACTGTTCTCAACGGCCACAATAGCATGGAATCGTTTTCGATAAACCGCGTTCTGGTCGTCTTGACCTTGTTCCTTCCGAGGCACCAAGAAACTGGGTGCGAACCACTTGTGCCCTCAAAGGGATAGAATCCTAAGTCTGTGCAGGAATGACAGAGTTTTTGCTCCCTACGTCTCCGTCAGCAGCGCCGGCGGCGAATATTTCCAGGTCTCCTTTACTGAAAACGAGGCCAGCGACGATGCTTATTTTTGATCCAACGGCAATTCGAGTCCTATGACGGTGGGCTGTTTTACATTGAAAGTCATCAGCGAACGCTGTGCGGGCACTTCAAAATCGGAAAGGCGGAGCTGAGGAGAGAGCTGTTTCGCCTGGAGCTCATCTGCCAGCCACCCGAAACAGTCCAGATCAGGTTTCACGCTGATGAAACCCGATATAAGGAACTCAAGATCGTCCTAAAAGCGATATTGCCTTCCGGTGTGCTCAAAATCCAGTAGCGCTTGATTCGGACTGAACGGCGCCAAGGTTGGTTTGCACGCCCTTCCAGCGTCATTTCCTCGAATCTGACTTCGGGACCGCGTAGTCCAAACGCGGCTGGCTCGACGCGGCACTTTCGGATAAGTTCCGCGTTGCTCGTCATTCGCCCGCAATCGACGGCAAATAGTTCTACGGCTTAGCCACGCGGCGATTCGGCCTCTCGGTCCGAACCCTGCAGAGGTGTTCTCAGCCCGGGAATCTGGTAATGGACGCCGAATGTCAGAATTCGCTTTCCATATAAGACTTTAAGGAAGGAGTGCTTAGGATGATGTCAAAACGTCTTCTTCCGGCGCCATCTCTTGGGATGATCGTTCGGGAAGGTCAACCCGCTGGCGGTTACGCCCAAGTCGACCATCAGCTTCGCCAATTGGATGGCGGCACTGTAGCCCTCCAGCACCGGAATCTCCCATCCCAAAGCGCACAGGCGGTTCTGCACGAATGGTTGCAGCCAGAAGGTAGCCGAGCATCCCATGGTAATCACCTCGGCGCCGTCTTCTTCGATGGCCGCTACCGCTTCCGCGACGGCCGCCTCGACCATCTCGCACTTCTCGCCGCGTATTGCCTTGTTGCGTTGGCCGCGGGTGGTTCTCTCATCCAGCTCCTCGCCTGGACGGGGGAGCGGGAAGTTGATATTGCGAATGGAAGCGCAACGCTCGGTGAATCGATGCTGAACGACGAGGTTGTAGTAGAACATGTTATGAACCTCACACAGATCGATCACACTGAACTTGTTGCCGAGCATGGTAGCAATGTGCATCTGCGCGAAGGCGCAGGAAGTCACCGGAATGTTGTACTTGCACGCGACTTCCGTTGACTCCAGAAAGCCCGGCTCGCCTCCGCCCAATAGCACGATGCCGTTGTATTTTCCGCTTTCGCACGCCTGCCGCACCAGCGGCACGCGAGCCACTGCCGCCAAGCCGAACTCTTCCCGCGTGAGCACAGGCCAATTGCCGTAGCTGGCAAGTGCACCCGGATTGAAGTCCCATTCGACGTCTTCGAGCACGTGCTTGACGTTATCGAAATTCATGATGCGCGACTCTTTCGGACCTTCGATCGGGGCGTGGTGTTCGTCGATATACGGCGAATCCTTGGGAAGCACAAATGCATTGATAAGAGCGAAACGATATTTCTTCTTTTCAGGTTGCATCACAGTCCTTTCGTATACGCGGACCAAGGCTGGGGAGATCTCTGCTTTATAAGCCTTGCTTCGCGGCTACCCCTCGCTTCAACTACAGTTCCGCGTTCGGCTGCACCACTGCAAACTGCCATCGCCATTAAAGTTCCGGGCCTTCACGAATTCCGGCCGGAGCTTCGATCACGGATTTCCTGGGGTTGATCAGGAAAATCCAGATGAGGGCACCCGATCGGCATCGTGTTCGGAGTATCGGTGGCCATAGATGCATCCCTTCGTCCGAGATTTTCGTTGACTTCGAAAACGGAAAGATTCTACACCCGTTGGGCTCCGCGGCACGTTGGTTGAACCATGTTCCATCGCCGGGATGCGCTTCCTCTTTCCGGTACGCCGTCGGTCCACACCCAAGAACAAGATGCCGAGCAGGTCCAGCAGCAACGCCAAAGCTTCCGGCAGCCGATAAGCGAGGTGGAATCCTGTATGCAGCCGTTGCACGGCGGTTCGGTAGATGCCGACTCTCGACCGAGTTGCTGCTGGCTACTTTGTCCCCATCGCAGGACTCTGATTCCTAAGCGAATTATTTGGCTTTTCCAATTCGTCGGCGAACGAGTCCGAGTGGCGGCGGAGGAGCTTTCCTACTTCGGCTCCGTTGCCGCGATCTAGAGCGTCCACAATCTTGTAGTGACAGCTCACGGCCGCCGTGAGGGTCGCCGACGGATGATTGAGGTACATACTCGTGCGCACCTCGAAATGGAGTTGCTCCCAGATGCGCAGCAGCACGTGGTTGCCGCTTCGCTCAACGATTGCCCGGTGAAATGGGTAGTCGTGTTCGGCGTATTGGCGCATGTCTTTGCGCTTGACGGCTTTCTTAATGGCATCGGCGTGTGCTTTTAAATCTTCGGTATCACCCTTAAATCTGGATGCCGCCAATTGCCCTGCCAATTCTTCCAGCAGCGCTCGTACACGGTAAGCTTGCTGCAGTTCCGTATCGCTTACAACGCGAACCCGAGTTCCTTTGTACGGGACGGTTTCGACGATGTTTGCCGCTATCAGCCCACGGAGTGCTTCGCGAACTGGTGCCTGGCTAACGTTGAACTCTCGAGCCAGCAGCAGCTCTTTTAGGCGGTCGCCTGGCTTGTAAGTGCCGTCGAGGATTCTGGTCAACAGGGTCTCGCGTACCTGATCGGCGGTCGATTCTCGCCGCAGGAATGAACGGTTTGGTTTATTTCGCATTTTAGGTAGATTACCACTTGACAGATTATCGATAATCGACTATTTTCCATAGCCATAATCAGCCGGTCAGATTACAAACCATCGACATTAGAGATTATTAGAGGAGAGCGGTATTTGGCATGGGCGGGGGCGGCGGTATCTAGCTTCTGCAGTTCATCTGCCCGGTACGTTAGATCATACGGACCACACGGAGAAAAAAGATGACAGTTCGCGAACTGAAGAGTGCGCACCCTCCCAAAGCTGAGGACCTGCGCACGCTGCGGGCAACGGTCGCCGAGGTGTTGGAGACAGTGCAGCGCGATGGTGATAAGGCGCTTGCCGCATACGCAAGGAAGTTTGACAGCTACGACGGTCCGATCCGTTTGGGGGCTAAGCAGATCGAGGAGGCGAAAAGAGATCTTCCATCGGACGTCATTGCGGGCCTGGACTTCGCCATCGAGCGGGTGACGACATTTGCCCAGGCTCAGCGCGCGACCCTGGAGGAGTTCGAAAAAGAGATGATTCCGGGCGTGTTTATGGGACACCGCCTCGTGCCTGTCGAATCTGCCGGCGCGTATGTTCCTGCGGGGCGTTACCCCTGTCTAACCTCGGCAGTTATGTCGCTCGCCCCTGCCAAGGTGGCCGGTGTGAAGCGGCTGGTGGCCTGCTCCTCGCCGGGCCGGGACAAGCGACTCAACCCGGCAATCCTTTACACCATGGCAAAGATCGGGGCCGACGAAATCTACTGCCTGGGGGGCGCTCAGGCTATCGCGGCTATGGCCTTCGGCACCGAAACCATCCGCCCCGTCGATCTCGTCGTTGGACCGGGCAACCAGTACGTCACAGAGGCCAAGCGTCAGGTCTTCGGCACCGTTGGGCTGGATTTCCTTGCCGGACCAAGCGAATGCATGGTCATTGCCGACCATACGGGTAAACCCGACTTCATTGCAGCCGATCTCCTCGCGCAGTGCGAACACGATCCGAATGCCCGCGGCGCTTTCGTCACCACTTCTGAAAAGTTGGGCTGCGCGGTCCTCGGTGAAATTGAGCGCCAGCTGAAGGAATTGACTACACAGGAGGTGGCGCGCCGCTCGTGGGAGACGAATGGTGTCGTTGTTGTGACCTCGACGTTAGAAGAGGCTGCCGCGTTCGCCAACGACTACGCGCCAGAGCATCTGGAAGTTCACACCGAGAATCCCCGTGCGCTGCTGCCTCTGCTGACCTCGTACGGTTCGCTTTTCTTAGGCGAGTCAGCAGCCGAGGTTTTCGCCGACAAGGTGGCGGGAACGAACCACATCCTGCCTACGCTCCGTGGCGCCCGACGGGGCGGCGGTCTTTGGGTGGGGACCTTCATCAAGACCATCACACATCAATGGGTGGCCGACGGCGCCAAGGAAAAGCTTGCCCGATATGCAGTACGGCAGTCGGAATTCGAAGGCATGGATGCCCATCGCCGCGCTGCACTGATTCGGTTAACGGGAAAACTGTAGGCTGCTATAACGAAAATTCGTCATCACCGTAACCCAAGGAGAAGGGACTCATGAACGAGAAGATTTACAACTTGTATCACTGCGGTTATCTCGACGTACGTGAATGGCTGGAGGAGTCGGACGTCGTAATGGTGCCGCTCGGCAGTTGCGAACAGCATGGCCGTCACCTCCCGGTGTGCACCGACGGCATTGCTACCGAGCTACCAGTGCAGTGCGCAGCAAAGCTCGCCAACGTGCCACACACTCCACTCGTCTGGTTCGGCTACTCGCCGCAGCACCTCCATCCCGCCGGCACGGCATCGGGCACTATCACCATGCGTTCCTCCACCTACCAAGCCATTCTCTATGACATTGCGCGTTGCCTGATCCACAACGGTTTCAACAAGATTGTGTTTGCGACCGGACACACTTCGAACACCAAAGTCGTCGACCCAGCACTGCGCTCCGTTCGCTACGAGACAGGGGCATTGGTGTGCGTATTTCGCGCTGATGCGGAAGCGGTTCCGGAGTACGCCAAGGACATCATCGAGAACCCTCCGGAGGAGACACCCGGGTGGCACGGAAGCGAGGTCGAAACTTCAGAAGTGATGGCTTTCAACGAAAAGCTGGTGCATCTTGAACGGACCGAGAAGGACTTCACCCATCGCCCGAAGTGGCTGGACGGGAGCGGTGATAAGTTCACCAAGATCAATGGCAGCCCCTACGTGATGATGAATGGAATGAATGTTGCGTGGGTGCCGATGGATCACCAGGAGTACAGCGACACCGGCTTGGTCGGTAATCCGTTCCGGGCTTCGGCGGACAAAGGCAGGCGCTTCATCGAGCGCAAGGCCCAGATTCTTGCCGAGTTCTGCCTGGAGCTGAAAAAGATCAAGGTCGATGTGCACAACCGAGATTACGCTCAGCGGGCGTTCTAACCCGCCGCTGGCCGCACTCTTTGCTGGCAGGGCCTGACGAGGGTGGACATGTTAGCCGAGAATCCTCAGCATCAATCGCGAGACTCCGCTGCGTCGAGCGGAACAGTGGCAATCGTTTGCACCCTGGACACGAAGGGCGCAGAAGCACGCTATCTGAAGGAGAGAATAGAGGCAAGCGGCGGCCAAGTGTTGCTGATTGATATCGGAATGGCCGGGGACCCGCTCAGCGTCGTCCCCGACGTTCCCCGCGATCAGGTCGCCCGGGCCGCCGGTAGCAGTGCGGCGGAAGTTGCTAAGTTGGGTCGCGGTGAGGCGTGTGAGGTGATGCAGCGGGGATTGGTTCCAGTGCTAACCGATCTCTATGCGAACCGTAAGGTCAGTGGTGTACTAGCCATCGGCGGCAGCGACGGTGCCATCACTGCCGCGGTAGCAATGCAGGCCCTGCCGGTGGGCATCCCCAAGCTGTTGGTCTCGCCCGCCACCCAGGGACGAACGCCTTTCGGGCCGTATGTCGGCATCAGCGACATGACCATCATGCATTCGGTCGTCGATATTCTCGGGATAAACCAGATTAGCCGCAAGATCTTCGACGGCGCTGCTGCCGCCGTTCTTGGGATGGTGCGGGCGGGAGTGAGCACAGAACTTCGCGGCGGCGGACAGATTGCTGCCACCATGTATGGCAACACCACGCCCGCGGTGATGTTGGCCAAGAAGATCATCGAGAGCAGTGGATATGAGGTTGTGGTCTTCCACCCCAATGGGACGGGCGGCAGGGCGATGGAAGACCTCATTGACCGTGGAATGTTCGATGCTGTATTCGATTTCACTCCCCACGAGCTGACGGACGAGCTCTTCGGTGGCTTCCACGCGGCCGGGCCACATCGCCTCGAGGCGGCGGGGCGGCAGGGCCTGCCACAACTGATAGTGCCAGGTTGTGTGGATTTCTTGATCAGAGAGGCGAAGGGGAAGCTGACAGGGAAATACCGCAGACGTAGGAGCTACCATTTCAATCCTGTTATCAGCCTGGTGCGCACAACCCAGAGCGAGATGACAACCGTGGGCCGCGTCATGGCCGAGAAGCTCAACCGTGCCAAGGGGCCAACCACCGTTCTCATTCCGCTTCGTGGGTTTTCGATGTACGCCAAGCCAGGTGGGCCACTCCACGACGCGAAAGGCGATCGCGCTTTCATTTCGTCGTTGACCAGCCATTTACAGCCAGATGTGCGTGTACTGGAAGAGGACGCTTGGATCAACGACCCACGCTTCGCCGAGCGCGCTGCGACGCTGCTTCTTGAAATGCTGGGCAAGCCGGCGGTGAGGCCGCAGGTAGCCGGCGCCTGAAGGCTTGAGCAGAAGGGAAAGGGGAACTCAACCATGGAGGAGTTGGCAATATTCGGGGGGACTCCGGTACGAAATCGGCCGTATCCAGCTTGGCCGACAGCTGACGCACATGAGCGAGCCTGGCTGGAAAAGGTACTCGCAGGGAACCGATGGTTTGCTGGCGCTCGCGGGGACGATCCTGAGTCGTTGGGTGCCCTCTTCGGCCATCGCTTTGCCGAATTCGTAGGCGTGCGTTTCGGTTTTCCGGTGACGAACGGGAGTGTGTCCCTCGAAGTGGCTCTGCGTGCTCTGGGTGTCGGACCGGGCGACGAGGTGATCGTTCCTGCTTATACCTTTATCTCCACCGCAACCTCGGTTTTGATGGTCGGTGCGGTTCCGGTGTTTGCCGACATCGACCCGAAAAACTATTGCCTCGATCCGATCGACTGCGAGCGCAAGATCACCGCGCGCACGCGTGCCATGATACCGGTACATCTGGGCGGACAGATGGCCGACATGGAGGCGTTGCGAGCTCTCGCACAGCACCACGGCCTGTCTATCATCGAGGACAGCGCTCAAGCCATCGGCGCTGCTTGGGCCGGGCGCAGGTCAGGCAGCTGGGGTGATCTCAGTTCGTTCAGCTTTCAGTCGAATAAGACGATTACCTCGGGCGAGGGAGGATTGGTGGCGACTGACGACGAGACCCTCGCCGAAAAAGTGATCGCCTACCGCGCCTTCGGCCGCCTCAAGAGCGCCGGGCAGAAAACGGCAGGCCGATCGAGCGAGCTCATGTCGCAGCACCTGTCGGGGAACCACCGGCTTTCCGAGTGGCAGAGTGCCGTGCTGCTGGGGCAGTTGGAAAAGTTTCCCGAACAGGACGCCAAGCGGCAGAAGAATGCTGCCTTCCTGACGCGGCGACTCGCGCAGGTTCCGGGCGCCGAACACGTACGCTGTGACGCGCTTGGCTCGAAGCACGCTTACTACTATTATCTGGTGCGCTACGACCCGGTGCACTTTGCCGGGGCGAGGCCCGATCTCCTGGCCCGCGCGCTTGCCGCTGAAGGGGTTCCGTTTCTTCCCAGCGACAACGTCCCCATCTACCGGCACCCGGTATTCGAGCCGGATCAGCTGCAAGGTACGGTTCTGTCACCGACCTTGGAGCACTATCGCCGGGCGGTCGATCTTCGGGATCCCGGCTGTCCCGCCGCCGAGACGGCTTGCCGTTGCACCCTGATACTGCGGCATCAGGTGCTTCTGGCCGAGCAGGTGGACATGGATGACATAGTTGAGGCGTTGGGCAAGGTCCAGGCACACGCGGGCGAGCTGGAGCGGCTCCAGGGAGGTGCGAATACCCATGATCGATCTGCACACGCACACGTTCTTTAGCGACGGGACAATGTGTCCGGCTGAATTGATCCAACGCGCGGAGGAGAAAGGGCTAGTGGCAGTTGCGCTCACCGATCATGCAGATCCGAGCAACCTTGAGCAAACCCTCGAACGTATGATCGGTGGACTGCAAGAGCTCAACCGCTGTCATCGAATCAGGGCTCTAGCGGGCGTGGAGTTGACACACGTTCCACCACAGCTGATTGCTCCGCTCGCCCAACGTGCGCGAAACCTCGGCGCGGAGGTGATCGTCGTCCACGGTGAGACGATCGTGGAGCCCGTCCCCCAAGGCACGAACATGGCGGCCCTGGAAGCCTGCGTGGACGTTCTCGCTCATCCAGGGCTTCTCACGGCGGAGCAGGCGAGGCTCGCAGCCAAGAACGGGGTGCTCCTAGAGCTCTCTGCGCGCGCCGGGCATTGTCTCGGTAATGGCCGGGTGACGTCCCTGGCTCGTGATGCAGGCGCAAAACTTGTAGTTAACAGCGACGCTCACGCCTCGCGGGATCTCATTGACAGTGCCATGGCCAGGAAAGTTGGGCTTGGCGCCGGCCTAAGCGAGGAAGAGCTGGCCGCAGCTTTCGAAAATGCCACGATGTTGGTTGAGCGCGCGATTCGTACCAAGTTATGTAGGGCAAATTCCTAGTACTTGCCCTGCAAGGTCTTCGGAGACGTTTATGAAGCAGCGAACCGAGCAGTGAAAGGTTGCCCTGCGCTCGCAAGCGGGGATGTCTAATCGGAGTAAGTTCATTAGCGACAGAAGAGGTAACGGGTCGGGTTTGGGGATCAGCGAGTAGGAAGTGATGGGAGCAATGGTTTTCACGTATTTTTAGGACAGCTACGATCTTGCGATTCTGGCAGTAGCAATGCCAGCGCTCATCAAGGTTCTGAACATCAAGCTTGGACAAGGTGGGCTCCTAGCACCGTCGACAATGATTGGCGCTACTGTCGGTAGCACGGTTTTCGGAGTTATTGCCGAAAGCTACGGTCGACGTTTGGCGATTGTCTGGTGTCTTTTCGAATTTGGGTCGGCACGGGCTTCATTGTGTTCGTCAATTCATAGGGCAGATGGATGATTCACATATTTCTAGTGGGGGCGGAATCGGAGGCATGAGGCCCGTCACGCAGAGCCGTGATGTTAATCACTGCGTCTGGTTTGCGACTAGCAGTTAAATCACGCACATTCCAAACAAGGTGGCGTCGTGGGGGCGCTGCTGTAGAAGCAATCAACGTAACTAATTCGAGGGTGACGTTCATTGTGGCTCCGGCACTTTGCGGGCGCATCATGCCCATTTCTGTGCGAGAGAGTGGTACGCCTTCCATAATCTTTGCGATTAGGAATTTCAGTATGCCAGCAACCCATAACATTGCAAAGTCCGTTGTAGCTATTACCAGAGGCGGTCGGGGGGAAGCCACTGAGCTGTTCCTTGAAGCGGGGGGCAAAGAAGTTATCACGGCGGACGGTCCGGCTTACGGTATCACAGGTGCCATAGTATTGCTTGCGAGCTGATAGAGACGTGAAAGAGTCACATCAGTGTGGTGTGGGTATGAGATGGAACTGGCGATAATCTAGGAGCGATTAGGTGGTTGGCGTGAACGTAACAGAAACATGGGGTAGAGCAGGCGTTTTAGGCGATGCGGCACTCGCGAAGCGGACCCGGTACCGCTGGACGATTCTTTTTATGATTGCCATGATGGCGTTGATCACCTTCATGGATCGAACCAATATCTCGATAGCAGCCCCCAGGATGTCAAAGGAATTCGGCTTGAGCAAAACCCAAATGGGTTTTGTCTTCAGTATATTTGCCTGGGCCTACTCGATCGGGCAACTCCCCGGCGGATGGATCACCGACAAACTCGGACCGCGGAAGGTGTTGACCATTGTGGTGTTGTTTTGGTCGCTGATGACCATGGCAACTGCCCACGCGTTCGGATTTCTCTCTCTCGTCGCGATTCGTTTCATTTTCGGTTTGGGTGAAGCCGCTTCCTGGCCCGCCGGCACGCAGGCAATGCAATTCTGGTATCCAAAGTCGGAGCGCGGCTTGGTCAATGGCGTTACGCACAGCTGCGGCCAATTTGCGACGTCAGTCGTACCACTGGCTGGTGTAGCGATCATGACCGCCTGGGGCTGGCGGTCGATCTTTCACATTTTCGGTACAGTTGGCATCGTGTGGGCGATTAGCTGGTGGGTAATGTATCGTGAGCGGCCGGAGGAACACAAGCGAGTCAACGCAGCCGAGGCGGCCTATATTCGGGATGGAGCGCCGGCCGGCAGCCAAGTTAAGAAGAAGGTGGACATTCCGTGGAAGCTGATTTTGACATCTCCTGCCACGTATGTTCTGGGAATAGCTTGGAGCGCATATACCTACACCGGTTATTTCTTCTGGTACTGGATGCCAACCTACCTATTGGAATTTCGGCACATCTCGCTGAAGAACATGGGCTACCTGGCTCCCCTGCCGTTGTTTGCAGGTGCGCTCGGTGTTGTGGTGGGCGGCATAATAAGCGACTATGCATTCAAGAAGACCGGAAACCTAAAATGGTCTCGCCGCGGCGTCTGCATAGCTGCTATGGTAGGCTCCGCGCTGTTTGCCATACCTGCGGGCACCATGGCTAAGCCGGTTGCGGTAGTGCTTTGCCTCATTCTCTGCAATTTTTTCATCTCACTGTCTTCCGGGACGACTTGGGCTGTCGCCATGGATATCTCGGGAGGCTATGCTGGCTCGGTATCGGCCATCATGAACATGATCGGCCAGTTTGCCGGGTCTATTTCGGCAATTATCTTCGGAGCTCTTGTTCAGAGAGGTTACTGGGTAGCGCCGTTCTACCTCACCGCCGCAGTGACTATAACTTCCGCACTGCTGTGGGCTTTTGCAATCAATCCCGAACGGACTGTTCTGGAGAGATCTTGAGCGGCCATTTCGCGGAGACACAGCCGTGATAGGGACGCAGCTATGGGCATTCGTAATCGATCCAGATCGAACGGTTCTCGATAGGTCTTTACTCAACTGACTAGGTGATTGCTGGAAGAGAACTAATTACTTTAGCGAGGGAGGACGTCGTGAGCCATATCGCCGAACCGACTGAACAAACTGCGCAGAGTAGTACTTACTCCAAGCCGACGAAGACCCGTTGGTGGATCTTGTTCCTGATAAGCCTGTTGTACCTGATCACTTATCTGGATCGCGGGAACATCTCCGTGGCGGCGCCGGAGATCGCAAGAGAGTTTCACCTCAGTAAAACTGCCATGGGCTTGATTCTGGGTTGTTTCACTTGGGCCTATGCGATAGGACAGGTTCCCGGAGGTTGGCTGGGAGACCGGTTCGGGCCCAAGAGAGTCCTCACTGCAATTGGGATCGCCGTTGGGATTACGCCTATTCTCAATGGAGTGGCAGTTGGCTTTAGTTCGCTCATGGGTGCGCGTTTCTCCCTTGGGCTCGCAGAGGCCGGCGCCTTCCCCGTTTCCAGCCGAGGCATGCAGATGTGGTTCCCGCAATCGGAGCGTGGCCGCATCCAAGGCATCACTCATGTTTTCAGTCGGCTGGCCGTGGCAATTACGCCGGGCCTCGCCGCGGCAATTATGCTCGCATTCGGCTGGCGCGCCATTTTTTATATCTGCGGGTCCTTCGGCATTATCTGGGCGATTCTGTTCAACCTCCTGTACCGTAACAATCCTGAAGAACACAAGGGTGTCAATCAGGCTGAACTAGCACACATTCGAGGCTTGAACTCCGACGGTACGATTAAGCCGCTAAATATCAAACGCCCTGCGGCGCCTTGGCGGCGCATTCTTGGCTCCCCAAATATGTGGTACATCGCAGCAGGTTGGAGCTGCTTCTTTTTTGGTAGCAACTTCTATCTCACATGGTATCCCACTTACCTCCGCGAGTATCGTCATATGTCGCTAAAGACTCTTGGCCTGCTCGGCGCCCTTCCCCTGATCGCTGGAATGGCGGGGGATGTTTTGGGTGGGGTCGCAACCGACACAATACTGAAGAGAACCGGCAATGCTAAGCTTGCGCGGCGCGTGGTGGCCGTGCCTGGCTTCCTGCTTGCCGGAATTTTTGTAATACCAGCAGCAATGACTTCAAGTCCACTAGTCTCAGTCCTTTGCCTGGCTGCGTCTTTTTTCTGCCTGGAAGTGATGAATGGAGTCTCCTGGTCGGTCTGCATGGACGTGGGGGGCCAATTCAGCGGTACTGTGTCTGGCGTCATGAACATGTGCGGTGCTTTTGCCGCTTCGTTAACGGCTATCGTCTACGGAGCGCTTTTTGATAGAGGTATGTGGATCGCTCCGTTCTTTGTCACGGCCAGTGTTATGCTCACGGGCGCCCTCATTTGGACGTTTTTGATCAATCCGGATGTCTCAGTGATCGATGCTCCTGGTTAACATGGGTGATACAAGCTGCCGGGTGAGGCGATGAAAGCAAACTTCCAATTCTCGATCTCACCGAGAAGTCGTGGCGGTGACCGGGTGAAAAGTGTAAGTGGCTTCTGCTGTCAGTGCTGCACGAAAGACTGTTGGACAAGTTCCATTGATGAGCATGAGCGCGCGGCCGGGCCAAAGATGAGGGCTCCAGACTCAAGGTACATTCAAGTTACGGAAAAGAGGAAAACCTATGAATGAGAAAACTGACCAGAAGACGTCAAGGCGGAATTTTCTGAAGAGTAGTGCCGCGGTAGCGGGCCTGTCGCTGTTCGGGATGCCATCGCTGGTTACAGCTGCGCCGCAGGGCGCCATTAAGTACGGGACCATGCACCCATTGACCGGGCCCTACTCGGCTCAGGGGGCTGACCAGATGAAGGCGACCCAGTTGGCAGTCGAGGAGTGGAACGCGCGGGGCGGTGTGCTGGGTCGCAAAATCGAGTGGATCTATCGCGACGATCAACTCAACGGCGCCGTAGGGCTGCGCCGCGCCAAGGAGTTGATCGAGGAGGAAAAGTGCGATTTCATCGGAGGCACTCTCTCCGGCGCCATTTCTCTCGCGGTCAACGAGTTTGCCGCCAAAAACAGGACCCCGTTCTTGGCTTACAGCCAAAACGACATGGCTTTGGGCTCCGATTTCACCAAGTATGGATTCGATTTTATGTGTCTTCCGTACTCCGCCGCGTTGGCTACATCGAAATACGCCTTCACGAAACTGGGCAAGAAATGGTTCTCGGTGACGGCCGACTACAAGTGGGGACATAGCATCCTCGAGGGCTGGATCTGGCAGAGCGAGCAGATGAGTGGGCAATTTCTCGGCAACGTCTATGCCCCGCTCGGCGCTACCGATTTCTCCACCTACTTCACCAGGATCATGGCCGCCAAGCCGGAGGTGCTGGTGATAAATAATGTCGGTGCCGACCAGACGGCGGCCCTTAAGCAGGCGAGCGAACTCGGCCTGACCAAGCGTATGAAGATCGTCTGCACCAAGACCACACTGAGCACCCTAAAAGAGGTGGGAGCAGCCTACGATGAGAACGTGCTGGGCGGCATGACGTTCTATTCGGGGCTCCGCGACAAGTACCCGGCGAGCAAGAAGTTCCTGGACGCCTACATAAAGAAGTTCGGGCAGCCGGTGGAGCCGGACGGCGAATCCGGCTACGTGGCCACCAACGTCCTGTTCATGGCCATGGAGAAGGCCAAGACCACTACCGACAAGGAAAAGATTGCAGCCACCATGGAAGGCATGAAGTATACATTGACCAAGGGACCGGAGTACGTGCGCGCCTGCGATCACCAGCGCGTGCAGAGCTATTTGCTGGTGCGTGGCAAGGGCAGAAAGGCCAACGGTTGGGACTTGGCGGATATAGTCGAAGAGGTGCCCGGCGAGTCCATTATCATGAGCTGTGCCGATAACGCCAAGAATCTTCCGTTCGTCAACGTCAAGCTGCCGAAGTAGTCGCCGTTCCTTTGGCGTCTGCGGCGGGCCGGAACAAGCGGCGGCAGGTGGTGAGCAGCAGAACCTCGCACGCAGGGGGGCGGGAATGTTTGCGGACCTTTCCTGGGACGTGCTCGTAATGCAGTTGTTTTTCGGGCTGGCCCTGGGCTCGATCTATGTCTTGCTGGCGAGCGGCCTTTCCATCATCTACGGGCTTCTCGACGTGGTGAATTTTGCCCACGGTACGTTTGCCATGCTGGGAGCCTATGCAGTCTTTCTGGCAGTGACTCTCACCGGCAGCTTTGCCGTGGGTATTGCAAGCGCTGTAGTGGTGGTGGCGGTCCTGGGCATGGCGGCCGAGTTCGTTTTGCTCAAGCCGCTGTATGGGAAAGATCCCCTGCTGCCGCTGCTGCTGACCTTCGGTCTCTCCGTGGCCATTCCCGATTTCATGAAAATCATCTTCGGGCTGATCGGCAAGCCCGTTTCCTATCCGGAGGCGTTGAGCGGAGCGACCACCCTCGGTCCACTCACGTTTTCGAACTACCGACTGTTCGTCATCTTCTTTACCTTGGCAATCCTTATCTCGCTCTGGTTGTTCCTGAAGAAGAGCGACCTGGGGATGATCATTCGGGCGGCAACGCGCGACAATTTGATGGTACAGGTGCTGGGCATCAACACCTCGCGCATCTGGTCGATCGGTTTTGCAATCGGCATCGGCTTGGCCGCGCTCGCCGGGGCCATTTCCGTTCCCATGATGGCGGCGACGCCGGACATGGGGGTGGAGATGACCATGGTGGCTTTCGTGGTAACCGTCGTGGGCGGCCTCGGAAGCCTGGGCGGAGCCATTGTCGGGGGGCTGCTGATCGGCGTCATCGTCGCTTTCACATCGCTATTTGCCGGGGAATACTCGAATGTCGCCATGTACTTCTGCATGGCTGTCATCCTTCTGATCCGACCCAGGGGGCTGTTCGGAGAAAGAGGGCGCGAATAGCGGAGCCGGAATGATCGATCCTGCGGAAAGACAAAAGATGTTGCAAGAGGTGGCGCCAGGGCCGCGCTCGACGATCGTCTGGATCGCGGCCCTGGCGCTGGCCGCGCTGCCGCTGGTCATCTCGGTGCCGCTGGCGACCGAGATTCTTATCTGGGGAATCTCGGGGCTCGGCTTCAATCTTCTGCTGGGTTACACCGGGGTGCTTTCCTTCGGCCATGCCGCCTATTTCGGTCTAGGAGCCTATAGCGCCGGCCTTGCCCTGCGCTATTGGAAGGTGGGGCTGTTCGCGAGCCTTGCCATCGGCATCGTCTCCGCGATGCTGCTGGCATGCTTTATTGGCGCTCTGGCCATCAGACGCCGCGGCGTCTATTTCGCCATGATTTCGCTGGCCTTCGCCCAGATGCTCTACTTCATTGCTCTCTCCCCGCTGAAGGAGATCACCAGGGGCGAGGACGGTCTTACCCATATTCCCAGTGTCGCGTTTTTCTCCATCCCGCTGGACAAGCCGAGAAATCTTTACTATTTCGTCCTTGCCGTCACGGTCCTGATGCTGTACCTGACCTGGAGAGTCCTGCAGTCACCCTTCGGCAAGGTTCTGGAAGCATACCGCGAGAACGAAGACCGGGCCCGGGCCTGCGGGTACAATACGACGCTCGTGAAGTTCACCTCGCTGGTGCTCTCCGCCTTATTCGGCGGACTGGCCGGGGCGCTGAATACGTTGTACCTCAGCTACGTGCCACTGACCACCCTGTACTGGCTCACCTCAGGAACTATTGTCATGATGACTATCCTGGGAGGTAAGGGAACGTTGCTCGGGCCGCTGGTGGGCGCGGGCGTCTTCCTCTTCCTGCAAAACACAATCAGCCTGTACACGCCCCGCTGGGAGGCTTTTGTCGGCTCGCTGTTCGTGATCATCATCCTGGTCTTTCCCGGCGGGATCGTGGGGACCATCCGGGAAAAGTACATGAACCGCAAAATGTCGAAGCTGCAGCACAGAGCGGCTGGGGCTGGCGAATGAACAAGCTACTTTGCACGGAGAAGGTCTCGAAGCATTTCGGCGGCCTGCGTGCGGTCGACGAGGTGGACTTCGTCCTCAGACAGGGCGAGTTGAAGTCCATCATCGGGCCGAATGGAGCCGGCAAGACCACGCTCTTCAATCTCATCGCCGGGCTCTTCCAGCCCACCAGCGGCCGGGTCTTCTTCGAGGGCCGCGACATCAGCCGACTCTCGCTCCATCGCACCTCGCAGCTCGGCATCACCAAGACATTCCAGATCACGCATCTGTTTCCCAGCCTGACCGTATTTGAGAACGTGCGCATCTCCGCCCAGTCGCGGCGGACGACCTTCAACTTCTGGCGCACGACCCACTCGCTGGCGGAGCTCAATGAGCGGGTGCTGAACTTACTGGAGCAAGTCGATCTGCTTCCCAAGAGGAGTTGGCTGGCCTCTACGCTCTCGCACGGCGAGCGCCGTTATCTGGAGATCGGCATCGCCCTGGCTACCGAGCCAAAGGTGCTTTTGCTGGATGAGCCCACGGCGGGGATGAGCTGCGCCGAGACCAACCTCTGCGCCAAACTGATTCAGCGGCTGAACAAGACCCTCAACCTGTCGATTGTGCTGGTCGAACACGACATGAGCGTGGTGATGGGAATCTCCGAGCGGATCGTGGTCTTGAACGAAGGCCGTCTGCTGGCGGAAGGAACGCCCAGAGAAGTGAGCGACAATGAAGAGGTGCAGAGGGTCTACCTGTGAGAGAGGAAGGCATGCTCCACCTGAGCGGCGTCAATACCTATTACGGTTACAGCCACGTTCTGCATGATGTTTCCCTGGAGGTTAAAGAGGGAGAGATCGTGGTGCTGCTGGGCCGCAATGGGGTGGGCAAGAGCACCACCATGAAGTCGATCATGGGCATTCAGCCGCCCAAGAGCGGCCGCATCGACTTCCTGGGCGAGGACATCACGGGTCTTCCACCTTACAAGATTGCTGCCAAGGGAATCTCGTTGATCCCTGAGGACCGGCGCGTGATTCCGAACTTGACCGTGTATGAGAACCTGAGATTGGGATCGCTGGTCCGGCGTAAAGTCGATAACTGGGAGGAGAAGCTCGACACCGCGTTCGCGTATTTCCCCCGCCTCAAAGAACGGCTGGGGCAAAAAGGAGGAAGCCTTTCGGGCGGCGAGCAGCAGATGCTGACCATCGCCCGGGGGCTGATGGCCGCTCCCAAGCTGATGCTCATCGACGAGCCCAGCGAGGGCTTGGCGCCAAAGATAATTCACGAAATCATGGAGATCATCAAGAAGCTCCAGCAGGACGGAGTAACCATCCTCCTGGTGGAACAGCACGTGGAGATTGCCATGCGGCTGTCCGATAATCTTCGGGCTTACATCATGGAAAAAGGCGAAATTCGCCTCTCCGGCACGCTTGACGAACTGAACTTGCGGATGGACGAAGTCGTCCGCTGCCTGGGGGCAAAGATCTAACAGGACATCGTAGAATCTGGCAGGACATCATAAGAGCACACGATAAGAGGACCTATGGGATATACGATCGTTAAGTCACATCTCCGCATCAGGGGCTCTCACCCGCAGCACCGGGCAGTGCGCATGCGCGACTATCTGGTAGGGAGTCGTTAGCGGCACATGGAGCGTACCTGCGGCGGGGTGGGCACCAATGACAATGAAATCGGCGTTGTGCTCCGCTGCCGCCTTCAGGATGCTATGCACAGGATCCCCGACGAGCACGATCGTGTCAGATTTACACCAGATTTTCGCTTCCGGCGGAACTAAAGCATTTAAGCGTTTGTCATATTCCCGCAGCACCTCAGGCCTAAGCGGCTCGGCCGAGGCATGCAATACCAGCAGCTCGGCATCGCCGACTTTGGCCAGCGACAGCGCATACGGCAGCGCCTGGAGAGAATCCGCAGAGAAATCGGTAGCATACAGAATTCTCGCGAATTTCTCTGCCGCATGCCAGGCTTTGCGGGCGCGTGCGGACACGCTCAGCACCGGGCAGGATGCAATATTGAAGATGCGCTGCGCGACCGAGCCCAGTACCAGCTTACCCACGCCACTGCGACCGTGAGTCCCGATCACGACGAGATCGTTTTTCTTTTCCTGGATCACGGTTGCGAGAACATCCGCGACGTGACCCTGTCCAATGATGGTCTCGACGGGCACCTCTCCAAGCGCATTCTCCGCGAGGAACTTTCGCATTTGCGCTTCCGCAGCACCGCGGGCCTCGTCCCCTTCGCCCGCCGCCGCGGGGGATGGAACAACAGTTTTCGGAGCCGACTCAGGGATAACATGGACGACGAACACGGTTGCTCCGTAATGTTCAGCCAGTAGACGGGCAAACGGCACCGCCGTTTCTGAGCTAGACGAAAAATCTGTGACCAGGAGAATACGATTAAAGGACGGAAGAATCGCCATAGTGCTCAACTCCTTGTATCACCCCTCGCCAATTGTTCTTGCCATACCAGGATCATTTTTCAGCATTACAATGTACAGCTCGCCGCGTGAACCGGCAACAGCCGAGGGCTTGATTTCGAATCGTTATCAATGGGGTGGAGGCGAGTCGTCACTCGACGTCGTCCGTATCGCCGTTCCTCTGTTGATCTACTTTAGCAATGTTCCTGGTCTCCTTCTACATGGGGAAGAAGCTCGGTGCGGACTACTCGAAGACGGCGACACTCTCATTCACGGCAGCCTCAAACAACTTCGAACTGGCGATCGCAGTTGCGGTGTCGGTGTTTGGAATCAATTCGGGGGCGGCCTTCGCAGCCGTCACCGCACGCAGGCTCGCGGGACCGGCGCTCAACGGTGTCTATGCGGTCGTTGATTTTCATCCGGACTCAAATCCCGGCTCCAAATCCTATTCGGATAAGTACCAAGCCGCGTACAAAACCCCGGCAGATTTTCTCAGCGCTTGGTCCTATGACGCGGTCCATGTAATCGCGATGGCGATCAACGATGCCAAGAGCACCGACCCGGAGAAGATCCGGCAAGCGATCCTGAAGGTTCGAGACTACAAGGGCGCGGAGGGTACTTACACCTTCGACAAGAATGGCGACGGACTGCACGGCTACAACCTTGTGAAGATCGAGAACGGGGAACCTTCGTACAGCGATCGCATCGATTTCTCGGACTGAACGGTTTCGGACTACGGGGCGAACGGTAGCGCTTCGCCAACTTCGGCTTTTCGCAATTCATCTATTAGAACGGAGGATAGCTACACCGATGAAGGAAATCCGTTTTCTCGCGCTTGAGACAATTCTGGTGCTCGGCTTCGCCATGGGTGCGCAGGCCCAGTCCGAAACAACAGGTGAAAATGGTAACGCTAGTAACTACCAAATAGGTCAGTCCGGACAGCAGGGCGAAGGCGCAGTAGGTGACGCCAGTAACTACCAGATAGGTCAGCCCGTTCAGCAGACTGCCGGGAAACCCGATGAGCAAGCCACTCCTGCTCCCAAAGACCCAGCACCCCTTGGAAATGTGACCCTAAATCCTGACTGGAGTCTTCCGCCGTCGCTGTAAAGAGAAGGAGGATGATCCAGTACTCATGCTCGTGCTATCGCCCGTTTTGACTCGTTTCGGAGACGAGATAAATGAGCCGGAACTGGGCTTGGTGCCGTATCAGGCGGAGCACGGGTGTCGGGGTTGATGAGACAGATCGATTCTGCGCTCCGCCATTTCTGTTATGAACGATGAATACCTTAAGAAGATCATTCGGGAACAGGGTGAGCCCGCAGAATGTTCTCTTTGTCAGAATGACGAGGAGAAAGCGTTCACTGCTGAGTATCTTGCCGAGCTTCTCGATTCCATCATGCGCGAGCACTTTGCGCAGGGTGCTGCGCTGAAAATCAAAGCCAGTCACTTCTTCTTGGCTATAGGCGGGTTTTACCCGCAGTTCGCGGAATCAATCGTATTGTGTCAATTTGGGAAATTTTACAGATTTCGAGCACCCAAATCAGCAACCCTTGTCGAGAACACCGGCATCTAGCCACTTCGTTAGGCCTTGTTTCCGATCATTACGGCCCCATTCGCAAGCGGGAATCAAAGTAAACGGCAAAATGACCCATCTTAAAGATCTGTTCGGCATTACAAGATTAGCCCGAGCGTTTCGTACGCCGGAGGCGCCCATTCGGGAGCGAGCTTCCAGTCTTACCGTCTCCGTCAATGAGCTTTCAAAACACTATTCGAGTCGTGAGGGCAGTATATGTGCCCTCCAGCAGATCAGCTTCAGCGTGAGCCAGGGCGAGTTTGTCGCCTTCGTTGGGCCATCAGGGTGCGGAAAGTCGACGCTACTTAAGATACTGGCCGGTCTTCTGCCTTCCTCCCAAGGCGAGGCTTGTCTATGGGGAATTCCCATCACGGGGCCGCGGCACGATATCGGCGTCGTCTTCCAATCACCTGTGCTGCTCCCCTGGCGTACGGTTCTGGAAAACGTGCTGTTACCCATCGACGTGCAGCGCCAGAATCGCGATAGGTACGTAAAAGAGGCCAGAGAGCTATTGAGCCTGGTTGGGCTTGAAGGCTTTGAAAATCGTTATCCGTGGGAGCTGTCGGGCGGCATGCAGCAGAGGGTGGCCATTACACGCGCGCTCATGCACGACCCGGCAATGTTGCTGATGGACGAGCCATTCGGCGCATTGGACGCGATGACGCGCGAACAGATGAATTTGGAACTTCAGCGAATTTGGCTTGAACGCAAGAATACCGTCCTCTTTATTACTCACTCCATCCCGGAAGCTGTTTTTCTCGCCGACAGAGTGTTCGTGATGGCCCCGCGTCCTGGCCGAATCATAGAAACGCTGAAGGTAAACCTTCCACGACCGCGTGGACTGGATGCCATGAGTTCACCCGAGTTTTGGGCCAACGTGGATTCTATCCGATCGCAATTCAACGCCAAGGCGGTGGTCGGTGCATAGTCGGAGGAACATTGCGCTTGCCGTTCTTCTTTTCTGCGCTACGGCCCTTACAGGGGAACTGATCATCCGTGGCTTCAAGGTGCCCACCTATATCTTCCCCGCTCCCTCGCAGGTCGCCATTGCGCTGTGGCGTGGGTTCGCGAGCGGCGTTTATCAGAAGAACCTGCTACACACGCTTTTGGAAACGCTGCTCGGTTTTCTTTTGGGGGCGGGGCTTGGCTTCCTGGTGGGCACGGCCGTGGCGTTGAACCGCTACGTCGAGCATTTTTTATACCCGTACATCGTGATGTTCCAGTCGGTTCCCAAGGTGGCGCTTGCACCTCTGGTCGTGGTCTGGTTCGGCCTCGGGCTTAAGGCTCAGGTTGTAAATGCGGCTCTGGTGGCCTCTTTCCCAGTCCTGGTCAACACCATCGTAGGGCTCAAGTCGGCGGACGAGGACCGGATCAATCTGGTCCGTTCGCTGGGAGCCAGCAAGAACCAGGTCTTCTGGATGCTTCGTGTGCCAAACGCCCTGCCGTTCGTCATGGCTGGTGTTGATGTAGCAATGGTTTTTGCGTTGATCGGCGCGATCGTGGCCGAGTTCGTGGGGGCGGAGGCAGGGCTCGGCATGTTGATTCAGAGCATGAATTTCAATATGGATATTGCTGGACAGTTCTCGGTGTTGCTAATCCTCTCGATCCTGGGACTTTTGTTAAACCGATGTATTCATCTGATCCGCCGGCGAGTTCTCTTCTGGGACCCATCGGAAAAGGAACGACTCGAAAGACAAGAGGTGACCATATGAAACGTACGATGCTCGTACTCCTCACGTGCGCGGTGATTGCAACTTCATGCGCAATGTCCCATGCACAAATTTCGAAGGTGAAAGTCGCATTCTGTTCCAAAGCGATGTCTCCCGCCATCGCACCTTATGCAATCGCCACAAAAATGGGGTGGTTCAAAGAGGAAGGCATCGACGTCACCCTAG
>Ga0187848_10000824_pt1 | contig 27479 bp, 19 predicted proteins | sample June2016WEW_4_40_FD_132424 | JGI IMG/M metagenome (GOLD analysis project Ga0187848, IMG submission 132424) | Peatland microbial communities from SPRUCE experiment site at the Marcell Experimental Forest, Minnesota, USA - June2016WEW_4_40 | ecosystem: Environmental > Terrestrial > Soil >... | reverse complement strand
TCGTTCCAGACCATCATGCCGTACTCGTCGGCGAGCTGGTAGAAGGACTCTTCGGTGCTCTGGCCGACCCAGTTGCGAATGATATTGAGGCCGGCGTCGCGATTGAGGCGGAAGAAGGGCTCAAGATGCTCGCGGGAGACGCGCTTGCGGAAGTCGTCCATGCCCCAGTTGCCGCCGCGCGCTGCGATGCGCACGCCGTTGACGCGGAGGACGAGGTACGGCGCGGCGCGCAGGTCGGTGGAGGGCTGGATGGCGGGCGAGTTTTCCGCGCCGGGCGCGAGCGAGGCGACGTGCGAGCTGGCATTGGCGCGACGCTCCTCGGGCATGTTGGCGAGCTCGGTTGCCGGGGCGGGAATCTCCAACATGCCGTCGTGGCTGACATCGACGATGGGAGCGGCGGCCTCAGCCTCGCGCGCGTTGGCGGGCGTGAACTCGACGCGGCGCAGATGACCGGAGCTGTCGAGCAGGCTTAGCTCATAGCTGATCTCGCGAATGCCGAAGCGTACGTTCTTGCTGTCGGAGACGGAGCCGCCGGCCTGGAGCGCCAGCTTTATGGTGTATAGCTCTGGACTGCCGTAGCCATTGGGCCACCAGAGATGCGGGTGGTCGAGATTGAGTTGGGCGAACTCCGCCGGGGTGAGCTTGACGAGGCTGTTGCCGGGTGGGAGGGTGATGCTCTTGCGGACTGTGATCTTTTCGATGGTGGCGACGAGCGTTGCGTTTATGGGGGCGGACGAGAGATTGGTGACTGGGACGGCGATCTCGACGGCGGCCTGCGATGTGTCGTGGTTCTTGAAGGTGGTGACGACCTGCGCGTCGCCGAGCTTGAGAGCGTTGGTGATGCGCAGCGTGACCGGCTGCCAGATGCCGCTGTTGCGGTCGCGGACGCCGGGAATCCAGTCCCAACCCTCGGTGGCGACGAAGGTGGGGCCGTCGAGCACCAAGGCGCCGCCGTTCTCGCCGGGCCCGCCGAGGATGGACTGCTCCTGCGGAATGCCCGGGTGGGGAGGCGGCGAGATGCGCACGGCGAGAACATTCGTCTGGCCGGGTTTGAGCGCGGAGGTGACATCGAAGCTGCCGCGTCGGAACGCACCCTTCATCGTGCTCAGCAGCTTGCCGTTGAGCCAGATTGAGGCGGAATAGTTGATGCCCTGGAATGTGAGTTCGGCGTGGGCAGCGCCGGGGAATGCGGACGCGGGCACGGTGAACTGGTTGCGGTACCAGTAGTCCTGTTTGTTAAGCGACTCGGGGATGGCGAGGTTGTTGAGGCCGTAGCCGGGGTCGGGATAGACGCCGTCGTCGACCAGGGTGGTGAGGATGGTACCGGGAACCGTCGCGCGCATCCAGCCGGAGGCGTTATATGCGGCGGTGCTGATCTGTGCGCCGTCGGAGTCGACCTTGGGGGCCTCGCGCAGGGTCCAACCATCGGAGAAGCTCCACTCTCCGTCGCCGGACTGGGTGAGCGACGGGCCGACCGGTGGACGCGTGATGGCCACTGGGGAGGAAAATGGCGCACGCGAAGTGGGCATTGTAGCTGGGTCCTGCGGGGCGCGATATCCCGCCTGGCCGCGGGTTTGAATGGGCCAAGGCTTGGAGCCTGCCTCGAACATGATGGTGGAGAAGTCCGGGCGGGCGAGGTAGAGCTGGTGCATCTCACTCTCGGAGAGGGCGTGGCGCAGCAGGGTGAAGGAGGCGATCTGCCCGCCGAAGTGGCGGCCGGGCGCGATTCCCGGGCCGATGGTCGGCGCCATCTGCAGGAGCGGGGTGACGCTGCCGAGGATGAGGGTTCCCGATACGGCGGGCTGTCCGTCGACGAAGAGATGGAACTGGCTGCCATCGAAGGATGCGGCGAGGAGATGCCACTCGCCGGGAGTGATGTTGGCGGGACCGGTGAGCTGGTTGTCCTCGCCCATCCAGAGCGAGACCTTGCCGGCATCGATGGCGAGATAGCGCGAGTACTCGGCGGCGGGGCTGCCCACTCCGGCGACGAGTTCAAACGCGTCCACGGGCCCGGCGGTTTTGATCCAGCAGAAGAGGGACCAGGACGAGTCGGCCAGCAGCACCGGGTCGCGCGCATCGGTGACGGGGACACGGAGGCCCAGGCCGTCGGCCAGGAAGCTGCCGTTATATGGGCCGAACTGCGGAGGATCGGTGGCAACGGGAGCGGCCGGGGGCTGCGCCATGGCAACGATGGAGCATAGGGCCAGCGCGACAATCCCCAGGCAGAGCGCGGCAACGACGCGACGAGGCGCAGTTGCTGCACGCAGCGCGGCAACGATTCGGCGAGGCGCGGATGCTGCGATGGAAGGCTGGGAGGCTGTTGTTTTCAGGGCAGAGAGGTGGGCCGAGGGCAGCGCAGAAGTGCTTTGGATGAACATGAAGGAAGAGTAACGCGGATGCCCGAATTATGCACGGAGATTGCAATCGGCCCGCAGGTTGGGCGATGCGGATAAACTACAGGCATACGTCGTGGTTCAGCCGTTTGCAGTCGGGAGGGGAGAGGCGATGTCACACCTGAGCAGGACCGGAGTTTCGCTGGAAGATGATCTGTTGAAGGAGTTCGACCGGCTGATCGGCAAGCGGGGATACAAGAACCGGTCGGAGGCGATCCGCGACCTGATCCGCGAGGCGCTGCTGGCGGAGACGGTGGATTCGAACAAGCCGGTGGTGGGGACCCTAACGCTGGTGTATGACCACCACATGCCGAACCTGGGGGAGAAGCTGACAGCGTTCCAGCACTCCGCCGGGGCCATGATCCTGGCGACGACCCATGTGCACTTGGACCACCATTACTGCCTGGAGGTGGTGATTATGAAGGGGCGAAGCAAGGAGCTGCAGGCGATTGCGGACCACATGCTGGCGCTGCGCGGGGTGGAGCTGGGCAAGCTGGTTCTGACCAACTCCGGCAAGGGCCTGAAGGTCGCGCACTCTCACATGCATTCTCACACGCATTCTCATTAGCGCCGGCTGGGGGGCTGCCGTTCGGCGGGGCGTAGCAGGGATTCCTTATTCCCTTCGGAGGTTTGTGGCCCGATTGCCGCCGAAGAGTACGTGACGGCGGTCACGCATACGAATTCGTAATAAGTGTTACCGTTGTCTGGTTCTGGATTTCATTGAGAAACCTGACCACGGAAGATATGGATGGGACACGCTCCAGCAAAATTTGGATTGCTCGTCGCGCTGGCGATGACGCCTTCGGCGCTGTTCTGCCAGAGTACGGCGAGCGCTGGGGCATCTGCTGGAGTTGGAATCGCGCCGCATTCGGCCAGCACGAGTGATGCTTCATCAGAGAAGCTGCGCCTGCAGGCCAAGGCCGCGTTTGGCACGCAGCAGACGACGCTAGTGATTACAGCCACGGTTGCCGACCCTGAGATCGACCGCCGCGACGACACGGTCTACAAGAACACACTGTTTCTGCGCGACGACCAGCTCTTCGAGACGCTCGATAGCGGCATCAACGCAGGGCAGCATGAGGGCGGAGGCAAGTCGCTGGAGTTTCGCCGGTTCGGGTTCAACCTGGACCACGGCGGGCTGAACGGCGGGCTGAAGGTGCTGGTGGACGACATTCCGCAGAACCAGGCGACACAGGCCCACGGACAGGGCTATCTGGGCTGGCTGAAGGCGCTGAGCCCGGAGCTGGTGGATGACGTGGACATCATCAACGGGCCGTTCAGCGCGGAGTATGGGGATTTTTCCGCGCTGGGCGTGATCCATATCCGGCTGAAGGAGGGCATGGACGACCGGTGGACGCTGCGCGCGCAGGGCGGATCGTTCAACGGGTACCGCACCTTTGCCGCGTGGAGTCCGCACATGAAGAACGCCGACGGATTTCTCGCCTGGGAGCACGCGTACACGGATGGGCCGTTCATCAACCCGCTGCACTATGTTCGCGACAACTTCACCGGCAATACCACGTTCAAACTCGACAGCACGCAGTCGCTGGGCTTCCGGTTCAACGGAGGACGCAACGACTTTGATTCGTCGGGGCAGATTCCGCTGGACCTGGTTGCGTCGGGCGCGCTGGACCGCTTCGGAACTATGGACCCGAGCGACGGCGGCAAGGTGCGCAACGGGACCGGCGGCGTGTACTACAGGAAGAATTTGAGCGCGAACGATACGCTGCGCGTGGACGGCTATGTGACCCGTTCACTCTTCGACCTGTTCTCGGACTTCACATTTTTCCTGAGCGATCCGGTGAATGGCGATGGAATTCAGCAGCACGATTCGCGGCTGCAGGAGGGTGCAAGCTCGCAGTACATGCACGCTGGCACTCTGTTTGGGCGGACTGCGCTGTTCATGGCCGGGGGCAATCTCGGCGACAACTGGATCAACGTCGATTTGTTTCACGATCATGACCGGCAGATCATTGCGCCGGTGCCGGCGGTTCCCGGTTCGCCGTTTCCCGGCAAGCCGTGGACCGAAGCGAACGTGCATATTACGAATCCGGCGGTGTACGCGCAAGAGGGTTTGGATTTCCCGCATTTGCATGTGGACGCGGGATTGCGATTCGACGAGTTCCGCTTCAATTTGACCGACCGGCTTACGGCGGCAAACAGCGGGCTGAGTACCGCGGGCAGCGCCGAGCCGAAGGTCAACATCGTGTTTACGCCGTCGCGTCGCGCTCCGATTGCGTTCCACTTTAATTTCGGACGGTCGGTGACCAGCCAGGACGCGCGTGGCATTGCTCTCGACGCTACAGCTCCCAAGGTCGCCACCACTGACTTCTATATGATTGGCACGTCGCACCAGATGAAGCGCTTCTCGGCCAGCACGGACATGTTCCTGATCGACCGGCAGCATGAAGACGTCTACGATCCCGACAACGGAACGATGCAGTATCAGGGGCCGAGCCGCTCGTACGGGTGGGAGGCGAAGACATCGCTGCAGGTGAGCGCGCACGTGAGCTGGAACGCGGGGATCACGCAGGTGTCGAATGCGTTCTTCCTGGGGACATCGCCACGCCAGTATGTGGACAGCGCACCGCACTCGGTGGGCAATGCGAGCCTGACGCTGAATGCGTGGCATGGCCTGTTCAGTTCGCTGCGCTATCGCCACATCAGCCGCTACCTGATTGTGAATCCCGACGACACATCGGTGCCGCCGGCTGCGCCATACACCGACCCGGCCCAGACCCACGCAAGCGGTTTGGACGTGCTGGACTTTGCGGCGACCAAGAAGCTGGGCCGCGGAGTGGAGTGGAACTTATCGGTGGACAACCTGAATGACAAGCACTACTACGAGACGCAGAACTACTTCGATTCGCGGGTGACTCCGACGGCCCCGGTGGAGGCGCGCGTGCATGGAACTCCGGGCTATCCCATCGGGTTGACGACCGGGCTTACATGGCGGTTCGAGTAGCAGCGGCAATACTGCGATTTGTCATTTACAGGCAGTGTCTTTCGCGCGGTCTCTGCCGGCTGTCCGGCCGCGGAGATAATACAGGTTCTATAATCGTGTTACGGAGCGAATGAGAATCTCTGGACTGTTCAACGATGCGGCGAGCGGCGTGCGCGGCAAGGTGGTGGGGATCTACGCGATCCTGCTGGCCTTCAACGTGGGCGCGTGGGTGTGGGCGGTGCTTGCCTCGCGGCACTATCCGCTGCTGCTGGGGACGGCGCTGCTGGCGTACAGCTTCGGGTTGCGCCACGCGGTGGATGCCGACCACATTGCGGCCATCGACAACGTGACGCGCAAGCTGATGCAGGAGGGCAAGCGGCCGGTAGCGGTGGGATTCATGTTCTCGCTGGGCCACTCGACGGTTGTCATCCTGGGGTCGGCGGCGATTGCTGCGGCGGCGCTGGCGCTGCAACATCGCATGGACGGGGTGCGGGAGATCGGTGGCGTGGTGGGCACGCTGATCTCGGCGGTCTTTCTGCTGGGCATCGCTTTCGTGAACCTGATCGTGCTGCGGTCCATCTATCGCGCGTTTGTGCGGGTGAGGGGCGGGGCGCCGTATGTCGAGGAGGACTTCGACATGTTGCTGGCCGATCGCGGATTTCTGTCGCGGCTGTTCCGCCCCATGTTCCGGATCATCACGCGAAGCTGGCACATGTATCCGCTGGGCGTGCTGTTTGGGCTGGGCTTCGACACGGCCACAGAGATTGGACTGCTGGGCATCTCGGCGGCGGAGGCATCGAAGGGGCTGTCGCTGTACTCGATTCTGGTGTTCCCGGTGCTGTTTGCCGCGGGGATGTCGCTGATCGACACGACGGACAACATCCTGATGCTGGGGGCGTACGGATGGGCCTTCATCAAGCCGGTGCGCAAGCTCTACTACAACATGACGATCACGTCGGTGTCAGTGGTGGTGGCGATGGTGGTGGGAGGGATCGAGGCGCTGGGGCTGCTGGCCGGACACTTCCACCTGAGCGGAATCTTCTGGGACGCGGTGCGGCGACTGAACAACAACTTCGGCGCACTGGGCTACTTCATCATCGCGATCTTCGCGCTGAGCTGGGTGGTGTCGATCGCCATCTACAAGTGGCGGCGGCTGGACGAACTGGAACTGGGCGCGTGAGCCAGCGGCATCTGTCATCCCTCGAATACGGAATCATTCGAGTTAGTGCGGAATCATGCGGGTGAAGACATAGGCCTGCAGCATGGTGATGACGCCAACCAAACCGGCGAGCATCAGGCTGTGCTTGAGGGTGAAGCGGAAGAGGTCGGATTCGCGGCCCACCAGACCGACCGCACCGGAGGCAACTGCGATGGACTGCGGAGAGATCATCTTGCCGGTGACGCCGCCGCTGGAGTTGGCCGCGACCATCAGGGTATTGCTGACGCCGATCTGATGGGCAGTGTTGGCCTGCAGGTTGCAGAACAGGGCGTTTGAAGAGGTGTCCGACCCGGTGAGAAAGACGCCGATCCATCCCAGGAAAGGCGAGAAGAATGGAAAAATGAGGCCCGTTGCGGCCAGAAGCATGGCCAGGGTTGCGGAGAGGCCGGAGTAGTTGGCGATATTGGCGAAGGCCAGCACCATGCCGATGGAGTAGATCGGGAGCTTCAGGGTGTTCAGAGTGCCGGCGAAGGTCCTGATTGCATCCATCGGCTTCATGCGCAGCACCAGGATGCTGACCACGGCCGAGAGCAGGATTGCGGTGCCGGTGGCGGACAACCAGTCGAATGTGTAGACCGATGCGTAGGGCGTGGGGCCGTTGGTGATGGGCGGCATTTTGATCACCAGTTTGTCGAGCATCGGCACCGGCTTGTTGATGACGGTCCAGGCCAGATTGCCTCCCCTGGCGAAGAGCGCCTTGAAGGGCTTGATCGACCATATGGTGACGAAGACGGTCAGGATGGCGAAGGGCGACCACGCCTTGGCCACCTGCGCGAAGGAGTGGCTTTCCGTTTTTATCGTCGCTTCCTGACCGGGGAAACGGAAGATGGTTTTGGGCTTCCAGAACTTGAGGAAGAGGGTGAGCGAGATCAGGCTCACCAAGGCGGAGGTGATGTCTGGCAACTCCGGACCGAGATAATTGGAGGTCAGAAACTGAGTGACGGCGAAGGTGCCTCCGCAGACCAGGATTGCAGGCCAGGTCTGGCGCACGCCGCGCCAGCCGTCCATGATGAGGATGACCCAGGAGGGGATGAGAAACGAGAGCAGGGGCAGTTGGCGTCCGGCCATTGCGCCGATCTTGAACGCATCGATGCCGGTGACCTGCCCGGCGACGAGAATCGGAATGCCCATAGCGCCGAAGGCCACGGGCGCGGTGTTGGCGATGAGACACAGGCCAGCGGCGTAGAGCGGGTTGAAGCCCAGGCCGACCAGCAAGGCGGCCGTGATGGCGACCGGCGCGCCAAAGCCCGCCGCGCCTTCGAGAAATGCGCCGAACGAGAAGCCGACCAGAAGCATCTGCAGGCGCTGGTCTTCGGTGATGGAGACCACCGAGGCGCGGATGACTTCAAACTGCCCTGTTCGGACGGTGATTTTGTAAAGAAATACGGCTGTGACGATGATCCATGCGATGGGCCAGAGACCGAAGAGAAAGCCTGCCCCCGCGGCTGCCAACGCCATGGCGACGGGCATACGGAAGAAGAAGATCGACACCAGGAGCGCAAGGGCTACAGTCAGCGTGCCGGCGAGATAGCCCTTCATGCGGAGAAGAGTCAATGCAACGAAGAAGAACAGAATCGGGAGCGATGCGATCAGCGATGAGAGCCAGATGTTGCCGACTGGGTCGTATACCTGTTGCCAGGGGTGCAAGGGGAGACTCCTTTGTTATGGCGATCGACTTCTCCGGTTTGGATCCAGGATGAGTGGAACGATTTGAGCGGCATGATTCGGTAGAGGATCAGCAGGCCCCCATGATAACCGGTCGGCTGCATTCTTCAAGCAAATATGCGATGGAGTGGTAGGGGCGGCCGGTTTCGGCGGTGAGGCCGATCTCGCAGGTGCGATTGGTGGAGACGCCCTCGCAGCAGTTGGCGGGCAGGGCTTCATGGATTTTGCGCAGGGCGTGGACGTTGAGTTCGGGAACGACGAATCCGCGGTCGCCGGCAAAGCCACAGCAGAGAACGCCGGCCGGCTCGACGACCTGGTCGACGCATGCCTCGATCACCTTGCGCAACTTGGCGCCGGAACCGGTGCGGCGCACGCTGCAGTTGATGTGCAGCGCAACGGGGCCCGGCTTGCGCTGGATGCGCAGGCGCGGCAGAAGCGCGTCGTGGGCAAACTCATGGAAGTCGTAGAGCGGCAGGCGGCCAGCAAGACGCTGCTTCATGCGCAGCGAGCAGGTGCTGGCATCGATGATGACCGGATAGAACCCGCCATGGCCGTCGTCGGCCGCCTTCAACAATGCCTGGGTGAGGTTGTCGGCCATCTGGTCGGCTGCATCGGCCATGCCTTTGCTTTCGAGCATCTGGCCGCAGCAGAGCTTGTCGAAGCCTTCGGGCAGGCGTGGCGCGTAACCGGCGCGGACCAGAAGCTCGATGACGACATCGGCGAGCGATGCTTCGTCCGGGCCATTGACGCCGAAGATGCGGCCTCCGCAGGCTGGGAAGTAGACCACCGGATCGCCCGCGCCTTTGTACTCCGCGGGAAGCGTGCCTGCGCGCGGCATTCCGCGCTTCCATGCGCCGGCCGAGAGGCGGGCGAGCGCGGCGTCACCAACGACGGCAGAGACGGCGTGGCCGATGGCAAGTCCCGCGCGCGCTGCGGTAGCGACCTTGCCGAAGTTGCCGACCGTCCACTCGCCGATACGGAGCGATGCAGCGCCCAGTTTGCGCCCGCGCAGGAGACGGGTGAGATCGCCGGTGTTGATGTCTACAGGACAGGCGGTGGAACACAGGCCGCATCCGGCACAGGTGTCGAGGCTATCGTAGGCAAAATCGGCTTCGAGATCGGAGGCATCTTCGCCGGCGGCGGCGCGGCGCGACAGCTCGCGCCAACTGACGATACGCTGGCGCGGCGACAGGGTGAGCTGATGCGACGGACACATGGGCTCGCAGTAGCCGCACTCCGTGCACCGGTCGACGAGTTCGTCGGCACGCGGCATCGGTTTGAAGTTCTTCAGGTGGGCCTGCGGGTCGTCGTTGAGGATGACTCCGGGATTGAGGAGATTGTCCGGGTCGAAGAGCGTTTTGATGCGGCGCATCAGGCCGGTGGCCTGCCGTCCCCACTCCATTTCGACGAAGGGCGCCATGTTGCGGCCGGTGCCGTGCTCGGCCTTGAGCGAGCCGTCGTACTTTTCGACGACGAGTTTGCATATCTCATCCATGAAGCGCGCGTAGCGACCGACCTCGGCGGGGTCGCTGAAGTCCTGGGTAAAAACGAAGTGGAGGTTGCCTTCGAGCGCATGGCCAAAGATGATGCCCTCGCTGTAGCCGTGTTGCCGCAGCAGGGCCTGCAGGTCCAGCGTTGCGGCGGCCAGCGATTCAATGGGAAAGGCAATGTCCTCGATGATGACGGTGGTGCCGGCGCGGCGCATGGCGCCCACCGAGGGGAAGGCGCCTTTGCGCACCTTCCAGTACATCTCGCATGTGTCGGGATCGGTTGAGAAAGTGGTCGGTTCGACGGTGGCGATCCCGGCCAGTGCGCCAAGCACGGCATTCATGCGCTGTTCGAGAAGCGCGGGACCTTCGGCGCGCACCTCGATCAGCAGGGCGGCCGCTTGCTCGCTCAGAATGCGCAGGACCGACGGCAGTCCGGGCTTGTCCTCGACCGAGCGCAGGGCGGAACGGTCGAGCAGTTCGACCGCCGAGACGGGCTGCGGCTTGAGGCGAATGACGGCCTGGCAGGCAGTTTCGATGGTTGGAAAGAAGACCAGCGCGCTGGCCTTCGAGGGATCTTCAACGACGGTGCGGAGAGTAATTCGCGAGAGGAAGCCAAGCGTGCCCTCCGAGCCGATCATCAGGTAAGCGAGGATGTCGATCAGGTCTTCAAAATCGACCAGCGCGTTCAGGCTGTAGCCGGTGGTGTTCTTGATCTTGTACTTGTGGCGAATGCGCGCGGCAAGTGCGGTATCGGCACGGGTGGCAACACCGAGTTGCTCCAGTTCGCTCAACAAGGCTGCATGGCTTTGGCGAAAGGCCGCGACGCTGGACGGGTCCTCGGTGTCGAGCAGCGAGCCATCGGCCAGCACCACGCGCAGACCGGCCAGCGTGCGATAGCTGTTCTGCGCGGTGCCGCAGCACATTCCGGAGGCATTGTTTGCGGCAATGCCCCCGATCTTGCATGCACTAATGGAGGCCGGGTCGGGGCCGATCTTGCGTCCGAATGGAGCGAGGAGGTCGTTCACTTTGCCGCCGACGATGCCGGGGCCAAGTCGGACCGTGGAGGCGTCGGGTGAGATTTCGCAGGTCGCAAAGTTTTCGCCGATCAATGCCAGCACGCCATCCGTGATCGCCTGGCCGGAGAGGCTGGTTCCGGCCGCGCGAAACGTGACCGGGCGACAATGGGCGCGCGCCACTTGCAGCAGGGCCTGCACCTCCTGCTCGGTTTCGACCACTGCAACCACTTCGGGAACCATGCGGTAGAAGCTGGCGTCCGTGCCATACGCAAGGCGGCGCAGGGGGTCGGCGATGACCTGGCGCTGGGGCAGGATGCGGGAGAGAGCTTGGAGCAGAGGACTCACGGATTCCTCTCTTGGATCGGGCCGCGCAGTGATTGGGGCAGGGCGCAAGCTCTAACTTACTGAATTGATTGGTGTCCCCAACGGGACTCGAACCCGTGTTACCGCCGTGAAAGGGCGATGTCCTAACCGCTGAACGATGGGGACCAGAGCCGGAGGGCGGCCAGAATTGCGCTCCAACCCAGCTTCGGATTGCGCTCCAACCCAGCTTCCACGCTACCAACATCGAGGGCGAGAGTCAAAGGAGTCTCCGCCGATGGAGGGAACCGGTTTGGGGAGAGAGAGCGGGGACGAAAGTCCGAGAAATCCACGGCGGAGTTGCGCGTAGGATGTTTCGAGGGGGCAGACCGAAGTTACTCCCTGCGAGCAGACGCGCTCGTTGGGGACCCCGAATTTTTCACCCCACCGGGCAAGTGCGCTCGTTGGGGGCCCCGAATTCTTTATTGAAACCGCAAAGGCGTTCGCATCATGAATTCATCCCCATCTGGGCGCAATGAACTGGGCCGCAGTGAAGTGGGCCGCATCGAAGTGATCACCGGGCCGATGTTCTCCGGCAAGAGCGAAGAGCTGATCCGGCGGCTGAAGCGCGCGCGGATTGCGCGGCAGCGGGTGGCGTGCTTTAAGCCGGACATCGACCTGCGCTACCACCGCACGTCGATTGCGTCGCACAGCGCGCAGACCCATGAGGCGGTGACGGTGGCCAACGTGGCGCGGTTGCGCGAGGCGATCTATGGGCAGTTGCCCGAGGTTGAGGTGATCGGCATCGACGAGGGGCAGTTCTTCGAGCAGTCGATTGTGCATCTGGTGGGCGAGCTGGTGCACATGGGCAAACGCATTCTGATCGCCGGGCTGGACACGACGTTTACGGGCGATCCGTTTGGGCCGATTCCGGCGCTGATGGCGATCTCCGATGAGGTGACGAAGCTGTCGGCGGTGTGCATGGTGTGCGGCGCTCCGGCCATCCACACGCAGCGTCTGGGGGCGAGCCGCGAGCTGGTGGTGGTGGGCGCGGCGGGGGTGTACGAGGCACGCTGCCGCGCCTGCTTCCGCCCATACCTGAATGCGCCGGAGAACGAGCAGATGGAGCTGCCCGACGCGGAGCAGATGCCCGTCGCGCCGTAGCAGCGCAAGTGCGTTTTTTTCGCCTCTGCGCCGTGCTTATCCGCATCGAAAGAGCAGGAGGAATTGCCATGCGCCTTATGCGTCCTGTCCTTGCAGTCTCCGTCTCCGCGTTCTGTCTGATCGCATTCACCCACTACGCCGGTTCTGTCCATGCCCAGGCCGCGAGCCATGCGGCGTATAAGAGAACCCTGGTTGTTCCAATCAAGACATCGAGCGGGCAGGACGCCGGGAGCGCCGCGTTCAGGGAGAGCAAGGACGGCAAGCAACTCTCCATCACGGTGAAGCTGAAGAACCTGCCGTTCGGCGAGCACGCCGTACACATCCACCAGAACCCGGTGTGCGATGCGCCCGACTTCAAGGGCGCGGGCGGGCACTTCAACCCCGGCCAGAAGCAGCACGGCATGGACAACCCAATGGGGCACCACGCCGGCGACATGCCGCAGAACATCTCCATCGGCGAGAACCACACGGGCGAGATCACCTACAAGGTGGACTACCTGACACTGGAGCCGGGCGCGCCGACGTCGGTGCTGGGGCACTCGATCATGGTGCACGAGAAGGCCGACGACATGAAGACCGATCCCACGGGCAACGCGGGCAACCGGATTGCTTGCGGTGTGATTCCGGCGTCTGCAATGTAGAGAGGTTGCAGGTTGTTGGTTGCTGGTTGTGAGTTGTGAGCGAAGAACGAAAGCTCACATCCAGGAGCAGACGCGCCTGTGTACGGTCTATAATTGCGGCGAATTCAGAGGCCGGTCAATGTCAATTTCTAAGAACTCTGGGATGCTGGTGTGGGTGCTGCTGGTCGTTGGCGTGGCGTTTGGGCAGACGGCCCCCTTCGCGCAAACTACTCCTACTCCGCAGACGACGCCGAGCAAGCCGGCCTTCGTCTCGGTTACGGTGAAACCGTCGGTTCTGCCTGATACGAATCCTGACGACATAGTGGTTGAGGCGAATTTCAAAACCGGGGAGATGTCGGATGGATTGACCGGAAAGATAGAACTTCGCTACGGGCATCCGCTGCGGGCGCACGTCGATGCGTCTCAGGTGAAGTACAACTACTTGCCACTCATTGATCTGATTGCCATCGCATACAACGTGAAGCTGTCTCAGATTAGCGGGCCGGGTTGGCTGAATGACGAACTATTCGACATCGTGGCGACGCTGCCCGTTGGGGCCACCAAAGACGAGATTCCAGCGATGTTTCAGACGCTGCTGGAAGACCGCTTCAAGCTGGTGGTCCACCGCGAAACCAAGAACCTGCCAGTGGTGGCGCTGGTGGTTGCCAAGGGAGGGCCGAAGCTGAATCCGGCCACCGCCAATCCTCAGCCGATCGGGGGCAATCTCCATGCACCGATCCCACCAGTCGCTACGCCATACGGGCTAGTTCGCATCCTCACCGATAGTCACGAAAACTGCACGCTGCAATCCAGCAAGATGAGCATGACAGGGTTGGCCGACCTGTTGACCAACCTATTTCAGGGTGCAGCGGGGCAGCAAGGCGTGTGGCAGCAAGTGGTGGATAAGACCGGACTGACGGGTGAGTATCAGGTGTCTTTCAATACTGCAATGTTTTTTCCAAGGGTTCGGTCACGAATTCTGGGCGTATCTGTGGACACGGGTGGTAACGCACCGATATATGAGCAATCCCCCAACCCTACAAGTGCTCCTTCGATCCCAGATCCACTCGATAATCCACATGATCCGATCATCTTCGAGTCAATACAAAAACTTGGACTCAAGCTGGAACTGAGCAAGGCCCCAGTCGCTATGCTTGTGGTCGATCACGCGGAAAAGAACCCCGCTGCGAACTGAGTCCAGGTTCAAGGTTCGAGGTTCGCGTACCTGGAGCGAGCGGCTGGAACCAAGTGGAATGCGATTGCGTATAGCTGCGCATGGGCGTTCTGCAGATGGCGAACCCGGGCGCGGGAATCTTTCCCCGTCCACAGCGGGCTGAGCGGCACGCGGGCCTTCGAGGCGGTACACTTCTGCCATTGGCCGAAGCAACTCCGCAGCGATCTGGGCGGAACGATCCACAGCAACCTCCGCGGAATTCTTCTCGAAACACACAACGGTCAAGGGTCGAGGCACGCTTGATTCGTACTCCGGAACAGGAAGCCGCGCAGGAGGCAGCCGGCAGGCTGGTGCGGCGGTGCGTGGCGGGCGATCCGCAGGCGTGGCAGCAGCTCGTCGTCTCGCAGCACAGGCGGATCTATGCGATCTGCTACCGGTTTACCGGATCGGGGACCGACGCCGAGGACCTGACGCAGGATGTCTTCCTGAAGCTGTACCGCAACCTGGCGAGCTTCGACGTGGAGCGGGGCAGCTTTCAGACGTGGATCACGACGCTGGCGCGGAATTTGTTGGTGGACCACTTCCGGAGGACGCGGCTGGAGCGGGCCACGGACTCGCTGGACGCGAGCTATGCAGGCGACGACTGCGGCGCGACGCTGGCCGACCGGATGGCCGAGTTGACCGATCCGGGACTCTCGCCGGAGGCGCACGCGGCGGGGATGGAGCTGAAGGTGCGGATCCAGCAGGCGCTGGCGCAACTGTCGCCGGAGCTGAGGGAGGCGGTGATCCTGCGCGACCTGGAAGATATGGACTACAAGGAGATTGCGCAGGTGCTGCGCATCCCCGAGGGCACGGTGAAGAGCCGGATCAGCCGGGGACGCGGGGAACTTGCGAGGCTGTTGCAACGTATAGAAGGGCAGGTGGTCTAAGTGGCAGACGGAAGACAGTTCGGCAGCCCGAAGGTTTTGCAGTTCGGGGACAAGGCAGCCGGCAACCAGGCTGGCGGCAGCATGCAGTGCGCCGAGTGCGAGGCGATGCTGGCCGACGCGCTGGATGGTGCGCTGAGCGCGGAGGAGCAGGAAGGCTTCGATGCGCATACGGCCGAGTGCGTGCCGTGCAGCCAGATGCTGGCCGACGCGCGGCGGGGCGCCGCCTGGCTGGAGATGCTGCGCACGCCCCGGCCTGAGCCTCCGGCAGAGCTGCTGGAACGGATCCTGGCCGAGACCAGCGGGGCGCAGGGACACGCAAACGCAGGCCGGTTAGTTTCCGGCGGAATCGAACACGCGGGAGTTGCGGGCGCAACATACGGCCGGTCGCCGGCCTTCGGCGGCGCGGCTGCTGTGGCGCCGGGCTACGCTGTGCCCGGAGCGGCAGCGAGCTACGGCAACGTGCTTCCCTTCCGCAGGCGCATGGCCGCCGCGGTCCGCGCAAACTCGTTCGGCCAGATCGTATTCCAGCCGCGCTTTGCCATGACGGCGGCGATGGCATTCTTCTCCATCGCGCTGACCATGAACCTGACCGGCGTGCATCCGACATCGCTGCGTGCGAGCGACCTGCGGCCGAGCAGCCTGCAGCGCGACTTGATTGATGCGGACGCGCGTGTGGTGCGGTATTACGAGGGGCTGAGGGTGGTCTACGAGCTGGAGTCGCGGGTGCATGATTTCGAAGGCGCCAGCGACAACGACCTTCCCGCCGCGAGCCAGAGCGTGCCATCGAATTCCGGCCAGCCCGCTGTGCAAGCCCCATCCGCACAACCGGGTCCGGGAGGACAGAAGGCCGCTCCGCCGGCTGACCGCAAGCAACCCGAGCGCAAGGGGCCTGCCGCCAGCCCCGGCACCAGCCTCCGCGAAGACCTCAACCCAGGCCGCCGCCTCGTCGCTGCGATCCGATCCGGCAGGGGCTACGGCAACCCGATTCACACACACACTGAAAGGGGGATGGCATGAACTGCGCAAACCATTTCGATCGTGAAGCCGCCGCCTTCTGCCAGCACTGCGGCAAGCCTGTCTGCAGCGAATGCGTCCGCAACGTGGGAAGCTCAATCTTCTGCGAACCCTGCCTGGCAGCACGCGTGGGGGCGACTGCTCCGCCCGCCGGCTATGGCTACACTTCGGCTCCCGGAACCAGCGGCGCCGCGGGTTATCCTCCACCAGGCGCTGCGGGCTACCCGCCCGCCGGACCGCCCGTGGGCGGGGGCGATCCCAGCCCCGGCCTGGCCGCGCTGCTGGGATTTATTCCCGGGGTTGGCGCGATGTACAACGGGCAGTACGCCAAGGGGATCGTGCATCTGATTGTCTTTGCAGTGCTGGTATCGCTGGCCGACGACGTCAATGGAATCTTTGGACTCTTCATCGCCGGTTGGATCTGCTACATGGTGATCGAGGCGCACCACACTGCCTGCGCGCGGCGCGACGGGACCGCGCTGCCCAATCCATTTGGGTTGAACGACCTCTCGGAGCGGCTGGGCTTCGGCAAGGCGTGGCCCGGAAGCGCGCCAAACGCGGCCGCGTACCCTGCCGCGACAGGCCCCGAGACCGCGGCGCAGCCCAGGGGCGGTGCGGCGGCAACCACGCCGCAGGAACCCATCGCGCCTCCATATGCTCCGCCTGCGAATCCCTATGCGCCTGGCTTTATTCCTCCGCCGGCCACGCCCTACGCGCCACCCTACACGCCGCCCTACAGCTACGCTTATGTACCGCCCGATCCGCCGGTTGCTCCCATGCCACCCTACAGCGATGTCAAGGTGCCGTACTACCGCCGGTTTCCTTCCGGAGCGATATGGCTGATCGGGCTCGGCTTGATCTTTCTGGTCGGCGACAATGGCTTCTTCCACATCTTTCACCATCCTGTCTTCTGGCCGGTGCTGCTGATCGGCGGCGGGGTGTGGCTGTTTGTGCATAAGATGATCTGCACCGGGCATGGCCTGGAGAACGACGGAAGCGCGTACTATCAGTGGCGTTTTGCGCGCGCCGTGCAATGCTCGATGTGGGTGATTCTGACCGGCGTACTCTGGCTGCTGGACGTGCTCGGCATCCTCCCCTGGGGCCGCAGTTGGCCGCTCTTCCTCATTGCCGCGGGCGTGGTGCTGCTGTTCAAGCGCACACTGTTTGGCGGTCCCTGCGCCTATCCATATGGAGCCAGTCCCGGCCAGCCAGGCAGCGCGCCGTCAGAGGCGCCGGTTCCCGGCAGCAAAGCCGTGCCCAGCGAGCCTGCTCAAGGTTCCAACGGCAGCGACTCCGGCAACGGCCTGCACGACGACCGGGAAGGAAGGTAAATCATGGCGAGCTATCCTCCACCACCGCCTCCTCCTCCACCTCCCGGCTACGATCCACGGGCGCAGCGGCGATACCAGCGCGATCAGTTTCGCGCCCAGATGCGCGCGCAGCGTGACGCGGTCCGAGCACAGCGGCAGCAGATCCGATACCAGATGCGGGGAATGCGCCGCGGCTCCGTTCTCGGTCCCCTCCTGCTGATCGCCGTCGGCGTGCTCTTCCTGCTGGTTGAGACCAGCCGTCTGAATCTCAGCCGCTTCTGGGAGTGGTACGGCCATTGGTGGCCGATGCTGCTGGTCGCGGCCGGCATTGTTCTGCTGGCCGAGTGGACCTTCGACCAGGTCCATATGCGCGATCCCGAGCGGCCGCCCTATCGCCGCTCCGCCGGCTTCGGCGTCTTTCTGCTGCTGTTCTTCCTGGTGCTCGCCGGCGTCGTCGTCCGCAATGTCCACGGCTATTCCTCCGGCTACAGCAATTTGTTTCCCGGTTACCGCATCGACCAGAACACGTTTGACGAGTTCTTCGGCGACAAGCACGAGAGCGACCAGACGATGGACCTCGCCTTTCCGGCTGGAGGCTCCGTTGCGGTGGTCAACCCGCGCGGCGATGTGACGATCGACGGCACCAGCGACGACGGACGGGTCCACATTGCGGAGCACAAGCAGGTCTACTCCCACTCCGACGCGGATGCCGAGAGCAAGGCGCAGCAGCTTAGCCCTGCGGTTGCCCGCGAAGGCACCGCGGTCTCCATCAACATTGCCGCGATGGACGGCGCGAGCGCCGACCTGGTGCTTACGGTGCCCGCCGCGGCGGCAATCCAGGTCAATGCCAACCGCGGCGACATCCATGTGGCATCGATCAAGGCGCCGGTCGCGGTGACGGCGAACCACGGCGAGATTGAACTCTCCGCCATCACCGGCGCGGCCATGGCGCACATCAACAACGGAGGCTCTTCCGTCTCCGCGCACAGCATGGGATCGGGGATCGCGATTGAAGGCCGTGCGCAGGATATTACGCTCTCTGAGATCACCGGGCCGGTCTCCATCACGGGCGAGTTCTTCGGCACCACCCACCTGGAGCATATCAACGGCGCGGTCCACCTCCACACCAGCCGCACGGACCTTCAGATCGCCCGGCTGGACGGTGAGGTTGAGAGCGTTCCCAACGAGGACCTGATGGTGGACCAGGCGGCCGGTCCCTTCGCCCTGACCACGAGCAACCGGAACATTCGCCTGGACAGGATTGCGGGCGATGTGGCCGTGACCGATCGCAATGGGACGATCGAGTTGACGGCGGCGCCGCCGCTGGGCGCCATCACGCTGGAAGACCGCAACGGCTCGGTCAAGCTGATTCTGCCCGAGCGCGCAGGCTTCTCCGTCCAGGCCAACACTTCGAATGGCAACATCGACACGGACTTTCCGCTCTCCATCCAGGGCAGCGAGAACCACAAGAGTGTCAATGGAACGGTGGGCGCTGGCGGGCCGCTGCTCCGGATCACGACGACGAACAGCGACATCTCCATCGACAAGGGCACGGTGCTGCCGCTGCCTCCGTTGCCACCCGCTCCGCCCAAACTTACGCTGGCTCCAGGAGAGCCACCGCGCGCGCCGCACGTTGACAAGTCGAAGGGTGCAGGCGTGCCTGTGCCGTAAAAGTCTGCTGAAGAAGTTGTATGTTGCGGACAAAGATTCCCTAGCGGGTGAGCCGGAAGCTGTCGAGGATGTGTCGCGGGTTCGACTGGGCAAAGGAGCAGGTGGAGGCAAGGAGCAGGACATCAATCAAGTGGCACATAGAACAGGGCTACCGGGAACGGAGGCCCGGCGCAAGGCGATTTTATGGTGTCCTAAGGGTGTGCTGCTGAGGGATTTAGTATGCGAGGGTGAAGAATCCATCCGACCCGTTATAGGTGACATGGCAGACACTAAGGATATCTCTACCCAATAGTGCCTTGTAGCCCAGAGGGATTAGCTCACTCGCACAAACCGACATTACTGCCCTTATTAGAGGCTGCTGGTTGCCAGCTGGGATGACAATGGATACATCATATGTATACGCATCAACGGGAGTGGCCCCGGTGCTGGGCGTCGAAATAGAAGTATTTCCGGTTGGCTGAAGACCAAGTGCATTCAATACTGTCGGGTCTATACAGGTACAACTCGCACCGGTATCGAGCAATGCCCTTATATTTTGGGGCACAGGAACCACTTGACCTGCGGCTTGCAACTCCAGAATACGCGGTGCGCTGGAACCTACGATCATGTCCAGTATGGGGCCGGCCTGCGCTGTATGTGAAAGCGTGAAGTGGGGCACTTTACGCGGCCCCCACCGGGCTAAATGGGATAATGTGCCGCGTAAAGTACTGAACAGTTTCAGTCGCGCTTACCTGCTTGACCAGAAACGGTTCGAGCTTGAACTTATCGTACCCAGCCTTGATTGCATCCTCATAGGCCGCATAAAAGTCCACTACATCGTCACCGTGGATGAGGACGAACTTGCCCTGATGCTCTTTCAGGTCGGGCAGTCTTGCCTTATAGGTCGCGAGTTCTTTTTCGAGTGCCATGACGATCTCTATGCTCCCAATTCCCATATGCTGCAACATCGTTAGACGCAATCCACTGGATTAAGGCTAGCTCAACCAAGACAGTCTGTCTACGCCAATCAGAGAAAAATGTCAATACCGCCCATGGTGGGATTTGCACCGTAAACTGTGTAAATCGTAAGCTTTTGTATTGACTAATTCAATACTACGGGTTACAGGCCTGTGCGTTTCTGTTGAAAACTCGTCACTCCCGTCGGTATTGATTCTCCTGCGTTTATCGGCTTCGGCCCATACAGCTTTAGGGGAAGCGAGCAGACTTTAGTGTTATCACCTCCTTCAAATGTTTGCTGTGTGGGCCATGATACGCACATGCAACGCGGCAATTATGGTTTGGTTTGCGGGGGGTGGAGGCGGAACTCGGGGGCGAAGCGGCCATCGGGGGAGCGCGGGGTGGCCGGTTTGGGCTGAGGGACGGTCTGGGTGCCGCGCGGGTTGGGGATGGGCTTGGGGGATTGGGTCTGGCCTTCGGAATGAATCTGCATTTTGGCTCCTTTGCGGTTGCGGTTGCGTTGGTTAAATGCGAAAGGCCGCAGGCTCGTCAGCTTTGGCTGGCGGCGATGCGACCTTCTTGATCTCTACTACTTCAATTATACGGGATTGAGTAAAACTACTATGCCAACTATTTAAAATATTTAAGTTGTTTATATTGAGTAAGTTATCGAGAAAATGGAGGGGCGAGGGTCTTGACAGGTTTTTGCCCGTTGCCCGGGTTGTCAGTCGCCGCTTCGATGGCGGGGGCGGGTGGGGGATGGGGTGGTCTGGCTCCAGACCTGGGGGCCTCCCCAGGCGCGGGTTGCGGTGAGGTCGAGGTGGATGGGGTCGGCTTCGGGGGTGGGCTTCTGTGGCTGAGCGGGGTTGGCGCCGGCGGGGGTGGGTTCGAGGAGCGGGCGAAGGCCGTCGCCGAACTGGGGGATGGCGTCGCCGAGAGCGAGCAGGCGGGCGAGCAAGGCGGAGCCGGCGAGGTGGAGAGTGTAGCCGGTGGCGTCGAGGCGGCCTTCGAGGGTTGCGGGCTGTTTGCCGCCGAGGGGCAGCGCGATGGGGGCGAGGTCAAAGCTGGAGGACTGCGCGGCCGGCGGCTGCGCGCCGCGGCGGCGCGGGGAGCGGTCGGCGGGCGGCGGGGTGGAGCGGAGCAGGAGATCGCCGAGTGGAATGGGTTTGGGGCCGAGGGCGGGAATCTGGAGGGATTCGTTGGATAACTCAAGCTCGCCGGTGAGGGTGGGCTGGGCCGGAGTTGTTGACTCCCACCCATTCCGCAAAGGACGCGGAATGGATGGGGCGCCCGCAGTCTTCAAATCTGGCTGGAGTTGGTTTGGCGTTCCCCAGGCGAGGTTTGCGGCGAGGGTTCCGGGGCCGGTGAGGCCGGTGGGCGGACGGGGAGTGGCGACGCCGAGCCAGTCGAGGAAGGTCTCGGCGGGGAGGGCGGGGAGGGTGAGCGTGGCGGTGGCGGAGCTGGGCTGGCGGACGTCGGGGAGGTTGGCGGTAAGGATGAGATTGCTGGGGCCGGAGGAGGTGGATGGAGGCCAGTGGCACTCGACGTTGGAGAAGGTGTGGAAGAAGTTCAGGGCGATGGCGCGGCAGCCGGCATCGACGGAGAGCAGGCGGGGAGGGACAAAGTCGGCACGGCGGGCGTTGCCGAGTTGGATTTCGGATGCCATGGCGTTGTGGCCGAGAGTTCCGAGGAGGTTGACGCTGAGGGAGAGCTCTCCGCGCAGGCCTGCGTCGCGCGCGGCGACGAGGCGGCTGAGGCCTCCGAGCTGGACGTCCTGCCAGGTGGCATGGAGGTCGATGGGGAGGTCGGCAAGCGAGGCGGCGAGGGGGTCTGCGGAGGTGGTGGCTGGGCCGAGGGTGGCTTCGACGCGGAGGGAGCCGGTGTCGGCGGGGCTGGTGTCGGTGCGGACGGGGTGCGCTTCGAGACGGAGGCGCCACTGGTGCGGCCCAGGCAGCCAGAGGGCGAAGTCGGCATCGGTGAGCGAGAAGGGGGTCTTGACCTGGTCGAGCTTGAGGTTGAGGCGCGCGCCGGAGGCCTCGATGTAGGGGAAGCGGGGCGCGGGGCCGGCGAACTTCTGGGCTGTGGGCGCTGCATTTGCCTGGGTGCGGGAGGCCTGAAGGACAAGGCCCTGCAGATTCCAGTGGCCATCGGCGGTGCGGACGAGGTTGACGCTGGGGTCGGTCAGCGAAATGCGGGAGAACTCGACGCGGCGGCCCCAGAGCGAGCGGAGGCGAAGGTTTGCGCGAACCTGGCTGGCGCGCAGGATGGGCTCGGCGCCGAAGGTGGGGTCCTCATCGACCACGAAGTTCTCGAGCGTGAGGCCGGGGACGGGCAGCAGATTGAGGCTGATCCGGTCGAAGTGGACGGGGCGGCCGAGCGAGGCGCTGATATTGCGCGCGACGCGGCGCTGGTAGCGGCTGACGTTGATGTAGGGAGGCAGAAGCGCGAGCAGCAGAAGCGCGAGGACGGCACAGAGGATGGCGATGAGGCGGCGGCGGGATGGATCAGGATACGCTGCTGATTGCGGTCCGCTCATCTCTTGACCTGGTTCCCTGCTGCCGTATGTGTTTGCTGGATTGCAGCACGGAGAACGGGGACGAGCTGCGTGGGGTCAATTAGACCTTCCGTGCCGCATACAACCTGGTAATTATTTTTCGTGACGACAACAATGGTTGGCGTATGCGTGACGTTGAGGCGCCGACCGAGATCGAAATCGGCCTGGACCTTGGCGGCGAGCGCGCCGGTAGGGTCAACAACGAACGGCAACTTTTGGCCATGCCGTTGAAGCCAGCGCTGGGCGAACTGGTGCAGGTCGTCCTTGCTGGCGATCGCCGCCTGTGCGCGGAATACATCACTGCGAAATTCTTCCGCCAGCTTCGGGCTCACCTTGTCCTGCAGGTAACGCGCGTAGACCGCGCCCTCAAAGGTCCAGATGTGCTGCGGGAGGGGGAAGTCGTGGCGCAGGAGCGGGACGTGAAACTGTTCGGCGGCCTGGCTCTCCAGCGGATGGGCGCGAGCGCAGGCGGGACATCCCAGGTCCTCGAAGACGATGATTGCAACCTTGCTGCCGGCGGGCGGGCGCAGGATGGTGGTGTCGCGGAAGTCGTCGTGCGTGGGCGCGCCGATGAACTGGGCTTGCAGCGCAGGCGCGGCGAGACCGCTTGCGACTAGAAAAAACGCGATGAGGGTCAACCTGCGCATCAATCTGTGCTCCCGGATGGGATGAGGCTGGGCTTTGCGATTCACGACCATCTTATAGCAGTCGCAAGGGAGTGCCCTTGCGCGGGTTGCCGGCTAGCGGACGATGTGGAAGGTGCGGCCCCAGCGGGTCTCGGAGATGAAGTGGGTGAGGATGTGGCCCACGAAGCTGAGGCGGTCGGAGAACGCGGTCTTGTCGATCTGGTCGGGGGGGGTGAGGAAGGACCAGTAGATGAACATGGGGCGGCCGACGATGTTCTCGCGCGGAACGAAACCCCAGTAGCGGCCGTCGAGCGACCGGGTGCGGTTGTCGCCCATGGCGAAGACGGCGCCGGGCGGGACGACGAGGTCGCCGTCGACGATGTGGTTGGGCAGGTCGATGGCCCAGAGGGAGGCGTTATTCTGGCTGGCCGCCTGCTCGATGCCTTCGAGGTACGCGGGGAAGTCGTCGCGGTAGGGGACGTATGCATCGTCCGGATCGCCGTTGTCGGGCATGGCGGCGTATGGCTCGTTCTGGGCGACGCCGTTGAGATAGAGGACTCCGCCGCGCAGATGGATGCGGTCGCCGGGAAGGCCAACGCAACGCTTGACCAGATAGAGGTCGGGGGTCTCGGGGTGGGGCTTGAGGAAGACAATGATGTCGCCGCGGCGGACGTCGCGGTAGTGAACGAAGGGAGACCAGTGGGATGGAGGCGCGAGCGAGATGCGATCGACCAGGACGTGGTCGCCGATGAGCAGCGTCTTCTCCATGGAGGCGGAGGGGATCTCGAAGTTCTGGAAGATGAAGGTCATGATGAAGAGGCCGAGGGCGAGGACGGTGCAGATGGAGGCGAGCGACTCGAGTGGGGTCTCGTGCTCTTGCTGCTCGGGCTCGGTTGTGGGGGTGAGTTTTTCGTCGGGTGTGGTGGCTGGGATGTCGGTCAAGATTGGGTCTCCGCTCTCGGCGTGGGGTGCAGGGTTAGTGTACCGCGCGGGCGGGGTGGGGTGGTCGAGGCGGGATGGCGATGCGGCGCTACGGCGTTGCGGCGCTACGGCGTTGCGGCGGCGGGCGAGAAGATGGCGACCGTTCCACCCGCGGGGGCCAGCTTCAGATGCAGCGTGTCGGTGGAGCGCACGGACTTTTCTTCCGTTACCAGATGTTCTGCGTTCACGCCGCTATCGGGCGCATCGTGCCACAGAGTGACCTTCCACGCTCCCTTGCCGAGGAAGCCGAGCGGCACGGACAACTGGCGCGCTTGGCTGTTGGAGACTGCGCCGAGATACCAGTTCTTCCCGTTGCGCCGCGCCTCGACGATGTACTGGCCCACCTCGCCGGCGAGGCCGCGCGTCTCATCCCATACGGTGGGCAGGGCTTTGAGGAAGTCCATTCCGAGTTGATAGGAGCCGTCCGCGTTGCGGTAGTGATCGGGCGAGTCGCAGGCGACGATGAACGGGCTCTGGATGAGCAGGAACATTGCCAGCTCGCTGGCGCGTGTGCCCTGCACCTGGGTGTTGCTGTTGCCGATCTTGAACTGCGAGGGCTGGCGGTTGAGGAAGCCGCCCGGGGTGTAGTCTGCCGGGCCAGCGAGGCCACGTGTGTAGGGGAGAGTGGCCTTGTGTTCGGGCGTCTCCTTGGCGCTCCACTTGTTGTACTCGTTGCCCTGGATTCCCTCGCGCGTGATCTGGTTGGGCCAGGTGCGCTCCAGGCCGGTGGGCTTGAATGCGCCGTGGAAGTCGATCAGAAGATGATTTTCGGCCGCGGTGCGGGCGACATCTTCGTACCACTTGACGGCCCACTGGTCGTCGCGGTCGATGAAGTCGATCTTCAGCCCGGCGATGCCCCACTGCGCGTACATGGGGAAGTCGCGGGTGTAGACGGCGCTGTCGATGAAGTCGTTGAAGTGGAACCAGAGCCAGACGCGCACGCCGCGTTCTTTGGCGAAGGAGACCAGATCGGGAACGATGGACTTGTCGCCGATCTCCGACAACTGATAGGGCCAGTCCATGTCTGCTGCGAGCTGGATGTACTGCTTGAGGGTGTCGAGGTTGTTCTGTCCGGTGGCCGACCACCACGTTCCCCAAGACGCCATGCCGGGCTTGATCCATGAGGTGTCGGCGAGCTGGCTGGGCGTGGCCAGGTTCAGCACCAGGTCGCTCTCGACCAGCTTGTAGGGCTTGCGCGCGATGATAAACGTCCGCCACGGGGAGTTGTGCGGAGTGGTGGCGACGACCAGTCCCTGCTGCACCTCTCCCGTGGGCGCGGCGGCTGTATTGACAGCGGCGCCGTTGGCGGCGGATGGCGAGCGCGACGGCCACGGCTGCGCGGGAATCGGCGGAGCAAGCTGCGTCTCCAATGTGTTGTCCGCGCCGGGCTTGGGAACAAGCCACATGCCCGACCAGTCCAGCAGATCGGACTCGGTGATGGCGACGTAGGCCGCTGGCGTCTGCACCAGGAACGGCAGGCCGTACTTGAAGGCGGGGTTCAGCGTGGAGAGCCTGGAGGGCAGGAACCGCCACTCCTGCGAGCCGATGAATCCACCCTCCGGCCGGTTGGGGCCATCGTTATTGTTCCAGCCCGCCCAGAGCCGCTCGTCTCCGGGGAAGGTGAACTCCGTGGCATCGCGCGTGACGGTGAAGGAGTCCATGCCGGGCTGCCTGGGCAGCGTGAGGCGGAAGGCGACGCCATCGTTGTAGGCGCGGGCCACCACGGCGAAGGTGCGACCGCTGTCGCGCAGGGTCAGGGTGAGTTCGTTGAAGTGATCGCGCACGTCGCGGTCTTTGCCGAAGTTGTTCTGCCAGTGCGTGTCGACTGATCGGCGCGCTACACGCTCGACCACGGGCCGTGCGCCGAGGTTTACATCATTGGCCAGTTCCAGGCCGAGGCGTGAGCGCAGCAGCAGAGGCTTTCCGTCCACCGTGATGCTGTATCCCAGCGGAGCATTGCCGTGCAGCGTGAGAACGATGGTGCCGTCGGGCGAATGAACGCTCGCCGCCGCGGGGCTCGGAGCCGGGGCAGCGGATGCCGTTGAGCATGAGAGCAAAACCATTGCTACGAAAGAGCCGAGGTTCCAACTGAAGCGACGTATATTCAATGAGTTCCTCCGGAGCATCTGCCGGTCGCAACTCCGCGAAGGCGGTCTTCAATCCGCGAAGGCGAAGCGGCCACCGGGATGCACGAACCAATATAAGCCCGGCGCGACGATGCGTTGCTGGAAAGATTGTTGGTTCGGCTTGCGCCGAACGGCGAAGTACGGTATTCTAATTGGCAAGAGAAGTACTGCTTCGCACCTCGGCATGATTGGGTGGTTCGGTCCGGATGATAGAGAGACCGCGATCTGCCTGCTAAGGGACGACGGGGCGCAGTCCAAGTGTTTGATCGGTCGATGGCCTGGAAACATGGCCGACCGGATACCAAACCCAAGCTACTGCATAGGAATGGAAGTTCAGGAGCGAGTGCGCCTGAACAGAGACAGATGGAGCCGAGTGCTCCGCGCCCGCGTGCCGGGCGTCTGGATCTTTTGATCTTTGCGCTGTGTGAACAGATATGGAAGCCGGCGCTCCGGTTGGATTGGGGGCGGATGGATTGCCGGTTTGGCGAGTTGAAAAAGATCATGATTTTCACAGAAAATCATGATTCGGCTTGACATGCGCCCGGGGTTTGAATAACATTGAAAGGTTAGCGCAAAACGTCACTCGCTACTGAGTGACCCTCGAAAATCCGGCATTGAGCGGAAAAGTCCGGCACGGATCCCAAGTAAAATGTGGGATTTAGCTCGGGCAAGGGAACGAGATCGAGGGTTGGCCTTCGGGCAACAGCAAGCCTTAGACGATCGACACAGCGCCATCAAGTTCGAGGACACAGCCCGACTTCGGTTGGGGTACGTCCTTGATCCAAAGCTGCCCGCTCAGGCGGAAGCAGTCCGGATCTTTGACAACATAGTTGAACGTGCCAGTCGTGAGATGATGCAGAATTTGGTTTAGTCATTCTCACTAGATATAAACCTCCAGCTCTTTCGAGCAGCTGGGGGCGTCCGATCCAATCCCACCCCTGTGGATGGTTGGCGGACAAACCAAGATTAAACGAGAGTTTGATCCTGGCTCAGAATCAACGCTGGCGGCGTGCCTAACACATGCAAGTCGCACGAGAAAGTGGAGCAATCCATGAGTAAAGTGGCGCACGGGTGAGTAACACGTGAATCATCTACCTCCGAGTGGGGAATAACTGAGAGAAATCTTGGCTAATACCGCATAATACCCACGGGTCAAAGCAGCAATGCGCTTGGAGAGGAGTTCGCGGCCGATTAGCTAGTTGGCGGGGTAATGGCCCACCAAGGCGATGATCGGTATCCGGCCTGAGAGGGCGCACGGACACACTGGAACTGAAACACGGTCCAGACTCCTACGGGAGGCAGCAGTGGGGAATTTTGCGCAATGGGGGAAACCCTGACGCAGCAACG
>Ga0187848_10000823_pt1 | contig 27498 bp, 19 predicted proteins | sample June2016WEW_4_40_FD_132424 | JGI IMG/M metagenome (GOLD analysis project Ga0187848, IMG submission 132424) | Peatland microbial communities from SPRUCE experiment site at the Marcell Experimental Forest, Minnesota, USA - June2016WEW_4_40 | ecosystem: Environmental > Terrestrial > Soil >... | reverse complement strand
GTCTGCGCCACGGTCCAATCCGCCGCGCCAACCTTGAAGCGCGCGAAGCGCCGCACCGTGATGTTCTCGCCCAGCTTGGCCACCTTGGCCGCCACGATCTGCGCGATCGTCTGTGTCTGGTCCTTGATGAACGGCTGGTCCAGCAGGCAGAACTCCTCGTAGAACTTGCCCAGCTTGCCCTCCAGTATCTTCTCGATCACGGCTGGCGGCTTTCCGGTGGCCGCGGCCTGCGCGCGATAGATCTCCTTCTCGCGCGCGATGTCCGCCGGCGTCACCTCGTCGCGACTGACAAAGCGCGGCTCGCTGGCCGCAATGTGCATGGCCACGTCGCGCAGCAGCTCCTGGAAGTCGTCGGTGCGCGCCACAAAGTCCGACTCGCAGTCCAGCTCCAACAGCACGCCGATCTTTCCGCCCGCGTGGATGTACGTTCCCACCGCGCCCTCGTTGGTGGTGCGGCTGGCCTTCTTGGCCGCCGTCGCCATGCCGCGCTTGCGCAACACCACGAACGCGGCCTCCATCTCGCCCTTCGCCTCCTGCAGCGCCTTCAGGCAGTCGCCCATCGGCGCGCCCGATTTCTCGCGCAGTTCCTTCACCTGCTTCGCATCGATCTTCACATCTGCTCCAGTCGTCATTGCTCTCTTTTTCTCCTAATCAACAAATCCGTAAATAAAGCTGCCGCACGTTCAGCGTCTCACACAGAAAGAGCGTGGAGCGGATCGTCGCCGGCCTCCACGCTCTCTCTCTTGAGATGATGAAGTCCTACGCGCCGGTCGCTATGTGCGCCGGCTCCGTCTCCGCCTCGGGCTCCGTGGCTGCCGCCGGGGCCTTGCGAATGTTTCCGCCCAGCACTGCCGCCAGATCGACGTTCTCGTCGTCCGCAACGTCGTCGACCGACTCCGCCGCGATGCCCGCCGATTCGTGGACCTCAGCCGCATCGATCTCGCCCTCTTCGCCGATGTACTCCGGCGCCACCTCAACCTGCTCGACGTCCGCAACCTCGCTCTCGAACGCCTTCTCCGAGACCAACTGCGCGCCCTCGGCGGCCGAGTCCGCAATCTTCGACGTGAACAGACGGATCGCGCGCAGCGCGTCGTCGTTGCCCGGAATCACATAGTCCACCAGCGTCGGATCGCAGTTGGTGTCCACCACCGCGACCACCGGAATCCCCAGCTTGCGCGCCTCCGCCACCGCGATGGCCTCGTTGTTCGAGTCCACCACAAACAGCGCGTCCGGCAGCCGCTTCATGCTCTTGATGCCCGACAGGTTCACCGACAGGTGCTTGCGCTCGCGCTCCAGCTTAATGACCTCCTTCTTGGTCAACAGCTCGTAGCGTCCGTCGGTGGACATGTCGTCCAGCTCCTGCAAGCGCTTCACCGACTTCTGCACCGTGATCCAATTGGTGAGCAGCCCGCCCAGCCAGCGCGAGTTGATATACGGCATCCCGCAGCGGTTCGCCTCTTCGGCGATGGCGTCCTGCGCCTGCCGCTTGGTGCCGACAAACAGCACCAGCTTGCCCGTGCCGGTCAGCTCCGCGATGAACTTCGACGCCTCCTTGAACATCTTCAGCGTCTTCTGCAGGTCGATGATGTAAATCCCATTGCGCTCGCCGAAGATGTACTCCTTCATCTTCGGGTTCCAGCGCTTAGTCTGATGCCCGAAGTGGACTCCCGCCTCGAGCAGTTCCTTCATCGTAATGTTTGCCAATGGTTCTCCTTAGTGAAGGCAGCCTGAAGTCTGTCTAGCCGGTTTAAGAAGCCGACCGGAAAAATCAGTCCTGGTGCCTGGATTTATCCCCGTAAGGGAGATTTGACTCCTTGCCCCGGACTACCTCCGTCCGGGGGTGATGCTCTTAGTCTTTCAACCAACAACTATCGTTTGCTGAACTGGAACCGCGCTCTCGCGCCCTTCTGTCCGTACTTCTTGCGTTCCTTGCCGCGCGAGTCGCGAGTCACCAGTCCCTCGGCCTTCAGCGTCTTGCGCAGCTCCGGGTTGAACTCCATCAGGGCTCGCGCGATACCCAGCTTCACCGCGTCGGCCTGTCCCATCACGCCGCCGCCGCGCACCGTGGTGATCACGTCGAAGGTCTCGCCGATGTCGGCAATGCCCAGCGACCGCCGTGCCGCCGCCCGCTGCTGCGGGGTCACAAAGTACGCGTCGCACTCCTTCTTGTTGACCGTGAACTTGCCGCTGCCGGGGCGCAGGTACACGCGCGCAATCGACGACTTGCGCCGCCCCGTTCCGTAGTACTGAACCAAATCCGCCATGTTGCTCCTTAGAACTTGACTTCAGGGGCTAAAGCCCCGTCGTGATGCTGAACTCGTTCGGCACGGATAAATCCGTGTCCTTAAGCAAAACCTTTACGCCTTGCCTTCCAACGCCACAGGCTGCTGTGCCAGGTGGGGATGGTGCGGCCCCTTGTACACCTTCAGCTTGGTCGCCATCTGCCGGCCCATCTTGGACTTGGGCAGCATTCCCTTGATCGACTGCTCCACGATCGCCTCCGGGCGCCGCGCCAGCAGCTTCACAAACGACTCTTCCCTCAGCCCGCCGGGAAATCCCGTGTACCGGCGATACAGCTTCTTGTCCGACTTCAGCCCGGTCAGCACAATCTTCTCGCAGTTCACCACGATCACGTGGTCGCCCACATCGATGTATGGCGTATACATCACGTTGTTCTTGCCCGACAGGATCGACGCCGCCTGCGTCGAAAGCCGGCCCAGCGTCTTGCCCGCGGCGTCCAGCACATACCACTTGCGCTGGATCTCATTGGCCTTGGGTACCTTGGTGGTGTTGTTCATAAACCCGCGTTACTCCCTGGTTCTGCCGTCTTCCTTGTTATTGCGAACCGTCGCAATCGATTGCTGTAAATCGCCAATCGATCGGTGTCCGATTCCCAACCAGCCCGGCGTCGTACGGAAGATAGTGCTGCTCCGTCTCGTTGAACTTCCATGCGGACCGCCAAATCTCGCGGCGGAACGCCAATCTCAATCGCTCCAGGCCAAGCGGCAATGCGCGAGGCAGATTGGAGCCAAACGACAGCCCTGAGCCGAAAAACTGCTCCCTGCTCAAACGCGGAAACCCCTCACCGCCTGGAAGTCGCGCATTGCCTGTGCAAGCATTGCCTGTGGTTGTTGGGGCATTCAGGACAGCCTTGCGTGCAGGCTGCTCCCGGTCTAACTGCTCCCGGCGAATCCACGATCTGCCCCATCTTGCTGCATCGCCATAACATGCCGCGCCCGATCAAGGACACAACCTACCGATGACGTGCAGACATAGAGCTGCGCGAGCTTCCAGATTATCCCACCCCGCAGCCCCGAGTCAACGCGCCACGCCCCGCGTGCCTCAGTCCCTACCCCGCGATGGCAACCTCCGCCCGCCTTCCCATCTCGATCCTGTGGAAGACCGTCAGCAGCACCGCCCCCACCACCACGCTCGACAGCGCATCCACCGCCAGCATTCCGGTCAGTCCATGCGTGGTGTGGAAGTGGCCATCCACCGCCGTCATGTAGCTGATCGGCAGGTTCGCCGACGCTGACAACAGCGCAAACTGGGTCGAAGCAAGTGGATTTCCCGTCCCCACAATCTCGTACTCCAGCGAGGTGAACGCCGTGTAGTTGATCCCAGTGAAGAAGTCGTACACCAGCACGCCCACGGCAAAGAACAGAAGCGTATGCGGCGCCCGGATGAGCCCCAGCGCCGCCGCCGCCCCACCGAACCCGGTCACGATGTACACCGTCCGCCGCCGGAACCGTCCGCACACCCAGATCCCGGCCAGGCATCCCAGCGAGCAGGCAATCGCCATCCCCGGCCCATTCAGCGCCGTCACCCACCGCTCCGGCGTATGAAAGTCTGAGCCCACGCCGGAGAACAGGTTGGTGAGCGCAAAACACGCCGTCGGCGAAACGAAGCAGATCAGCCCCAACACGCATCCCGGCCGCCGGCACACCCGGTATAGGTCCCCGAAGAAGTTGCGGAACGTCTCGCTCGCTCCCCGCCGCGGCTTCTTGGGCAGCGGAATAAAGAAGAGCAGCACGGTCGGCGCCATCACCGTCAGCCCCAGCAACCCAGCGGCCACCGGCGCGGGCATCGTCCGCACCAGCACCACCACCAGCGTCGCGAACAGCCCCGCCGCGCCCAGGTTTGCCACCTGGCTCACCCCGCCCACCTGCGAGTAGTGCTTGTCCTTGATCACGTCCGGCATCCATCCGCCGTGCGTATTGCCAAACAGCACCGTCGCCGTGCATCCTGCCGTCACCACCGCGGTAAACGCCACCAGGTTTCCGGTCAGCACCGTCGAAACGCCAAGGCACACCGCCGCCACGGCCGCGAACGTCAGCGCATACGTCCGCTTGCTGAACTTCACATCCAGAATGGGGCACAACAGGAACGCCCAGAAGGTCGGCGAGAACCCCACCGCCGACACCCACGCAATCTGGCCTACCGTGACGCCCCGCGCACGCAGCAGGATGGGCAGCGCGGTCGAGATAAACCCGTAGTAGAACCCAAGCGGCGCGATCGCCAGCCCCATCGCCCAGGGCGGCAACTGCCGCCGCTTCCCCGTTCCAGCGCCCATCCATCCACCATACCGCATCCCACAAAAACAGTGGCCAGTTGTCAGTGGTCAGTTGTCAGTGGTGAGAGGCGGGCGCCTCATATCTCGACTCTGAGATGTGGGTTCACCGCCCACGAAAAACGGGCGAACTCAACCGAGTCCGCCCGTCGCTCTACCGCGAAACCTCTTTACTTGGCTGCGACCGCCTCTGCCGCGCCGGCCTTCAGCGCCGCGACCTTGTCCGTCGCCTCCCAGGTGAAGTCCTTGCCCTCGCGCCCGAAGTGCCCGTAGGCCGCGGTCGCCTTGTAGATCGGCCGCCGCAGGTTGAGGCTCTCCATGATCCCCTTCGGCGTCAGCGAGAAGTTCGCCCGCACCAGCGCCTCCAGCTTGTCCTCGTCCACCGTTCCCGTGCCGAAGGTGTCCACCAGCACGCTCACCGGCTCGGCCACGCCGATGGCGTATGCCAACTGCACCTCGCAGCGCTCCGCCAGCCCCGCCGCAACGATGTTCTTGGCCACGTAGCGCGCCATGTACGCCGCCGAGCGGTCTACCTTTGTTGGGTCCTTGCCGCTGAACGCTCCGCCGCCATGACGGCCCATGCCGCCATAGGTGTCCACGATGATCTTGCGCCCCGTCAACCCGGTGTCGCCCATCGGTCCGCCGATCACAAACCGCCCCGTCGGATTGATATGGTACTTGGTGCCCGCGTCCAGCAGGTTTGCCGGAATCACCGCCTGGATCACATGCTTCAGAATGTCGGCCCGCAGCTCCTCGTTGCCCACGCTCTCGGCGTGCTGGGTCGAGATCACCACCGCGTCCACCCGCACCGGCTTCTGGTTCGCGTCGTACTCCACCGTCACCTGGCTCTTGCCGTCGGGCCGCAGGTACGACATCAGCCCGCTCTTGCGCACCTCACTGAGCCGCCGCGTCAGCTTGTGCGCCAGCGAGATCGGCACCGGCATCAGCTCCGGCGTCTCGTTGGTCGCATAGCCGAACATCATTCCCTGGTCGCCCGCGCCGCCCGTGTCCACGCCCTGCGCTATGTCGGGCGATTGCTTGTTGATGGTCGAGATCACCGCGCAGGTGTTCGCATCGAAGCCGTACAGCGCGCTGTCGTAGCCGATCGCCGCCACCGTACCGCGCACCACGCCCTGGAAGTCCACATAGGCTTGCGTCGTGATCTCGCCCGCAATCACCACCAGCCCGGTGCAGGTCAGCGTCTCGCATGCCACCCGGCTGAACGGGTCCTGTGCCAGGCAGGCGTCCAGGATCGCATCCGAGATCTGGTCCGCCATCTTGTCCGGGTGGCCCTCGGTCACGGATTCACTGGTAAACAAAAACCGGTCGCGCTTCGCCAAAACAACACCTCCATCGCATCGGGTTCAGATTGATCTGCAACCCTGCAATTTTACCCTCGCACCCCGGTTGCGGCAAAACTTCGACCTCCTCCGGCGAGAACCGGCCCCCGAACCGCGAGATCCTGCATTGGTTGGCAATCGGTTGGCACTTGCGCCAGTCCGGCAGTCGCACCAATCGCGGACCAGACCAAATCGCCGCACTCCCCGCCCCGCTTAAATAAAAGCGGCGCCTGCCGCTGAGGGCAGGCGCCGTTCCCTTGTTTTGGGTTAGAAGTTGAGCTTGCCGGCAACCTGCAGGATGCGCGGGTCGCGCGTCGACGTGACCCTGCCAAACGTGGTGCTGGTTGCCGATGTTCCAACCGACCCCCAGTTGACGTGGTTCAGGACGTTGAAGCCCTCGCCACGCAGCGTGAAGGTGACTCCGTGGACAAGGTTGAAGTTGCGGAAGATTCCGACGTCAACCCGGTTGAAGCCCGGTCCATCCACCACTCCGCGCCCCTCATTGCCCACCTGGAAGCTGGCGGCCGGGGGAGCTACGAAGGCCGTCGGGTTGAACCAGAACCCAGCAGGCCCATAAGACTTGAGGTTCACCTGGCCATAGCCATTGCTCGGGTTCAGCACCATGTTGGGACGCAGACTAGCCAAACTCGGCCCAAGAATTCCCAGGCCTGCTGCATCGCTTACCACGCCTCCGTTGGTCTGACCGTTATATGTGCTGGTCAGCCCGCCATAGTTCACCGTGCCGCCAGCCGACATGGTGGCTGTAAGCGGAAGACCGGAACTGCCCGAATAGATGCCTGACAGCTCCCATCCGCCGACGATGCGTCCCATCAGGTCCTTCTGCTCTTTCATCCAGGGAATCTCCCACACTGCGTCGACCGTGAGAATCTGGTTGCGGTTGTAAGCGCTAGGACCGTACTCAGCCGCCAGGCTGTATGTGTTCTGCGCCGCCGAAGCAGAGTCGTTCTGCGCGTTGGTCAGGCCGCGGCTCCATGTATAGTTCACATCGATCAGGCTCTTGCCGCTGAACTTCTTGGTCATCTTCGCCTGCAGCGAGTTGTAGTTCGAGTTGAAGATGTTCAGCATTGTGTTGATCGCGGTGTAGCCGAGGTACGGACGGATCTGGTTCAACGGCAGCTCGCAGGCCGCGCTGCTGAACCCGCTACAGCCAGAGACCTGGTTGTAACCGATGCTCGTCTGGGTGAACGCGCCCGGCCGGATCTCGTTGACGTCGACCGCGCCCTGCAGATGCGTTCCGTGGTCCCCGAAGTAGCCCACGTCCAGCGTCATCGTAGAAGTGATCGCCTGCTGCGCATCCAGCGAGAACTGCTGAACGTAAGGCGTCTTGTAGATCACGGGCGAAGCGTACAACGAAGGTGGAACCCCGCTGATCAAAGCGCTGGCGCTGCCGGAGGAAAAGAAAGTCGGGTTCAACACTGCTGTCAAAAAGATGCCCGTACTCACATACGGCGGATTGTTGAACACCTCCATCTCGTATTGGTGGACAGACGAATCGTCGAACGCCATCCCGTAGCCGCCGCGCAGTACCGTCTTGCCGTTCCCGAAGACGTCATAGGCGAACCCGGCGCGCGGAGCCCAGTCGTGCTTCTCCGCCTGGCCCACTTCCTGACCGAACGGAGAACCATGGTCCTCGATCGGTGGCGCTCCCGATGGCTCCTTGAACGGGAAGTTCAGGGAGGCTACCCCTGGAGCGTTTTCGGCCGTGATAAAGTCCGGGCTGCCCAGGATGATGCCATCCAATGGGTCCGCAATCGTATTCGGCTGGTAAGGGTTCAACCCATTCACGTTGGGGCAGTTGGCCAGCGTGTAGAGGACCGTCACGCCGGTCGTGGTATACGAATACGACGGCGTCGTCTGACCGGCCATGGTGCACAGGTTGCCGGTGCTGGCAATCGTCTCCGCGTTCAACTTGTTGTAGGCCGCCGGACTGAAGTTGCTCAGTTCATTGCCCAGGTCGTAGGGCTGACCGAAGTAGCTGTAGCGAACGCCCAGGTTCACCGTCAACCGCCGCGATGCTCTCCAGTCGTCCTGTCCATACAGTTCGATCAGGTTCTGATTGATGTTTGCAACCGTCGCCTGGCTCGCCTGCGTGAAGCCTCCACCCGCATTGCCGATCAGGAAGTTCGCGAACTGGGAATCGAACGGACTGGGCGCACTCACGCCCGTGCCAAGCGCGGACAGTTGGGCGGAAGACGGCGTCACCGCGGCATTAAAGGTGTAACTGCCCTGGTTGTTGGTGCCGGTGGCGCTCTCCTCCGACTGGTAGTGGTTGTACGTCAGGCCGAACTTCAGCGTGTGCTGCCCTTTGATCTTCGTGATACTGCCAAATGCGTTGTGATTCACACTGCGGTCGTTATAAAGGCCGTTGCTGGCGATGTTCGGCCCATTGATCCCCGAAAACGTGAGCGACGGAACCACGCCGACCGCAGCGGGGTACGGAAGCGTCGGAGCAATGCCGGTGTTTGCAGCGGCTCCGACCGGAGTGCTGACGATCTTGCCTAAACTGTAGGCGTAGCCCATATCGAAGAGCAGCGACGGACGCGCGGCAATCGTCACATGCCCCACCTGCTGGATGCCCGGCGACTTGGTAAATGTTTCCGATACCCCAGCTAACCCGTTTGCATATATCTCAGGCATTGGATTGCTGCCGGGAAAGAGCCCGGCGCCCTCGACCGTGGGTATGCTGTCATTCATATACCGGTAATAGAGGTTGGTCTTCGGGTTGAGCGCATGGTCGACGCGCACAATCTCCTGCGTTTCATGGAAGATGTTGCGGAGGTTGCTGATCAAAGTATGCGGGTCGAGACCGGCCGCGATGTCCGCCCCGCTGGGAGGCAGGGGAACGGTGTTGTAGATGCTGTTGACATAGGCCTGCGACGTTGCCGAAATAAAGCCCGAGGTGCCCGCGAAGGTGGTGATGTAGGCAGTGCAGGCCCCTGTGTTGGGGGACTCGCACACAGCCACTGGGCCGGTTCCACCCGTATACTGTCCGCTCGAGTTCGTCAGATAGGCATTGGTAAAGTCGCCAGCCCGTTCCGCGGCCGTCGGCACATACGACGTCAAGCTCTGGTACTGCACCACCCGCCGGAACTCCTGCGAGTAGAAGAAAAACGTCTTGTCCCTGCCGTTGTAGTAATGCGGAATCACCACCGGTCCGCCCACGGTAAAGCCGAAGTCGTTGTAGCGCAGCGGGGGCGTCGGGGTAATGGGCGTGGTCAGTTTGTTGAAGTAGTTGTCCGCGTTGAACACGTCGTTGCGGAAGTACTCGTACGCTCCGCCGTGGAAGGCGTTGGTGCCCGAGTTGGTCACCACATTGATCTGCCCGCTGGCGCTGCGGCCATACTCCGCCTCGTAGGTGCCGCGCAGGGTCACAAACTCCGAGATGGCGTCCACGCTGGGATACGCCAGAGGCGTCATGTTTGCCCCTGAGATGGAAGACGCTCCTCCGCGATTCACGTTGTCCGCGCCGTCGATCGTCCAGTTGTTGGCCGTGGGCCGCAGCCCGTTAATCGAGAAAAGTGCCAGATCCGTCATGCCCAAGGGGGATGACCCACCCATATACAACTGGTCGTTCGTGTCGCTGCCGTACGAGACGCCCGGCTGCAGGGTCAGCAACTGCTCATAGTTCCGCGTCACCAGCGGCAGCTCGCGCACCTGCGTGCCCGAGACCAGCCCCTCGCTCATGCCGTTTTCCAAGTTTAACGCCGCCCGGTTTGCGACCACCGAGACCGTATCGCTGGCGCTGCCGACCGCCAGCTTCCGGTCGAGCTTCAGCGCATCGTTGGCGTGCAGGACTAGCCCCGAGACGGTGGTCGTCTTGAACCCCTTCATCGCAATGGTCACGGAGTAATTCCCCAAGGGGAGCGAACTCGCCGTGTAGTAGCCAATCTTGTCGGTCTTCAGGGACCGCTCCACGTATGCCCGGTCGGTGTTCGTCAGGGTCACGACGGCACCGCTCACGCTGGCCCCCGTTGCATCCATGACCGTCCCGCTGATGCTTCCCGAGACCTCCTGCGCACGGGCCAGGACCGAACCCACCATCAACAGTACAACCCACACAGCACCGCGAACCCAGCGTCTAGACAGCGTCATCTTCATCTCCTGAAAAACCTACTTACCTTACATCCAACGGGCTTTGCCGGCCTTTTTAATCTGCGTTAACCTTCAGTTCGCCGGGCCTCGGTACACACAAACGCCGAAGAGCGGTCGTGCCGTATATGCAACGCGCAGTGGCAAAATAATTCTCAGCGCGAGCGAACAGACAATTTCAATCGAGGAAACAGTAAATTACCTGGAGGGGGCATTGTCAACAGAAGACTTCAAAACCCTCCAAACCGGTATCGCGGGGATCAGCCCCCGGTGGGTGGCCAGCCGCCATCCGCACCACCCCGCCAGCGCCAGCGCCGCCAGCACCCCCCCCACCCTCAGCCACCTCATGCCCATGCGGCGGCGCAGCACAACCCGGCTGTTTTTGACGTTTTCCGCGAATTCGGCCCACTCCGTCCCGGCCGGCTCGCCCACCCCGCTCTGCCGGCAACTCTCCTCGAAACGCCTCATCCAGGCGTCTTCCTCCAGCCCCAGAGCGCCCAGGTAGCTGCGCACAAATCCCCGCCGGAAGACGCCCCCCGGCAGCTCCCCCAGCGCTCCCGCCTCCAGCGCGCGAATATGCCTGGCCGGGACCTTGGTCGCCGCGCAGATGGCCTCCACAGCCACTCCGCGCTCTTCGCGCGCCCGCCGCAACTCCTCGCCGAATGCCGCTGCTCCGCCCTCTTGCGCCATGCTCTTCGCCCAAACCCAGCCGCTCCAACCATAAGCGATCGCAGACGCCAAATCAAAGATTATTGGCCCTGCTTTGCCTTCCCGGAACCTGCCTCGCCCCTCCCCCGCACCCCCCATTCCCGCCCATCCTGAATCCTGCCCGAGTCACGCGCCAAGTGAGCGCACTCCGCAATCTTCAGACAACTCCTGCCTCGCCGCCTGTGCCGCGCCTGCTCGAAACATGGCTTGGCCTTCCGGATTGGCCCTCGCACCACAGGCTGTTAGACTTGGTTCGACATTCATTCCACACCGGGTGGACCGCGAAACGTATGGGCGCATCGCCAATTTCTGATGATTTAGAGGCGAAACAGAGCCATCGCCGATTTCGGGTCGCGGGAATGCCCCTCTCGGCGATTGCTTTCCTCATCCTCACTGCGGCGGTTTTACTCCTCACGGCGCATTACTCCCTCATTTATGGCGATGATTTCCTGGAGCTATGTGGCGATAAGATCGCAAGTTTCGGTCAGCTCCTGCATATCCAGAGGACATTGCCGCTTGCAATTGACCCGTTCTTCTACCACGGACTCACGTTCCTTGTGATTCGACTCTACGGTGTGAACCCACTGGTACTGAGGCTACCCTCTGTTCTCGGCTTTCTGCTGATGCAGGGTTGCCTCTTCTATTTTGTCCGTCGAATTGCATCGGAAAGGGCTGCGGTTTTCGCTCTCGCATTTCCAGTGTTTACCGTCGTGTTTTGGTATACGGAGCAGGTCCGCCCCTACGGGTTGCTGCTTGGGCTTTTCGGTCTGGCAATGCTCAGTTGGCAGACGGCAGTTCGCCGCGAGGCACATCGCACATGGGCGCTCGTCGTCCTCGCTCTGACCATCGCCGTCGCGATCAATACACACTACTACGGTGTTCTGCTTCTGGCGCCTCTCTGCGCTGCCGAACTCGTTCGCGCACGCCAGGGCCGGCGGGTGGATATTCCTGTGCTTCTGTCGATGGGCGCGGGCATGGCGGGAGCCGTCTTCCTTCTGCCCTTCTTGAAGGGGGCCGCCGGTTTCCGCAGCCACTACCAGACCGAGGCCGTTCCCCATCAGGCGATCACGCAAAGTTATAACTTTATTCTGCTGGGCCATAGCGCTTTCAGCACTCATACAAACCACCTTCTGGCCATTGGTTTGGCTTTGCTCATTGTTCTGGTTCTCGGGAGCTGTGTCCTCCAGATGCGCAGCAAGACGCTCAACCTGCCGGATGCTGAATTTGTATTTCTCATCGCGCTTGCCGCCCTGCCATTCTTCGGTTTCCTTCTGGGCCGTTTCGTAACCCACACTATTGAGCCGCGTTACGTTTTCGGTTCAGTCATCGGGATCGCAGCTCTCCTGGCGATCGCTCTCGCCCCGTTTTTACAGAACGGCGCCATTGGCCGCATTGCTCTGCTCCTGCTATTTGCCACGTTTGCCTACAACGGTATAACAGGCGTTCGTGGAATGCCCAGAGCACGGCAGGACGCTTTGGCGTCTCTCATCCTCTCGCCGGAGGTAAAGGCCGCAATCCTGGCCAGTCCAAGCAAGCTGCTCTATACCCAGGATATTGATCTCTTTGGATTCGCGTCCCTCTACGGCCCCGATGCCGACATGCGCGAGCACATGGCGCTCGTCTACTCGAGGGATGAGGAGATACGCTGGCATCATACCGACGTGGGTTCACTGACTGTGCTTCATCTGAAGTCGTTCACGCCCTACACCATCCTGCCCTATGAAAGTCTCATCACGCAGCCAGGAGAACACATATTTGCAGTCAGTCAGGGAGGCCGAAACTGGATTGAACAGGCCTTTGCGGCTGAGCATGTCGAGGTGAAGCCCATAGGCAATGTAGCTGGCAGAGATGTGGTTTCGGTGCGTTTTCCCGGCCCACCCCCCCTGCCTGACTCAATTGCGCGCCAGCCTGGGACCGTCCCGCGCACAGCTCCCCTGCTACACTGAGGCCAATCGCGTGCGCTTCCGCCTCCATGAACCCATCCACTTCGAAACTCGCAGGCAAGACTCCCCCGCGTGATGTCGCATCCGGATCGTACAGAGAGCGCCTGCTGGTCGCCGTTTTCATCCTGTACGCTTCCTTCTCCTTCTTCCTGATTCAGTACGACCGCATGCGCACTTGGGGGCCCGGTCTCGACTCCTTGATTCGCAACATGCTCGCCGGCATCCAGCCGGCGCCCGACCAGTACCGCATCGGCCTCTCTCTTCTCTTGCGTTTCCTGCAGCTCCACGCTCACATCAGGCCGGAACAGTCCCTTCCGCTGATCGAGTCCCTTTCCTATGCTTTTGCCCTGATGCTGCTCTACTTCATCTTCAGGTGCTCGCCGAGGGTTGAGAACGCCCCCGATTCACATCGCCTCGTTCTCCTCGGCTTCTTCCTCGCCGCCACCCAGTTCCCCATCCTCTGGGACTTCCCCTGGGAGCGTTGGGAGGCCCTGCCAACAACCTTCTATCTCGCCGCCATCGTCATTCTGATTGTGCGTCGGAGTCGAATGCCGTTCGCGCTTGTATGCCTCCTGGCCGCACTGCTCAGCCTCGGCCAGGCACTGATGCGGGCAGAAGTGCCTGTGGCTCTGGGCGCCGCCATCCTCCTCTCCGCGGCCCTGGCCATTCCCTTCCCCCGCCCGCGTTCCCACATCGCCATTCTTGGACTGCTGTGTGGCGCCATTGGCGGGGCCATTCAGCTCTACCTGCAACGCATTGCATATCCCAACGCCGCCTATTCCCCGACCACGCCCAGGTTCCAGTTGCTGGCAAACCTGGACCTGCTCCACCCGCCGCTGCATATACCCATCTTCTTGACCGCGCTTCTTCCCCTCATCGTCGGCCTGGTTCTGCTTCGCCGTCACCACCTTCTCCTCGATCCCTCCGACAAACTGGTTCTTCTCATTTGCCTCATCTATCTCCCGGTATGGGTCACGATGGGGCTTGTCGTCGAGGTCCGTATCTTCGTCCCCTTCCTCTTCCTCGCTTCCCCCACAATTGCAAAGCTATGGGGCGCCTTCCTGTTCAACCGGGGAAACGGCACGCCGCCCAACCGGTCCGCATCGCTCCGCTAGGCCGTATCGACCTATAGATCGTATCTGCCGTTGTTGTTTTGCTGTTGTTCTTGCCGTTGTCTGGCAAGGGCCAACGGCCCGTCCTATATTTAGCCTAGGGCGAAGCCCTAGGTATATGCCCAGGCAACATCCAGCGGGCTGAAGGCCCGCGCTATAACCTTCGTTCGATTGATACCTCTTGTTGAACTATATGTCGATACAGCCTAGGAAATCTCTGCTCAAGTCCACGTTTTGAAAGGGACGGGCTGGTAGCCCAAGGCTTTAGCCTTGGGTCTCAAGTCCGCAGGTGCCGCAAAATCACTGGGGATTTAGCCCCTGAGAGAATCTCGAACACTCTCTTGTGCAGACCTTCCCTGGTCCGGCTCACTCAAGTGTTGCAGGCGCTCCAACAGCACCCAGGCAGTCCTTGACTACGGAAAGCGGACCGATACCAGGTCCCCTCCATATACTTGGCCAAGATAGGTGATCTGGCCATGAGAGGCCGATAGTGCCTCATCTGTCCAGTCCCATGGGTTGTGATACAGCAGAAGCAGATCTTCCGTCCCGGGCTTGGAAACGAATTCGTAGGGCACAATATCTCGAATACCGGCAGCCCGCCCATTGACCAGTTGCCGGTATTCATCGCCCAATGACTCCGAATAATACTTAGGGTCCTCTGAGTAGACAATCCGAATGCGCGATCGGAGGTCGGGGCTCGGCGAGTAGTAACCGACGATGAAGTACACTGTGGCATTCGCCACATAAATTGGCTGGCCCGCGGTTGCCTCCAGGCTGCGTTGCGTCACTGGGTCCAGGGCCAGGGACGACATGGTGCTTAGCCCCAGCTCCTTTTCGGAGCGAACTCGGAAGAATCCGGATATGGCAATTGCTGCAAACAGTGACACAAGAACAATACGGCCGGTTGTCTTGCGCTCAAGCAGGGGTGCCATCAAAACGGCAAAAATGGCTGTGATGCCAATCATTGCGGATTGAGTGTAGCGCGATTCCGCAAAGTGCGTGACAAACCTGGCTAGCAGGTAAACCAGGATTGGATATGCCGAAAATAAAAGAACAAAAGCGGCCTCGGCATGACTAAGTCTAAGCGCCACCCTCGAACGAAGACCAACGAATCCCGCAATCAGAGAGAGAAAGAAAAGCGCGAGTCCAACGCCGATCAGGCGCTGTAGATGGACGCTCACGCCGTCATAACCAAACATCAGCCAAAGATAGGAATGTGTAATGAAGTGGTAGCTGACCTCCGTTGGCTGGTGGTCCGCGCTGAATTGCGAAAGCGCCTTCGCGAAGGGCACGGCAACAATCAGTCCGCCCATCCCCGCCAAGATCGACACCAGGACAGGAACATCCGCGCGGCGGCGCTCCAGGACGCGAATGGATTCCGCCGCACAAAGCGGAATCAATAGCAGAACGCCATAATATTGCGTGTTGACCGCCATCGCCAGGGACAGCGATAGAATGACGAGCGCTGACGTTCGCCGCGAGTCGCGGCGCGCGGCGGTCTGCCAACTGAGCATCGCAAGCGCCGACAGGCCAAGCAATACGCCGTAAGGACGGGCCTGGATGCTGTAGCTCACAATGCCTGCAAGTGCCGGAAATGCAAGGGCAAACGTCGCGGCGCGTTCGCTGGATATTCTGCGCACAAAATAAAATAGGCATCCCTGCATCAGCAGGTAGCCGCACATTGAAGGCAGACGCATCGCAAACGCACTCACGCCAAATCCATGAACGACAGCATGCATCAACCCGGTGTAGCCGATCGGGTCGGGCGAATAGGGCTTCGTCAGTTCAACATGAATAAGCTGCGCGATTCCTGGAATGCTTCCGGTGGTTGCCGTGCCGAACTCATCTGCCCACAGAAGATGATAGTGCGACCGAATCAGTGCAATGACCGCGGAGAGAATGAGAAACGCAATCGCCGAAATCGGCATTCCCGCGGTCCGTAATTGGCGATGGCGCTCATATGCGTCGGAATCATCAGGAACTGTCGATATTCTCATGCGAATTATCTGGAATCTCCTTTTCAGCCCCCAATGGTCTCGCATTCTACCGCACATGAGGGTCTTGCATGGGCCACGCTGCATTTGAGGTCGAAAACTGAGCGGCCCTGTGCCACACTGGACACGATCTCGGTATCGGGGTTCTTCCTCTCGGCCCCCTGCTACACTGAGGCCAATCGCATGCGCATCCCCTTCCCAGAACGCGTCCCCCCCAACCGCGTCGCCATCTTTGCCGGAGCGCTCTTCGCGGTCCAGAGGTTTCAGGGCACGGCCCTCTACTTCAGCATCGGTTGCGTCGCCTTCATTTGCATCGCCGCCTTTGCCTTCAACGCCGCCGGTGGCCTCACCCGCAGCTCCGGTGCATACGTCTTCTTTTATTCTCTTCTGGTCGTCATCGTCGGCATCTGCTATAAGGCCTACCTCGGAGAGCCCGCTGATTCCAATCTCCGCGACCCGCAAACAGACATTCTGGCCTACGTCGGCAGCATCACTGCCATGCTCGCCGCTGTTCTCCTCAGCCGTCGCCTCTCGCGCAAGACCGGCCTCATGCAGAACCTGCTGAAGGAGTCCGGAATGTATCGCGCCTCCATCGGATGCGTCGTCTTCGGCGTCTTCGGCGTGTCCATCATTGCCTTGCTGGGCGAAGAAGGGGCCAAAATCGGCACCGCCTTTAACCAGATCAATCAGTTGCTCCCGCTGGGCATCATCATCGGCGTCATGTACGAGATCCGCCATACCCACGGCGCACGCAGCATCAACCGGCCCACTGCTTTCACCATCATTTTTATGTTCATTTTTTTCGGGCTGTTTGGCTTCTCCAAGCAGGGTATGCTGCTCCCTCTCCTCTGCTGGGCCCTCCCCGTATGCGCGCTGCGGTATAGGCTCACTGCGCTTCAGGGGTGTTCCTGCATATTTGCCTTCTTCATCATCTTCCATTACCTGACCCCTTATGCCGACTACGGACGCAATTTCAGGGGTGAAACCCATGACATCTCTGATCAGGTTGCTCTTACAGTCCGCCTCCTCGAACACCCCGAACAGACCCGGCAAAAGTACCTGGATTCCACGGCTGGTGCAGGCGGCAGTTACTACAACTCGTCCCAGGGATTCTGGGATCGCCTGCAATTCATCTCCGTCGACGACGGCCTCATCAATGTCACCGATCACGGTCATGTCTTTGGCCTGTGGCCCGTCAAAGCGGTTTTTTTAAACGCGATTCCCCACGTCATCTGGCCCAACAAGCCGGATTTGAACCTCGGCAACAACTATATGCACGAGATCAATGGCCAGCCGCTGGACGAGGGGGACACGACCACCGGCATCTCCTTCAGCGCCACCGGGGAGGCATATCACTGGGCAAAATGGGTTGGCATCTTCGTCGTTGCCCCGCTCCTCTGGCTCCTGCTGTTCGTGGTCCTCGACTCGCTCATCGGGGACATCCGAACCAGTCCCTGGGGCCTCCTGGTCCTGGCGCTGTTGAGCCACACCGCGCCGGAAGGCATGCTATCCGGCGCGATCGCTTTCCTCACCTTCGGAGTGGAAGCCGTCATCTTTTGCGCCCTGTTTGCCACCTATGTCGCTCCGTTCTTCGCCATCGCAGTCCTCGGCCCGGATCGCCGCTGGCCCGCTCCGCAGCCCTCATTCCGACACCTGCCACACCCCACCAGGGAGGAACCGTGACAGTCCCTCACAGGTCTACGGCAAATCGGCTGCTCAAAGCAGGCTTTCTGCTCTCAATCGCCCTCTATGTCACCGTGATCCTCGCCAAGCCGGGCGTCTTCTTTGCCGACGACAGCTACTTCTACTTCCAGGTTGCGTGGAACTTCGCCCACGGCATGGGCAGCACCTTCAATGGCGTGATGGACACCAACGGATACCATCCGCTGTGGATGCTGATCTGCGCCCTCGTCTGCAAGCTGCTCCACACCAAGACCGCGGCCATTCACGGCATTGCCGCGGCGCTCTGCCTCTGCGATCTGCTGATGCTGTGGCTGGTCCAGCGCATTTTGGCCAAGGTGGCGGACAATACCTGGTGGATCGCCTTCGTCCTGCTGGTCCCCTTCAGCTTCCTCTCCCAGCTCGGCACGGAAGGCGCTCTCAGCGGATGCCTGTTGGCTGCAACCGTCCTGGCTGCCTATTGCTTTGTCTCCGGGCCTGCACCCGGCCGCGCTCTTCTCTTCAACCTTGCCGCCGCCCTCGCCGTCCTGGCCCGTCTGGACAACATCTTTATCATCGGCTTCCTCTGGCTGGCGGTTTGCCTGGCTGCTCCGGTCGCGCAGCGTGCGTCTGTTCTCCGGCTGCAACTCTTCTGTGTCCCCGTATATCTGGTCCTGTGGGGCGGCTATCTCGCCTCAAACCTCTATTACTTCGGCATCCTGCAGCCCATCAGCGGCATGGTCAAGAGCCATGCCGCCCTGCATCTCCGCCTGGGAAGCAATCTTCCCCATACCGCCTGGCACATGCTTGCCATCATCCTGCCGTGCATGGTCCTGCTCGGATGGAAGAGGCGCGATCTCTTCTTTCGCGCCGTCGAGTTTCCCTTCGCTCTGGGCGTGCTTTGCCATGCCTGCTACATCGTCTTCCGCATGTCGGACGAGACCCGCTGGAGCTGGTACTACACAAGTTGGGTCCTGCTGGCGTCGCTGCTTCTGGCGCGCGTCGCTTCGCTTCTGCTTCCGCCTCTTGCCAATCTCCTCGGGCGCACCCGCTCCGCCCTCGCCATGTCGATGGCCTGGGCCTGCCTGCTGGTTCTCCTTGTCGGCTGGGTGAAGATCTCCTTTCTCCACTTCTATTGCGATCCTGACTCCGGACAACCGCTCTTTTTGGAGCAGGTCGCCCAGTCCAAGGGACTTCACACGGCCTTCTCCTTCGACAAGCCCGGCCAGATTGCCTACTACACCACCATTCGCGTCATCCCTCTCGACGACCTGATGGGCAACATGGACTTTCAGCGACAACTGATTGCCCGGGGAATCAACCGTTTCGCCGCCGATCATGGAGTCGACACCTTTATCGGCCCGCCTGTGCCGCTGAACGGAGACGGGTATAAGTATTTTTGCCAGGTGATCTACCTGGACTCCACGCTCTTTCACTGCATCCAGACCGGGCCCGCAACGTGGATGCCGGTCAGCGTCGATGTCTACTCGCGCATCCCGCATTCCTATGTCGGCACCTTGCAACTCGACCGGAAACAGTTGCTCTGGACCCAGCCGGGCCAGGTCAGTTTCTGGCGAATCGGCTCCGCAACTGCGAACGCGGCAGAGTAACCCCTTGGACCTGGCCGTAGCCTCGCATCCTATGGAATCTCTGAATAAATACCCGTTTTGAAAGGGCGGGACTTTAGTCCCGCCGTAAAGCGTGAATAATCAATGGGGCTTTACAGGCTGCGGAAAAACTCCCATTTTTGCCTTTCGGAGGGAGCAGGGGGCTTCAGAGGCTGCTGAAAAACCCTCGTTTTTGCCTTTCGGAGGGAGCAGGGGGCTTCAGCCCCCTGAAAAAAGCCAATGGATTCAAGGGGCTTTAGCCCCGGGCTTTCTGCTCGGTGTGCCAAAACAGCCTTTTTCCGCAGCCTCTTTAGCCCCCGAGGGAATGTTGAGAGCTTGTTCAGAGCGTCCCTATCCTGCCGGAAGCAGGTTCGGACTATGTTGCACATGGCCCCGTTGCGTCCGGAACTGCAAGACTGCCGATCAATGATGAAGAGGGTTGGATTCTTCATCCGCTAGAACGGCGCTTCCTTTGCGTAGATAGATTCGGTAAGCGGGTGAGCCGGCATCGCCACCAAAATGCCGCTCGATTACCGGTACATACATGGTGCGCAGATATGACGCAAAGAGTGGCCAGGTATTAACCTTGTCGAAGCTGGCGGTCTTACTTTGATACCATTCATTTCCTAGGACGATCACGTTGGCTGGATGGGTCTGCTGGTGTGCCATAAACCAGTTCCTGTAGTACTCCGCTGCCGAACTGCTCTCAGGGGCAAACAAAAGTATGTCGCCGGTCACCCCTGTGTTTTGTACAAGTCTCATGCGGTAGAGAGCGTTGATGCAGCCATTGACCACATCCAGGCACTGCACCTGTTGCTGTAGCTCATCGCCGCCCAGTTGGGCCAGGTCCCGGTCAAGACTGAAAGTGAGTTGCCCACGAAGTTGTTCTTGGGGCGCACTACGATGCATCAGCGCGACATAGTAGGGCACAACCACCAGAAAGAGAGCGGCGGTTCCTGCCACTCCCACTACGCGCAGGCGGGTCTCACTTCGGTTCATTGCCTCGCTTAGCTCCCATCCAATCCAAAGAGCGAGAAAATACACGAACATATACCGTTGGTAGGTTGTTCCTTTACCCTGTGCGAAGTATGAGAAGGCTCCGATCGCCATAGCGAGAAAGAGCGCCCAGCGCTCCCATTCAACCTTGCCTCGCCGTAAGATCGCCGCCACAAGACCAAGTGCGGCCAGAGGCATTAGCGCTATGGGCATCAGGTGCCGCAACAGATATCCGATGCCGGAGTATCTGGTGCGGCTATAGGCTGGCCACACGGTCCGGACTATGAAAAGAAACCCGTGAACGGCATGGTGTTGCCACAAATATCCTGCCATCAACAATGCAATCGCCAGGTTCCCCGCCAATCCCCACAATAGGTACCGGCCGGCACTCTGTTTACGAAGCGGAATCAGTATGGAAGCCATGGCCAATAGCGCGATATCCAGAAGCAGCGATCCAGGTTTCAGCGACGCTGCGAGTCCTGCAAGCAAGCCGAATGGCAGCATGAGGATTGGCGCAAGATGCCGCATGGAGAGAAAAAACATCGCGGTGGCGGCAACCAGCAGCACGAGCATGACCTCCTCTCGCTGAACTGCGGTATTGGGCCCCTCGGATCCATGCATTGCAATAAAAAAAGTCGTCGCAAAGATACCGGCGAACCAACGGCGTGAACCTCCGATAACCATCCCACTCAATGTTAGGATCGCCATTAGAAAGAACTCGTAGATGCGCCATGAAAGATCGCTCCACCCGAATATTGCAGTGGCCCACCCTTCTAGCACATAGCAACCGGGCATGTTAATGTCGGGGATCTCGGTGTACGGGTGCATGCCGCGCGTAATCAGAAAGTAAGTGTAGCGCATGACGGGAGCGTCCCAGATCAGCGTCCAACGCAGCGAGTCCGCCACATAATAGGCAAACAGCCCAAGCAGAATAATGCAGCTTCCCCAGCGAATTCGCAGCAGCGATCGGTCCGGTAACATGTAAGACAAATTGCCTCCCACGTCAGTGTCGATATGCTGCTATTGCATGCAGTCCCTCGCTGGACCAAACTATCGCATCCGGGCTGTGCATAAACGGGAACGGCCGCATATGGCTGTCGTCCAGCATCCCCCCGCCCGACGCCATGTTCAGCAGCATCACCAGCAGGCACGCCCGGCGCAGCCACAAGGGGAGCCGCACCGGATCGCCCACCGCCAGTTTCGAGACCATCAGCAGCAGCAGAAACGCGTTCAGGCACAGCAACTGGTTCCAGCGGTTCTTGTCCCATCCCAGCAGGTGCAGGCTCAGCGGGGCCAGGGTCGCCAGCAAGACCCCGGCATAGGGCCAGCGGTACCGTCCCGGCATCCATCGCCGCAGCAGAAACAGCGTCGCCCAGGAGAGCACCACTGTCGTCGGGCCGAATAGCAGCAGGCCCTCGACCTGCGCCGGCAGGTAGGTTGGCCGCCTCCATACCAACTTCATGACCTGCAGGTTCTCGCGCGGCGTAACGGGGATCGTCTCAAATACCTCTGGATACAGCGGACGGTCGGCCGAGCGCGCAATCGACTGCCTCAACTGTTCGCTCTGCGCCGGGGAGACAGAGCCAAGCCGCAAGAAGTTCATCATCAATCCAAGCCCCAGCGCCAGCAGCAGCGCCGCGCCTGCCCACGCCAGCCGCCGCTCGCCTGCGCTTTTGGCCGTGGCCCCTCCAAACAGGACGCTGACCGCCAGCAGGGGAAGAAACGCGAAGAAGAACTGCTCGTGGATCAAAATGCCCAACACTGTCGCAACCGCGGCCGCCGCCAGCCGCCAGCCCGTCGAGCGCACAAACAGCGGTAGAACGCACAGCAGCGCCTGAGAAATGTCGAAGTAGCCGTTCATGTTCGCCAGGTAGCTCACGCTGTAGCTCGAGGCATATGCCGCCAGCAGCTCGCCCGGAGGCGTTCGTTCCGCCAGCTTCGAACTGCGCGCCAGCAGCGCAATCAGCGCGAGCAGCAACAGCAGCAGCGCGGTCGAGAACACCGCGAAGTGTCCATACAGGTTCAGCCCCAGAGGATGCCCCAGCGCGGCCCCAAAGAGCCCGCGGCGCATAAACCCGGCGCTATAGTTCAGTTGCGCCTGCGTGTACGACCACGCGTTCGGCTCGCGGATCCCTTTGCAAAAAGCAATTGCCCCCAGCCCCAGCGCGGTCCATCCCCAGAACCGCCGCTCGCCCGGTGCCTGCGCGCCCCGCGCCGCGCTCGACCCGTACTCCGCCGCTCCGTCCTTGCAATGCGGGCCATCTGAGAGGTCGCGGTTCATCGTGTCCTTTTCCTGCTCGATCTATAGTATCAACGGACAGACCGCGCAAAACTTGAAGAGCGCAGGCAGCCCACAACTTCCATGAACCTTGCGGAGTGTCGCGCGGTGCGCTTCGAGCGACGATACTGGGAGGAGAGCGCTCACCATGTCCCAGCCACAGCACACCGGCATTGCGACCCAGAACCACAACAGCCACGGGAATTCATCCGCATCCGCCGCGCCCAGTCTCTTTCCCGGCCGCCAGTGGCAGCAGGTGCTGGCGCGCGACACCGCCGCCGACGGCCAGTTTGTCTATGCCGTCAAATCCACCGGGATCTACTGCCGCCCAAGCTGTCCCAGCCGCCGCCCCGCGCGCCAGAACGTTCGCTTCTTCCCCACAGCCTCCGCCGCCGAACAGGCCGGTTTTCGCGCCTGCAAGCGCTGCCAGCCGGAGCTCGCCGCGCCGCGCCCCGATCCCCAGGCCGACCTCATCGCCCGCGCCGCGGACTACCTCGCCCGCCACGCCACCGAACGCACCCGCCTCGCCGACCTGGCCCGCGTCACCGGCGTCGGCCGCCTCACCCTCCTGCGCGCCTTCCGCCGCGTCCTCGGCGTCAGCCCCGGCGAGTTCGCCCGAGCACAGCGCGTCGCTCACTTCAAGGACGCCCTGCGCCCCGCCGCATCTTTAATTGACCCTCCCGCCAGGCGCATCACCGACGCCATCTACGAGGCCGGATTCGGCTCCTCCAGCCGCCTCTACGAGTCCAGCCACGACTCCCTGGGAATGACTCCGCGCACCCTGCGCGCAGGCGGAGCCGGACTGCTGATCCGCTACGCCACCGCCCGCAGTCCGTTGGGCCGGATGCTGGCCGCCTCCACCGATGCTGGAATCTGCGCCATCGCATTCGGCCGCGACGACGCCGAACTCCTCGCCGGCCTCCGCCAGCGCTTCAACCGCGCCCAGCTCGTCCCCGCCAAAGGCAACACCGGATGGCTCGCCGAAGCCCTCGCCTTCGTCCTCAGCCAGACCACCGAACACCCGCTGGCCGCCACCTTCCCGCTCGACATCCGCGCCACTGCCTTCCAGCAGCGAGTATGGCGCGCCCTCCAGCAGGTCCCGCGCGGCCAGACGCGCAGCTACTCCGCGCTCGCCCGCTCGCTCGGCAAGCCCACCGCCGCCCGCGCCGTCGCCGCCGACTGCGCCGCCAACCCCGTCGCCCTCGCCGTCCACTGCCACCGCGCCATCGGCGCCGACGGCAGCCTCACCGGCTACCGCTGGGGTCTCGAGCGCAAACGCAAGCTCCTCGCCGCCGAAGCCCGCACGTAACTCCTCGCACCTTGAACCTTGAACCTCAAACCTCGAACCTCGCGACTCGAACCTGTAAAGTAATCCAATGGAAGTTGCATCCGAAGTGGCCGACTCCGCGCCAGTCGACGAGCGCGCGCTCTATCGCCGCATCACCCGCCGCCTCATCCCATACATGTTCCTGCTCTACATCGCGGCCTACGTGGACCGCGTCAACGTCGGCTTCGCGGCCGCGGACATCGAGCGTCAACTGCACTTCAGCAACACCGTCTACGGCACGGGCGCCGGTATCTTCTTCCTCGGCTACGCGCTCTGCGACCTGCCCAGCACCCTGCTCCTGCGCCGCATCGGCACGCGCCTCTGGATCTCCCGCATCATGATCTCCTGGGGCTTCATCTCCGCCAGCATGGTGTTCATCGCAACGCCGCACTCGTTCTACCTGCTGCGCCTGCTGCTGGGCGTGGCCGAGGCCGGATTTGTGCCCGGAATGCTGCTCTACCTCACCTTCTGGTTCCCATCGCACGAGCGGGCGCGCGCCGTCGCCAAGTTCATGACCGCGACCTCGCTGGCCGGAGTGGTCGGCTCGCCGTTGGCCAGTGCGCTGCTCCGGCTCGACGGCCTGCACGGCCTCAGCGGATGGCAGTGGCTCTTCCTGCTGGAAGGCGTGCCCACCGTCCTGCTCGGCGTCTCCGTGCTCTTCGTTTTGAAGGACTCGCCCGACAAAGTCTCCTGGATGTCTCCCAACGAGAAGCTATGGCTCAAGCGCGAGCTTGCGCGCGACCAGGCCCGCTACGGCGCAACCGTGCATCACCATCTGCTGGACGCCTTCCGCATGCCTGCCGTCTGGCTGCTCGCCGCCGTCTACATCGTCATTCAGATCGGCGTCTACATCGTCAATCTCTGGATGCCGCTCATCCTGAGCAGCCTCTCGCGCGCCGGCGCTGCGGCCGCCAGTGCAAGCCTCATCGCCCGCTACGCCACGCTGCCCTATCTTCTGGCGGCCATCTTCACCGTCGTCATCGGCCGCACCTCCGACCGCACGAATGAACGCCGCTGGCATATCGCCGGATGCATGATGCTGGCCGCCGCGGGCTTCGCCTGGGCCGCGCGCGCCAGCAACATCCCCGTTGCGCTCATCGCCATGTCGCTGGTCGCCATCGGCCTGTGGAGCACCATGGGCCCCTTCTGGGCGCTCACCACCCGCATGGTGGGAGGAGCCGCCGCCGCCGGCGCGGTCGCCACCATCACCACCATCGGCGGCTTCGGCGGCTTCTTCGGCCCCTACTTCACCGGCCTCATGCGCGACGCGACCCACAGCTTCGCCGGCGGGCTCTATGCCATCGGCGCGCTCGCCCTCTGCGCCGCGCTGCTCACCCTCGCCGCCCCATCCAAACCCCAGGCCGACCGCTCTTAGCTGATAGCTGATAGCTCATAACTTATAGCTCAAGAATCAAAAGAAATATCAATAGCCGGCACATCACTCCGAGGCCACATGCCCCACCCACGCATCCACCGTAACGAACCGCGTCGCCGCACCCCGATGCGCGCCCAATAGCCGGTCCACCGCCCGCACCGTGTCCATCCGCGCCGTGCCCATCGCGCGATGCCCGCCGTCGTGCAACAGAAGATTCGACCCGCGCCCCCGCCGCCGGTTCCGCGCAATCCCCGCGTCCAGGTTGGCCAGAATCCCATCCACGCCAATCGGATTCCAGTCGTACCCCGTCACATTCCACAGTACCGGCGTCAGCCCCAGATTCCGCGCCGCGCACAGCACGTATGGCCTCCGCGCTCCGTACGGCGGACGGAAGAACTTCACCGCCGCCCCCGTAATCTCCTCCAGCACCGCATTGCACTCGGCCAGCTCCCGCCGCACTCGCGCCGCCGGTTCTGTAGAAAGCCGCGGATGGCTCATCGTGTGGTTGCCCACGACGTGCCCCGCCGCCGCCACCTGCCGTACCAGCTCCGGCTTCGCGCGCGCAAAATCTCCCACCGCAAAGAATGTCGCGCGAACGCCGTGCCGCGCCAGTACCTCCAGCAGCTGCGGCGTGGCCGCATCGTTCGGCCCATCGTCGAACGTCAGCGCAACTTCGTTCGCGTCGTCGCCCGCAATCAGAGTCCGCCCGAAGATCTGCGACGCAGGCCACAGCGACGCGTACGCCAGACCGCCCGCCGCCAGTCCCAGCGCCGCCGCTCCCGCCGCAACCTCCGCAATCGCTCCCGGCATCAGGCCTTCTTCCCTACCCCACTCGCCTTCAGCAATTCAAAGACCTCCTCCGCATGTCCCGCCGGAGTCACCTTGGGAAACACATGCAGCAGCCGCTGGACTGGTTTTGCAGCGGGGCCCGTACCCGGCGCAATCACATACGTCGTCCGTTCCACGCCCGTCACCGGCTTGCCGTACATCGTCTTCTTCTTCAGCAGGTCGAATCGCTTGATCAGCGCCATCTCCGGATCGGCCAGCAGATCGTACGGCAGCTCGTACTTGTCTTTGAACTTCTTCTGCTTCGCCACCGTATCGCGCGAGATGCCCAGCACCACGATCCCCGCCCTCTTGAACTTGGCAAAGATGTCGCGGAAGCCGCACGACTCCAGCGTACATCCCGGCGTATCGGCCCGCGGATAGAAGAACAGCACCACGGGCTTGGCCGCATAGTCGCTCAGCGAAACGCTCACCCCATCCTGGTTCTGCAACGTAAAATCCGCAACCACATCGCCAGCCTTCATCCGCATCCTCCTTGCTGTTTTCGGGAGATTGGCACCTCATCCTCTCCAATCTACGCGATCCCGTTACGCCTCAGTTTGCCGAGGGCTTTTCCACGCGGTCGATCACCAGCACATCCACCGGAGCCTTCACCCCCTCCAGCTTCAGTCCAAGCTGTTCACTGAGCGCGGTGATCAGGTTTGGCGCAGCATTGTCGGGCAGTTGCATCATGCCCAGTGAGTTCGGGTCTTCGCGCGTGAACTCAAACTGGATGTTGTACACGCCCGTCAGGCCCGTTCGGTCGACGATGGGCCGGTCCATCACGATTCGCTGCAACTCGCCAATAAAATCGCCGATTGAGGCGTTCACCCCGCGCCCGTGCATCGTCTCTCCGACACCCCCGGAAAAGCCCATACTCAGATGCGCCTTGGTATCGCCGTCCCCCGGGGTCAACTTCAACCCTCCCTTGGCAACCGTCAGCACGAATGCAGGCATCTCCCGCGACTCATGGTGCAACTTGATCTGAAAGCGGTCAATCAACAGGTTCTGCACCGCAGCTTTCCATTGATGGTCATTGGGTATGCCGGTGCCGTCCATCTCGCCGGCCAGGTCGTAGCGCGTCTCGTCCATCCACGGCGGGCCTCCCGCGACCTGCTTGGCTTGCAGGTTCCAGGCCCATTGAATCAGGTATTTCAAATTGGTATTGGTCGTTTGGAATCGCCTGCCGTTCCGTCCAAATGTCCGCGCGCAGCAAGCGTCCGGGTCGCTCGGCTTGATCGTCGCGACTTCAAACTCAGGCTCACCTCCGTCCGGCGAACTCCAGGGTACAGGTCCGCTGGGCTCAGCCTGCGCCGCTTGAGGCGGCGCTCCAGCGTTCTGGGCCGGCAAACCGGATGTAACCATCCATAGCGCAAAAGCGCAGACAACAGAACGTCGCATACGAACCTCCACTCGTTTACAGCTCATCGTAGCCGGAAGACTTCGGTTCGACCAATCCTTGTGTTAGCCCTTCAGCGCCGCCAGCGTCTTCTCCAGACTTGCCGAATCCTCCACATTCAGCGCCGCCGCCGCGTCCTTGCCCTGAATCTGCTTCAACAGCCCGCTCAGCACGCGTCCCGGCCCAACCTCGACAAACTGCGTCGCTCCCTCGGCCGCCAGCAGCTCGATGCACTCCACCCAGCGCACCGCTCCC
>Ga0187848_10000822_pt1 | contig 27538 bp, 24 predicted proteins | sample June2016WEW_4_40_FD_132424 | JGI IMG/M metagenome (GOLD analysis project Ga0187848, IMG submission 132424) | Peatland microbial communities from SPRUCE experiment site at the Marcell Experimental Forest, Minnesota, USA - June2016WEW_4_40 | ecosystem: Environmental > Terrestrial > Soil >... | reverse complement strand
TTCATCGGCGGCGAAGGCCAAATCCATCCGGGCGGGATTGGGGCGGATCAGGACCTGGCCGGGATCGAAAATGAGATCCACCGAGTTGCGGCAAATCTTTTCCTCTTCCTCCAGGCTGAGCGGTGCGAGCGCGTCTTTGGCCCGCTGGCGGTTGACCGATTCGAGGAAAGCAGACCGCTGGCACGCATGAACGTCCGGCGGCAGCGTGTAGAGCGTCTTCTGGCCCACAAACAAAGTCCCGATCCGCACCTTCTGCCGGCCCTGTTCGTCCCGTTCGAACGGAGGGGGCCCAATTAGTTCCAGTTCCAAATCCATGCTCACGCCCCAGTTTTAGCAGCAGACGGCGGAGACGGCAAGCAAGCGAAAGCGACGCCAGGCCGGAAAAAAGAAAAATGCGCGGCGAGGCATAATGAGATTGGCGCTCCCGCAAGCGGGATGACTGCTCATAGAGCACTCTGGACGCCCCGGCACAATGATCTCGAAACCGGTACTTAGAGCGATGCTCTTCGCCGCGCGATGGTATTTATGCCACCCCGCTGAAAAAAAGCCAGCCGAAGTTATGGCCCTGTATTTCATGCACTACAATTTCGTCCGCATTCACCAGACCTTGCGGGTCACGCCAGCGATGGAGGCGGGGATTGCCGGCCACGTTTGGGGCATGGAAGAAATTGTGGCTCTCCTGCCTTGATTTTCAGACGCGGCGGGTTCAGGTTTGTGTGGCGTTAATCCATCATTCATCATGCGTATCATTTTATTGCTTTTCATTACGGCTGCATTGCCAATCGCGTGGTTGGTTGCAGATTTCAAGGCCCCTCCAATCATCCGCCGCATTCTGGGCATTGTGACAATTTTATGGTCATTCGGGGTCGCCTCGTTGGTTGGGATTTTACAGGTCTTTGACGCCAATATCTATTTTACAGGAGCCACTAAGGATTTGCTCACCAACTCGGTTCAGGCACTCAAGGCTGGTAAAACGGAGACAGTGATTCGGGAATGGGTGCGCGCTGATGACCAGTTTCACCCTACTTACGAAAATCGTGCGGCATACCAACAGATTGTGGATGGGGCAATCGAAGGGATGAAAAAACCATAAACGCCTCTTCGATTCAAATTGATACACTACCGAAGTTATTCACAAAACTATTCACCGTCCCGCCCGCCGCCGTTCCCGGGAGGCGGATGGGCGGGTTTGTCCGGCTCCTTGTGAAACTGGAGGCTGTGCAGCTTGTGATAAACGCCGCCCAGGGCCAGCAGTTCGGCGTGGCGGCCCGTTTCCACAATCCGTCCCTCGTCAAGAACAAGGATAACGTCGGCGTGCTGCACGGTGGAAAGGCGGTGGGCGATGCAAATGGTGGTCCGCCCTTTCATCAGTTCATCCAGCGCGGCCTGCACCATGCGCTCCGATTCGCTGTCCAGCGAACTGGTGGCTTCATCCAGGACGAGGATGGGCGCGTTTTTCAAAATGGCCCGGGCGATGGAAAGCCGCTGCCGCTGGCCGCCGGAAAGGGTCACTCCCTTCTCCCCAATCCCCGCTTCGTAGCCGCCCGTCTTCTCCATGATGAATTCGTGGGCATGGGCGTGTCTGGCCGCTTCCTCCACTTCGGCGGCGCTGGCGCCGGGCCGCCCGCAGGCGATGTTGTTGCGAATGGTGTCGTTGAAAAGAATGACCTCCTGGGTGACGACGGCGATCTGGGAGTGAAGGTCGTGCAGGGCCACCTCGCGCAAGTCCACCCCGCCGATGCGCACGGCGCCCGCCGTGGGATCGTAGAAGCGCAAGAGCAGGTTGGTCAGCGTGGTTTTGCCGGAGCCGGTCCGGCCGACCAGGGCCACCATCCGGCCGGGTTTGACTTTCAACTGGATGTCGCGCAGGACCAGACCGGCTCCATAGCCGAAGCTGACGTTGTCAAAATGAATTTCCGCGCCGGCGGCGCGCAGCGGCGCCGGTTGGGCGGGGTCGGTCAGGGTGTTGGGGGTGGCGAGCAGTTCAAAGACGCGCTGGGTGGCGGCCTGGGCCTGGGTCATCTGGCTGTGCAGGCGGATCAGGTTTTTAATGGGGGCGTAGAGCATGAGCAGCGCGGTGACAAAAGTGAGAAATTCGAGCGAGGTCGAACGGCCGGCCATATAGAGAAACATCCCGGCGATGCCGAGGGAGCCTGCGAATTCAATCAACGGTCCCGGAGATTCGGTGGCGCGGACCACCCGCATGCAGTTGCTGCGGAAGATACTCACGCTGGCTTTGAACTGGTTGACCACCACCGCTTCCAGATTGTAAGCCTTGATGATGCGGTTGCCGGTGAAGGATTCGTGCATGACTTTGCCCAGCGCGGCCAGTTCGGTTTGGATGGCCGCGCCGGCCCGCCGGACTTTGCGGCTGTAAACCGTAATCGGAATCATGCACAACGGAAACACCAGCAAAGAGATGACTGTCAATTTCGGTTCCACCTTGACCATCATGTATAAATAGGTCAGGAGGGTGACGGGACAAGAAATCAGGGTGACCAGGGAGACGGCGATCATATTCTGCAGGACCAGAACGTCGCTGTTGCGCGAGATCAATTCACCCGTGCTGTTTTTTGTGAAGAAACTCAGGGGCAGGTTGAGCAGATGCTCGAACAGCCGGACGCGCAAATCGCAGATGGTGCGCAACGCCACCCAGGCCATGAGATACGAACTGAGATAGGCCACGATGCCGCGCACCAACACCACCAAAGGGATCAGGCTCACGATCAGGATCTTCCAAGTCATGGAGCCGGCCGTCTGGGCGGCGACCCACTGTTTCATCTGGATAAACATTTCGCGCACCCAGCCCGGCACCCAATGCGGCACGGCGCCGGCCAGTTTTTGCAAATCCTCCGGGTGATTATTCGTAAACATCACGCAGAAAACAAATGCCGCCGTTCCCAGGACCAGCGGCTGGCCAAGCCCGTTCAAAATTCCAAAAAACACCCCCAGGAGGAACCGTCCCTTGTAGGGCCGGTTTAATTCCCACAGCTTAAAAAGAAATTTAATCATGCGCGCTTCGGCCAGTATGCCCCGTGGGGCGCAGACTTCAAAGTTTAAGGTGCTGGGCGGAAATGGGCCACAGCGGGCGAATGGCATCAAACACCTCGGTCACAGAAATGGAGGCCAGACACTCGGCCCCGCCCCGGGCCTGGCATTCGTTCCGGCCCGTTTCAATGCAACGGCAGCCCGCCGCCAGAAACTTGTGCTGGAGTGTCGCGGGCGGCAGCCATTCCTTCAACCCGGGATATTTGCGGAAGAGGGTGAAGGTGGAAACGCCCAGGGCCACGGCCAGATGCAAGACGCCGGAATCCGCGCCGAGGTGCAGCCGGCAGCGTTGCAGCAACGCCGCCAATTGTCCGAGGCTCAGGCCCGGCAGACAGAGCAGCCGCGCATCGGGCACGGCGTCGCCCAGCCGGTCCAGCCGTTCCGACTCGCGGGCGTTGGCCGCGGCGGTGGCCACCAGTTGCACGGCCGGGTCGCTCTCCAGAATCATCCTGGCCAGTTCCACCCAGTTTTCCAGCGGCCATTCCTTGAGCGGCGTGCTGGCGTTGATGGAAAGGTGAATGGCATTGGCCGGGATGTTGGCCGCGGCCGATTCCCGCGCTTTCTCCGGCACGCGCAAATCAAACCGGGGCGGCTCCAGCGAGAAACCCGCCGCCGCCAGCACGTTCCGCCGTTGCGCGTAAACCGGGAGATCCCGCCCTTGCCGCGGCACCCAATTCCCAATCACCCACCGGTTCCAAAAATGGCGGCGCCCGCCCTCCTGCGCCAACTGCCACTTCGCGCCCGTCAACGCCGTCAGGAAAATCGTGCGGTCCGACCCGCTGAAATTAAAGGCCGCGTCATACTTTTCCCGACGCAACGCGCCGATAATGTCCCAATGCCGCCACCAGGCCGGGCTTTGCGGCGTCAGCGGAAACGCCCAGGCCCGGTCCACACACGGGGCCAAACCGAGCAATTCCGCCCCGACCGCGGCGGACAAAGTATGAAGCTGCGCCGCCGGATAATGCCGTTTGATTTCCCACAACGCCGGAACCAGATGGACCGAATCGCCGAGGAAGCCCAAATCCACCACGATGATTTTGCGCGCCGATTTGGTTTGCTCGTAAAAATTTGCGCCCACAGCCTGCATGTCGTCCTCTACTTAATGGCAACCCGCCGGATTGGCGAGAGCAAAATCATCCGGGACAGACGCATCCCAATTGACGGCATGGGGCATACCCATAAATGTCTTTTCTGTCGCCGACCTCATCCACCACCAGGCACGCGCCTTCCAACTCAGGAACCCGCTTCTTCATTCTGCATTCTTCATTCTGCCTTTTCTTCAAACCGGGGCTTGACAAAAATTAGAACCTATGGTTGCATTGTCTCCGTGAGACACGTAGGCAGAGTCCAAGGCCGTCTCCGGGAGGATGCGCCCAGCGCAGGCGCGGAGCGAAAGGCGGCGTCCCAAACCAGGAGAAGATTTCTGCCACAAACGAACGCAAGCAACACAGAGACAAGAGGTTATGCTGTTTTTTTCTTTGGGATTCTTAACGCAAAGTCGCAAGGGCGCGGCGCAAAGAGTTTTTTCCGCCTTGGCCTCTTGGCGTTTTGGCGACTCTTGCCCCGAAAGCTTTCGGGGTTGACAGTTGAAAACTCTTTTTTAGCCGTGGAATCCGCGGTTCAATTCGTTTGTTTGAGCCTCCGTCGCGCTGTGCTCTTTTGTGGCAAATTCGTTTTGATTGCGGCCCCTTGCGTTGCGCCTTTTGCGCCTTTTTGCGGTAAATCAACACAAGCGCCTCTCCATGAACAACTTGCGCGCAAGAACGGGCTTTCCCAATCAAGGCCAATCAAGGCTAATCAAGGTAAATCAAGGTATTTTCCATGGCCTCTGCGTCATCAAAATGGTTGAATTCGCGCCATCACGAAGCCCCTCCCGATCCGGGTTCACCGCCATCCCTGTATGGCTAAAAATGAGTAAACACGGCCAAATACGACCAAATACGACCCATGAACAAATCCCCAACGGAAAAATCTCCCGGCTTCCCCGCGACATTCGTGAGCAGACCCACTCCCAGTTGCGCGACGGCCATTCCGCCGGGCCAATCGTTCAGAACTGTGAATTATGACTGACTTGGGCGGACGGAACTGGTAAAATAATGAGCATGAAAATGGCGACAACCCCGGCGGAGCAGCGGCGCTGGATGCAACAATGGCGCGAGGCGGCCATTATGCTGGATGAGGTTAAGCGGGATGAACTGGCCAACCTCACCGAGCATGAGGCGTGGCGGCAAATCGAGGGGCTGCTTTCCCTCGCTCCTTACTACCGCCGCCTCTCGCGCACCTCCGGCCTGGTCAAACAGCAGGCTTGGTTTCACAAACGGAACAGGAAATGAACAATGTCATCGCCGCCGCGCTTGAGTTACAGGCAGTTTGCCAGCGGCACGGCTGGCGATTTTGTTTTATTGGCGGAATCGCGGTGCAGCGCTGGAGCGAACCCAGATTCACGAACGATGCGGACCTTACTTTGCTGACCGGTTTTGGCTCGGAGAACGCCTTTATCCGGCCTCTGCTCGAGGTCTTTGTCCCCAGGAGACCCGATGCCGCTGAGTTTGCGTTGCGCAGCCGCGTTCTGCTCCTCAAGAATTCCGAAGGCGTTGGTCTGGATGTTGCCTTGGGCGCGTCCCCGTTTGAAACGCACACCATTGAGCGATCCTCGCCGTTTGTGTTTCCCACCGGCCAGTCGCTTATTACCTGCTCGGCTGAAGATTTGCTGGTGCATAAATGCTTCGCCAACCGCGACAAGGATTGGCTGGATGTGGATGGCATCCTGGCGCGGCAGTGGAATAAACTGAATTTAAAACTGGTGCGGACGGAATTGAAGCCGCTGGCGGAGTTGAAGGAGGAGCCGGAGATTATCGCCCGGCTCGAACAAAAGATCACCCGCCACAACCAGCCCTTCACCCGCATCAAACCCACCAAACCGAGGAAAAAACGACGGTGAATAAATTGCCCATCTCGGTCTGCATGATTTCCGGCGCGGAAGCCCAACGGATCGGCCACGCCCTGGACAGCGTGGCGGGATGGACTTCCGAGATTATTGTCGTGTTGAACGAGGATGTGGCCGACGGCACGGACCAGATCGCGGCCTCCCATGGCGCCAGGGTTTTTCGCGAGGCGTGGAAGGGCCACATCGCCCAAAAGAATTCCGCCATGCAAAGGGCAACTCAACCCTGGATTCTGGGATTGGACGCCGACGAGGCAGTTTCGGAGGAATTGCGCGACGAAATTCTGGCTCTCCAACTCCCGTTCTCAAACTGTGCCGCCTACAGTTTCCCGCGCCGCACTTTTTTTCTTGGCCGGTGGATTCGTCACGGCGACTGGTATCCAGACCGTTGCGCCCGGCTGTGGCAGCAGGGGAAAGCCCGCTGGGAGGGCGTTGATCCCCATGATTCCTTGCGGGTGGACGGCGCCACCGGCAAGTTGCGTCACGACCTGCTCCATTATTCCAATCCCAACATCAGCAGCTACGTGCGGAAAATCAATTACTTCGCCGATCTGCATCTGCAACGGCAACTGGCCGAAAGGGCGCGCTGGTCCGCCGCCGGCGCCATTTTTCGCGCAGCCTGGCGCTTTGTGCGCGCGTATTTTTTCCGCCTGGGATTCCTGGATGGGTATCCCGGCTTTTTCATCGCGGCTTCCACCGCCTATTCCACCCTCGTCCGGCACAGCCGCCTCTTCGAGCATTTGCAAACCGCCCAGCCGCCATGCGCGCCCCCTCAATCTCGTTGATCATTTCCACCTACGAGCGGCCCGGCCCGCTGGAGCAGGTCTTGCAGGGCGTCCGGCGCCAGTCGGAAATGCCGCTGGAGATTTTGATTGCGGACGACGGCTCCGGCCCCGCCACCCGCGCCTTGATCAGCCAATGGCAGGCACGGCTGGCCGCCCCCTTGCGCCACCTCTGGCAGCCCGACCAGGGCTTCCGCAAAACCCTCATTCTCAACCAGGCGGTCGCGGCGGCCAAAGGCGATTACATCGTCCTGCTCGACGGGGATTGCGTGCCGCATGCAAAATTCATCGCCGACCACGGCACGCTGGCGGAAAAGAATTTCTGGGTGCAGGGCCGCCGCTGTTTTGTGCGGGAAAAGTTCGCCCCGGCCTTTTCCGCCGCCGCCACGCCCGTCTGCCAATGGATGCTGGCTGGACGAATCACCGGCCTGGCCAAGGCGGTTCACCTTCCCTTTCCGCTGGTGCGCCGCAACACCGGCCAGCGCGGCATCATCGGCTGCAACATGGGATTCTGGCGCGAGGACCTTCTCGCCATCAACGGGTTCGATGAGGAATATACCGGGTGGGGCATTGGCGAGGACTCCGACCTGGGCACGCGGCTTTACCATCTGGGCCGGCCGCGCAAATTTGTTTATGGCCACGCCATTGTTTATCATCTGAACCACCCCATGCTCGGTCGCAGCCACCTCGAAGCCAGCCGCCAGCGCCTGGCCGAAACCATCCGCTCCGGCAAAATCCGTTGTGCGCGCGGGATCGAACCATATCTTCCCAACGCCGCCCGGCCCGCATGAAATCCACCCTTGAAGCGGACCGCGTGAAATTGCGGATTTTGCATCTCAATTCCCTCCTCACCGGCGGCGGGACTGACGACCAATGCGTCCAACTGGCGGCCGGGCTGCAGCAACTGGGCCAGCACGTCATGCTCGCCGGTCCGGGCGGGCGGGATTTTTCCAAAATCATCGCCGCTGCCGGGCTGCCGTTCCTGGACACGGGAAATGATGCGTCCAAGTTTAGATATATACTGCGAGCGGCCCGTTGGATTCGCCTGGAAAAAATTCAAATTGTCCACGGCCACCACGGACGCGACCTGTGGCCCGCGATTTTCGCCGCAAAAATGTCCGGCGCAAAACCGAAGATTGTCCTCACCCGCCACCTGGCGAAAAGCCCCGCCTCCTTCGCCAGCCGCCGTTTCTTGCTCGGCCAATGCGACGCGCTCATCGCCGTTTCCGAATTTGTGGCGCGCGTCCTGCGCGAAGGGATTTATGAGCCGGATTCGCCGGAGAAGGAACGGCGCCGCCGTCCGCCGCTGCGCGGGGATTTTAGCAAGATTCATGTCATTTACGGCGGGATTGACACCGGCCGGTTCCGCCCCTCCGGCGCGGCGGAGAAAAGGCGCGAGCTGGGGTTGGAGCCCGGGCATTTCGCGTTTGCCGTGGTGGGCGGTTATGATTTGCCGCGCGGCAAAGGCCAGCGCGAGTTTTTGATGGCCGCGGCCCGGGTGCATGAGAAAATTCCGCGGGCGCGGTTTCTCATCATTGGCCGCGGCAGCATGGCGGGGATTTTGCGGGCGGACATCGCGCGGCTCGGCTTGGCCGGCAAAGCGTGGCTGACGCCGTACGCGGCGGACATGCCTGCCGTCATGAACGCCATTGATTGCCTGGTGCATCCGCAGATTGGCACCGAAGCGCTGGGGTTGGTCATCTGCGAAGCGCACGCCTGCGGCAAACCGGTCATCGCGTCCGCGCTGGACGGAATTCCGGAGGCCTTTCGCGCCGGCAATTATGGGCGGCTGGTGGCGCCCGAAAACGTCGCCGAACTGGCCGGGGCGATGGAGGCGCAGGCGGCCCAGCCGGGGCTGGACGCCGCCGCCGCCGCCGCCCTCCACGAAAAAGTGACGCGCGTCTTCTCCCTGGAACGCTCCGCCAAAGAGGTCTTGCGGCTCTATGGTGATTTGTTATCGTGCGCCAGTTTTACCGCCAGCCCGCCGCCAGGCGGTTGAAAAGAACATGAAAATTCGCCTGGATTTTTGCGATTTTTGGCCGGGGTTTCCCAAGACGGATAATTTTTTTTATCACCTTCTGCGCGAACGGTTCGAGGTGGAAATCTGCGACCGGCCGGACTTTTTGATCTTCGCCGACCCCGGACAGCATGTCCACCGGGTGCATAATTGCGTGAAGATTTTTGTGGCCATCGAGGTGTTCCTGCCGGATTTCCGCTGGTGCGATTATGCCTTCACCTGCCATTATCTGGATGACCCGCGCCACCTGCGGCTGCCCTATTACGCCTGGAGCCCATGTCCGCCGTCGCCGGGAAGCGGGGAAGAAATCGCGCGGGTGATGGCGGCCAAGACCAAGTTTTGCAGTTTCATCGTCACCAACGCGAAACGGAAGAAAACCCATAAGCGCGTCGAATTCTTCCATCGCCTTTCCCAATATAAACAGGTGGATTCCGGGGGCGCGGCCTGGAACAACATCGGGCGCGTCATTCCAAGAGGGGCCAACCATAAACTGGAATTTAACCTTCCCTACAAATTCAGCATCGCCTTTGAAAACGGGTCAACGCCGGGTTATACGACGGAGAAAATTGTGGATGCCATGAAGGCGCGGTGCGTGCCGATTTATTGGGGAAATCCGCGGATCGGAGAAGAGTTCAACCCCAAAAGCTTTCTCAATTATTTCGATTTTCCGAGCGAAGAGGCGCTGATTGAAAAGATCATCGAACTGGACCGTGACGACGCCAAGTACCTGGAGTATCTGCGCCAGCCCTGTTTTCACAACAACCAGCCCAATGAATTCTTCAGCCACGAACGGCTGCTGAATCAGTTTGAAAAGATTTTCACGACCCCGATCACGCCGGTCTCGGCCCGGCGCTATCCGCTGCAAATTGACCGTTGGATTCCGGTGCTGAAGAACCGGTCCAACCAATGACAATGCTTCAGTCATGGGTGGGCTATATCAGGTAGGGCGGGCAGTCCTCTGCCCGCCGCACGAAGGTGGTGTGAGGTGGATTCTACCAATGCCCGACGGCGGGCAGAGGACTGCCCGCCCTACCACCCCACGACGCATTGCCATCAATGATACTGGGCTGGCGCCCCGGCCAGGACACGGCGGGTGATTTGGCTGATTTTACGCCGGGCCTGGCCCCGGGCCAGGCGCGCCCGCCAGGCGGAGGGTTGGAGAATCCACGGGGTTTTAGCGCGGCGCAGCCTCTCCAGCTCGTCCTGCGCCAGGGCGGCCATGTTCAGCGCCGGCTCCAGTTCGGCCCAGTGGACCGCCTCCAGTATTGCGGGCAGCGCCGGGTTGCGGGAGCGCTGCTGCGCGATGACGTTCTGGGCCAGCCGAAACATTTTCAAGGCCAGGGAGTCAACGTGATAACCCGCCAGCGAATAGGCCTTGGGGTGCAGGCGAAAGGTGGAGAAACGTTGCGGCGTCACGGCAATTTTGAAGTCGAAAATATTTTGCACTCCCCAGGCGCCGTCGCCGGCGGTTCCGAACTCCAGGGGAAAGGGGCGTTGCCGGAGACAATCGGTCCGATACAGGCTGCTGGCTGAACTGCCGGGCAGGGCGCACCACAGGTGCGTCACCGTGAACAGAAATTGGTCGGCGGTGGAAAGCAACTCGGGCCGCACCATTCTTCGTCCTTCCAGGATTTCATCAATCAACCACCGGCTGTCCGGCAGCGCGTGGCCGGCGGCGTTGACGAAACGGGGCTTGCTGATCACCAAGTCGCATTGGAACTCCTCCGCCACTTGCAAAAGATGTTCCAGGCCGGGGCGGGTGATGGCATCGCCCACCGTGGCGATATACACATATTTGGCGCTGACCTTTTGAATCCCGTAGTTCCAGGATTGGTACAAACCGGGAGGCTGCGTCCAATAAGTCGTGCGGGCAGGCGGCAGACTGGCTCTTAACATTTCCACCGTCCCATCTTGCGAGTCGCTGTCCACCACTACAATTTCCTGCGCCCGGTCAATCCAGGGCAGGAGAGAGGCGATATGTTCGGGCAGGAGGGGGGCGCAATTGCGGGTGGGGATCAGCACCCCGATGGTTGGAGTGGCGCTCATGGATTTAGCCCGAAACCGGCGGATCCTTCAGGACCATCAGGCGCGCCAGTTGGTCGAGAGTGACGCGGGGTTGCCAGCCGAGGGAGCGGATGCGGGACGGATTGCTGACCAGGCGCGAGTACTCGGGCGCGAAGCCCGGCTTCTCCACGACATATTCACGCCAGTCGCAATGGACGGCGGCAAAACAGGCCTTGGCCCAGTCGGCGATGCTGTAAGCGATGCCGCTGCCGAGGTTGGCCTCGAAGATGGCGTCTTGTTGGGTCAGGGCCAGGATGGCTTCCACCATGTCGCCGGCAAAAGTCCATTCTTTCTCGACCGACAGGTCCCCCAGTTCCAGGCGGAACTTTTCGCCCGCGCCGGCCCGCCGCGCCGCCGTGGCAATGGTTTGGCTGACATGGCCCGGCTTGCGCAGCGGGCTTTCGTGGTGGAAAAGATAGCCAAAGAAAACGTTGACCCCCAGTTGGCGGTAGTAACGCGCCAGGAAGTTGGAATAATTGCGCACGGCGGCATAGGCGCTGGCCGCATCCATCGGATCATCCTCTGAAATCGGCCGGCCGCGATTGACAAATTGGAGGGCGCTGCCCGCCAGGAAAACCCTCGAACCCCGGCTGTGGCGATGGACCGCCTCCAGGATGTTCAAGGTGCCGGTGCCGATGGTGGCGTGGTTCTCCGCTGCCGCTTCATGGCCGGTGCTGGAACGCGCCGCCAGATGGAAAATCATCTCCGGCCGGCGCTCGCCAATGAGCCGGCTGACCAGGCTGGCATCGGCCACATCGCCGATAATCGGGGCCTGTTGCCGGGCCACCGCCGCCACCCTCCAGCCGCGCTCCTGTGCCAGCCGCCGCAGATATTGGCCATCCTGGCCGTTGGCGCCGAAAATGAGAATTTCCATCTGACTCCAATGGGCGCGCCCTGGCCCTGCTACTTTTGTTGGATGACTTCGATGGCCGGCAGCGGAAAAATAAAGCCGGCCCCTTTTTTCAGCATCTCCTTCTCGCGCCGCAGGATCTCCTCTTTGAAATGCCACGGCAGCACCAGATAATAGTCGGGGTTGAGCTTGCGCGACTCGGCTTCGCTGACGATGGGAATGTCGGTCCCCAGGGTGAAGGCGCCGTATTTGTCGGGATTGCGTTCCGCGGCGCAATCCAGGATGCGGTTGTCCAGGCCGCACCATTGCAGGAGGGTGTTGCCTTTGGTGGAGGCGCCATAGACATGGATATGTTTGCCCTGGCGCTTGAGGCTCTTGATCAGCGCCAGCAGTTCCTCCCGATGCAGGTTGATGCGGTCTTGAAAGGATTTGTAGGGCTTGTCGGTATCCAGTTCCAGATCAAATTCCTGGCGCCGCAACTGTTTGATGCCGGCCAGCCATTGCTCATTGTTGAAGGCGGAGGATTTGGCGTGGGTGATCTGGCAGCGGATGCTCCCGCCGTTGATCGGGTTTAATTCCGCGCGGAATGCTTTCAGGCCCGCGCGGCGCAGGATGTTTTCGATGACGGAGAAACTGTAGTATTCCAGATGCTCGTGGCAGATGGTGTCGTAGGAATTCATCTGCAACATCGAGGGCATGTAGGACATTTCCACCACCCAGACGCCCTCCGGGGCCAGGACTTCCTGGATGCCGCGGACGAAAGCGACCGGGTCCTCCAAATCATAAAACATCGCGATGGAGGTGATGAGGTCGAACTTTAACCTGGGAAAGCGGTGTCTGAGGCCGGCGGAGGGAAAGACATCCTGCACCACCTGGATGCCGCCCCCGATTTGCTGGGCGATGTCCGACGGATCCACCCCCACCCGCCGCCAGGTCCTGGGATAATTCTTCAACAACGTACCGTCATTGCACCCGATGTCCAGAGCGGCCCCGCGCCTTTTTCCGGCCAGTTGCAGTCCGTCCTGCACGATGCCGGAAAGATGGTCGCGCATCGTCTGGTTGGTGCCGGAACGGTACCAGTAGGAGTCATATAGAATTTCCGGGGGCTCGCTGTGCTGCATCTGCAACAAGCCGCAGGCGTTTTCCTCGGCGGTGGGATCGCACCGCACCAGCACGCAGGGAATGCGGCGCAGCGGCGGGGCGGGCCGGCCCGGCTTGACGAAGGAGCCTTGCAAGTGCTGCGGGCCAAGATCAATGACCGTGCGCAATGAAGTGGAACCGCAAACGCGGCAGCTTTTTCGATGGGTGAGATGCATACCTGGCCCCTACGGTATCAGTAATTCCGAGCGGGTTGAAAGGCCAAATTGCGGCCGGCGCCGCCGCGGCAGCAGCAGGGCCAGGGAGCTTTTCACGAAGGACGCCGCCCCCGCGCCGCAAAGCGCGCGTGCTGTCAAGAAAACCACTTCCCCCAGGAGCGCCCCGGCCCACGCCACCCGCCGCCGTCCCAGCCGCTTGAGCAGGAGGCGGACGCCCTGCCGGACCGCATAAGCCGAGCACCAGCCGGCATCCGCGCCTTGCTTGAGCCGCCGCAACCGCCCGCACAGCCAGACCTGGGCCAGCCAATAGCCCGCCAGCAGATCGGTCGCTTCCAGCCCCGAGGTGATGGATTCCACATGGCTGGAGAATTGCGCCACCGCCCCGTCAAACACCGTAATTTCGCCCTCATGGCTGGCAATGGAATAAAGGTAAATCATCAGATCCGGCCCGGCGTTGCGCTTCATCATGAAGTATTCCCGCATCGGTCTCCCGCGCGTGAACCCCTCCAGCTCTCCCTGCCACTCGCGCAAGCGGTCCGTGCGAGTCAGACAGCAAATCGGGCTGAAAGGCAGGCCGCGAGGCGAAAGTTGGTGGCCGCAGCCGAAGTAGGCCCGCAGCAAAAACGAGGGCGTCACCACGCGCAATTGGCGCACCCGCTCGAACGGAACAACACTCTCGAGGCTGCCGTGCGCGCCGAATCCCATGACAAATTCCGCCCGCCTCCGCTTCATTTCGCGGGGCATGTCCGCCCAAAACGGGGCCAGCACGTCGTCGTCATACATGAAGGCGGCATAGGGCGTCCGCACCAGGAGCAGGGCGGCAAAGCAGGCGGGCATGAAGCCCTTGGGCTCCGGCTGGCGCGCCAGGCGCACCCGCGCATCCCGGCCGTAGCGCGCCTGCAGCTCTTCGTAGGAACCGTCGCTGCTCTGGCCGTCCATGAGGAGCACCTCCACCGGAAATTCGGGCCGGTCCGCCTGCAGGCAGGATTCAATCGCCCGCCCCACCCACTGGCGCCGGTTGCGGGTGGGCAAAATAAAGGTCAAGGCCGGCGGCCGGGGGGTGTCAGTGGCCGGCATCGGCTGCTTTCTTCAACTCCAGGCAGCAAACGGCGCGCGCGCTGGCCGCGAAATCGGCGTCGTAACCGCTCGCGTGATGGATGTCAAAAAAGGTCGCGTCCCCGGCTTCCAGCGCGGTGGACGGACGCCAGCCTTCCGGGTGGTAGAGAAAGTAATTCAATAGGCAGGTGTCAGGGCGAAAAGCGCCGATCAAGCCGTCAATCCCCGCCTGGTCGAAGATTTGCAGCCAGCCATGATCCCGGGCGCGGCCAAAGGGGACGCTGGCGTAAAGGGCGCCGCCGGGTTTCAAGACGCGTTTGAGTTCGGCGACGGCCTTCAGGCAGTCGCGCAATTGCGACTCCTTTTTCGACGGGTCGGCGGTATAGAGCAGCGTGTTATCCATGCCGACGTGCTCCAAAGTGGAGATGGAAACGGCCCAGTCAAACATATCGTCCCGATAGGGCAGCCGCCGCAGATCATCGAAGAGGTAGGAAACCCCCTTGTGCCAAAAACAATCCGGTTCGGGCGCGAGGGTGCAGATGTGGAGCCGCTTGTTTTGCAAGGCCGGATGTTCGAGCAGGAATTCAAAATTCAAGATCGAGCCCGCATCCAGCAGCAAACCCGGCGCGGCCGGCAGCCGCGAGAAAAACCAGGGGTACTCGACAATGCGCTCGTCCAGCCGCCAGCCATATCCGGACGGAAGTTGGTCCGCCTGAAAATCACCCGCCTGGAGGACGCGGGCAATTTCGTGGAGTTTGTATTCCACATAACCCTTGCTCCAGGGCTTCAGGCCGGAGTGCTGGAAACGCCGGCGTTTCCAGGCTTGGCGCGCGCGGCGAAGGAGCGGCGGTTTATTCATGCGGTGGATGGATGGGGGAATCAGGGTGAAGGCTCTTGTCGAAAAAATCCAGCTCGGACGCCTCAAAGCTCCGGCTCAACGCGGCATCGGCGGCGGGAAAGGCAACCACATCAAAAAAAGAGCGCCGCAGATCACAGTAAAGCCGCAGCGACCTGAGCAGTTCCTTTTGTCCGCCATCGGCCTGGGTCAGGGGATTTCCGGCGCCGTCGTAAAAATCAAAGCGGGCATAACCGTGCTCCTGCAACAGGGTGAACAACGCGTCCGGATCGCCGCCTTCCCGGCGGATGAAAGCGGGGAAAAACTCAAAGAACAAGACCGGCCGGTGCGCGGCCAGCAGGCGGGTTGCGCCGCGCAGAATCCTCAACTCAAACCCTTCCGTGTCAATTTTCACCAGATGCGGGGCGCGATAATCGGGCTCTCCGTCGAGCAGTTGATCGAGGGTGACAAATTCGAGCCATTCGCCGCCCTGGGCGCAAGGCTCGATGTTGGAGTTGCCCTCGGCATAGTTATGCTTTACTGCCGTCCGGCGTTTTTCATCCGTCAGCGCCACAAACCGCGCGCGGCTTTGCGGGATTTGCGCCAGGTTATGCGTCAGGCTCGCCTGAAAGCGCGGGTTGGCCTCCACGCAAAGAAACCGGCCGGAGGTTTCCCGCGAAACCAGGTAAGTGGCGGCGCCGATATTCGCGCCAATATCCAGCATCACCAAGCCGCCGCGCGCCGCCCGCACCACCCGCGCCAGACGCGGCAGCACCGAGTCGTAAAACGGAAGCTCGAAGTGGGAAAGGATGATGTTGCTCGAAAAGGGCGTCTGGAAGGCGAACCCGTCGAGCCAGGCCGTAACATCCGGATCGCCCAGCCTCAACAGGAAGCGGCGCGCTCTGCGCAGGCGCGTTCTGCGGCGGGGGTTGCCGGAGCCGCCCTGCCGAAGCTCGGCCAGATACGCGCGATAAACGGACTGGGCAATCTTGGCAAACATGGGTCACCAGGAAACAACAATTCAGGCCAGCAAGTTCAGCCCTGTCGTTTGAGGTTAGGGGAATGCTTCCAGGAATGCACGCACAAACAATCTTCCCCACGGGAAGCCGCTCCAGTCCCCCGCCGGCAAAAATGGCTGCCCTGGCATCCCTCGCAAAGTCCGGCTCCCCCGTGCCCCGCCGGGGAACAGCTCACCAATTGCCGTCGCGTTCGTAGCCCGCCCCGACCAATAAATCATTGTAGAGATATTTGAAACGGGCGGTCAGCTTGGGGGTGAAATGGGCGCGCCAGTCGCCGGCGATGCCTTTGCGGTAATGGGACTTGATGTCCTCCTCTCCCGCCTGTCGCCCGCGGCTCAGTTTTTTAAAAGTATGACGGGCCGCCACCTCTTCAATGAGGGACCGTTCCACCTCAATGCCCCAATTCTCGTGAAACATCCGCTCCAACTGGCCTGGGGCGTCCTGGAGGAAATCCTCGAATTTGAAGCACTGCTCCCCGGCTTCCAGCCAACTGCGCTGGATCAGCGCCGAACCGGCCAGCCAGCATTCCATCAGATAGCGCAGCCCCTCTTCTTCATCGAGACTGGTCAAAACCGCGCGCATCTTTTCCAGCGCCGGGGTGTCCAGGCCGTGGCTGTTGCGGACGCTGAAATAGCTGGAAACCAGGGTGTCGCGCAAATCGCGCAGGAGGACAAAATAGCGGCTGGAGGCCGGGGCGAAAGACTGGTATTCCTGGCGGCTGACATAAACACAGCGATAGACCTTGCCGCTCTTGATCGGCCGGGTGAAGACCTGGGCTTCATCCACCTCCGCCGGCTCGAAGTCGGGAGTGAAGATATGCTGCAACATCCCCCCGATCCACTGGGATCCGGCTTTCCAATGGGTAATGTGAAACAGTGTCATCTCCGGCGGTATCAGCAGCGCCGTTCCATTGCCATGGCGCGCGCCAGCGGAGGTCATCCCGCTGAAAATCCGTCGAAAAAAAGTCGCTTGATGACTGTTGCGGTGGTCTGCAATCTTCTTTTCCGGCGGAGGAATTTGTGTCTCGGTTGAAATGCTCATCAGTTGAATAAAAATGCCGCTCGCGCGCTCCAGTCGTATCCAAGCCGGTCTCCTTCAACCTTTGAGCACTTGCTGCCGGGATTAAAATAATTCATGCGTTTCCGCCGCTTTCCGCAGCCAGAATACGCCGCAGAATCACGCCTAATATATTTAATAAACTCCATTTAATGTAAGATGGAAGCCTGCACACAAGTAGGTGATTCCCTTACATCTGGTCAAAGCAAATTGCCATCTGTGGCGGGGGTTGTCAAGGGTGGCGGTGGATTTTTTTCGGCAGGCTCGATTCGGCTTGGTTTCCCCGTGGTTTGGTGGTATCAATCCTCCATGCGCCGTTCCGTTCCCGGTTATTTTCACACGCTGGAACCGTTTCTGGATTTATTCAAAACGGGGGTGCCAATCTTGATGTATCACAAGATTGGCCTGCGCCCGCCCCGTGTGCGGCTGCGGGGGCTTTATGTCCGCCAGGATGTCCTGGTGCGGCAACTGGATGAATTGCAACAGGCTGGCTTCACCTCCTGCCCGCCGGCCGAAGCCAATGTCCGGGCTCGCACCAACGGCGCCCCGGCCCGGCGCGTCGTCCTGACCTTCGATGACGGCTTCCGCAATGTCTTTGAAAACGCCCTCGAGCCGCTGGCCCGCAAACATTTCCGCGCCATTCAATTCCTCGTCGTCAATTGCATCGGCAAACTCAATCAATGGGACCTGCGCGACGGGGAGGCCGCGGAGCCGCTGATGGACGCCGGGCAGGTGCGCGAGTGGTTGCGGGCGGGACATCGCATCGGCTCGCATTCCCTGAGCCACCCGCGCCTGACCCGCCTGAGCCTGCGGGACGCGCAGGAGGAGATTTCGGCGAGCAAGAAAAAACTGGAGGACACTTTTGGCGTCGCCGTGGAGGATTTTTGTTATCCCTTTGGGGATTGGAACGAAGCAGTGCGCGACTTGGTGATGGAGGCCGGTTATCGCACCGCCTGCACGACGGAGTGCGGCGTTAATTCTCCGGCCACCTCGCCGCTGGAACTGCGCCGCATCCCCGTGCGCCATCCCACGCGCAGCCTCAAGGCGCTGAGAGCGCGGCTCATGGGATAACCCGCCAGACAGGAGGCCCCCCCCGAAACCGGCGTTTTCCCTGTCCTGATCATAATTCATATCTCCTGCGCGTTTCCGACTCCGGTGCGTGGAGTATCAGGAAGACATCTGTCAGGTCCGGGCCTGGGGGGCGCCGGGTGCAGCGGCTCCTCGCAATTATGACGCAACTTTGACATCGGGAAATGTCGCGGCCTTGGGCATCAATACCTGGCATAATCTTGCCCTGGTTTGTGACGGTAATTCGATTAGCGCGCAAATTGACGGCGAAACCGTTGGAACGATCTCCGATTCCAGCTATGCCCGCGGCATGGTTGGTTTTGGTGTGGTCGGCTATCATGCTGCCGAATTCGACAATTTTAAAGTTGATCCGGTTGTCGCAGCGGACAAACCATAGCTATACGAAGGATAGCCTTGCAAAACCTGTAACATCTCAAATAGAAAGGACTTTCCCATGCGTTCAATTCCCGCCTCGCTCGCCATCCTGCTCGCCTGCGCCTCCTGGGGCTGCGTCAGCGCGCCGCACCTCCCCGGCTGGAAGCTGGTCTGGTCGGATGAATTCAACTACAAGGGCCTGCCCGACCCGGCCAAATGGGGTTATGAACAGGGTTTCGTGCGCAACCGCGAGCCGCAATTCTATACCACAGCCCGCCTGGAGAATGCATGCGTGGACGGCCATAACCTCGTGATCACCTTTCGCAAGGACAACTTCCAGGGGCATCCCTACTCCTCGGCCAGCGTCACCACCGGCCGAAAAGCCTCCTGGACTTATGGGCGCATCGAGGTCAGGGCCCAATTGCCTGCCGGCAAGGGGATCTGGCCCGCCATCTGGACGCTGGGCAACACCGGCGGCTGGCCGGCCGGCGGCGAAATTGACATCATGGAGCACTGGGGCAGCCGGCCCAACGAGGTTGCCGTCCACATCCATACCGCCTCCGAGCGCTCCGGCCCCCGCAAGCCCAACCCGGCCAAGAGCCTCCTGGTGGATGACATCTATCATAAGTTTCACGTTTACGCCGTGGAGTGGTTCCCGGACCACATGGACTTCTTCGTGGACGACAACAAGTATTTCACATTCAAAAAAGACGACAGCCTGGGCGAGATGCAATGGCCCTTCGATAAACCCCAGTACCTGATCTTGAATATCGCCGCCGAATCCTCCGGGGTGGATGACGCCATCCTGCCCCAGACCATGAAGATTGATTATGTGCGCGTCTATCAGAAGCAGTAGCTCCCCTCGGCCCGAGGCAACATGCGGCGGACTTCACACCTCTGACAGCAGCGGTTCGAAAACCACATCCCGCCAGACGCATGCCTCTGTGGAATACCTGCGGCGAGTTGAGCCTGGGCTGTCCTCCAACTTGCCATAAAGATCGCCAACCGGACTTGGATGGTCTATATCACTGAACAGATGAGAATTCCCATGAAGATCCTGTCGAAAAAAGGCGGGCGCGGCCCGTTGGCCGCGTGGTTGTTGGCCGGTCTTTGTTCCTGCGCCACGCCGCAGCGTTGGCAGCCCGTCGAAGGTCATTTAATGACGCGCTGGGCCCGGGAGGTCTCACCGGCCAACGCGCTCAGCGAATATCCGCGCCCCCAGATGAGGCGCAAGCACTGGCAGAATCTCAATGGACTTTGGGAATACGGTCTGACGGCTGCCGCCGACACGGCGCCGCCGACGAATTTTGACGCCAGGATTCTGGTGCCCTTCCCCTACGAATCGGCCTTGTCGGGTGTGGGTAAAGCCAGCATCCCCAGCCAGCGCCTTTGGTATCGCCGCACTTTCACCCTGCCCGCCGGCGCGCAGAATCAGCGGGTGCTGCTCCATTGCGGCGCCGTCAATTGGGATTCGACCGTCCTGGTGAACGGCCATGCCATCGGCGCGCATCGGGGCGGCTACGAGGGTTTTGATTTTGACATCACCGACAGCCTCAAGGCGGGCGCCAACGAATTGATGGTGTCGGCTTGGAATCCGGTGCGCAGCGATGTGGCGGAGGCGCAAGTGCTGGGCAAGCAACGCCTGCGTCCCGGCGGCATCTTCTACACCGCCGTCTCCGGCATTTGGCAGACGGTGTGGTTGGAGACGGTGCCGGTGCAGCACATCGCCGCTTTGAAAATCACCCCGGATGTGGACCACGCGACACTCCGGCTCACGGTGGACGCCTCCACCGCCGGGCAAGTCATCGCGACGGCATCCGATGGCGGGAAAACTGTTGCCACCGCCACGGGAACGGCCGGGACGGAGATCAATCTGGCCATCGCCAATCCGCATTTCTGGTCGCCGGCCGCTCCGCACCTTTACGATTTGGCGGTGGAACTGGTTGAGGACGGCAAGACGGTGGACCGCGTGGACAGTTACTTCGCGATGCGTAAAATCAGCCTGGGCAAGGACGAACAGGGGCGCACCCGCATTTTCCTCAACAATAAACTTGTTCTCCAGTGCGGCCCGCTCGATCAAGGCTACTGGCCCGACGGCATCTACACCGCCCCAACCGACCAGGCCCTGCGGTTTGACATTGACATGACGAAAAAGTTTGGCTGGAACACCATTCGCAAGCACGCCAAGGTCGAACCGGCCCGCTGGTACTACTGGGCCGACAAGCTCGGCATCCTGGTCTGGCAGGACATGCCCCAGATGTTTGGCGGCCGCAACAACGCCTTGTCCGACGACGCCAAAAAACAATTTGAATCCGAATGGCGCCGCATTATCGCCCAATTCTACAACTCCCCCTCCATCGTCGTCTGGACCACTTTTAATGAAGGCTGGGGCCAGCATGACACCGAGAGCGTGGTGGAGCTGACCAAAGAGCTTGATCCCACCCGCCTGGTCAACAACGCCAGCGGCTGGACGGATAAAAAAGTGGGCGACCTCTACGACACCCACGCCTACCCCGGCCCGGGTTCCCGCCCCCCGGAGGAAAACCGCGCCGCCGTCAACGGCGAATTCGGCGGCGTGACCATGGAGGTGGAGGGTCATCGCTGGACCAAGAGCAGCACTTATGGTTATGGCAGCGTGCTCAACAGCAGTTGGCTGGCGACCAAGCGTTACCAGGCCTTGCTGAAAAGGGCCTATGAGATGAAGGATGAACTGGGCGTCAGCGCCTTCATTTACACGCAATTGACGGACGTGGAGCAGGAGATCAACGGCCTGCTGACCTATGATCGCGCCGTCGTCAAACTGGATCAAAAAATTGTCGCCGCCGCCAACCAGGGCCAGTTTCCGCCCTTGCCGCCCAATCCCAATCCCGAGTGGCTGCCGACCTCCGGCGACGAGCCTGTCACCTGGAGCTATACCACCAACCAACCCGCCGGCAACTGGTTTGCGCCGGATTTCGACGCCCGGGCCTGGCAAACCGGCCCGGCCCCCTTCGGTCACAGAATGACAGGCACCCGGACCGAGTGGACCAGCGCGGACATCTGGATTCGGCGGGAATTCCAAGTGTCGGGAGCAATTCCGGCCCGGCTGGATCTGCTGGTCAAACACCATGAGGATGCGGAGATTTACCTCAACGGGATTCTCGCCGGCAACGTGACCGGATCTGTGGATGATTACAAAACAGTTCCGATCAGCACGGAGGCGCAGGCCAGTCTCAAGCCGGGGCGGAATGTCATCGCGGCGCACTGCCACAACAGCGCTGGCAGCCGGGGCATTGATGTGGGCATCGCCAAAGCCGGACCGCCCCAAGGGTCGCCCCCGGCAAAGTGACAACAAACCCGTCCTAAATTATGAAACTGACAATCAAACTCGACGTAAGACTCATCGTGATGGGATTGCTGGCAGGACTCTTGACCGCGAACGCGGCTGATCCCGCTTATTGGTCGTGGGCGCCAACACCGCCGATGGGTTGGAATTCCTGGGATTGTTACGGTGCCGGCGTCTGGCAAAGCAATGTCATCGCCAACGCCGATTACATGGCCCGGAACCTGAAGTCGCACGGCTGGAACGTCATAACCATTGACATCCAGTGGTATGAGCCGCTGGCGCACACCACCGAATACCGCCGCGGCGCCATCCTTGAAACGGACACCAACGGGCGGCTGCTGCCCGCCCCCAACCGCTTCCCGATGACGCAGGAATCCCGTTCGTTCAAACCAATGGCGGATTACCTGCACAGCCAGGGCCTGAAATTCGGGCTTCATCTTCTCCGCGGCATCCCGCGCCAGGCGGTGGATCGGGACAACACGCCAATCCTTGGGACGGAATTCCACGCCGCCAACATTGCCGACAAAGTCAACGTGTGCCGCTGGAACGGGGATATGTACGGCGTGGACATGTCCAAGCCCGGTGCGCAGGAGTATTACAATTCGGTCTTCGCGCTGCTGGCATCGTGGGACTTGGATTTCGTCAAGGTTGACGACCTCTCGTCCCCCTATCATCAGGCCGAGATCGAAGCGATTCGCAAGGCGATAGACCGGTCTGGCCGGGCCATCCTCTTCTCCACCTCGCCCGGCGGCACGCCCATCAACCAAGGGGAGCATGTCCAGACCAACGCCAACCAATGGCGGATCAGCGGCGACTTCTGGGATAGCTGGCCCGCGCTTTACGCCCAGTTCGCCCGGCTCAACAATTGGACCCCATTCCGCGCCCCCGGCCACTGGCCCGACGCGGACATGATTCCGCTCGGCAACGTTCGAGCCTGGCAGGAAAGGGACAACTGGACAAAGTTTACTCCGGACGAACAGTACACGCTCATGACGCTCTGGTCGGTGGCGCGCTCGCCGCTGATCCTTGGCGGGAACCTGCCCAAAAATGACGAGTTCACTCTTGCATTGTTGACCAATGACGAGGTGATCGCCGTTAACCAGAACTCCACCCACAACAAGCAGGTCTATAACAGCACCAACCGCATCGTCTGGGTGGCGGATGTTCCCGGTTCGAAAGACAAATATGTCGCCCTCTTCAACACCTCGCCGGCTCCTCCTCCCGGTGGCGGCCGCCGCGGGCGAGGCGGTTTTGGTGGTGGTGGTCGCGGCGGTCCTGACGGCGCGCCGACCAATGCTCCGGCCGTCGCTGCGCCGGCCACCAATGCTCCGCCCGCCACCGATCCGGCTGCGACTCTTCCCGCCAGGGTTTCGGTTGCCCTCACCGATCTCGGCCTCTCCGGTTCCTGCACGGTGCGCGATCTCTGGACGCACAAAGAATCCGGCGCCGTCAATGGAGAGGTTTCCGCCGTGGTCAATTCCCACGGCGCGGTTCTTCTCAGGGTCCACCCCGAATAACAAGCATCGGCACACAACCCCGACTAATATCAATGTATGAAAAGACAAGCAGCAGTCATAGCGTGCCTGACTGTTCTGGCGGGCGGCCTTTGCCTGGCGCAGCCGGATCAAACCAATGACGATTCCAAGCCATAGTCTCCAACGCAAGCCATAAACCTCAAGAATTCATCCTATGAACAATCAATTCTCCCGCCGTCAATTCATCAAAAAATCCGCGCTCTGCGCCGGCGCCGCGGCCAGCCTGCCGCTCCTGCCATCCTGCGCCACTAAAAGCCTCACCCCCGTGGCCGCTCCCGCGTCCGGCTTGCCTCCGGCGCCGAGGGCGATTTCCGCGCCGGCCGGTTTTGGCGTGGCCCGCGGGCCGTTTCAGCCGTCGTGGGAATCGCTCTCCAGCGGCTACCAAGTGCCCGATTGGTTCCGCGATGCCAAGTTCGGCATCTGGGCGCACTGGGGGCCGCAGTGCCAGCCGGAGATGGGCGACTGGTATGCGCAAAGAATGTATCAATTTAACGGTCCCATCTACAAATTCCATGTCCAGAAATACGGCCATCCGTCGAAGTTTGGCTTCAAGGATGTCGTCCACGAATGGAAGGCCGAGCATTGGGATCCGCAGCATCTTATTTCACTCTATAAGCGCGCCGGCGCGAAATACTTCGCGGCCATGGCCAATCATCATGACAACTTCGATATGTTTCATTCCAAGTATCAGCCGTGGAACAGCGTCGCCATCGGGCCGAAGAAGGACATTGTCGGCGGCTGGGCCAAGGCGGCGCGCGCGGCGGGGTTGCGTTTGGCGGTTTCGTCGCACGGCGATCGCGCCTGGAGTTGGTATCAAGCGGCGCAGGGTTCCGATCCGAGCGGCCCTTTGGCTGGCGTGCCTTACGACGGGCGGATGACCAAAGCGGACGGGAAAAGCCAATGGTGGCAGGGACTGGATCCGCAGGACTATTACGCACAGTATCACGCCCCGGGCCGTTACGATTGGCCGCAGAACGGCAATCCCCCGCTGGCCAAGGCCTATGTCGAGAAGTTTTTCAACCGCATCATTGACCTGATTGACAAGTACCACCCCGACCTCTTGTATTTCGACGACACGATTCTGCCCATTTATCCCGCCAGCGACATCGGACTGCGCATCGCGGCCTATTATTATAACACGAACCTGGCGCGCCACGGCGGCAAACTGGAGGCGGTGTTGACAGGCAAGGGTTCGAACGCCGAACAACGCCGCGCCCTGGTGCTCGACGTCGAGCGCGGCGTGACCAGCGGCGGCGAAACTCTGCCCTGGCAAACCGACACCTGCATCGGCTCCTGGCATTATGAGCGCAGCCTGTTCGACCAGCACAGATACAAGACGGCCAAACAAGTCTCCCAGATGCTCATTGATATCGTGAGCAAAAACGGCAACCTCCAGTTGAGCATCCCGCTGCCCGGCCACGGCATGCCAGACGACGATGAACTCAAATTCCTGTCCGAATTCACCGCTTGGATGGACGTCAACAGCGAAGGCATCCATGCCACGCGCCCGTGGCAGGTTTATGGCGAAGGGCCGTCGGTCGCCGGCCCGCAGCAGCGGGGTCAGTTTGGCGGCGCGCGCGATGTGCGGCCCTACACCTCCGAAGATGTGCGTTTCACGATGAAGGGGGACACGCTCTACGCCTTTATTATGGTCTGGCCCGAAGCGCACAGCACGGTGATCAAAAGTCTCGCGATCAACTCGCCGCAGATTGGCGGACGCAAAGTCGCGGATGTTTCGCTGCTCGGTTACGGCGGACGGATCGAGTGGGCCCAGGATGAGCAGGGGCTGAACGTCAAGCTGCCTGACCAGCCGCCCTGCGCGAGCGCCGTCACGCTCAAAATCAAAGGAGTCATTTCCGCGTGAAATCACCTTGGAGCCATCGTTTGGGCCAGCGGCCGCAACCGCCAACCCGCTCCCCAATTAACAGGTCCGATCCAGCCGGAACCCCCCTGTTTGAACAATAAAATCATGAATAAAATACTGTTATCCGCCGCCTTGCTCGCCTCGGCGGCTCTCGGATTTGCGGCACCGGCCTCTGACCCTCTCCGGCCGCATCTGGAAACCCGGCATGGGGTCCGCCAACTGGTGGTTGACGGCAAACCGTTCCTGATCTTGGGCGGTGAATTGCACAATTCCAGTTCATCGAGCCGTGAATACATGAAGGCGATCTGGCCTGCGCTCGCGCAAAGGAATCTCAACACCGTCGTGGCGTCGGTCACTTGGGAACTTATCGAGCCGCAAGAAGGCAGGTTCGATTTCACCACCGTGGACGATTGCATCCAGGACGCCCGGCAAAATCATCTGCGGCTGGTTTTCCTGTGGTTCGCAAGCTGGAAAAACGGCGTGTCCTCCTACCAGCCCTACTGGGTGAAGACCAACCCGCAACGCTTCCCGTGGGTCAAGGACCGCAGGGGCAGGACCCTGGACACTCTTTCCACTTTTGGCGACGCGACGCGGGACGCCGACGCGCGGGCCTTCGCCGCGTTGATGCGCCACATCCGCGTGGTGGATGGCAAGGAGCACACGGTCTTGATGATGCAGGTGGAGAACGAGGTGGGCGTTCGTGACGAATCCAGGGATCACAGTCCCGCGGCAAACGAAGCCTTTGCCAAACCGGCGCCCAAGGATTTGATGAACTATCTGGCGCAACACAAGGAGACCCTGGCGCCGGAACTGCACGATCTGTGGGCCGCCAACGGCTTCAAAACTTCGGGCACCTGGGAAGAAGTGTTTGGTCCAGGCAAGCCGGATGCAGCCAAACCCTACAATGACTTGACCCAACAGGAAAAGGACACGCTGTGGCGGGAGTTAAGCTGGCCGGTGGATGAAATCTTCATGGCCTGGCGCTACTCGCTTTACATCAACAAGATTGCCGCCGCCGGCAAGGCGGAATACGACATTCCGATGTATTGCAATGCCTGGCTGCAGCAGCCCGGCTGTCCGCGGCCCGGTGAGTATCCCAGCGGCGGGCCGGTTCCCCAAGTGCATGATATCTGGCGCTTTGGCGCGCCGAACCTTGACATGCTGTCTCCGGACCTCTATCTGCCCCAGTTCGACGAAACTTGCGCGCGGTTCACCCGCAATGGCAACCCGCTGTTCATTCCCGAAGCCAACACCAGCGGCGGGGCCGCGGGAAACGCCCTGATCTGCTTGTTCAAGTACAACGGCATCGGTTTCTCGCCGTTTGGCATCGAGGGCTTTGGCGGTTTTGGCCGCGGCGGACGGGGTATGCAGAGTGCCACCAATGGGCCGCCTCCTCCCGACTCTTTGGCGCAAACTTATGCCATTTTGAACTACGTGGCGCCGGTGATTCTGGACAATCAAGGCAAGGGCACAATTGCATCCCTGCCGTCGGCGGATGACACCAATGCCCCGCCGCAAGAGTTGAAGCTGGGCGATTACACTTTGAACATCCGGTATGGCGCCGGAGGCGATTTCGGCGGACGGGGCGGTGGCCGCCGGGGTGGCGGATTCGGGGGATTCGGCGGCGGTGGCGGCAATGGGTTTACCAACACTTCGCCCGTCCGGTTGGTCATCAATTCAGGCCCCGGCGCGTATGTCTTTGTCGGCGGGCCGATGAGCGTCACCTTCACGCCAAACACGCCCGGGCGCGGGACCGTAGTGTTGGGGAGCTTTGACGAGAGCATGAACGACAACGGCCGCTGGGTGCCGGGACGCCGTTTGAACGGGGACGAGACCGACCACGACCGGCGCTGGCCGGGGATGAACTCCTTCGGCATCTATCGCTATACGGTCTTCCAGCGGGAGTGAAACAACCAAACACATATTCAAACAAGTCCTATGAAAACATTAACGAAGCTGATGGCGGTGGTGTCGGCTGCCTGCGCCGCCTCCTCGTCCGCCGCCGACAAGACTTTCATTGACTATTTCCAGCCGACGCCGATTATTGGCTCGTTGACCACAAACACATGGGGTGCTCCCGGAATCCTGCCCCGGGACACAAAGAACGGCTTGGAGGACTCGAGCTTGAGGGATCTTCCGCTCGTCACAACAAACGGCCGGCCGGAAGCCATCCCGCAGAAGTGGTATTATTGGGACGGGCAGATCATCAAGTCGCCCAATGGCAAGTATTATATGTTTGCCAGCCGCTGGGACCAGGCAAAAGGCCACGGCGGATGGGGCGGCTCGTCAGCCGTGTATGCCATCAGCGATAATCTCTTTGGTCCCTATATTGACAAGGGACTTGTCTGGCCTGACGTGGTCAACGGTGTGGCGGGAAGAGGACA
>Ga0187848_10000816_pt1 | contig 27654 bp, 35 predicted proteins | sample June2016WEW_4_40_FD_132424 | JGI IMG/M metagenome (GOLD analysis project Ga0187848, IMG submission 132424) | Peatland microbial communities from SPRUCE experiment site at the Marcell Experimental Forest, Minnesota, USA - June2016WEW_4_40 | ecosystem: Environmental > Terrestrial > Soil >... | reverse complement strand
ATCGCTGTCGGAATGGCTAAAAGGTATACCTGAATTTAAATCGATTTTGCTCATCTTTGCGCCAACTTGTAGCTTAACTTGTACTTACGGGAACGGCCCCATAAACATTGGGACACTACTGATTCGCTTCCCAAAATGACCGGTGACCAGCTTGCCCGATTGATTGCGGGGAAGGCCATTCCGCCACAATTCCCCATTCCGAAGCCGAAGGCTGAGCCGGTAATTTGTAGACCCATGGGTGGGCGAGAATTCCGCATCCTCGACCACATCGCCACCAAGCTTCGCACAGTGGGGCACAACAACGTCACCCGCTGCCCATCCTGTGCCGAAGAGGGGCACGACCGCAGCGGAGATAACCTATCCATTTCAATTGAAGACCCACGCAAGTACATCTGCTGGGCGGGCTGCACATCCGACATGATTCGAGCAGCGGTAGGCTGCCCACGGGTTTACGTACACGTACAGAACAAGGAGGCATCGAATGTCGAAATACAGTGTCAATCAGACGGTCTTACGCGAGGAGAAATACCTCGTGGAGGCTCTGAAGGAGATGGGCTACGAGGTTGAAGTTCACCGCGAGGGTGGCAACCTGAATTCGTATTACGCGGAGCAAGAGGCAAAGGTTGCCAACATTATTGTTCGGCGACAGCACCTTCGCGGTGGCTATGGTGATATCGGGTTTATCCGCCAGCCGGACGGTCAGTTCGCAATGGTCAAGGATGAATTGGACGAATATCGGGGTTACGGAGCCAGATGGGTTGGTCGCGTTCAGCAGCTCTACAAAGAGAAGCAAACCTTGGCCATGGCGAGGGCAAAGGGTTACACCCTGAAATGCCGCGAGGTAATCGAGACCGCGCAGGGTGAGCAGGTGCGACTCCAATTTGCGGTGCGGAGGTAGGTCACCATGCAGGAGAAGACGATCACGATCATTATTGACGAGGACGGAAGTTCCACTCTGGATCTCGAAGGTTTCGCCGGACGGGGCTGCGAGAAGGTCTTTGACGACTTCCGTGGCGGAGACATGGTGAAAGTGGAGCGGAAGAAACCCGCGTACTACACCGGCCAGCAGGTCCAACAAGAGAAGAGTAAGCGCTGAGGGAGGGTTCTATGCTGCTTCATGCGTTGATTCCCGCCAGCCGCGCTAATGGTCCAGGATTGCGCGCGGTGGTGTTCTTCCAGGGATGCAAACTCGCCTGTGTTGGCTGTTGGAACCCGCGAACTCATCCGTTTCATGGGCCGGAAATCACGGTTGATGTCGTAGCTCAGGAAGTGCTGAGGTCGCGCCAAGAATATACATTGGAAGGTGTCACCTTCTCCGGTGGCGAGCCCATGCAGCAAGCAGACAGATTGCTTGGTTTGATACACAGCCTCCGCCGGCAAGCCCCAGAGTTAGGTTTCGGTATGTTCAGCGGGTATGCGGAACACGAACTCGCCCAGGGTCAATATTGGGTTTGGGGCGATGAGTCTTCCGAACAACTACGGAAACGTCTCTGGCAAGAAATCCGTGCGTGCCTCGACTTCGCCATCCTTGGGCGTTTCAATCAGGCTCAGCCAATCAATATGCCGCTGCGTACAAGTCGCAATCAGGTCCTTCGGCTATTCAGCGACCATTACACTCCTGCCGATTTTGGTGAAGAACTGACTGAAGTCAGCATTCACGAAGGCGGCAAGGTGGAAATCACGGGATTCCCCACCCTTGGCTTGCCCTGGTAGGAATCACCTTCGGCTCTCCCCATCACTCTCCCCTCAAAAGCATCTTCTGGAAAGGAGCAAGCACATGATTCGGTCTATGGAGGAGTTTACGTCTGCGTTCCACGCGGCGCGCTGTGTCTCAACGCCGCTTGTGGCCATCCGCACGGCGGACCCCGCCAGCACCACGCATTTCATCACCGAGACTCTCAGGCAAGGCCGCAAGATTCCACCGTTGCTCGGGTGGGATATTGTCCGCGGCTTCTATGCAATCGGCCGAGATAGCGGCGACGAACTGGCGCGCGTGCTTGGCGAACGCCAGGCTGCGACGATTGGGCCGGTCGATGCCCTGTCATTGGCCCAGCAGCTTTGCGATGACGGGCTCATGCTGTACTCGAACGCCCACCGCTTCTGGAATGACCCCGGAGTGATGCAAGGTATCTGGGACCTGCGAGATTCCTTCAAGGCAACCGGCCGTATGCTGGTGTTACTGGCAGCTCCCGGAGCAACGTTGCCACAGGAATTGGGCCAGGACGTTCTCATCCTTGATGAGCCTCTGCCGTCAGCTTCTCACTTGGAGCAGATTGTTCGGGAGACCTTCAACGCGGCCAACCTGAGTGAGCCCGAGCATCCGGTTATCGTTAAAGCGGTAGATGCCCTGATTGGCCTGGCGGCATTCCCAGCGGAACAGGCACTGGCGATTTCGTTGGTCAAACGCCAACTGGACACAGAAGATCTCTGGGAGAGAAAGCGCCAAATCATTGAGCAGACACCGGGCCTGTCGGTGTGGCGAGGCGGCGAGACCTTTGATGATATTGGCGGCGTCGAGAACGTCAAGAGCTTCCTGCGAGCGGTCCTCGCTGGCATCGAACCACCCCGCGTTGTCGTGTTCATCGATGAGATTGAAAAGGCGTTTGCGGGAACTGGTACCGACCTTTCCGGTGTAAAGACGGAGATGACGGGGACGATACTCACCTACATGCAGGACCGTGAGGCCGATGGCTTGGTATTCGTCGGTCCTGCCGGAGCGGCTAAGAGTGCAGCCGCGAAGGCCACTGGTGGTACGGCGGGAATTCCCACGATTGCTTTCGACTTGCCGGCCATGGAAAGTTCCCTGGTGGGTGCTTCGACCGAACGGCTGCGCACAGCGCTCCAGATCATCGACGCCGTTTCGCAAGGGCGGATGTTGTTCGTTGCGACCTGCAATTCCATTGCGAGCTTGCCACCCGAACTGCGTAGGCGTTTCACGCTGGGAACATTCTTCTTCGACCTGCCCACGGCGGACGAGCGGGAGACGATCTGGCGAATCTACCTCAAGAAGTACGGCGTGTCGGGCGAGCTTCCGACCGATGAGGGTTGGACCGGTGCGGAGATCAAAGAGTGCTGCCGGAAGGCGCACCGGTTGGGAATAACTCTCGCCCAGGCATCGCGGTACATCGTGCCGGTTGCACGTTCTGCAGCTGAGCAAATCAAGGCGTTGCGTCAGATGGCGTCTGGGAAGTTTATCAGCGCCTCTGTTCCCGGTGTCTACCGCTACGAGGAGGAAACTGCTGTGGCTGGCAGGCGTGTCATTCGGGAGTTGAGCGGGCCGCTCACCGTCATGCCGCCCTCGAAATCAGAGGTCTGACTTGTTTGGCCAAGAGACCGAACAGATTGAGCCACCAAACTCAAGTTCAACTGTGCGAGTCATCTTACACAGGCTCTGAGCTTTCGATCAAGAAGGGTACACAAGCCTGGCAGTAAACGCAGACGGCGGTCTGCTCCACCTTTATATTCCCATACCTACTCGTCGCCCTGAAGGTGCGCAGGCAATCCGTGCAAGCCAGCATGAAATAATCGGCGAAGCCAGGCAGTGTCCGAGCAGGGGTGGTCGCCACTTGTGGAAGGTTAACGCGATCAGGCGTTTTCCGAACCAGGTCTTGGAGGACTCGCAGGAGTTCACCGGTGTTTAGCGTACCCTTATCGAACCAGACGTCGGGTTTGGCTTCCGCCGGAACTTCATTGGGGATTGATCCTGAGAGGACGATTACCGCTATGGACGGGAACCGCCGCCGCACCACTGATATAAACTCGAATCCTGACATGCGGGGCATCTGAAGGTCGGAGATAATAACCTTGGGAAGCTCATCACGGAGTTTCACCAGACCGTCGATTCCGTCCTCGGCTTGCCGTGCTTCGAAGCCCGCCTCTTCCAAACAGGTTGACAGAGTTTCTCGCAGGTAAGGATCGTCGTCGACCAGCAAAACACTATTCGGAGAAACTTCGCGCATAACATTCTCGTCGATAAACTCTGAGCAGCTACGCTGCTTACAGCAGCCCCTCGTAACAAAAAGCCGACGGGCAGCAAGAGGAATCCGCGAAAACCTTGGAATCAGCTTGGAGTTTCAGGCATGCTGGGACTTGCGACCGGCTCTGTACCCCCTTCCACGTCTGTAGCAAGAGCTATGCCAATAACGATATTGCAACTACTTGTAGTCTTTTCATCCGCTTGGAAACGCTCCACATTCAGACAGGCATGCGAACGAAGGGGAAGTTTTGACATGGTGCGGGGATTTATTTCCCTAATTTAGCTATCTGGGAAGCGGTTCGGGGTGGCACAGGTCAAGGAGAAGCTGGGCACGGTGTGCTTCTACGTGAGCCATCACACCGACCCTATTTGAGGAGCAAATTTCGGAGGCCCCCAGGGAATCCTCATCCTACAGTCCGGTAATTAAGCTCATAACGACAATCTGGGACCAAGAGTTCCGACTACACAAAGGAGGATGAAATGGCAACAGCATTACCAATTCTGGATATCCAGGAACCGGGCACGGATTTGGCCCGGAAGACCGTCTTCATCAAGCTTCACCTGGGCTTGCTGGGCAATAGCCGCAAGGTCAGCTCATCCCAGGTTGAAGTGGACGCCGATAAGGAACTGATCCGAGTGGCGAAAACACTGCTCGACTCGCCAGAACTGCAAGCCATCCGCACACTCGATGGCGAAGTTCGCCGCTTTCTTTATGATACGTGCCTGCCGTTCGAGGTGGGCATTCATCTCTTGCCGCTGGGCTTGCTGGAGGCGGTGGATGAAAAGCTGAGCGAGTTCAGGGAGAAGCGCATGGTGTTGGTGGAAGTTTTCCTCGCTGCCTACCCGCGCCTTTGTCAAGAGGCGGCAGGGCGACTGCGCACGCTCCATAACCCGGCCGATTATCCACCGGTGGAGGAAGTGCGTTCCCGCTTCACCTTCAGTTGGCAATACGTCAGCTACGGCGTGCCGGAACAGCTTCGGGAGATCTCAGCCCGCATGTTTCAGACCGAACGCGACAAGGCCGTACAGGCCATGTCCGAGGCTTGCGCTGAAGTCCAACAGGTGATGCGGGCTTCACTGCTGGAACTGGTGAGCCACCTCCGCGACCGGCTGGCTGACCAGCCCGACGGCAAGCCACAGCGCCTGCGGGAATCAACTTTGCAGAAGCTGCGTGATTTCCTGGGCACGTTCGACTTGCGGAACGTGGTGGACGACCAGGATTTGAAGGAGCAGGTCGATAAGGCGCGAGCCCTGCTTGAGGGAGTCAGCACGGATGCCTTGCGGAACATGCCACTGATTCGTTCCCGCGTGCGGGAAGGCATGGCTGAACTTGCCACCCAGATGGACGCGCTGGCGGGTGACCGCGTCAGCCGCAAGTTCCGCTTCGATGAGGAAGGAGGGCACAACGCGTGTGCCAATGTGTGAATAGGGTAACGTTAATTGGGTTTCTGGGTGATGCCCCGGAACTTAAATTCAGCCAGCAAGGCAAGCCCATCGGTACGTTCAGCCTTGCCGTCAACGAGAGGTGGAAAGATGCAGATGGTGCTCCACGCGAGAGGGTTGAATGGTTCAGGATCGTTTGCTTCGGTCGGCTGGCTGAGGTGTGCGGCGAATACCTGAACAAGGGCAGGCATGTTTACCTGGAAGGCAGATTGCAGACTCGGAAGTGGAAAGGCCCTGAAGGCGATAAGCGCTCGATTATCGAAGTCGTGGCTAACCAGATGCAGATTCTGGATCGAGCGCCAAAGAACGGGAACGGTCCAAAAGCGACTGAACCATCGAAGCTTTCAGGGCCTGTCGACGAGGGCGACAATCCCTTTAACGAGCCGGAAAGCGTAACGAAAGATCAAGAAATCGCTTTTTAGGGCTGAGCCCCGTGAGGGCCCGTATAAAGGTGTCCCGAATTCATTGACACGATTTGGGCACTGGCAAGCTAAAGGAGTTGATACGCCAACCAGCCCCGCTCAGGCTGAGATCGTAGGTTTGACACTGAGGTGCGTTTGTTGTGCGCCCGCTTGGGTTCTTCCAGTTTGACATTAGCCGCACTCTGGCACTTGCTGCATCGCGTGAAATTACCCCGGCAGATCGGGATTCCAACCCACTGAGACCATTGTAATTGCTTCGGAGGCAGCTGGCCGCGTCTCCGTGACAGTACGTTTTCATATTTCGAGCACCCTCGTCACTCATCAGATTCGTCACGCCCGCTGTGTTGCCAGCAATGTAGGCATCGAACGCGTCGAGTACTGTTTTAGCTGGGTCGCCCGCTGCCAGCACTGTGGAATTGGCAGGCGCACTTTCCTTGGCAGCGGCACTACTGGACCCCGCTGAGGGGGCAGACTCAGGACAAGGCTTATCATGGTTACCAGGGTCTTTGCAGAGTTGATCAATGTTAGGCTTGACCGATACAAACTGAGGTTGTTTCTTGACCCAGTAGACAGCGGGTTCTTCCTCGCCTGTGATCAACCATCTACCGCCAGTTTGGGTGAGTGTTAGTTTCTCAGTGTCCTCACCTGCGAAATATGCCTTTCCTGAAAGTTCCCAATGCGTCCTAAACCTTACCTCCACGTGCCCTTGGGCTGTAGTTGTGAGTTCGATGTTCGAAACATCGAATTGGCGGACGTTGCCGTATTGTGCAATCATGCCCTCGCGTTCTCGCCTGACACCCGCACGTGTCAGGTTCCGCTTCTGATAGTACGTTTCAACTAAAGGTGCGTAACACTCCATGTGGGCATCGAAATTCCCTGCCAAAAAGCTGTTACGCCAGGTTTGGAGGAACAGCCCAATATCATTGGGAATAGCCTCAGGTTGGGCTTTTGCAACGTCGGATGGTCCATTTCCCACGGGTTTGGGCAGGGCGGGTCCCGGCAATGCCACTTTCAACGGATGAGATAGCTCGAACCAGCCCAGGGCTACCGGTTGCACCCATTCACCAAAACCCGTACGAGTCAGGCTGAGGGTGTGATTTCCGCGGGTGAGGTGTGGAAGAATTAACTCCCCGCCTTGATCTGCAGTCCTCCCGAGAGGTTTGCCGTCCCACACAACTGCTGCTCCTCCTGGGTTAGTAACAAGATCGATCTCGACTCCCCGCGAGTACCACACAGCCGCGAATATAGCGAAGATGACTAACGCGGCAATTGTAACGGCCATTCTTCCAGAAGGTCCATTCGTTGGCCGATTAGACAGGGTCGTGCGAGAGGCTAAGTCGGAAGGATCCCGTTGCACAGGGGCAGGGAGAGCAGCCTCCGGACTTTCTGTTGGCGGCGTCTGCGACGAGATACTCCTCGATGCAAGTGGGGGTGTCCCTTCATCTGAGAGCACTCGTGGGGCAGGTGTTGGCGGCGTGGCGAGCGGAGTTCCACAACCGCGGCAGAAGTTCTTGTCCGGTGGCACTTCAGCCCCGCACTTGGAGCATTGTCGCGAGGCAACAGCCGACGGGGTTGAGAGAGAGGGGGTGGCGTTCAGAGGGGCGCCGCACCTTCCGCAGAATCTCTTGCTTTCGCTTACCTCAACACGGCAATTCGGACACAACATTTTACGCTCTCAATTGTGCATTGTCATAGATAGCTGACCCGCAGTTTTCGCAGAACTGCGAACCGGTGGGGTTAAGGGTTGAACACTTCGGGCAGCGACTTGCCCCCCCGCCAGCTGGAGAAACAAGGACAGTGTTTGAAGATGAAGGAGATAGATCTAGATGGCCACGCGGCGATTGGCCGGTCTGAGCAGCCAGTACACGAGCGTTGATAACGGCAATCGCCTGCAAGGCCTGGGGCAAGTCTACGGTGATGTTTTCAATCACACTCCGTTTGAAACGGACTCCGCGGACTTTTCTCGTTTCGACCCCGATGGCTATTTTCTTCGAAAGGAAGTAGACTATCGCAGCTACACCGGCCAGAATCAAGAAACCAAAAGCCATTCCCATATCAGAGGCAATTTCATTCCGATTACCTTCCAGAAAACCAAATATGAGATTAAGTGCAAAACCTAAACCAAAGATGATTGTGAACCAAAAGGCCAGGATTGAGCGCTTATAGCTGCAAACCGTTGCCGAGATCTTTTCAAGCGGAACGTTCGTGTGAAAGATTCCGCTCAGGCTTGTCTCCCGGATGGTAACTTCCCTGTCCGTAACAATAAGTTCGACCTCGGGCGCTACCCTTAAGAGAGTTAGAATCCACGAAATGACTCCCGACGGTCGCCCCACGATCTCAACGGCAACTCGTGCGTCAGGTTTATCACTTACGTTGAAACGCTTGAGGACCGAAGCTGACCCGGTGATTCTGTTTTTGCGACCACGCAAGTAGAGTACGCCCCCAACCACGATGGCGATAAACCATATGAACGTGGAAATACCTTGTCCAAAACCCGATCCCAGAGATCCGAGCATGATCCCCTCCAGTCATCGCGGCGGAGTATTTACTGCCGATCGCTGAAACAAGGAAACAACGAGCGCTCATTGGAGAATCGAAGGGCGCTGCAATCAGTCAGCGGGCACGAATTTGATACGGAGAATCCTCTCACCATACGCCACCGTGAGAGCAACAATATGGAATACGACAGGCGGCTTTTACCAGAACGCTGCGCTGGATGTCAACTAAATTAAAGCACCACGACAGAAAAACTTCCTTTCGCTGTGACCCATTGCATTTGCTCCGCGATTATATGGGCGATATGTCCGATTTTGAATGTTGTTGACCGCTCCGCTATCGAGGGTTTTTGGAGCCTGCCGTCCAAGAAAGTGTTGCGGCAGCGAAGACAGTTCTTTAGTATTGACCCGGCTGCCTCGCGCAAAGTAGTGTAAAAACGGTCTGTCCCAATGCGGTGCTTCAGCCCTAAAATTCTTCTATTCGCCGTCCTTATTGGAGCTCCCTCCGTGGAGGGGCAGTTCCGGTGGCAGCGTTTGCCTCCCACCCCCACAATGCCCCCTCCGGAACGCAGCGGTACCGTGCCGGTGAATGGTATCCAGATGTGGTACGCGGTTTTTGGTCACGGGTCCCCTGTGATCCTTTTACATGGCGGGCTTGCAAATTCGAACTATTGGGGCCTTCAGATCCCTACCCTCTCCCGACGCTTCGAGGTTATCGTCGTCGACAGCCGCGGCCATGGTCGCAGCACACGCACCGGTGTGCCGATCACCTATCACCTCATGGCGTCCGACGTCCTAGCGTTAATGGATGCTTTCCACATCCCCGAAACCGCCCTCGTGGGCTGGAGCGACGGAGCGATCATCGGCCTCGACATCGCGATCAATCATCCAGAGAGGTTGACAAAACTCTTCGCCTTCGCTGCAAATTCGGATACTACTGGTGTAAGAGACATCGGCAAGAACGCAGCCTTTAGCGCCTATCTACGCCGCACGCAGGACGAATATCAAAAGCTGTCGCTGACGCCTACGAAGTTCGATGCATTCCACAAACAGCTGAAGAAGATGTGGAACACCGAGCCGCACTTCTCCGACGACCAATTGCGCAGCATCAAGGTGCCGACCTGGATCGTGGACGGCGATCACGACGAGCTCATCAAGCGCCATGACACTGACCGAATGACAACCCTGATCCCCGGCGCTGGCGAATTGATCCTGCCGTGCGTGAGTCATTTTGCCTTTCTGCAGGATCCGGAACAATTCAACCAGGCCTTGCTGCACTTCCTCTCCTCCCCTTGATTCAACCTGAGACTGGATTGTGAAAAGGTTACAAAGCGGAAGGCACAGGCAGGCCCAGTCTCTTGCTCCGATTCCTGGCCTTGATCGAGCCTCCTGCCACTGCGGTCCCTAAATGAATCGTGCGTCTATCCAGCCAAATATCTTTGCTCTTAACTGGGAAACCTCCGTGGGAAAGCTATACTAACCAGGCATGTAAGACGCAGTTCGACTTCCCCAGCTTCAGGGCCGGATGCGGGTAGCTTCCGGCCTCCCCCCTACCCGAGGGCAGAGAAACTGGGGAATAAGGGAAGGTCGGATGCGCACAGTATTTGATCCCATCGACATTTGAACGCATTTGGATCATCCCGGCGATACTGCGCCACCAGCCTGTACGGTCGTGGGCTGAATGGCTTGACACTGGCTGAAGGCCAGAATACGAGATTTGGCATTGCTGAATGATAAAATATATGTGATGGAGCTCATTGCCGCATGGCTCACCAGCTCCTCAAGGACGATTACCACCCCCCGTATCCCTTGCCGGTCGCAGTCAACCAGACCAATGGCAATCCCCCTGCGGGGTCTTGGTAATGGTAATACCGCGGTGGCGGACATTCCACCAAGCCTGGCAGGCTTAACCTGCCCCGTGGAGTGAATGGAACAGATGAGGGTATGCTGTAATTATAAACCCAGGCTCCGCCGACCTGCGACCTGGTGGCAGACAGCTACAATTCCCTCCTGGATGATGCGTCCTCCACTGAAGACCAGTGAAGTATTGGTTGCCCAAGTCCATCTTGGGCAACCAATAATCCACTGAACAACCTGTGAAGCCAAGCAAGGATTAGTACCTGCCGCTCATTACCTCGTGAGCGAGCCTTGAACAGTTGTAACAGGCGGACATACCCCATGAGAAATGCCAAGGCACGTAGCTACTGCCCATATGGTGAGGTTCACCTGATCGAAGACAACGAATACACTGCCTGGTCCGACGGAGCCTGTACACCTGGAGGAACAGCCACTTTCGGGATGCTTACAATACAAGCTTGCAAGCCAAGGACCGGCAAGTTTAGCAGCACCAGGGTCCAAGGCTGGTATTGCAAGATTGGCATAGTGTGCATGATATAATGTATGTGAAAGTGGTAATCGATGGCGCTCATTGCCTAGCGGCTCACCAGCTCCATCATGCACGCCCTGTCGGAGCCATTGCCTCTGGCTCAAAAGCTCCGATGGCACGATTTAGGCAGTAATTATGAAGTTGACCAAGAAACAGCTCTCCGCCAGTTACGTGACGCAAGCAACGGCCGCTATAGTGGGGATCCACACCGGCGACGTAGCCAACCATGGGAATTTCCGATTTGATCGCTGTCCCATGGCTAGCCCTCCAAGGCAAGGTAGAGCCCATCCCACACGTCAGCTTCGCAAGACCTCTCGGGAAAGGGTATGAAGTTCATACCAGGCGTTTCGTACGCCCACGGGCCTAGAGAAGCACAGCCAGCTTAAAGAGCGGCACCCGAGTTGTAACGTTGAAGAAGGTCCCCAATCGGTTTGTACTGGGACACCTGCTACGTAAATGGCAAGGCGGGATGGCAATGGCGGCGACGGTGACGGCGGATACCTCATGATAGGCCTCCTCACATGTCGATGAGTGCGAGTCGGCAGTAATCTCTCTCGGGGGATTACTACCGAAGGAAGCACTCACTCGAGCTCTGTGCGTTTCCTAATCCTGACCTGCCGTTAACCCCTTGTACTGTAAGTAGTTAACTGTATGTATTGAGCAATACCGAAATCACGCAGGGTAATGATATGATAAAGGCAGGGAAATCTAACATGAACGATTACCTTGCTTGGTTTGATGGAGCTTACCAACCTTTTAACCCCGGAGGGACCGCCACCTTCGGAGTCATAGTCAAAAACAAGGATGGTACCGTCCTCTTGGCGGAACACGGCTTGGTCGGTAAGGGAAGTCAGATGTCCAACAACGTGGCGGAATATGCAGGCGTACTCCACATCCTGAAATACCTGAGTTACCGTCCACCTGGACGGGTGACGATCCATGGAGATTCCAACCTGGTCATAAACCAACTCAACGGCAAGTGGCGTATACGCAAAGGACTGTACCTCTCGACAGCCATTGAAGCAAAAGCGCTGCTCGCTTACCTGCACTGTCGTGGGTGGCAGATAAACCTCTGCTGGGTTCCTCGTGAACAAAACAGGGAATGCGACAGGTTATCGAAGAAAGGCGCCACACAGATAAGCCACATTCAACGCAGCAGAAAGTGCCTAAGCAGCGGGACCCACGTGATCGCTTAATGTTGGGGAGAACGATTAAGACTACCGGCATAACCGTACTGAGAGCTGCCCCCAAGGGCAGCGATTGGTGGGTGTGCAAATGCCCCTGTGGTAGAGAGTTCGTCGCCCACGGATGGAATGTAAGGCATGGACGTATTCGGAATTGTGGGAGTAACGAACATAAAGTACAGCCAAGAGAGCATCAAATCCTGGCATTGGCGACGTGATAAGGTTGACCTTGACACGGCTGGCAAACTCCAGAGTTAATTCATTGCAATACCTTCATTGTATCCTCCCCCACATTGACATCGTAGTCGAGCCTGGCCGTAAGGCCATGGCGGGTTATTCGAGTCAGCATATTCCTCCCTGTCAGGTCCGCCTTTCCGATGGCAGCTATATAATGCATATTACCAATGTTCAATCATTTGACCTACCACATTGTCCTCTGCCCAGATTTCGCGGGAGTGTGGCACCTGGTGAAGGGGGGACGGCACCTCAACTTAGAATCTATGACGATTTCAGAGGTGAAGGTCGATCTAGTTTTGGCAGGGACAACCCGCCAGCGAGACAACCAGCCGCCCACTCGCGGAATCAAAGAAGCAGCAGACAAGCACATCTGATCAAGAAGGTCGGGACGATGGCGAAAGTTTTCAGCTTTACAGCGAAGGCAGCAGTTCCAATTGCGGCGTGTTTTCTGGCGGTATTGCTGGTGGTAGTGGCGCGGGCCCAAGACAAGGCGCAACTGACCGGCCACTGGGATTTCATCAAGGACCAGAGCGACGATGCCGAGCAGAAGGTTCACGACGCGCAGGCAAACAGCCAGCGCGCCGCGAACAATGGCAGTCGCTCTCCAGGTGGTGGAGGCGGTTACCCCGGCGGGAGCGGGATCGGAGGCATGGAACGTGCCGGAATGGGAATGGGGAATCCTGGTGGCGGCGTCAGCAGCCAGGAGTGGGATCGCCTTGCTGAGAATCCAAAGTTCTTGCGGGTCGACCAACGGTCCGACCAGATTGTGGTCATTGACGACGCTGACCGCGCCCAAACCTTTTACCCTGACGGTAAGAAGCATGACGATAAAGATGCGAGCGGAAGAAAGATTTCGACGAAGGCATCTTGGAAAGGCGGGGCCTTCATCGCTGAGACCAAGCTGCCCCACTCGGAAATACTCACGGAAACGTTCCGCGCAAGTGAAGACGGCAAACAGCTCTACGTAATTACTCGATTCGAGGCTTCCTCGCTCAACGTGTCGGTTAGCATCCGGCGCGTGTACGACTTGGGGAAAGCGCCAGCACAGTAGTGCTGAGAAGCGGCCGATTCTTGCCCCGCTCGGGCTCCTGTTCCATGCTTGACAGGCCCATCCCCTAACCGGAACTCGGTCTTTAGCGTTCCGGCGCCGGAGCCTATACTCCCGTTTGTCTCCAACCGAGTCCTTTCCGTGCATTATCCCTCCTCGAGATGGTCCGAACGACCCTCTTCTTCCATTCGCCAGTCCTGAATGCCTGCAGTCGTCGCCTGCTCCATCAGTTTTTCAGACACCTGCTTCGACTAGAGATGGATGCCTCACGACTAAGGCAGTCATGGGTCCGGTCTGGATTCCTTCCCGGAAATCCATCCCTGCCTGGCAGAAGTGTCTCTTGACGTATTGTCCTGCCAGCAATTCTTCCAGTACCCGTCCCGGTCAGCCCAAACTTCGGTAGTGGGCATGTTTCCTGAATGGGCGCTTGCGGCCAAGTGGATTACTTCCAAGTACGTTGTCCGGGGTGGGTACATCGGTAACCGCTGGGCGACTAGCAACGGTATTTCCCAGAATACATTGTTGTCGCCGCGTCAAGTTTCATTGCGTTCGACTATGCGCAATGGCACGCAGCATCACGAGCCCGGGAAATTCTACTTTATGCTGAGTCTTATGGGTTTATACTCTCTGAAATGTCAAACGGCGCAGGGCTATGGATTGCATTCGGTGGAGGTGGCCATGCCGAAAAGATCGCGGCCAGCATTGAATTTCAAGGACAGTTTACTAAGACCGTAGTCGCCTCTTCTCTGAAGCCGCAAGCGGCGGAGCTCGTGCTTGTTTCCCTTAGTGGTACCGAAGCGGACTACATCGGGATTAGCCGGAAAGGGCGATTAACCGCGACGGATGAAACAACCGTCGCTGTCTCAAATCTCGTCCCCATCAACGGCCTCAGCACAGAGGCAATAAGGGGCAAGCTCCCTGGCAGGCTCGCCTTTCGGTTCAACCCGCCGCAGGAAGGCGTGTATCGCCCCGGGCCGCGCTTATGGGAGAGCGTGCTGAACGTGGTCGCTGGACAACACGGTGTCGGCAAAAGAATCAAGGATCTTAGGCACACCATTGATGAGTCCATCCGCCTCGGAGGGGGCTTTGAGGGTGGCATCGAGGTCTTCGAGCGGGACGCCGTTGCATCTGCCCTGCAAACGTGGGGAGGTCCTTCGCTACGAAAGAGACTGCTGCGTAGTGTCGTGCCGACCCGGATTAATCCGAACGCGCCGTTCCTCTCGACGATCACGGATGTTTCAGTCCCCGAAGACATCCAGATTGCCCATGACCAGATCACTTTTCCGGGCATGGACGTAGCAAGGCCTGCCATAGTTGGTTCTGTGACCCTGACAGACGCCGCGGGGAGCGAGTATCTGACGATCCTCAACTGCAACCGTCAACCGCTGGAGCAGACACTAGGTGTGGACATGATCTATTACAATCACCGCTTCGACTCGTTTGTATTAGTGCAGTACAAGCGAATGAAAGTAAGGAGTTACGGGGAGGGGTACCGTCCAGAGTACCGCCCCGATAGCGACAAGAGTCATGAAAGCGAACTGCAGCGAATGACGCGGGCAGACGAGATGCTCAGGTCGTTGCCGAAGCGAGCCAGCAGCGAAGTGGACATGTTCCGGTTGTTGGGAAGGCCATTTTATGTGAAGCTGTGTGAGGCCAAGGTCAAGGCACCGTTGGATGCAGGCATGACGCCCGGTATGTATGTCCCCCTCGGCCTGTGGCACCGCTTGCTCAAGTCCCCTGTTGTCAGCGGTTCACGCGGTGGCCGAATCATTACCTGGGAGAACTGTACGCGACGGCTCAACAACAGCGAGTTCACCAACCTCTTGCGCCAGGGGTGGATTGGCTCGGCGGCTGGGCAGTCGCTGGCACTCCGAGAAATTATCGAGGGTGTTCTCGGGAGTAACCGCATGTTGGTTCTCGCGGCTACAAGTGCCGGTCGGGTTTCCAGGGAGATCCGCCGCGACGACTTGGGCCGGTTCGCCGCTGAAGATGATCCGGTCGGGGCGATCTGAAACGGAAAGTATCAAGGATCGGGGTAAATGCACACCAGCCGATCCCTTCTACCCGCGATAAAGTCCGTGCTTTAGAACGAGGTCCCTCAACTCCTACCTCGCCGACTCAGAAACAACCCGCCAAAGCCCTTTACCTCTTGCGAACAGCCACATGGACTTAGCGTCGCTTCCCGCAAACTGACCCACTTCCCAATCCTCTTCCCGATTAACAACACGCGTGGCGCCTGTGCCACATAAAGGAGGTCCCATGTTCGTTGAACTCATGCCGCTACTCGCCGGCCGCACTGTGCTCATCACGGTGGCCAAGGTGGATGACAAAACACTTCGTGTGAACGTCATCCCCCACGGAAAGGCCGACGACAATCCGGCTCTCAGTACACCACTCACCTTTACCGGCCCACCCGAGGAACTCGATGCTGAACTCGGGAAGCATTTGGCCGGCTACGTCCAAACCCACCGGCAAACCGCCAGCACCTTGGCCGAAGCCAAAGCCACCATGGAGGCTGCCGCCAAGGCAGCTCAAGAGGAAGCGAAGCGCAGGGCAGAGGAGCGTAAGAAGGCAACCGTAAAGTCGCCCACCACTGCCACGGCTGCGCCTGCTTCAACCTCTTCCACCGTATCCCCACCCCCTGCTGACTCCGTCCCATCTTCAGCACCGATGGAGACACTGGGACTGTTCCCACCTGCACCGCCCGAACCCGCTCCAACTCAATCGAAGGGAGGTCTCGCACTCTGATGGAGAGCCACGTACTTTCTCGTATATTCGAATTTAACGGCGTGCGGCTTCCCGACCCGAACCCCAAGCTTTCTCCAGAGGAAATCCGTACCGTCTACGCGCACCAATTCCCCGACATTGCTACGGCATCAATCACCGGGCCGGAAGCGGTCGGGGACAAGTTGCGTTACCAGTTCACGCGAGCCATCGGCTCAAAGGGGTAACTCTATGAGCCGAAATCCCAAAAGGAAGAAGGAGGTGACGAAGCGTGCGGTCTTGGCGGAACTTGAACGCCTTCGCCAGGGCCGTCATGCCTGTTACCAAACATTGGTGGGGAGGTTTGCGAGATGCCCAGAGCAGAAAAGCGTGGCAGCCTTGTTTGCCGCCGCAGTCGAGGCGAGCGGGCGCACCAACAACCGCACGCCACTCGACGCCCCGCCCGGCTGGCTTCCTCCGATCAATTGATGGCACAGGGAAGTGGACTTGTACTGCCACGCCTGAACGCTGTCCCGGTAGTCCAACGGTTGGTGGCCGATGACCGCTTGGCGGTAATCCTGGCCAAGGCTTTCCTGGAGTTGGATGTTGCCACGCCTGGAGATTGGAAAAAGGCGGAGCGCGACCCAACATCATTTATCAGGCTCACGCTTGAGCGATGGATCCACACGCATGGCGGCTCAGCCATCCGTCACCGCTTCCTGCTTTCAGCCGTGATTAGCAACAGTCCCTCCGATTGGGCGGAACGGGATGAAAACAAGCCCAACCGGTTGTTCCTCATCGTCGAGCCTTCTGAGGCAACCTGTGGCTGTGCGGCATTTGGGCCAACGCTGCGATTGCTGGAGAGCATCCACCCGCAACTCCCGGCGACGTTCTTCCACCTCTTTGTCGGAGCGCTTAACCGGTGGACCAGGACTTATGATTATCGAGATGCTGAAGAAAGGGTCGAGACGCTGCGAGAATGGGCCGCACAGGAGCCGGACGCCGACCAGTACGAAATCCCCGACGTAGAGGGGTCAATTCCACCGTGCATGCGGCAGACCACGCTGGACGAGGCTGAGCTTTCTCACCTCAAGGAAAAGATCAACGATCCGCTGGCAATGAAGCTGGTGGATAACGTACTCGCCCTCGATCACCTGTCCGCTCAAGTTGAGCGACCTGACCTTGACGATGACACCGCACAACAGCTTTCTGACTGCAACCCACCCCTGCCTTGCCTACTGGCCGTGTTTGCTGAAGGCGATTCTATCGGTGGCTGCTTTGATGAAGACGCCGCGGGAATGATGGAGGTGGAGCCGGAGCCCAATATCATCATCCCATTCAATCCCATGGATACGGCGAGCGTTCAGCGTACATTCTGCATGTTCGGAGTCGCCTGCCAGACCATTGCCGCGGCAAGCCGTGTGATCGACCTCATGCCAGGCAATGACCAATGGATCATTTCAAGGTGAGAACCATGAAAGCTTATGTCAACATCGGAGCCAACAACGAATTTAGGCTCACCGAAGCAGTCCTTGTTTATCGGGGCGGAGGCGATGGCGCCTTCGCAAGCCTGCACCAGGTCAAGCAAGGTGGAAATGGGATTCCTTACCTCGCCCCCGGTGAAGCCTTGACCACAGCCTTCCTGCGTACACTTGCCCAAGGCCTCGGAGCCCAGGTCAAGCCTGAAATCCTTCCCGATAACATTCTGGCGCGCACTCCCGACATGCTGGTTTGGTGGTCACGACCACGTCAGAGGGTAATGTTCTTCGGCGGGGTGAATGAAGAAGCTCGGAAGCTTAACGGTCTCGTCTTCCCGCACCCGGCGCTTATCTTCAAAGTTGCAGGGAGGGACCTCTTCGTGCGGGCTGTCGCAACGAATTCACGGCCGAGCCCTGACACGCCCATGAAGACTGCTCCTTATTGGAACACAGACATTCGAGTCTGCCCCGGCAGTATGCGTGTACCCGACACTTTTGATGTCGCGTCGATACCACAGTGGGAAGACGCGTTCTTTCAATCATCATTCACACACGCCGCAGGCGCAGTGCGGCTTACCAGCCACCCTGAAGGGTTCATTGGGTTGTGGCGAGGTCTTGCTGGCAAAAAGCGGTTCGCGGTTAAGTATCTGGTCGATGCCGGAGAAACCCTACAAGAATTCGTCGCTCCCAGAAACGAACGTTGAGGAGTTGGTCATGGAAATTCACCGCATCCACCCGGAGTTGCTCGAACGGCAAGTGCGCGTGCTGGTGGTCGGTTGTGGAGGAACGGGGAGCGCAATAGTTGCGGGATTGCCTTACCTACATCAATCGCTTGTGGCACACGGTCATCCCGGAGGATTGCATGTCACGGTTGTGGACGGCGATACGATTTCCCCCGCCAATTGCGTCCGCCAACCATTTGCGAAGTCCGAGCTCGGACTCAACAAGGCGATAGTTCTGGTCAACCGGTTGAACCTGTTCTGGGGATTCAAGTGGGAGGCGGTCCCGGCCCATCTGCGCACGGGAACCTTCATTTCGCGCAGTCATTCTGGCGATGACCTCCGCGCTCACATTGTAATAGGATGTGTGGATACGAGGGCAGCAAGGGCTACGATTCGCGATGCGGTTGGGAATTGGAGCATGGTTTCCTACTGGCTCGATCTTGGCAACAATGCTGATAGCGGGCAGTTCATTCTGGGCGAACCCCTCAATGAGCGGAATCGCAGGTCAAAGCTGCGACTCCGAACTGCGGGGGAGTTATTCCCTGAGATAGTGGACCCGGGTCTGGACAATGACGGAGATCCAAGTTGTAGCGCGGTTGCATCCCTGGAGCGTCAGGAGCCGTTTGTTAACTCGACCCTCGCTCAACACGCGTTGGCCTTGCTTGCCCGACTGTTTTGTTACGGGGAAATCAGCTATCATGGTGGATTCATCAACTTAGCAACGGGTGCGACCTCCGTGCTGAGGATCGACCCGGAGTGCTGGAAGCGCACCCGGAGACTGAAGAAGCATACGACGCCGCTCCGGCGGCGACAGGAGAAAGGTCTCAATGGCAGAGCCAACCAACGAAGAATCAATAGCCCGGATCGCCGAGCTTGAGAAACAAGCGGGAGCAAAGAAGGCTGGCAAACTGGAATTTAGGGTGGGCAGGAAGGGCGGTCATACGAGGCTCAATTATCGCGATGCGCTGAAACCCCGTGTTTGCCTGCAGGCTTTTGACTGCATGTTGACTTGTCCATTCGCCACAAGACACATATTCTTCCGACGCCAACTTCAATGCCAGGCTGTCGCGGTCCGGCCGCTCGCGGCTATGGCTCTTTAGCCATCGCCCCAAGTCGCCGACTACGTCGTTTCGGTATTCTTGTTCACGGATATATTGATATAGTCCCATCGCTTTCTGCCCAACATGAGTTAGGGGTAGAGAGTATCATGCGCATTAGCAAGATTTGAGGATGTCCGCTTGTGAGGCTCTGTGGTGAGGGCCCGCAGATGCTTTTCGAGCTTCTTGCTCGCCATCTCCCGCAAGGCCTGCCCATAAGGGACCAGTTTGAGATTCAGCTGGTCACAGGTTAAATCAAACTGCCTAAGAAGATCTTCGAAATACGCCTCGGCTCGAGCCCGACCATCCTCGAACCCCACGCCGAATTCACGTAGTTTCGTCCGGGCTTTCGCGGCAAGCTTGTCGAGTTCCGCCGTGAGTGCGGCACGAACGTGATCGAACTTATCCAGTGCCCGGGTATAGGATGCGCTGTCTCGCTCGATCCGCCGAGTGAGAAAACTCCCCCGGAGCCGGATGGCAAAATCGTACCAGCGCCCATGGATCAGGTATCTGAGCGCTTCGCTGGCCGAATAGAACTGCCTGGAGAGGCGGAAGATCCCCGCTTGCAGCTCGGAGGGACTGATGCGCGCGGGACAAACCACAGCGTGCTGAGCGTCGAACAACTGCCAATCCCCCCAGGCAAAGATCCGTTTCTCCTCGGCGAGGCGACGGGTCAGGGGAGGCCCGGGCAGAGCCGTGAGCGCAAAGAACTGGACCGTGGTGAGCCGCGAGTCGCGAGCGAACTTAAGAGTTTCAGTAAGAGTCTGAGATGTGTCGGCATCGGACCCCAGGACGAACATGCCATGGACACGAATTCCCGCTTCATTGAAAGCGGCGATGGCTGCGCGGTTCTTCTCGAGCGTCACGTGCTTCTTAAACAATTTGAGGGTTTCCTCGTTCACAGATTCGAGGCCGACGAAAACCATGGCACAGTTCGCGCGCTTCATCAGACGTAGTAGTTCGCGGTATTGCGCCGTTTCAACCCGCACCTGTGCGAACCAGCGCGGCATCCTGACGCCTTCCGCCAGCAGGCGTTCGAGTATGCGCGTGGTTCGCGCGCGATTGGCCGCAAAGATGTCGTCGCCGAAGAATATTCTCTTGCCGTTTAACTGGATCGTGTGGCGGATCAGCGCCACCGCTGCGTCGTCGCTCAGGAAGCGAAAGCCCCGTCCGAAGTTCTCAATCACCGTGCAGAACTCGCACTCGTAAGGTCAGCCGCGCGATGTGTTTGCAACGTTGTGGGTGATTCCCCGGTTCATCTGGTCAGAATAAACCGGGAAGGGTAGCGCGGAGAGCTCCTCGCTGGTCAGGTAGGGACGGTCCGGATTGCGGATGATTTCGTTGTCCCGGCCGAGGTAGTTCACCCCTTGTAGGTCGGTGAGACACGGGTCCCGGAGATTGTCTTCCAGTCGCTCGAGGAGGAGAGGCAGGGTGAAGTCTCCCTCGTGCGTGACCACCACATCACCAAATTGAAGAGACTCCTCCGGTAGAGCTGTGGAATGTGGGCCTCCAAAGATTATCTTGACGCAGGGATTCAGCAAGCGAACCCGCCGCACCAATTCAAACGACTGATTCGCGGTACGAGTGATGACGGAGAGTCCCAGTACATCCGTGTCCGCAAGCCGCTTCCAATCGCCTACGCCCAGACGCCCGGGTGCACGGTTGTACTGTGGGATGATAGTGACAATGTCCTCGTAACCCGCGCGGCGACAGATCGCTTCGAGCAATGGCACGCCGCGGGCCGGAAAGCGGAACAGAGAGTAAACGTCTTTCGCCAGCCGGCCGTCCAGCCGGCCGTCCACGGTGGCGGGCAACTCCACAAGCGTAATGCGTAGACCCTTCACGAGAACACCTGGACCATCCAAGACAACGACGGCGGCCTGAGCATGGTTCTGAGTGCAACCCTCAAAAACGCGAAGTACCAAGCAACCGCCATCTTTGAGCCTCCCATCTCCGGGAGATGAAATCTGCTCAATATTGCTCACCTTTCCGATACGGCATTGGCTACGGTTGCAGACTGCATTCCGTCTGCAGACAGGACCTGCGGGTCACGGCACCCGCTAAACCCCGATGAGCGGACCATTCGCCAAACTAGACCGATTTCGCTGTCACAGACAGACCGTGCATGGGAACGGCGTGCCACTCGCGGTTCACCCCGGGTTCAAAATCCACTTCGAGACTCGATCTCTGACCATCGATCAGCCGCCCTTCAATTAACTCTCGATAAATGAATAACTTGACCCTCAGAGTGTGCCAAATGTGTGCCGCTCGTAGCAGCAGGTGTCTTCATGGCCCGCAAGACTGGCCAGATCATCGGACGCGCCCCGCGCACCTGGTTGGTGCGGGTATATGTGGGACGCTCTCGAAGGGGGTTTTGATACACAAAGTACATTGACGAATCCGGTCATTTAGAAGACTTCGGGACCGTCGGCATCGGTTCGCCGGCCAGTGCTTTCCTGACGAGCCCGGCCAGGAAATCCGCAAACGGGACAATATCCTCCCCGACGCTCGCTTTTTCGAGGGCCCCCATGTAAACCTTGCGGTTTTCAACGGGTATGACCGTCCACGGATAACCGCCTGACGCCAGCATGAGATTCATGAGAAAACGCCCGATCCGTCCGTTTCCGTCCACGTAGGGGTGGATGTAAACGAAGATGAAATGCCCCAGCACTACCCGAACCGCCGGGTCTGTTTCCGCGCGCAGCAGATCGAAAAAAGCGGGCATCGCATCCCGTACCGCCTCACAGTTAAGCGGCACATGCATGGACCCGCGAATATAAACCTGTCCATTGCGGTATCCGGCGAGGTCGGTGGCTTTCAACAAGTTTGCTGTCACACTGGGAGCAAACATTTCCCGGTACCACGTCCCATGATCTTCATCCGCAACCAGACCGGAATTTTCACCATGCAGCACCCTGCCTACACTCTGGCGAACAGCCTGGTAGGCTTGCCAGTACCCGCGCGCAGCCATGGCATTGCGCTGCTGCCGGTCCTCCTCATTCGCCTCCGGATTCCACGCGCCGCTGCGGACACGTTCAATCAGCTCGGGGCTGACGCGGTACCCCTCGATGGATAGCGAATGGTAGGCATCGGTGACGTAAACTTCGTCCACACGTTTCAGGTAAGCGTTGATATCACGCACCAAACCGGGAGCTTTCGGGAAACGGCCAACGACAGGCTCCCGCATCTTCTGCCATAACAGCCGTATGCGGTTCACATGGGGAGATGGCTCGCGGGCGGGCAAAGCAAAGGCTGGCTTGTCCTTAAAGGGATCGCTTTCCCGCACGTCATACCCCGCTGCGGCCATCGTCTTCGCGATGTCATCCGCAATGCGGTCACGCCCGCAATTGCGGAATGCGCCGGCAAGCCGCCCGGCAATCGTGCTGTGCCCACCCTCCAGCAACCGGGCGAGGATACCGGAGGCATCGCGAATCATCAACAGCGCCGCACGGGCATACGTTGAATGGGCAGAAAAATAGTTGGGAGAACACGCAATCAGGGCCGACTCCAGCGGGAAGATCCGTAATCCGTCCTTTTCCTCCCTGTCGCCTTGGGCGGGCAGCGCTGCCCGAAGGTCGAGCAGCGACGTTCCGTGCGGGAGCCTGGTCACCTTGTTGCGGGCTTTGGGAGACCTGACAACAAGCTGTCGGGGGACCATCCAATTCCCCCCATGCAGGGATAGGGATTGCTCCGGCGAAAGACACCAGTTTTTACCAAAGCGCTCTTCCAGATAGGCAGCACTAAAACGCCAGAACGACGCGTACCACGCCGTGCTCTCCCCTCTTACCTCAGCCGGGCGGCTCGGGATATACCACCCTTTTATGACCTCCTGCAGGAAGCCGTCCGCAAGAAGGCGTTCGCGATGGGTTCGCGACAGATCCCTTGAGCGTATGGCGCCCACGCCGCTCGAATTCTGAAGCTTGTGCAGGGTTTCTAAAGACTGCGCGAGTTTCTCTGACGGTGTAGGCATAAGACGCCCTCAAATTAGCTTATTACGCAGTGTCGTTATTAGCTTATTGTGTTGTATCATTATTAGCTTATCATGTCGAGCATGAATTAGCTTTTTTTGCTCCCCCGCCCCCGCAAGGCCTCCCGCGCCAACGAATTTTAGCGTTAAATCCTTCCGTCCCTGCCAGTCAAGTGGTACGACAACCTCCCCCCGCGTCGAGTTTTATTGCAAGAAAACCTGACACAATTCACCCTCATATCCCCGGCCTTAGGCCCGGCCCTACCGGCCGCGGCTCGTAATCCTCCTCTGTAAGCACCGGGATAAAAGGGAGCCGAAATCACCAGTTTCAGGGGAGCCAAGTCTTGAGAGCCTCATCGGCGGGGACACGGTAAGAACTCCATAGCAGACTCTGCAGATCTCTGTGTGCTTTCGGCAAGGCTGCTTAACCGTGACTTTGCTGAAATCGCCAGGGCGGTCCCACGGCCAGCGGGGGTTGGGTGGGGCGCCGATGGCCAGAGGTACGCAGCAACAAATGTTCGTGCGTCAGCGGAACTACCTCCCGTTACCAGTCTCGTCAGTTGACGCATTAGATGCTCGGCCGCAAAGAACTCTTGAAATTGCTGATGAACGAAACGGAAACTCGAAACCGGATGGCCTACGGGTTCGAGGAGATGATGAGCAGAAAGTTCACTTAATATTTTAGCCGGATCAGCCTCGATCTTGTTACGGGTCTCTGCGTCCTTGATAACTGCGCGAGCTTCGGCTTGACCGATGAGAGTCTGCCCTCGTGCTGTGAGCCATACTGCCAAGTCTGTGAGAAATACATTAGCCATCTCCGAAAGCGGAGGGCCTTCCAGAGCAACGCGGTGATCCTCCGCGCGCTCGATCAATTGCACAACTTCGCGAAGGATACCCATCTTCGTGTTGGGGATGTCCTTCTTCGCCTCATCGAGCGTCGCAACATGAGCAAGGATAAGCGGCGTTCTCGTCAGTTCGTCCAAAACAGGGTCGGATTCGAGCTTCTTCGATAAAGCTGTCGCTCGATCTCCAACCCTTTTGCGCAGGTATTCGTTCCGTTGCGAACGATCCACTGGCAATAATCGCGCTCGCAATGTCATGTTCGGCAGTGCTGAGGGCTGGTGAACCCGGGTGCTGAGGATGATGCCCGCCTTTGGGAAATCCTGCTCCAGTTGCTTGAGCCTCGTTCCAGCAACACGAAATTCGTCGAAGCCGACTTCGTCCCAACCGTTGATGAAGAAAATGAAATGAAGCTCTTTTCCGAGGAAAGCCAGTTCTTCGGGACTGATCAAGAGTGCGCGAAATGCTGGTGTTTTGGAAACAAAATCGAGGATCGAGGAGTCACCATCCAGCCATTGCGGTAGCTCAACAAGAATTGAAACACCGCCGGCCGAACTATGACGGTCAGCGAGTTGCAACAACGTGGTCGTCTTTCCGCTGCCCGCGGGTGCATCGAGAACGATTCGACCCTTTCTGTTCATTTCGCTAATGAGATCATTCAACTCGGCAACACGGGAAGCCTTGGAGTTCTCCTCCGTTACAATCTCAGCCCTTAGCTCGATCAAAGGCATACCCTTAGTCCGGCGATGCCAGGACGCGCTGACCTGCGAAGAAGCATCGCGCACCCTGGCTGCCAATTTGTCAATGTCGATGCCGGGAGCCATGACCGGGATGTGTAGATAGTCCTCGAGAAGGTGGGCATTCTCGGGACGTAGGAGAAAGGTAATCACCTCTTCCCTTGTAAGTAGAATCAATGTCAGGCCGAAGTCCTCAAGGATCGCCCCTTTCCAGGAAAGAGATTTCTGATTCGTGACGGCTCCGGGCGTTGCGAAATAGACCGTCTTCACGTCCGGAAAATTGCGCCGAACTTTTTCCGCGTCGGAACGAATCTAGAAAATCTCGGGAGTGATTGAACACATCAGGCCAACGCCTACGCCGTCACTCGTTGTAGGTGCCGGAGCGTAAGCGTCGAGCCCGAGGTCTTTCTTGCGCTCGCAGGCGATCAGTGCGGGACAACGCTGCTGCGCGAGGCGGACGGCAAGGCCCTGAAAGCGCATACCTTCCTCTTCATCGATTATCGCATCCAGAGCTCGGGCAACGGCGCTTCGATCCATGAATCCTCGGTACCGCTCGATAATTTTATCAGCGGTGTATCAAAATTGCCGCAAGAGGCATCGAGTTTCAGGTCGATGCTTCGCTGTAATCAATAATAACTCTTTACGTCCGGTAGCAACTGGCGTTGGTGAACACGCTTATGGCCAGTCACGGAGCCAGTTCCCGGTTTGTCAGCCACCCGGAAGTTGGCCCATTACTCCTGTCTACTCGCCCAGCTCGTGACGGGGCGGGGTTAATCCAAGATTCTGCACTTCATCATTACTGCCGGAATTGTGAACGGTTGGCAGGAAGGCAACCAAGGTCGCATCTTTAATTTACTTGTGAACTCCCGCCTTTAGCCAGATTCGAGAACGTCTGTTTGTCGGTGCTCGCACCCTCAAATCACTTTTCCAAAATAAACAGGAGGCAAATGTTATGAATCCCATCTCTGTTGCAGAACCATCTCTGTCCTCGCGAGCGATGCTGTGCTCGCTTTCCATCAGCATATGGTCGGCACGGAAACACGACTCCGACGCATCGCAAGAAATTGCCCAACGCCATGGTGCACAGGCCGACGCAGGCCGGTATCACAAGGTGCTTCTTCCCAAGGCGGCTCTCGCCGAGATCCAAAAGATCGTCAGCGATGCCCGTCAGGAACCCTACTTCATGACCTTGCCTTGGGATGATAACGGTTATCGCGTGCTCCCCGCGGCCGCCTATATGGACCACACGGATAAAATGCGGGACCTATCGAACCAGTTCACGCCGGCTGTCGAAACGCTGGCGCGCGAATTCGGAAAGCTCGTCGAGGACGCCAAGGAGCGGCTCGGCGGATTATTCCAGTCCCAGGATTATCCAACTCCTGACGGGCTCCGCTCTAAGTTCTCCTTCGAGACCAAAGTGATGCCACTTCCAGATGCAGGGGATTTTCGCGTCACTTTAGGCGACGAGGAAAAAGAGCGAATCAAGCGCCAGATTACCGCCGCAGTCGAGGCGTCGCTTCAGGTCGCCAGTCGGGACCTCTGGCAGCGGCTTTATGAAGGGGTCAGCCACCTGGCATAACGCCTCGGCGCTTATAAAGTCACGGGAAATGGTGTCGAACATCCCTTTCGCGATTCCGTCGTTACCAATCTCGTGAGGCTCGTCGATGTCCTCCCAAAGCTGAATGTCACTGGGGATCCGGAACTCGAACGGTTGGCTGCCGAGGTGCGCGCTTCGCTGCTGGTTGATCCGCAGGAATTGCGCAAGTCGGAGTCGATTCGCAGTGAGACGGCGAAGGCTGCCTCGGCAATTGCCGGGCGGATGTCAGCATACATGTGTGGCTATTCGGTACCCACTCCGAACGAAGGGAGGGCGGCGTGAAGTTGTCTCCCACCACCACGGTGCAGAAACTAGCGCACGCAAGGGTTCAGCTCGTCCTGGGACAGCCATTTTTCGGCACACTCAGCTTGAGATTGAAGCTGATACCTGGCGATCTGCCAACGATGGCGACGGACGGCTCGCGGATTGTCTATAACCCCGCCTTCGTGGATGAACTCAAACCCGCGGAACTTGAGGGGACGCTGGCCCACGAGGTCTTGCACTGCGCGCTGGGCCACCAGTGCCGCCGCGGCGAACGCGATCTGCGGCTCTGAAACGAAGCTGCCGACTTGGCCATCAACCCTATTCTGATCTCGAACGGTTTCACGCTTCCGGCCGGGGCGCTGATCGATCCTGCTTTTACAAACTTGAGCGCCGAGGAAATCTACGCCCGGTTGCTGCGGAGAAGAACCGAAGGGGGCGCAGCGGCGAGACAGGCGCCGAAACAGACGAACAATGGCGGGGGAGCGACTGCCGGTGCGCAGCAGACACACGGCGCTGCGCCGTCCAATGCGAAGTTTGACTCCTCCAGCCAGTCGGCGCCTGGCCAGGACGGGCAGACGACGGGTGAAGCCGCGGGACCACAACCGTCCGGATCTGGAGGGTTTGGGGAAGTCGTAGACGCGACCGATGAACAGGGCCAAACGGCCTCGCCAGCGGAGAAGCGCCGTCAGGAACACGAGTGGGGCATCGCCGCGGAGCAGGCACTGCGGTCGGCTAAGGCGTGCGGACACGATCCAGCAGGCATTGAAAGACCGCTTACCGAAACCCGCCAATCCCAGCAGGATTCGCGGGCGATCCTGCGTGACTTTGTGGCCGCCACTACACCCTCTGATTATCGCTGGACGCCGCCCAATCGGCGGTACATCGCATCGGGCCTGTACTTGCCCTCAGTCGAACGCCGGGGATTGGGTGAGATCGTGGTCGCCGTCGATACCTCGGGCTCGATCGGTAAGCGTGAGCTGGAACAGTTTGCAGGTGAGATCTCGGCGATTTCCGAGGAAACCCAGCCGGAAGCCATCCATGTGGTGTATTGCGACGCT
>Ga0187848_10000806_pt1 | contig 27805 bp, 24 predicted proteins | sample June2016WEW_4_40_FD_132424 | JGI IMG/M metagenome (GOLD analysis project Ga0187848, IMG submission 132424) | Peatland microbial communities from SPRUCE experiment site at the Marcell Experimental Forest, Minnesota, USA - June2016WEW_4_40 | ecosystem: Environmental > Terrestrial > Soil >... | reverse complement strand
GAGCAGGGCCTGCGCGCCAAGCTCAAGGCCATCTTCGCCGGCAGCTATTAGAACTCCCGTAATGGAGAAGGAAGTTCGCGCCTTCAGTGGGCGAAGTCCTTGCCGCGGACCAGCGCGACGACGGCGGCCAGCGCGGCGGCCCACTCCTTCCACGCAGCGAGCTGGCTGGGGCCGAGCGCTTTGACGTAAAGGCTGACGGCGAAGCCCTCGCGTGGGCCGTCCAGGTCAAGCAGCGCGGGCCGCAGCACGCAGTCGAGCATGGCGGCGGGACGGTGGACCGGAGCAGCCAGCCGTGTGAGCCGGCGCAGCATCTGCTCCTGCCGATGGAACGAGTGGAAGAGCGAGCGCTCGCGCCAGATGAGGTCGATGTAGCTGGCGAATCCGAAGGACGGGCCAGCGGGATGCGCGTTGAGATTCAGTTGCAGATGCTGCAACTCCTCGCTGTTGAGCGGCCATGCGTCGCACTTTGCGGTGAAGACGGGCGAGCGCGTCGCATTCAGCGCGCGCAGCGCCTGCATCAGCGGCTGGTGCCGTTCCGCCTCGGCAACAGCGTCGAAGTCGCGCGGGTTGGCGCGCAGATCGATGAAGGCCGACCCCCCGTCAGGGTCCTTCCACGGGACGACGAGGACGGGGTCCTCGGCGGCGCATTCGGCGGACCACTCGGCAAGCATTGCTTCTTATTCTATGCCGCGCGGCGTGGTCATCCCTGAATCTGCGTGACGTTGCCCGGACCGACCTTCCAGTCGGAGAAGGCGATGACGTAAATCACGATCAGTTTGACACCGGGAATCACCATTAGAAGGCTGAGCGCGGGCGCGAAGCCTGCCTTCTTGAAGATCACCCAGTACGGGATGATATACACAACAAGAAATACGGGAAGGAAGAATAAGATTATCAGGTGCCACGGCTGGAACAGATCTCCCATATGAACCTCGGAGGTTTTGAATTTCGTCCAATGCTAGGCGCGCGCAGATTGGCGGTCAATCAAAATGCCGTTCGAGGGAGGAGATTCGATTGTGGCGCGTGTCTCAGACGTGGGAGAGGATGAAGCGGAGCAGCGTGGTCTCTGCCCAGTAGCCGTCGTCACCGCCGGCGTGGTTGGGCCTGGCGAGGAAGGCGCAGTGGCCGCCGCGCTCGGATTCGAGGAGGCTGATGAACGGGTTGGCGATGAGCGCGGCCAGCGTCTCCGGCGTGATGGGGACGAAGGGATCGTCGAGCGCGTGGATGACGAGCGCAGGCACGCGGATGCGGTCCACGACGCGAACGGCGGAGGCGCGGTTGTAGTAGTCGTCGGCCGACGCAAAGCCGGAGTAGAGCGCCGTGATGCGCTCGTCGTACTCGCGCAGCGAGCGGATGCCGGCGGCGAGCCTGGGATCGTACGCGCGCGGGAAGAGACTCGCCTTGAGCAGGAAGCGCTTGATCAGGCTGCGCAGGAAGCGCCGCTCGTAGAGCCGGTTTATGCCACGGTGCAGGGCGTCGGCGGTTGGCCCGAGGTCGATGGCCGGCGAGACGGCGACGACCGAACGCAACTGGCTGGGTGCGTCCGCGCCGAGTTCTCCGGCCAGCTTGAGCACCAGGTTCCCGCCCATCGAGTAGCCGACCAGCGCAACGCTCTCCAGGCGCTCGCGCGCGATGAAGTGGCGCATGACGGCCTCGACATCGCTGGACATGCCGGAGTGGTAGAGCGTGGGCGAGAGCCTCTCCGTGTCGCCGCAGTTGCGCATGTTCATGCGAATGACGTTGGCCCCGGCGCGCCACATCTTGTTGGCGTTGCCGACCACATACTGCGACTCCGACGAACCCTCCAGGCCATGCACCAGGACCACCGTCGGGCGCTTGGCCCGCACCCCCGCCGGATGCCAGTGGCACTCGCACAGCACGCCGCTTGCGATCTGCGATTCGCTGGCGGGCGACACCTCCACCAGCTCAGGCACCGGCGGAGGCAGAGTGTTTGTACGCGACAGGAAGATGCCTGCGACCGTCTGCAGGTGGCCGTTGCTCAGAAAGAGCCGCGGCACGAAGGGAAGCGTCTCAAACCGGACCGGTGCGTTTGCGCGGGCCGCGCTGAGAGGGGCGCCGGCGGCAGAGACGGCTTCGTCCTTGACTGCGGCCTGTCCTGCGCCGTTCGACGGACCGAAAGTGTTCGCGCCGCTCATGGCTTCCCTGCTTTGGCCGCATAGGCGCCGACCACGGTGGGTCCACCGTCGCATGCCGCACTCAATGCAATAACGGGGACGACCGCAAGCGGCCGTGAGGCCTTGGAGGAGTTGAACGAGGTGAAGTGGACCAGGGAGAAGTGGTTCAAGGCTGACTCGGAATCCGAAGACGTACGCCGTCGTGCGGTATCGATCGAGAGAAGATTGGGGCGGCTACTGGGATTTGAACCCAGGACATCCGCTGCCACAGAGCGGCGTTCTGCCACTGAACTATAACCGCCACATACTTGGGATTATAGCATCGGCGAACGGAGAGTAAATGACCATCTTTGTTCGAGCACCTCACAGAACTCACACTGCAATCCGCGAATCGAACGCGAGCGGGATCGTCATTCGCCGTCCCACTGGAAGACGTCCTCGGTCTTGACGCCGAAGGCACTGGCCAGCCGGAACGCGAGCAGCAGCGAGGGTGCGTACTTGCCCGCCTCCAGCGCAATGATCGTCTGCCGCGCCGCGCCCACGCGGCCGGCCAGCTCTAAAGAGTATGTTGAATAATGCTTGATTGCCATTCCTACAGAAAGCCCGGGGCTAAAGCCCTTTGAATGCATTGGCGTTATTCAGGGGGAGACTCGGGGCTAAAGCCCCGAGCTACCAGCCCCCCTGCTCCCTCCGAAGGGCTAAAGCGATAGTTATTGTTGAGACGAAGCGGTATGCGGTTGGCATACAATTCGAGCGACTCGGAAAGAGCTCATTTGTCTGCGGGATAAGTGCGTTCCCGGATGCGGCGCGGCGAGCGGTTGCCAGCGTGAGCTCCAATTTCCAGAGAGAACCACCGGAGGAAGAAGCCATGAACTTTACCCGTCGCCAGGCGATGAAGATGATTGCGGGAGCTGTGCCCGCAGTCGCAGGGGCGCGCGCGATTGCCGCTGCGCCGCAAGTTGGTGCTGCGTCGCAAGCTACAGGAGCGGCGCAGGCTGCTGCGACGCCGTCCGCATCGAGCACGGTGAGGAAGTTTGTCTTCGATGGCGTCTCGTCGGAGATGCAGCTGACGATGGCGGAGCTGGGGCAGACTGCGCCGGCGGACCTCGCGGGCTTTACGCACCTGGTGATGGAGATGCGGATGAGCTCGCCGCAGCGGCTGTTTCTGTGGGCGTACACGACGCATGGGCCGCGCGGGGTGTCGATCATCGGGTTTGGGCAGAATGCGTGGCTGCGGGCGTCGGTACCGCTGCAGTACTTCATTGGGCGCGACTCCAAAGGCAACGACCTGGCGTCGGCGCAGAACCGGCGGACGAATTCGTCGTGGTACTCGGTGTGGGGGCCGTTCGGCGACCTGCATACGGTGGAGTCGATTGGCATTGCGATGGAGTATCCGCTGAACCGGCCGACGATCGAGCTGCGCAACGTGCATCTTTCCACGAAGGACGAGGGGTCGGAGTTCCTGGAGACGGGCCCGGTGCTGGACAGCTTCGGGCAATGCGCGCTGGCGGACTGGCCGCGCAAGATCAAGAGCAAGGAGCAGTTGGCGCGCGAGCTGGCGGACGAGGAGAAGGCCTTCGGCAGCGCGGCGGATTTTGGTTACGGGAAGTACGGCGGCTACAAGAACACGCAGGCGCGGGCGACGGGGTTCTTCCGCGTGGAGAAGATCGACGGGCGGTGGTGGTTCGTCGATCCGGAGGGACACCTGTTTCTGTCCACCGGAACCAACGGCTCGCCGGGTGGAGGCGCGGGGTTCGGCGGCAACGACGCGGGCGCGGCGGCGGACCGGACGGTGCGGCGGCTGGACTCGTGGGGGATGACCACGGGCGGACGGGGGCGACCGTCGACGGTGATGCTGCGCTGGCCGCAGAGCACCAGCTTCCTGGGAATGCCGGATGTCTGCTCGCCGCAGTTTGCGGCGGCGATCGACGCGGCGGCCAACACACAGTGCACGCCGCGCAAGAACGATCCGCTGGTGCTGGGGTACTTCATCGGCAATGAGCCGCCATGGAATGCGCGAGAGAGCGAGCTGTGCGGGTTATTTCTGAATGGGCCGGAGACGGCGACCAAGGCGAAGCTGAAGGAGTTTCTGGCGGCGGGCGACACGGCGGCGCGCAGGAGGGAGTTTGTGCTGGCCAGCTTCCAGAAATATCTGGAGACGGTGTGCGGCGCGGTGCGCAAGTACGATCCCAACCACCTGCTGCTGGGAACGCGCTACGGCGGGACGATGGCGGACGAGTACTTCGTGGCGGCGCGCATCTTCGACGTATGTAGCATCAATGTGTATGAGTACGAGCCGACGCGGCAGATCATCCACGCCGGACGGCTGACGGACCGGCCGATCCTGATCGGGGAGTACCACATCGGCGTGCCGGCGGACGGGCTGGCCGCGGGGCTGGTGCAGGCCGCGAGCCAGACGGAGCGCGGCGTGGCGTACCGATACTATGTGGAGCAGGCCGCGTCGCTGGAGTGGTTCCTGGGCGCGTACTGGTTTGCGTGGAAGGACGAGCCGGTGCTGGGCCGCATGGACGGAGAGAACTACAACATCGGCTTTGTGGATGTGACGGACCGGCCGTACAAGGAGCTGGTGGAGGCGGCGAAGGCCACGCACAAGCGGCTGCAGGATGTGCACTCCGGCAAGCTGCTGCCGTTTGCGCAGCACCCCATGGCTTCGGACGCGGGCGCGCCCTCAACGCCGTGGCCGTTGGGCGGATTGGTTTAGATTCGTTGGCAGTGAGTTCAGGTTGATTGGGAGAGAATTTCAGATTCGTTTGGGAGAATGACCATGCAAAGAGGAATGTACCGTTCTGCTGCTGTGTTGGTGTCTTGTCTCGCGATGGGTTCCCTGCTGTTTGTTGTCGCAGAGCAGATGAAGCCGGGCGCGGCGGCAAAGCCCGCAGCGGTAAATTCCGCGGCTTCGACGGCTGCGGCGACGGCGACGAAGTCCGGAGCGGTGCGGGTGTGGGAGGAGAAGGTCGTCATTCCGACCTACCTGCTCGGCGAGCCCGACCCCAATCCGCAGTTCTACTTCGGCGGAACGTCGCAGGGGGCGCAGCACCGCATCTATCCCTATCCCGCGTACGACAATCTGACCACCGAGAAAAAAGACAAGACCTACACCATGGTCTATCTGGAGAACGAGTATGTGAAGATCGGCATCCTGCCGGAGATTGGCGGAAAGATCTTCGAGGCGGTGGACAAGACCAACGGCTACGACTTCATCTATAACCAGCACGTGATCAAGCCGGCGCTGATCAGCCTGCTGGGCGCGTGGATCTCAGGCGGGATCGAGTGGGACCTGCCGCACCACCACCGCGCCACCAGCTTCCTGCCCATGCAGTACAAGGTGGAGGAGAACGCCGACGGGTCGAAGACGGTGTGGGTGGGCGAGTCGGAGCTGCGCGACCGCATGGAGTGGACCGTGGGCGTGACGCTGCGTCCCGGGAAGTCGTATATGCAGGCGTCGTTCCGCATGAGCAACCGGACGCCGGTGCCCACCTCGATGCTGAGCTTCAGCAATGTTGCGGTGCACGTGAACGACGACTACCAGGTGATCTATCCGCCGAGTACGCAGTTTGTGACGTACCACGGCAAGCGCGACTTTACGACATGGCCGATTGCGACGACGAAGTTCATGGGCGCGGACTACACGGCGGGCGTGGACGTGAGCTGGTACAAGAACCATCCGACCGCCAGCAGCATGTTTGCGTGGAACTACCAGGACGACTTCATGGCCGGGTACGACCATGGGAAGAACGCGGGCATCATGAGCATTGCCGACCACAATGTTGTTCCGGGCAAGAAGTTCTGGACGTGGGGCGACAGTCCGCAGGGACACGTGCAGGACCATCTGCTGACGGACACGGATGGGCCGTATATCGAGCTGATGGTGGGCGCGTACAGCGACAATCAGCCCGATTACAGCTGGCTGCAGCCGTACGAGACGCGCCAGTGGAACCAGTACTGGTATCCCTTCCGCGACATCGACGGAGTGAAAAACGCGAACCTGGATGCGGCGGTCAATCTCGAAGTGAAGGACGGCACGGCCACCGTGGGCTTTACCTCGACCCAGGCGCGGCCCGCGGCCACGGTAACGCTGAAGTTGAAGGACCAAGTGCTGCTGAAGCAGACGATTGCGATCAGCCCGGCGCACGCGTTTGTGAAGCAGGTCAAACTGCCCGACGGCGCGGACGAGCACGATCTGCGCGCGGCGATCAGTGCGGATGGGCGCGAGCTGGTTGCCTACTCACCGATACGGCTGGAGAAGGAGACCATGCCATCGCCGGTGGTGGACCCGCCGCCGCCAGCAGAGGTCAAGACAACGGAAGAGCTGTACCTCGACGGCCTGCGCATGGAGCAGTTCCGCTCGCCGACGGGCGATCCCAATTTGTACTGGCAGGAGGCGCTGCGGCGCGATCCCGGCGACATCCGGGTGAATACTGTTTTGGGCATCGACGCGATCAAGGGCGGACGATTTGCCGATGCGGAGGCGTACCTGCGCAAGGCGCTGGAGCGCGACACGGCCAGCTACACATCGCCCAAGGACGGCGAGCCGATCTACTACCTGGGGCTGGCGCTGAAGTCGCAGGGCAAGCTGGATGAGGCCTACGCGGAGTTCTATAAATCGACGTGGAGCGCGGCATGGCGGTCGCCGGGCTACTTTGCTCTGGCGGAGATTGATGCGGCCAAGGGCAACTACAACGCGGCGCTGACCGCGGATGAAGACTCGCTGGAGGCGAACGCAAATAACATTCGCGCACTGGCGCTGAAGGCCGCGCTGCTGCGCCATACCGGGCGCAACGCCGAGGCTCTGGTCGCGGTGGCAGCGATCAGCAAGATCGATCCGCTGGATGTGCATGGGATGGCGGAGCAGTGGCTGGCGACGAAATCGGCCGCAAGCGCCGCGACGCTGGCAAAGACGGTGAGTGAGTTTCCGGCGACCGCGCTGGAGGTTGCCGCGGACGATATGGATGCAGGACTGTGGCAGGACGGCACGACGCTTCTGACGCAACTCGCCGGCACAGCGCAGGACAAGGCCAAAGTTTCGCCGCTGGTCTACTACTATCTGGCTTACTTTGCCGGGCAGATGAAGCAGCCCGACAAGGCGCGCGAGTACGACTTGCTGGCGAAAAAGGCTTCTCCGGAGTACGTCTTCCCCTTCCAGATGGAGATGATCGCGGTGCTGAACGATGCGATGCGCGTGGACCCGAACGATTCGCGCGCGCCGTACTATCTGGGCAACCTGTTGTACGACTGGCAGCCGCAGCAGGCGCAGGCGCTGTGGGAGAAGTCTGCTGCGCTGGGCGCGGACTTCCCAGTGGTCTATCGCAACCTGGCAATGGTGTATACGCGACAGGGCAACCAGCGCGAGAAGGCGCAGGCCGCGCTGGAGAAAGCAGTGCAGTTTGGCGGCAACGCGACGGTGTTTAGCGATCTTGACAAGCTGTACGAGGAGAACGGCGTCTCGCCGGCCAAGCGGCTGGCGCTGATGGAAGCGCATCAGGGGGTAGTGAACCGCGATGAGGCGATCGCGCGCGAGGTCAACCTGAAGATCTTTGCGGGCAAGCCCGACGCGGCAATCCAACTGCTGCGCACGCGCTTCTTCCGCGCATGGGAGGGCGGCGGAGCGTTCTCGCTGGGCGACTCGTGGATCAACGCCAACCTGGAGCGCGGGCACCAGCAGATGGCTGCCAAGCAGTACGCGCTGGCGCTAACGGACTACCAGGCGGCGCTGCAGGCGCCGGACAATCTCGCGGAGGCGACCGGCAACGTGAGCGGGCGGCGCGGCGAGATTGAGTATTGGATCGGCAATGCGTATCAGGCGTTGGGCGACGCCGTGAAGGCACGCAGCGCGTGGAACGAGGCTGCGGGCATGGGTTCGGCTGGCGCAGGCGGGCCGGGCGCGAATGGGCCGATGCGCAGCCGGGCGAACATCGGCGGGCTGGCTGCGGGCGTGCGCGTGGAGCAGGCAGCGCCGTTCTATCAGGCGCTGGCGCTGGAGAAGCTGGGCCAGGACGATCGCGCCAAGGCATTCTTTGCGCAGCTCATCGCAACCGGCTCCAAGTCGCTGGGTAGTGCGCCCGAAATAAAGGGACCGGCTGTCGCGACGCCGGCGCAACGCGCGCAGGCGGCGGACGCGCATTATCTGATTGGCCTCGGCCAACTCGGGCTGAACCACCAGGAGCAGGCGCGGCAGGAGTTTGCCCTCGCGCTCGAGGCCAGTCCCGATCACTACGCCGCCATGCGCGCGCTCAACGACAGGACGCCCTGATACGGGAGATCCGGGAGACACGGTCCAAGTCGTGGACAGTAGCTCTCTCAACCTCGATTCGCGAGGGTCCTATAACGACAGATAAGTCCGCTTGTGCGTGGCTGAAATAACGGATCAAAAATGGTCGGGACGACTGGATTCGAACCAGCGGCCTCATCCACCCCAAGGATGCGCGCTACCAGGCTGCGCCACGTCCCGACTTGTTTCCCGCGTCGCCCGGGCGGGCAACGGCAGGGGTAGTTGCAGGGTTAAGTGTACACGAGCCGCGCCGGTCTTCAGACGGCCCCAATCACCTCATGCAGCTTCACGGCAGAAGTACCCGGAACTGAGTTCGACCGCGTAATCTTGTCTCCGTGATCTTCTCTCAGGGAAACCCACTTTACACAATTTGAGAAGAACCTCGTGACCGTGAAACTGCCCTAGAGCGGAACCAGAGTAGGTATACTCCGGGGCAATCCCTCCGAGTGGCTTTTTCCTCAAGAAAAAGCCACCTTCAATGCTCTTCGCTTGGGCACTGTTACTCTGGTTCCGCTCTAATGCGTGGGCTCCACGTACTCCTTGGGCAGCGCGCCGCCGTCGCCCTCGCTGAAGAAGAAGCCGTTCATCTGCTCCACCAGAAATTCCTGCGCCTCGCGCGTCCACGGCTGCAGGCGATACTCGTTCAGCAGCATCTTCTGCCGCTCCACCCACTCTCCCCAGGCCTGCCTGGAGACGTTCTTGTAGATCTTCTGGCCGAAGTCGGAGTCGAAGGGCGGTTCGTCCAACCCTTCCATCTCAGCCTTGTACTTCGCGCAAAAAACCATGTGTGCCATGTGTGTTCTCTCCTGAGTCTCTTCCGATTGTACCGGGGATTATCTGTGCTTGCCTTTGGCCGTCCTGTCGCTGCCACGCGCTCTGGACTTCGTCTTGTCCGCCTTACCCCGCCGCTTGCCCGCGCGGTTGGGAGTTGCGTGCTTACCCTTGTCGCCGACCAACGGCGCATTTTTTTCAGCCTTGCCCTTGCGCAGACCGCCCAGCGACTTCGGTGCGGCAGTCGCGCTGGAAGGCACCAACGCGAACTGTAGCCGCCGCTGTTCGCGGTCGATGCGGTCCAGCAGCACATGCACGCGCTGGCCCATCTTGAAGGCGCGCCCCGACCGCGTGCTGACGATCTGCTTGTCCGAATCGCGGAAGACGAAGCGCTCGTCCGTGCCCCAGCCGCTCAGTGAAGTGATGGGAACCAGGCCTTCGATGAAGAGATCGTCCAGCTCGACGAAGAAGCCGTACTTGGTGCAGGAGAGGATGATGCCCTGGAAGTCGTCGCCGACGCGGTCCTCCATGAAGCGCATCTTCTTCCACTCCATCAACTCGCGTTCGGCGTCGTCGGCGCGGCGCTCGGCATGGCTGGACTCCGCCGCAATCGCCGCCAGCTCCGCCTCGGGAATCGGCTCTGACGTATATGGCTGCGGCCTGCGCAATGCGGTTTTTGTATTTGTAACCAATTTAGTGTCTTGTCGCCAGGGCTGCGGATCGCTGCTCAGAATCGCACCGCCGCGCGTGTCGGCGCCCGCGCGAATCAGGTCGCGGACCAGGCGATGGACGATCAGGTCCGGGTAGCGGCGGATGGGCGAGGTGAAGTGCGTATAGCATGGGCTGGCCAGCGCAAAGTGGCCCTCGTTCCGCTCGCTGTAGCGCGCCTGCTTCAGCGAGCGCAGCATCAGATAGCTGAGAATGCGCTCCTCCGGCTTGCCTGCGATCTTCGCGGTCAGCCGCTGGTACATCTGCGGCGTCACGGGAATCGCCTCGGCGACCTCATGCGTCCTGACCTCACGCCCGCGCCCTCCGCCGCCGGCGCCGCGCCGCGCATCGCGCCAGTCGGACTTCATCGTCATCCGCCTCACCGGCAGGCTGGAGAAGCCCAGCGAGTAGCCAAAGCCGCTGGCTGTCTCCTCGAAGTCGAGGATGCGCTTCGGGTCGGGCGTCTCGTGGATGCGATAGATGCCGGGGATCGCGTTCGACTCGATCCACCTCGCCACGCACTCGTTGGCGCTCAACATGAACTCCTCGATCAGCCGGTGCGCCCAGCCGCGCTCGGAGCGCACGATCGACTGCATGTTGCCCTCGGGGTCGAACTCGATCACCGGCTCCGGCAGATCGAAGTCGATGGAGCCGCGGCGATGGCGCTTGGCATTCAACTTCAGAGCCAGCTGGTACATCGCTTCAAAATGAGAACCAAGTTCGGTAAACTCCGCGCGCACGGCCCGATCTGCGTCCGTTGCCGTGTCGGCTGAACTGTCCAGAATGGCCTGCACCTGGGTGTAGGTCATGCGCCGCGCGCTGCGAATGATTCCCTCGCAGACCTCATACCCAAGCACCTCGCCGCGCGCATCGATCTCCATCAGGCAGCTCAGCACCAGGCGGTCCTCATCCGGGCGCAGGCTGCACATGCCGCTGGAAAGCTGTGGCGGAAGCATTGGCACCGCGCGGTCCGGAAAGTAAACGCTTGTCCCGCGCAGGCGCGCTTCGAGATCGAGGGCTGTGCCTGGCCGGACGTAATGACTGACATCGGCAATGTGGACCTGAAGCTGCCAGTTGCCATTCGCCAGCGGAGTGACCAGCACCGCGTCGTCGAAGTCGCGCGCCGTCTCGCCGTCGATGGTGACGATCGGCAGCCCGCGAAAATCCCGCCGCTGCGCAAGCTGGTTCGCCGTCAGCGAATCGACCGTCTGCGCCGCCGACGCACCTGCCTCCGCCAGCACGTTCGATGGAAATACATGCGGCAGGTGATGCTTGCGAATCACAATCTCCACATCCACGCCAAACGCATCCGGCGGCCCCAGCACCTCGATCACGCGCCCGCGCGCGGGGCGGCCGGGAGCAGGGAAGTCCGTAATCTCCACATCCACCGCAAGCCCCTCCAGCGGAGTGTGGCTCGCCGCTTCTTCCGCATCACTCCACTTGCGTTGCTGCGTCTGCGCCTCCTCGCCCAGAACGCGATGCGGCGTCTCGACGGGCGTCGCCGGAACCTCCGCGCCGTCGGGAATCAGGACCGCGCCGCCTCCCGGCGCGCCCGTCATTCGCTCATCCAGCGGCGTGACGTAGTTGCCATGCAGCAGCGGCGCATCGTCCCACGCGCCCCGGCTGCGCCGCGCCCGCGCGTAATGAAAGATGCCGACCACGGTCGGATTGCGCCGCGTCAACACGCGCGCTATGCGGCCGGAGCGTCTGCCATCTCTTCCCGGCGGCGCCTCATCCACCAGCACCTCGTCGCCCTGCATTGCGCCGTTCAGCTCGTTCGGCGGAATGAACAGATCGTCGTCGCGGTTCGTGCTGCCATTGGGCCGCACAAAGCCATATCCATCGCGATGCAGGTCGAGCCTGCCTGCCACCAGCCGGTCGCGCGTCGCCCTTCCACCACTCTGGGTGCCCCATTCACGCGCAGTATCTTCGCGCGTGAGTGGGTTCACTCGCGCCGTCTTCTCCAACGCCGCTGCCGGCAGCGCCCACTGCTCCAGCTCGGTCTTCACTAGCTCGCCACGCGCGGTGATTCGCGCAAGCTGTTCCAGCAGCAGACGACGCTCGCGCCCACCGCCCAGGCCCAGCTCGCGGACCAGTTGCTTGTATCCCGCGCGACGGCCCGCCGAACGCTCAATGCGCCGGACCAGTTCGCAGTCCGTCTGTGGGTACGGAGTCTTCGCCATAAGGCTTAGAATACAGTGCCGGAGGCGCCGTGCCGCGCCGCAGCTCGACCGCGCGCAGCCCGATTACTTCGCCGCGGCCTCAAGCAGTCCCACCGCCTGATCCAGCGTCGTTCCCAGCGGCACCAGCGTGAACTCCGTCTTCACCTCGTCCTCCTGCTGCCCGATGGTCTTGAAGAAGAGCGCGTGGCCGCTGATGTGCACATGCGTCTCGGTGATCTCCCAATAGCCCGGCGCCACCTGCCTGCGCTCCACGTCGAAGGTGCTGCCCTGCTTGATGCGCGCCAGCAGGCCGAAGCCGATCGTCACATCGCTCTCCAGCCGGCCCTTCATCGTGCGTATGCGATGCTGCTCCCGGTCGACGATCAGCGTTCCGCTCATCGCGCCCATCACGCGCGCCTCCATGTCCGGCGGATGGAAGTTCGGGTCGGGCCTGAAGCTGAGCGTCGTGCTCTCCGGCGTCTCGCTCACCACGCTCCACAGAAACGCCTGCGGCAGCAGGTTCATCAGTTCCACCGCGCTCTTGTCGTCGTGCTCCCCGTTCTGCCTCTGCTTCTGCTGCATCGCGGGATCGTGGATGAACTTCTGGATGTGCGCGTCGTCCTCCGCCAGCGTCTTTGCCGAGGCGGGCCTGCCGTTCTCCTGCACATGGCGGCTGATCGCTCCATGCTCGGTCTCGACGATGATCCACGAGTTGCCGCCCGCCTCGCTCCTCAGGTAGCGCCAGTGCGACTGGTCGTCGCGGTTGGCCGCCAGCTCGGCCGTCACCGCCTGCCGAACAATCGGCTTCGCGTCCTGCGCCTGCGCCTGCGCGCCCAGCGCCGGAGTACAGAGCATCGCGCACAGCATTCCACCCCAAAGTTTTGTACTCAACCTCATTAATCTCCTTAGACGCGAATTGTTCGCAATGAGTTGATGCCGCAACGCTCGGCCGTTCAGACTACCTCATCGGACCCATTCCACGCGCACGCTCTTCTTGCCCAGCCGCAACGCAACCGAGTCGCCTGCCTTCACGCCCTTCAACAATTTTTCGCTGAACTTTTCGCCGTCCACGCTCACCGCATTCTCGCCCAGCTTGCGTGTCGCCTCGCCGGTGGAACTCGCCAAGCCCGCAAGCTGCAACAGCTTCGGCACGCGAACCACCGCACCCTCTTTCAGCCCCAGCTCGACAACCAACCCCTCCGCCGCCAGCGAAATCTTCACCACCGGCGCGTCTTCGGCCATGGCCCGCTGCTGGAACTGCTTTGCCCAGTTCTCCGCCGCCGCGTCCGCTGCCGCGGCCGAATGGAAGTCGCGCACAATTCCCCACGCCAGGTTCTTCTTCGCCTGCATCGGATGCAGCCTGCCCGCCGCAACCTCGGCCTGCATCGCGGCGATCTCGCTCCCGCGCAGGTCGGTCAGCAGCGTCCAGTACTTCCACATCAGCTCGTCGGAGATGGACATCAGCTTGCCGTATATCTCGCCCGGCACCTCGTCGATCCCAATCGCGTTGCCCAGCGACTTGGACATCTTCTGCACGCCGTCCAGCCCCTCCAGAATCGGCGTCATCAGCACGATCTGCGGAGGCTGCCCGTCCTTGCGTTGCAGCTCGCGGCCCATCAGCAGGTTGAACTTCTGGTCCGTCCCGCCAAGCTCCACGTCGCACCGCAGCATCACCGAGTCGTAGCCCTGCGCCAGCGGATACAGCAGCTCGTGCACGCTGATCGGCTGCTCCTCCTTGAACCGCTGATGAAACTCATCCCGCTCCAGCATCTGTGAGACCGTCGCCTTGGCCGCCAGGTTAATCAGCCCCGCATAGCCCAGCTTGTCCAGCCACTCCGAGTTGTATCGCACCTCGGTTTTGTCGCGGTCGAGAATCTTGAAGACCTGCGCCTTGTAGGTCTCGGCGTTGCGGTCGATCTCCTCCCGGCTGAGCGGCTTGCGCGTGGCGTTGCGGCCCGTGGGATCGCCGATCAGCGCGGTCGAGTCGCCGATCAGGAAGATCACCGTGTGGCCGAGCTGCTGAAAGTGGTGCAGCTTGCGGATGAGCACGGTGTGGCCCAGGTGCAGGTCCGGCGCGGTTGGATCGAACCCGGCTTTGATCCGCATGGGCACGCCCGACGCCCGCGACTGCGCGATGCGCTCGCGCAACGCGTCGAGCGGAATGATCTCCGCCGCCCCCTTGGTAATCAGGTCCAACTGCTCCTCAACCGCCGCAAACGTAGCCATATCTTCCAAGTATAAAGACCGGATGCGTTTCTTCACGGCAAAAAGCTGGGCGCCACATCCTTCGAGTAAACGTGCTCCTTGTCCCTCGCACCGCGCACCTTGTACCTTCTACCCATGGATGCTGAACGCCTGCGCGCGTATCTGCTCACCCTGCCGCACGTCGCCGAGACGATGCAGTGGGGCGCGAACCTCGTCTTCTGGGTGGGTGACAAGGCCATCGGCGGCAAGATGTTCGCGCTCATCAACCTGGACGAGCCGCCCGGCCCCGCTGCCGGCATGCCCCACCTGCTCCTCTCCTACGCCGTCGGCCCCGAGCGTTACGCCGAGCTGCTGGAGCGCGACGGCCTGGTCCCCGCGCCCTACATGGCGCGCATCCACTGGGTCGCCGCCGAGCGCTGGGATGTCTTCAGCGACGCCGAATGGCAGCGCGAGCTGCGCGCCGCGTATGAGATCACCCTGGCCAAGCTGCCCAAGAAAGTCCGCGCCACCCTCGCCCTGCCCGCCGTCCAGCAGCGCCGCCTGATCGCCGAGGCCCGCCGCAAGCTGGCAAAAAAAACCTGATCGCCTCGTATACTGAACGCAGCGAGCGGTCTGCGCGACCGAAAAATGAAGACCTGCATGAATCGCATCGCCCTGCCAGCCACGTTTCTCCTCCTCGCCGCAACCCTCCTAATTGCGCCTCAGCGCCTCCACGCGCAAGCCTCTGACATTCCCAGCGCCGCGCCCACCTCCGTCGCGCCCGGCCAGACCGACATTGAGCGCGGACGCCAGCTCATCGACCAGATGGTCACGGCCCTGGGCGGCGAGATGTGGCTCGACCGCGCCACCATCCAGATCGATGGGCGCGGCTCCGCCTTCTTCCACGGCCAGCCCAACCCCTACATCACGGAGTACCACGAGCTTCGCCGCCTGGCTGTCAACGGGCAAACCGAAGCGGACCGGGTCGGCTTCCTCACCGAGCGCGGCATGATCCTGCCCGGAAAGAAGATCGATGTGGTGCAGATCTGGACCGCGGGCAACGGCTACGAGATCACCTACAAGGGCCAGACGCCCCTGCCCAAGGAGCAGGTGGAGGACTACTACCGCCGCCGCGCGCACTCCATTGAGGAGGTGGTGCACAACTGGCTCAAAGCGCCCGGCGTGATGGTGGTCGCCGAGGGAACCGTGATGGTGGAGCGGCGGCTGGCCGACCGGATCACTGTGCTCACAGCCACGAACGACGCGGTCACGCTGGACCTGGACGCGGCCACCCACCTTCCGCTGCGCCGCAGCTTCCGCTGGCGCAACCCGCAGTTCAACGACTACGACGAGGAAGCCGAGACCTACGACGACTACCACACCATCCAGGGCCTGCCCACGCCGCTCACCATCACCCGCTACCACAACGGAGAGATGTCCAACCAGCGCTTTCTGACCAAGGTCGTCTACAACCTGCCGCTCGACCCATCCCTCTTCGACCCCGCCGTCGCGCTCAAGAAAAAGTGAAGGGCATTTATACTCAAGCGTGAGATGAGCGACCAGACAAACCAGCCCACCGCAGCCGCCAAGACGATGGACATCCAAGAGATCATGTCCCTGCTTCCCCACCGTTATCCCTTCCTGCTGATCGACCGGCTGATCGAGATTGAGCGCAAGAAGCGCGTGGTGGCGCTGAAGAACGTCACCGTCAATGAGCCGCACTTCGCCGGCCACTTCCCGGATTTCCCCATCATGCCCGGCGTGCTCATCGTCGAGGCCATCGCGCAGGCCGGCGCGGCACTGCTGCTCACCGAGTATCCCGCAGCCGACCGCGCCAGCAAGCTGATGGTCTTCCGAAGCATCGACGCAGCCAAGTTCCGCAGCCCGGTGGTTCCCGGCGACCAGTTGCGCATCGAGGTCACCGTGCTGAACTGGCGCAGCAACGCGGTCAAGATGCGCGGCGTCGCCACGGTCGACGGCAAGATCGCCTGCGAGGCCACCGTGATGTGCGCCATGACCAACCGCAAGCCAGCCGAACCAGCAGCCGCGCCAGCCGGAGCCTCAGCCGAGTGAGCCGCATCCATCCCACCGCGATCGTCGCACCGGGCGCGCAGATTCCCGCATCCTGCACCGTCGGCCCGTACTGCACCATTGGGCCCAATGTTGTGCTGGGCGAAGAGTGCGAGCTCATCTCCCATGTTGTGCTCGACGGGCATCTCACGCTGGGCCGCGGCAACCGCATCTTCCCCTTCGCCTCGGTCGGCGTTGCTCCGCAGGACCTGAAGTACGCGGGCGAGCCCACACGCTGCGAGCTGGGCGACAACAACACCATCCGCGAGTCAGTCACCATCTCGCGCGGGACCGCGGGCGGCGGCGGCGTCACCCGCCTGGGGAATGGCTGCCTCATCATGGCCTACGTGCACATCGGCCACGACTGCCAGATCGCAGACGGCTGCATCCTGGCCAACGCGGCCACGCTGGCCGGCCACGTCACGATCGAGGAGTACGCCGTCGTCGGCGCGCTCTGCCCGGTGCATCAGTACTGCCGCATCGGCCGCTACTCCTACATCGGCGGCGGGACCACAATTACGCAGGACGTGCTGCCTTACTCGCTCACCTGCGTCGAGCGCAACAACCACGCCTACGGGCTGAACAAGGTCGGCCTGGAGCGGCGCGGCTTCACCCCGGCACAGATCAAGCAGCTCCGCCAAGCCTACCACCTGCTACAGGCCTCCAAGCTGAACACCACGGACGCGCTGGCCGCCATCCGCGCCACGCTGCTGGCCGACGGCGCAGCCCCAACGACCGAGCTATCCGCCGCCGAGCACGTCCGCTACCTCGCCGACTTCATCGCGGCCAGCCCCCGCGGGGTGATCAAGTAGGATCAACAGCTATGCGGAAACTGACATTTCTCCTATTTGCAGCCGTCTTCATCTTTCCCACTGGCTGCCACAGGTCCGCCACGCCAATTAACGTGTATGACGGCTTTGAAGGAACGAAGCTCAGCCCTCTGTGGGAGACCACGCGCGTAGTTCAAGGCGCTGTCCAAATGCAGTCCGAAGTCGTGCGCGCGGGCCATGGCGCAGTCCGCATCACGCTGCGTCCCCGCGACGTCTTTGAGCCCGGTGCCGATGGCGACAAGGACAGCGAACGCGACGAATTGCTGGAAGCGAGCAGGCTCACCTCCAGAGAGAACATTGGGTATGAGTATTCCTGGAGCATGTATCTCCCGGTCGACTTTCCCATCGTCCCGGTGCGGCTCGTCGTGGCTCAGTGGAAGCAGGACTGTAGCGGGAGCGCGCCCTGTTCCAACGACAGTCCCCTGCTTGCCGTTCGCTATATCGACGGCGTTCTCTCTATCACGCAGACCTTTGGCCGCAGCGAAAAAACTGTCCTCTACGAGGAGAAGCGGGACCTGCGCGGGCGCTGGCTCGACCTCCGCTTCCAGGCGCGCTTCACGCCGCAGGCGACCGGTCGCGTCAAGGCATGGCTCGACGGCAAGCAGGTCGTCGATTACACCGGCGTCACCGCCAACGCTGAGAACTCAGCCACCGGCTACCCCGCTCCCGGCTTCTTCTACTTCAAAATGGGCCTCTACCGCGACGTCATGCCCCAGCCCATGACCCTCTACCTCGATGAGTTCCGCAAACGCCAGCTCCCCCCGAACGCGTTCTAAACACTTCTCTGATTTACGTAACGCGCCACCGCAGACTAAACTGGGCAGAGGAAGAGTGGCCGAGTGGTTGATGGCTCCAGTCTTGAAAACTGGCGTACCTGAAAGGGTATCGGGGGTTCGAATCCCTCCTCTTCCGCCACCTAGTCTTAGATTTTTTTTGTTCAGCTTATATCGAAGAAACCGCACGTTTTCGGGCGAAATCTACGAGTTTGTGGCACCAGAGAATTTCACCTGCCTTAGGAATGCCGCGCGGGAAGAGACCTTTTCTCTGGGCGCCGACCACCAGAATGGCAGCGAGGACGTTGCGGGGAGTTTGCGGACGATTCATTGGATCGGCCGAAGCAGCCTACATAGCTTCCTCATAAAATGCGCGTAGCGCACAGCATCAATATGGTGAAGAGCAGCGGCAGATAGAGCACGCTCACCTTGAGCAGATCGCGGGCCACCATGCGGCTTTCTGCCTCGGGGACAGGGCGCAGGATACGCATGAAGCGAAGGGTATATGCCAGATAGATCAAGCCGAGAAGGACAGCCAGAACCGCATAGGTTCCGCTCGCCATGCCCAGCCGCCACGGCGCGAGGCTTACAGGAATCATCAGGACGGCAAAGACCAAGGCCAGAACCGCGGTGGACCATCCATCCGGATGCACAACCGGAAGCATACGAATGCCCGCGCGCGCATAGTCTTCGCGATAGAGCCAGGCGATGGACATGAAGTGGGGAAATTGCCAGACCCAGAGAATGGCGAAGAGCGCAACGCCGGGCCACTCGATGCGTCCACGCGCCGCTGTCCATCCCAGCATCGGCCCCATGGCGCCGGGAAATGCGCCGATGAAAGTGGCCAGAGCGGTAACGCGCTTGAGCGGCGTGTACACCGCAACGTAGGCAAACGCGGTCAGCAGCGCCAGCAGCGTGGTGAGTGGATTGGCGAAGAGATGCAGGTCCAATGCGCCCAGGGACAGCGCGCCCATGCCGGCCATCACACCCTGCGCAAGCGAGAAGCGTCCAGCGGCGAGGGGGCGATCGGCGGTGCGTTTCATCCGCGCGTCGGTCTTGCGTTCCAGAGCTTCATTGAGTGCTCCGGCGCCGGCGGAGACCAGCCCGATGCCCAGCAATGCACCGAGCAAGCCGCGTTGCACGCTGGATACGCCGGAGTGCATCGCGCCCAGATAGTAGCCGCCCCAGCCGGTGACCAGCACAAGCGTCACAACCCGCACTTTGAAGAGTACAAAGCAGTCGTGCAGCAGCGCTGCCGTGGCCCCGGGACTGGGCGCATGAGTGTGAACCGGATGCGGGACCGGCTGGTCCCGCGCGGGGAACGACGGCGGCAGGCTGGCGATGGAAACGAGCGGCTCTTCGGCTATTTGCAATAAGGAAGAATTCATGCGAGACGCTCCTTGGGTTGATCGAGCAGCCGAATAGTAATCCACATGGCCGGGCCCAGAAAGGCGATCGAACCGAAGACCCACATCACCATCGCGCCCAGCACCTGATCGTCGAGCAGCGAAACGCCAAACGGGTTTGGGTTTTTGGCGTAGTAGAGATACACCGGACGTCCGCAGAAGGCCAGCGAAGCCGAGAGCATGGTGTTGACCAGGTCCGCACCCACCAGATAGGGCAACAGCATCCATCCGAAGTGCCGCTGGCGCGATGGCCAGGGACGAACCAGGCAATTCCAGAAGAGCAGCGACGTGAGCAGAAAGCACAGGTGCTCGATGTCGTGCCAAGTCTCATTCTCCAGGGCAAAGTCGTAAGCCGCCGGCACATGCCAGACGAGGAAGGTCAGGTTCATCATCAGCCATGCCGGAAGGGGCTTCAACAAAAAACCGAATGCGCGCCGCAACCATGCCGCCCTGAGCAGCGGACGCAGCAGAAACAAAGCCCACCGCGGGAGCCCGCGCAGCATGGGGACTACCGGCGCCGCCAACAGGACCAGCGGAGGGACAGCCGACATCAGCAGCAGATGCTCGACCATGTGCGCGCTGAGCAGAGCGTCGGCCAACTCGTCCATGGGCGAAGCAATTGCGCCCCACAAGACTGCCATGCCCAGTTCAAAGGAGCAGAGCCGCCACACGGGAAACTGCTTGGGCCGCGTGCGCCGGATGCGCATCCATCCTACGAAATAGACAACGGCCGAGAGCGCGATGCTGCACGTCAAAGGCAGCGGCAGGGTCCAATCGCGCATGAGGTCCTGCAAGGCATTGGCTTCATTCATGGCGCACCCGATGCACCCTTGGTTGAGTCAACCCGGTGCGAGGCGTTCTGTGGCTGCAAGCCCTGTGAAGCATCGGCCGCCGGACGCAATCCCGGTCCGCGCAGCGTTCGCAGGTACTGCGTGATGGCGGTGGTTTCTTCCGGGCTGAGCGCCTTGCCGTAGGCCGGCATATTGCCGCCGCCTTGCAGGATCTGGCGAACGATCTGGTCCTCAGTCATCTCGGTTGCAACCGCATCCAGAGCGGGGCCGCGCCTTCCGCCCACGCCTCCAATGGAATGGCAGTTGCGGCACTGCTTCTGTTGCAGCAGCAAGGCGCCGCGCCGTTCCAGCGGGGTTCTATGCTCTACGAAAGATGCCGGCACGGGATCGCTGGACCACGAATCCATCGCCGGACTCCACGGCGTATGAAGGCCAAGGTGAGTGAATGTGCCCAGCGTGATAGCGATCAGCGTGACCATGAGGACCGCAACCGGCCGGCGCGACCAATGCTTCTCGCCCTCGCCTGCAATCAGCGGCAACAAGAGCAGTCCGCCGATGATCAACACGGGAGCAATCAGCAGGGCAGGAGTCTCCATCTCCGGCGGCAGGAAGGCCAGCACGGCATAGAGCCAGAGGAAGAAGAAGTCGGGATGCGGCGCGGTTTGAATGAGGGTCGGATCAGGCTCGCCGCCCGGGCCAAAGGGACCGAAGAAGAAAGCGCAGGCCATCACGGCAAGCAAAATGACTGCCGCAAAGACAGCGTCTTTCCACGCGGCATCCGGCACGAAGGGAACGCCGGTGGATTTGGTCAAAGCCGCGTAATTGCGGTCATAATCCGACTTGCGCACCAGACGCCCCGGCATCGGCCATTCATTGATTCCCAGGCGCAGAACCATCAGCAGGTGCAGGCCCACGAAGGCCAGCAGCAGAGCGGGAATCAGGAAGACGTGCAGCGCAAAGAAGCGCGAAAGCGTGGCGCCGCCGATGATCGGTCCGCCCAGCAAGAGATGCACCATCGGAGCGCCGACGACCGGAATGCGGCTGGTGACGGAAGCGCCGATGCCCAGGCCCCAGTAGGCGTCCTGATCGAAGCGCAACACCTGTCCGGTGAGGGCCATGCACAGGGTGAGCAAGAGCAGAAAGACGCCCGCGATCCAGGTCAGCTCGCGCGGATATTTGTATGCGCCAAAGAGAAAAACCTGCATCATGTGAATGAGCACGATGGCGATCATGAAGTCCGATCCCCATCCGTGCATGGCGCGCAAAAACCAGCCCAGCCGCAGGTTGTGATTGATGAATTGCAGGCTGGCGTAGGCATTGCTCGCGCTGGGCGAATAGACCAGGGCCAGCAGAACGCCGGTCATCACCTGTAGGATCAACAGCACCATGGCCGCGCTGCCAAAGACGTACCACCAACTGGCGGCAGAAGAGGGCGTAGGATGCCGGGCCATCTCTTCCATCGGCTTCAGCAGGCCGGTGCGTTTCTCGAACCACTGGAAGATGCGCAGCCCGCGCTGCTTCAGGTCTTTCATCTAGGACCTCTCTTGCGGCGCAGCGGCCGACGCCTGAATGGCAAGCAAGCCCGGTGTGGACGGCTGCGGTGCAGTCGTGACCCGCGGAGCTTTGCCCGCGCAGGCTTGGGTGGTTAGCGTGGGCAATTGCCCGGCGCGAATCATCAATTTGCCGCCTTCGATGCGATGCAGGTACTCGAAGAGTCCACGCTCTGGAGGTCCCGATGCGCGCGAACCATCGGCATAATACGCGCCGCCGTGGCAGGGGCAGAGGAAGAGCTTGGATTGCTCGAACCAGCGCACCGGGCAACCCAGATGCGCGCAATTGATGGCGAATACCTGAAAGCTTCCATCGTCGGCGTGACGAACCCACGCGACCGTCTTCGCGGTATCGCCATCGCTGGGGCTGGTGATGGGATTCATGTACTCGGCCAGCCGCGTCTCGCCAATCGGAAAGGAATCGACCGTGCCGAGCGCAATCCATTTGTCCTCCGCGCCTTCTTTCTTCATCGCTGGACCCAGCAGAAAGCCGACAATCGGCACAGCCAGAATCGCGCCCACCACAGCGTTCAGACCAATCGCCATCCTGAAGAGAAAGCTGCGCCGCGAGGTTGCGCTGGTGTGCGCGTCCTCGATCTCTCTGGCCGTGCCGAGCCACTCCGAGGGTGCAGGCAACGGAGTTTCTTCCGTCGGTTTACTCATGGCTCTTCTCCTTGCTTGAGGCGGGGCTTGAGGCGGGGCCCGTAGCGGGGCTGGCAGCGGAACTCGTGCTTGTCTGTTGCATGGTTGCGGAACGCGGCGTTGCAATGGCGGTGTTCGGTGAAGCTGGCGTCTTGCGCAACGAGGCCAGCCACGCAACGATGTCGGTGACCTGCCGATCGGTCAAGGGCTTGGGTGCAATGCCGCGCCAGTCCGGCATGCCTTCTTCGGGACTGCCGGAAAGAATTGCGGTGCGCAGCCCCTGATCGCTGATCAGCGCCAGATAATTCGCGTCGGCAATGGGGCCTGCAATGTGCGTCTTGTCGATTGCCTCCGCGGCGTGGCAGCGCGTGCAATAGGCCGTGTAAGCCGCCTTGCCTGCCGAGGCATCGCCCGCCAGCATGGCCGCATATGAAGGCGGGTTTTTTCCGGCCAGCAGTTGGGGTTGTCCCCAGTGCCGCACTATGCCTTCGGCCAGCACTTCAATTTGCGCATCGGTCAGCGTCCCACCATAACTTTTGGCGAAAGCCGGCATCAGCTTGCCGGGTCCGCCTTTCGCCGTTGCATTGAGGATCGCCTCTTTACCGGCGATGGCGATGTAGACGGGGTTGGAAAGCGATACAGCCAGGCCGCGCTTGCCCTCCTCTCCGTGACAGGCGGCGCAATTCTGTTTGTAGAGTTTGGCAAACTCCATCACCTGATCGGGCCTCGGTTCGGCAGGGCCGGGCTTGCCTGGAGCGCGGCAGCCGGCGAGGACGAGCATTATGCAGCCCGCTAGAACGAGAGCGATGCGAGGAGTTGTTGCCGTGGTTCTGCTCATCGCCGGCCCTCGTCTTTGCCGATCGTTGCATCGGTATGCAAGCCCGCGCGCGTGGCGAAAGGAAGCGCCTGAAACTCGGCTGAGCGCACCTTGACGCGAAGATTGATCACTGCTCCCGCAACCAGTCCATAGGCGACCTGGGAGAGCACAAACCACCACCAATTCATGCGTCCACTGAGGATGGGGCTGACGATCTTCATCATTGAGCAGGCCAGGGCAGACCACAGCAGCGGAGCAATCAATCCGGCAGTCAGCAGCGACTTGCGCGGGAAGATCGGCAGCATCGCGCCATAGAGCAGGCCCACCAGCACGGAGACCATGGCGTGAATGGCCAGCGCGGCCAAAAGTCCCTGCGGATGGAACTGGCTGAGGAAGCTGTCGGACGCATCTGTCCATCCGGTGAAGCTGCCCGCGGCCAGCAGATTGATGCCGTACCAGAGGCTGTGAAACTTGATCCAACTGAAGACAGTTGCGATTGTGGCCATGGCCGCGCCGCCCGCCAGTCCGGCTTCGATGCCGGAGACGAAGCTGTAGGCGGGGCGCACGAGGACGGGCGTGTGCGGCGAACGCAATGGTTGCGCGGACGCCTGGGCCGCGGTCCCGGCGGAGACCGGCACCGTGATCTGCTCGTGCTTCTCGCGCGGCAGCACGTTGCGGAACCAACCGACCGCGGCCATCCAAGAGAGGATCAGGCCCAGCACGGCGATGGTCTCGTTTGTGATGAGGCCGGCTGCAATCAGCGTGATGCCCAGGCCCAGCACCATGGGCCATACCGTGGGCGCGGGCAGAAGCAGCGTTGCGGTGTGTTCTGTGTGCATTCCTTTTCCCTGTCCTTGCACTGCGTTCACCTTACCTTCCCAGCACATAGACGACGATGAAGACCACCACCCACACCGCGTCCACGAAATGCCAATAATACGAGAGGACGTGCAGTCGATGCGCGTGGCTGCTGTTTAGCTTGCCCGCCACTGCGAAGAGCAGCACCAGGCTCAACATGCCCAGGCCCACGATAACGTGCGAAGCATGCAGACCAACCAGCGAATAGAAGGTCGTGCCAAAGAGATTGGTGCGAATGGTCAAGCCGTGTTCGTAGATCAGCTCATGCCACTCCACTGCGGTGTCGGCGAGAAAGATGCCGCCCAGCAACACCGTCAGCGCCAGCCACAGGGAACTCAGCGGCGCCTCGTTCCTCTCTAAAGCAGCCACCGCGAAGTGCACGGTGAGACTGCTCGACAACAAACACACCGTTCCCAGGACCGGCAGCTTGAGCACTTCGGCGGGCGTGGGCCCGCTGAGGCTTTTGCCGAGGTAAAAGATGTAGGCAAGGACAAAGATGATGAAGATCGCCGCCTCGGCCACGATGAGGCAGATCATGCCCACCTTGCCTTTGTCCGGCAACTGCCATTCGTCCGTGGATTGCGTCAGTACCGCGGTATATGCGCTCATAAGCCTGTCTACTCGTAGTCGGAGTCGGGTGCTTGGGGATGTTTGAGGTCCCACAGGGGACGGCGGCTATGCACCACCGGCTCCTCGGCAAAGTTGTAGTGCGGCGGAGGCGATGCCGTGGACCACTCCAGCGTCCACGCGTCCCACGGATCGGGGCCGGCTTCTTCGCCGTGACGATAGGAGCGAACCACATTCCATACGAAGATGAGGATGGCCGCCGCCTGGAAGATCATGCCGATGCTCTCGATCATGTTCCACACGGCCCAGCCGCGGTCGGCCTCGTAGGTGTAGATTCTGCGCGGCATTCCCATCAAGCCGGGGACATGCATGAAGTCGAAGGTGAGATGGAAGCCGATGGTGAAGAGCCAGAAGTGCCACTTGCCCAGCGTCTCGCTCAGCATCCTGCCAGACATCTTGGGGAACCAGTAGTAGAAGGCGGCGAAGATCATGTAGAGAATCGCGCCCACCAATACGAAGTGGAAGTGCGCCACCACGAAGTAGGAGTTGCCGAGTTGCCAGTCGAAGGGTGCGGCGGAGAGCATGATGCCGGTCAGGCCCGCGATCAGAAATTGAAAGAGGAAGGCGATGGAGAAGATCATCGGCGTGGCGAAGCGAATCTTGCCGCCCCACAATGTGGCCAGCCAGTTGAAGATCTTGATGCCGGTGGGCACGGAGATAATCATGGTGGCCAGCGTGAAGAAGGTGTTGCCCGCCGGTCCCAGGCCCACGGTGAACATGTGATGCGCCCAGACGCCCAGGCTGATGAAGCCGATCAGCACAGTCGCGCCGACCATCGCCGAGTAGCCGAAGATGGGCTTGCGCGAGAAGACCGGGATGATCTCGTTGGCGAAGGCAAAGGCGGGGAGCACCAGGATGTAGACCTCGGGATGGCCGAAGATCCAGAAGAAGTGCATCCACAAGACAGCCGACCCGCCGGCCTGCACATCGAAGAAGTGCGCGCCCAGAAAACGGTCGATGCCCAGCATCATCTGCGCCGCGGTGAGCGGGCCGATGGCGATGAAGACCATCGCCGAGGTGACCAGATAGAGCCACGGCAGCAGCGGCATTCTGGCCATGGTCATGCCCTTGCAGCGCATGCAGACAATGGTGGTCACGATATTCAGCGCCGTGCCCACGCTGCCGATGCCGCTCAAGAAGACGGCGAGAATCCAGTAGTCGGTGCTGTGACCGGGCGAGAAGAGCTTGGCTGTGAGCGGCGCATAAGCAAACCAGCCCACATCCGGCGCTGTGCCCGCGCCATACAAGCCATAGCCGCCAATAAAGCTGAAGTAAAGCAGCAGTCCACCGAAGGCGGAGATCCAGAAGCTGAAGGCGTTGAGGCGGGGAAAGGCCATATCGCGCGCGCCGATCATCAGCGGGACAAGGTAGTTGCCAAAGCCGAAGAGAATCGGCATGCCCACGAAGAAGACCATCGTCGTGCCGTGCATGGTAAACATGCGATTGAAGACCTGGGGCGAGACGAAGTGATTGTTGGGCACGGCCAACTGGATGCGCATCACGGCGGCTTCCAGCCCGGCGATGAGCAGGAAGACCAGCGCGTAGCCGATATACAGCATCCCGATGCGTTTGTGGTCTACCGTGGTGAACCATTCATTCACCGCGTCGAGCCACAGCTTTGGATGAGAGGGCGGGGAATCAAAGGTCATCGCACCGGCCGTCTGCATGGCATCATCCGTTTCTCCTTCTTGCATTCAAGGCGTGCTTTAGTGCAACGAGGCCAGGTAGGCCGTGATCGCGTCCAGTTCAAGGCTGCTCAGATTCATCTTCGGCATCAGCGATCCGGGCTTCATCGAGTCGGGATCGTCGATCCATTGGCGCAGGTTTTGCGGCGTGTTCTTGATCGTGCCGGAAGCGATGGTGTCGCGGCTGGCCAGGTGCGTCAGATCGGGACCGAATTTGCCTTTGGCCGAAGTGCCGGTCACGGTGTGGCAGTTGACGCAGGCGGTGTGTTCAAAGGCCAGCTTGCCCTCGGCTGCCGCCGGATCGTTTTCCGCCGCCATTTTTTGATGGGCAATCCACTTGGCGAAATCCGCCGGCGAGTCCACATAAACGCGAATCAGCATCTTGGCGTGTGCCGTGCCGCAATACTGCGCGCACTGGCCCAGATAGAGGCCCGGTTTGTGCGGATCGATCCACATGACATTGATCTTGTTGGGAATCAAATCCATCTTGCCGGCCAGATTCGGCACCCAGAAGCTGTGATCGACGTCGGCCGAGGACATGGTCATGTAGGTGGGCGTGGGGGCCTTCGGGTCGCTGGCGGGAAGATGCAGTTCGTTGGCCGTAACCACGCCCAAGGCCGGATAGCGATATTCCCACCAATACTGATGGCCAATCACCACCACGTCCAGCGCATTGGCAGGCTTGCGCGCTTGCTCGGTTACGGAGATGACGCGAGCGGTGGACAGAAAAAGCACCACCAGAATCAGAATCGGAATCACCGTCCACAGCACTTCGATCTGATTGCTGCCGTAGACCTGCGTTGGATCGGCATTGGAGTCGCCGGCGCGATGGCGGAAGCGGATGATGGCGTAGAGCAACATCCCTGCCACGGCCAGAAAGATGGCCAGCGTAATGGCCAGAACCAGCATGGACAGGCTGAAGATCGTATGTGCAGGCGTAGCTTGCGGAGAGAAGATGCTGGTGGGAGTGCTGAACAGGTCCGTAACCCATTGCATGGCGCGACGCCACCAGGGCTCGTGCATTTGCATTACAGTCATTGCGTGTCCGGCAGGCATGTCGTCCATGTCGTGCAAAGCCAGAAACAAGGCCAAACTCATCCTACTCTCCAATCACCTGCCGTGGGCCGCCGCACCTGCCGTTTTGTCCTTTGCGCGTCTGGACAACAATAAGGGGCTTGTATTGTTTGTGATGCGCGGCAATTGGCGGTGGATTCTCTGATTTACACTGATGGGGGGTCTGGAAGCTTCCATGACGATCTCGGCTGCTTCAAAGAATGCGCATAAGGCGCCTTCTCCTGCCTTGCGGCGCTTTGCCTGGGCACTTTTGGCGTACTTTGTTGCAGTAATCCTGTGGGGAACACTGGTGCGCGCCACCGGGGCTGGGGCCGGCTGCGGGAACCACTGGCCGCTGTGCAACGGGACCGTCTTGCAGCACTCCGCCAGCGTGAATACCCTCATCGAGTTCACCCACCGCATCACCAGCGGGCTCTCGCTGGTTGCGGTCCTG
>Ga0187848_10000805_pt1 | contig 27817 bp, 30 predicted proteins | sample June2016WEW_4_40_FD_132424 | JGI IMG/M metagenome (GOLD analysis project Ga0187848, IMG submission 132424) | Peatland microbial communities from SPRUCE experiment site at the Marcell Experimental Forest, Minnesota, USA - June2016WEW_4_40 | ecosystem: Environmental > Terrestrial > Soil >... | reverse complement strand
TTCCCACTGTTCGTCGGTCAAGAGCTTCTGTCGCTTCTTCATAGAAGAAGTTCAACAGCTAACCCGCCTCAACCGGAAGTGCCTGGTTTGAGGCCGTACCTATTTATGAAACACGCTCTAGTAGTTATTGAGAAGGCAGAGTATGACGGCAGTAACTTCGCGCCTTTCAGCAGCACTCATAGCGTCACTTGGGCTGAAGTGCGAGGGAAATCATGCTTGAGCGTGAGACTGCCGAACGCCCTTACAGAACAAAGTAGTTCGACAGAATGACTGGAATGTGACCTTTAAGGAGCAACCATGAGTATTGCCCAGCAGAATAGGACCGTGTACGTTGTCCATTGCGTAGACACGGAAGGTCCGTTGTTCGAATCGACTGCGGCTATCTTTCAGCGACTGCGGACTATGGCGAACATAGCCGTAGAACCCACGCGGGAGAACTTGGAGCGAATTGCGCACGGCGACCTAGACCTGGGCGGCAAGGAATCGCTGATGAAAACTCTCGTGGACTCCCACCTTTTAGGGTACAACGATACATGGGACAAATTGGATTCCATGCTCGAAGAGTTGTTGTCGACCGAGTACCGTGACCGATTCACCGATTCTGGTGGTAATGGGTGGCGCTTCAACTGGTTTATCATGGATCATGTGGGTTATTTGAATAATCCACGTCGGCGAGACATGGGCTACCATAATATTCTTGATCACTATACGGAGCTCCTGTCATCCACTGGACCCAAAGCGGATGAAGTACATTGGCATTTCCACGCAATGTCTACTTACCGTGAGGCACACATATGCGCAACTTCCTTTCTACGCTCACCTAATCTGATCGAAGGCTTGTGTCGCAGCATCATTGATAGGCACTGGTTTCCTACATGCTGTCGCGCCGGGTTCCATACAGAGCGACCTGACAGCCACTGGTTTCTTGAGCAGTGGATACCCTTCGATTTCTCGAACCAGGCTATACAGGCGACCGAACTCGATATGCAACAGCCGGACATGGTTAATGGCCGATTTGGCGACTGGCGACGCGCCCCGGCGGACTGGTCCCCTTATCATCCGTCTCATGATGATTATCAGGTGCCAGGAAACTGCCACCGAGTTATTTTCCGCTGCCTGAATGTTGGAACTCGGGCGCGTCTGATTGACCAGCAGCAAGTAGACCTGGCTTTCGCGCGCGCGAACAGTGGCAAGCCTACAATTTTGGCGTTTACGAACCACGACTATCGCGATATGCGAAGGGACATCGAAGAAGTGCACCGAATGATTGTATGTAGCTCCAGTAAGTACCCTAGAGTCGAGTGGCTGCACAGCGGTGCAAGAGACGCCGCCTCCGAGGTTCTTGGGTTGGATCCCACACCGCCGATCAAACTCACTGTTTCCTTTGAACATACGCTCGAGTCCTACAGGATGCGGGTGGAAACGAACACGGAAAGCTTCGGGCCACAACCCTATCTCGCAGTGAAGACATTCGATAAGAATTACCTGACGGACAACTTCGACGTTCAAATCCCACGCAGGGCATGGGCCTATGTCTTCGACTCACAATCCATTCAGCCGATGTCGGTCGACAAGATCGGCGTGGCGGTAAATTCTGGAAATGGAACCACGTCAGTAGTTGTTATCGATGACGTCAGAAGGCTCGTTGACCCTGGTGCAGGCGTTGCAGAACGCTCTGTAGGTTAGAACAAGTATTATGCACATGAAGTCATTTCCGCTCTGATGCACGACAAGAGTCGTAAAGTACTCAAGCCCAGTCCCGACAGAATAGAGTGCAATGCCAGTAAAATTACTCGACGCAAATGCTCCGAAACAGACAAGCGGAGCGTCTGCGATTACGTTTACTATTTGTCGTTATGTGACATATGTATTTGCAGTTCTCCGCGGCGTGCTTGTCGCTAAGTATCTGGGGCCGCATTTATTGGGTATTATTGGGTTCCTGATTCTTATAATGCAGTATCTCAGTTACAGTGGTTTGGGGCTGCACTTCGCCCTAAATGTTGAACTTGCCACCGCGCCCGTACCGACACACCGCAGAAGTTCTTCAGTAGCGCTAACACTCACTGGAATTATTTCGGCTGGTCTTATCGTCCTGGGCTTGGTGATCCAATCGGCACACCTGCGTCTGTTTGCAAAGTACTCGTTTTCCCAGTATGCATTGGTGGTAGGCGTAATTTCCGCTCTGACTCTTGTGCAGCAAGTGTATACAAATATATATCGTATCTACGGAAAGCTCCTTGAAATAGCAGTCGTCGAGATATTTAGCGCTTTACTATTGTTACTGCTGACTTTCGTTTTTAGGGGACAGGCACTGATTACCGCTCTGCTTTGTGGCCTTGTCGTGTCCAGCGCATTTGCCATTGTGGTGTATACCTTGCGTGCGCCGGTTGCCTTCTCGTTAAGCTTGGAGAGTGCCTATGTACGTCCGCTTCTGAGGTTAGGGATTCCGCTTTTGATTTATAACGCAAGTCTCTATCTGATTACGATGGTGGCACAAAGTGTTGTGAGTATATTCTATCCGCTCGAAGCGATGGGTTACTATTCGCTCGCGTCTAGCATTGCTAATGCCGCTCTACTAGGCTTCAACACGATTGCGTGGATTGCATATCCAATTGTACTGGGAAAGACCCATCACGGCGCGCCGGACAAGGATGCTGCCAGGGTGACTGACCGAGTCAATATCATACTTGGGACAGGAGTCTTCCTAACGGTATTTGTTGTCGTCTTGGGGTTGCCAATACTGTTTCTGGTGTTGCCAAACTATACGCACGCTCGAGGAGCTGTAACTGTTCTCCTTCTTTCTCAGGCGCTACTTATGAGTTCATTCGGATATAACTGCTTGGCCATCGCAAGGCATAAGCAAATGGCTATAGCCCGCGTAAGCATGTTCTGTGTGCTTGTGGTCGCGATTCTTGCAATTATTGCCGGCATAACTCACGTCGGCTTTATCTGGGTTGCTATTGCGGTTCTTGCAGGTTCGGCGTTGTTTTCTCTTTTTCAGGCCCGAATCGGATCAGAGCTGCTTGGGGGCATAAAGCTGAGGCAAATAGTCCCGGTTGGTAGCATTGCATCGGTCGCCGTTTGCCTCGCCGGAACACTTTTGGAACACCCTTTCACTGGTGCTGTGTTGGGTTCCGCGGTTTATCTCGCTACCAACACTAGCCGAATATTGGAAGTATGGAATATATGCAGTCCATTCATTATATCGTCGAGTAAGAGGACGATATCCGAGTTGTGAGATAAGGAGAATCCGTGCTAGGTTTCCTTAGTGCGTTGAGGTGGAAAGTTACTCTCGTGCGATACCGGGTACTGCGCCAGGCTGCTTCACTGCGCATGGTTCTGAGGCCGGTGCGTGATCGCGTGTATATCTGGCCGCCTTTTTGTCTCGATGATCTGAAGTATCTGGAGAAAGTGCAATCGGACTTCCTACACTATCTCAATAATATCGATATTTGTGTTTGCTATTTCATGCGTGATGAGAATGGGCTCACTCGGAATATATTCAGCATGGAGGAAGGTCGTGTAATAAGCGATATCAAAACGAATGAAGACGAAGCTCTGGCTGAGCTAAGACGAGGCAGATATTACGCTTTGTGGAGGTCTGAGCATCGACCAAGCATAAGATCACTTAGGCCGCATGTTTACTATATTGTCATAGATAAAGAGGGGAAGTACATTGAACCGGGCGACTGGCTTCGTTTAGTGTCAGACATTTACTTGTCGCAACAGTCAATCCCGGCGCGAGTGCATGAGTCACTGAAATTTGTAGAATCGTGCGCAATATTGGGGTCGGGCCCAAGCGTCGATCACTTTATCTCGGAAAGCGATCGTTGGGATGGTTGGATTGGCGCAAACTTTCTAGTCTGTGATGAACGATTTAGTGGTATAAACCGACCACTTGCATACTGCATTGGGGACCCTGAGTTTTTCGGCCCAATCGCGGAGTACAGACAGTTCCGCGAGCGTCTTTTTCAATTTCTGCGGGATACTCCTGCTGTTTTTTTCACGTTTGCTGACTATGCTCCGTTTGTTGAACTCAATTTTCCCGAAGAGATCAAAACAAAGTGCCACTATGCAAAGAGACTAGGGCATGATACGTATCGGTTTACTACTCGGTTTAGAGCCGATCGTCTGACTGTTACTGGATATGGCAATGTGCTAACCGACCTGATGTTGCCGCTGGCAACATGTGTCAGCCGGAAGATTATCCTCTATGGATGCGACGGCATGCCGCCCGGTACTGTTAGATTTTCAAAGTTTCCAGCGATGAAAAAATATGACGATGCACTTTTTGCGGACAATCCAGAAGCGTTTAATAACTTTTCTGAATACGTTAGCAAATTTGGTAAATACACCGAATATGTTGTCAAAGAATGCATGAAGCAAGGTGTGGAGATTGTTCTTCGGTGTCCTTCCTGGAACGCTGGACTAAGGAGTCTTCCCGTGATGGAGGAGAGAGCGGCGACAGACTTGTGAACTGCTTCAGAGTTATACAATTTAAGTTCGCAATCACACAAGTGAAGGGTCAGAGCTGTTGGCGTGCCGATTGGATCGTTTCGCCGGCGGCACAGTGAAGCAGGAATCTAAAGTGGGGTCATGCCGCGCGCAAGGGATCAGATTACTATGTGGAACGTTCTTGGAGTACTTTGTGGCACGGTCATATTAGCTTGGGCGTTATTTATACGTCGCCCAAGCGCAAGGAAGATTCTGAGTGCCTCCAGATGGATGCTGCTCTCCTGGGGCGTGTTGTTTTTGGTGCATTGTTTAAGTCCTATCACTTTTTACGTCTTAAGTGTTTCCTGGCGCGCTTGGGCATTCAGCGCGGTCTGGGTAGGAACTTTTGTCCTGGCGGATAATATTCACTTTACTTTTTATACTAGACCTAAGCCCGTTCCCGTTGCGCAGCAGGCTGTAGAATGCTCCGTAAGAAGCATGCGAGTATGTGCAGCATTTGCGGTCGCGGGTGCGCTTCTGCTTGCTTACACCCACAGGACAGCTTACACCTCCGACAATTCCATCTCCTTGATAACACAATTGCGCAACGCTCAAGTGTCAGGCCAAGATAGCGGGCTGCTTAATACGATAGCGTCGGCGTTGGCCTGCGGAGGCCTGCCAGTCACTCTTATTGAAGTATGCCGTGCGGTTGTTAAGAGGTCGACCATACCGTTGCGAGGAGGATTCAGCCTCATCGCCTACTTAGCAGTTACCATTATAACCGGAGGACGCCCCGGTTTTATTTTGGGGACGCTAAGTATCATCGTTGCTCTAAGTGCTTCGATATATTGTTCGGGACTTAAGTTTGCGAGATTCCGCAAGATCCTGGTTGCTGGCTGTCTTATAACTGTTACATCTATTTGCGGCATGATATATGTAACGTCATCCCGCACCTCAGGATTTACGGGCGATACGGATCGTAAGATCGAGCTACTCAACAGGCTGTTAGCGACGGATATTGATCCAGGGTTCCGCGATTCACTGAGACCTTTCGGCGTCTTTGGTGATTCTGTGATCGAAATGTTCTATTGCTTAGGGACACAATTTGCCAGTATAGATTCTACACTGCGGTATTATCAAGGACCTTACGGCTTTGGACTGGTTGACTTACCGTTCTTGACGCGGCGTCTGGAATCCATTTCCGGTATAGTACTCGCGGAACCCCTAAATGACGCAAACAACCGCATGTTTGAAAAGATAGGCGTGTGGCCTCACTTTTTCACGTCGGCGGCGGCACTCACTGTAGAGGATTTTGGCGTCGTACTAAGTATCCCATTCGTATTCTTATGCGGAGTATTAAGCTGGCAAGCGCGCTTTCGAGCACTGCAGTCACAGACGCCGTTTTCAATCGCACTACAGGCCCTTATTTGTTCCGGTGCGGCGTGGACGATCATTATGAGTCCTTCGGACGAACAGACATGGGCTTTTCCACTGATGTGGTTCATTCTGATCTATGTAGTGCATCGAATTACTGCATTTTTTCAGGAGCCATTGCGCTCGGTTCGTAAGATATGAGATATGTAGAGTTTGTGAGAATGAAAACCTATACCGATCTGGACTTACTTGAAGAGGAGCTCGAAGCCCAGAGCCAGGCCAAGCACGCGCAACGTGCGGCTGAAGACCGAGTGAGCGCACTTCCCTACAACAAGGGCCTGGACCAGTTCTACTTCGACTTTTAACCCTCGGTCGACGAACGCGAGCTGGCCGGGCTGGTCTTGCACAAGCGCAAGGAAACCGTGCGGCTGTTTGGGCTGCGCAGCGTCTGCAAGACGCACCTGGCGATCGCGTTCGGTACCGAGGCCATCATCGCCGGGTCTTCGGTCTACTCGTCACCATGCTGGATCTGGTCGGCCAGTTCCAGAGTGCCCGCGACGAGAATAAGCTGAAGGAGCGCATGAGTCTGCTGGTCAAGCACAAGCTGCTGATCCTCGACGAGATGGGCTACCTGACGCTGGACTCTTTTGTCGCCACCTGCCTGTTCCAACTGGTCAACGAACGCTACGAGAAGAGCTCCATCATTCTGACCTTGAACATGGGCTACGGCGACTGGGGCTCGATCTTCGCCGACAACGTCACCGCCTCGGCCATCCTCGACCGCCTGTTGCACCACTCGACCGCCATCAATATCAAGGGCGTGAGCTGCCGGCTCAAGACAAGAAGAAGGCTGGGGTCGTCGTCGCCAAATCCGCCAACTCGGAAGGAGCCTGATCCACCCATCCCGGATCGGTCTCTGGGAGTATGCGGCTCCTGGCTTTGCCCTCCGCCGCACACTCCCAACCAGGTCCCACACCTTATGCCGCCCTACCTGGGGAATCTTCAAACGCCCAGTTCTGGGGATTGTTCAGTTGACGATGACACAAACTGGCAAAACGCCTCGATGGCCGGCGCTGGATGGCTTCGGCCTTCCTGAGAACGGAGAAGAACTTCCGCCGGATCATAGGCTATCGCGAACTCTGGACCTTGGAGGCAATTTTGAGTAAATCGCAGTCAGGCACTCAACAGGCAGTGGCGTAGTAACATCAACCCAACCCCCGCCAGCAACTTTCAATTGCGCGCGGGACATCCTCCGATCCAGTGTGGAGAGACCTTATGTCGAATGATGAACAGTTAGCTACACACGACGAATTGGGTTCAGCAATTGATAGGGAATCCTGCATTGCATTTGCATTCGTCGGGCAGGTTGTTGCTGATGGGGCAATATTCCAAGATCCAGCGTTTTCTCGTGCAGGACAGATGTTTCAGGAGAATCTGCTAGTCGGTCTTAAGCACGCTGGTATTGCCCCATCAGTGATCATCTCAGCATTTCCGGTTCGCGCATTTCCCCGCTCGCGCCGCATTTTTTATTGCGGAGATAAACAGACGATAGCTGAGGGTATGCGAGTTACACAGGTTCCATTCGTGAACATTACACCGCTAAAGGAAACCTCGATTGGGATTGCAACCGCGTGGCTTCTTATCAGATGGGGGTTGCGCTGCCGGGGCAAGCGCCGTGTAGTGTTCACCTATAACCTAACGGTGCCGCCCGGGATCTTCACGCTTTTGGGGGCCAAGCTGATTCGGGCCAAGAGCATTGTTGGAATCTACGATATTAACGTGCCGGGGCAGACGGTACCCAATAATCTGTGGCATCGGATCGACTACAGGCTGCAGCGTTGGTTACTCCCCCGCTATGACGGCCACGTGACTGTTACAGACATCATCATGCGCGATTTTGCCGCAAGGCGGCACTATCTGCGTCTGGAGGGTGGGGTATCCGATGAAACTCTGGAGCGCACTCGGTCCGCGCCGAAGAAAGATATGGCGGATGGGACATTCACAATCGTAGCTGCCGGAACATTGACTGAGGCCAATGGGATTCGGGAGATTCTTGAGGCGTTTTCTGTGCTCACTGGAGACTTCTACCGGCTGTTAGTTGCAGGGGACGGTCCGTTGCGAAGAGAAGTGGAAAATGCAGCTGCACACGATTGCCGTATTCAGTATCTAGGCTATCTGCAGTTTAAAGACGTCCTGGACCTGTACACACATGCAAGCGTGCTCGTGTGCATGCGGATGACGAAGAAGCTCAATACCAAGTACTTTTTCCCTTCGAAGGTCATGGAATACCTGGCTTCCGGTGTTCTGGTCGTGAGCACTTGTACGGGTCACCTGGAAGAGGAGTACAAGGGACTTCTCTATCTGCTTCGAGATGAAACGGCTGAAGGGCTTGCCGACCTGCTGCGTCAGATAGCACAAAGCGATCCAGAAGAGAGGCGTGAAAGAGCACGCAAAGCGGCAGACTTCATGGCTCACTGCAAGACGTGGGACGCGCAGGGACGGAGAGTCGCAAACTACATCCGCAAGCAGGTTCTAGCAATATAGACTGGGAGGCGTGCCAGACTACCAGCAAGGGCTGTGTTGCTCCATTTTTCCAAGAGCATCAGAACAAACACATGCGTTTCGAGCGATTCAGTGCGTGCCGCAAGCGAAAATACGATTGAGACGGACAGAGCGGCGAGATTCTGTTGAAGTTTTGGACCAAAACATGGTGAGGCGAACTGATGGCTAGGATCTGTAGCGCGTCACCGCTTTAAGTATGCCCAGACATTTAACTTGTTATCAGACAGAAGCGATGAGATGAACTCATCAAGACTTTTTAATAAAACACTACTCATCACCGGTGGTACCGGAACTTTTGGCAATGCTGTTCTGGACATTGCGAGTAAAAACGGATTTGGTGAAATCCGCATTTTCAGCCGCGATGAAAAGAAGCAGGACGACATGCGGGAACGCCTCAAGAACCCGTCGGTTAAGTTTTACATCGGCGACGTGCGAAATTACGATAGTGTTTGTCAGGCCATGCAAGGCGTGGACTTCGTATTCCACGCAGCGGCCCTGAAGCAGGTTCCGGCGCGCGAGTTTTTGCAATAGAGGCGGTGCAGACAAACACGTTGGGTGCCGAGAATGTAATGAGGGCGGCGCTGGCGTCTGGTGTTGGGAAGGTGATCATGCTCAGCACGGACAAGGCAATGAATACTGACATCAGCAAAATTTCTATGAATGGAGGCAATAAGAATGAGCACCATACTCGTGACCGGTGGGCGAGGTTTCATAGGCACCAATTTGACCCGCGAATTGAGGTCCAGAGGGCATGAAGTCTGGACATGCGATATCCTGCAAGGCGAAGAACCTCAGCACGTAAAGGTCGATACCGGAGAATTCCGACAGCTCGAATGGCTGCTTGAGAGGCACGCCTTCGACTACGTTTATCACCTCGCGGCGGAATACGGCCGGTGGAATGGGGAGGACCACTACGAGAACCTGTGGCGAACCAACGTCGTCGGAACCAAGCATATTCTGCGGCTGCAACAGTGTCATAAGTTCAAGATGATCTTCTTCAGCAGTGCGGAGGTCTACGGCGATTACGACGAATTGATGACCGAAGAAATCATGGAGCAGTTGCCGATCAAGCAGATGAATGACTATGCTATCAGCAAGTGGGCCGGAGAACTTCAGTGCCTCAATGCCGCAACCATGTTCGGCAACGAGATTGTGCGCGTTCGTCCGGTCGGCTGTTACGGTCCGCACGAGTACTACAGCCCTTATCGCGGCGTGATCCCGATCATCACCTATAAGTGTCTCCACAAACTGCTGTTCACGGTCTACCGAGGGCACAAGCGGATCTTCGATTTTGTCGATGACACCTGTCGCACTTTCGCCAATATCGTTGATAACTTCATCCCGGGTCGCGTCTACAACGTCGGCGGCAGGGAAGAGTGGGCCATCAGCATTGAGGAGCTTGCTGAAATCATCCTCGAAGAGACCGGGGCAGATCGCGGGTTGGCGCAGCTCCGCTCTGCGGAAGACTTCACCACACGCGTGAAAGTAGTTGACTTCAGGCGAGCGCGGCAAGAACTGCAGCACGACCCGAAGATCGACATTCATGAGGGTGTCCGGCGGTACGTCGCCTGGATGCGAACGGTTTACCAAACCAGCATTGCGGAACAAAGAGGGAATCAGCATGGATGACTACAAGCGCAGTATCGGCGGCAAAGTAGTACTGATCACAGGTGGCGCGGGTTCCATAGGCAGTAATCTAACGCGCTCGATCGCAGAGCTCGGCGCCAGGATGGTGATTATTCTCGACGATCTTTCGGCTGCATACGAGTGGAATATTCCCGCTTTGCCGAATGTGCTCTTCGTCAAAGGCAGCATCACCGATGACATCGCGTTGAAACGCGTGTTCGCGGAGAAGCCAGATCTTGTCTACCACCTCGCCGCGTTCTTTGCTAACCAGAATTCCGTCGACTACCCGGAACGCGATTTGTTGGTCAATGGCATGGGCACTCTACGTGTACTTGAGTACTGTACTATGATGCAACCTCAGCGGTTCGTCTATGCATCCTCCGGTTGTTCCATCTACGGCAGCGCCGCGCCACTTCCACTGCGCGAAGAGTTCATGTCGATGCATCTTACTTCTCCCTACCAGGTTACAAAGATGCTCGGGGAGCTGTATAGCAACTTTTTCCATCATCACCACAAGCTCAACGTTGTAAAGACTCGGTTCTTCAACTCCTACGGGCCAGGAGAGGTGCCCGGCCAATATCGCAATGTAATCCCTAACTTTATCTATTGGGCTATGCGGGGTGAGCCTTTACCGATCACGGCCACCGATGATGCGACGCGCGATTTCACCTATGTCGACGATATCGTTGATGCGTTGCTGCGAGCCGCCTATTTCGACGTTGCTATCGGCGCGGAGATGAATATCGCCTCTGGTCGAGAGATCAACATTGTTCAGATGGCCAAGAAAATAAATCACCTTCTGAACAATACTGCTGGGATTCGCTACGCCCAACGTCGGGTGTGGGACACCAAGAAGCGGCTTTTGGCCTCGATCGAGCGCGCCAATCAGCTGCTCGGGTACGAGCCCGCTATGGACTTCGACACAGGTCTGCAAAACACAATCCGATGGTTTGAGGCACACTGGAAGGAAATTCAGGCCAGCGCCGAATTCCCTCCCGGAATGTCTTCAGCCACCCGGCCTGTTGAAGCCAAACCGGTCCCCGCAGGCGCCTAGGAGGCGATATGGTTCCGAAACTACATTGCATGGTCATTGTCGGCACGCGCCCCGAGGCGATCAAAATGGCGCCCGTGGTGCATGCACTCCGCAAGTTGGAGCATCAGGTCCGGACGCAGTTGGTCTTGACCGGCCAGCATGGGGAAATGGTGGACGAGGTGTTGAAGCTGTTCCATCTCGAACCGGAGTTCGATCTGGAGCTAATGCAGCACTCACAGACGTTATCCCAGTTCACCGCGCGCGCTCTGATAGCGTTATCAGATCTGTTTGCTGGCGAACGGCCCGATCTGATTCTGGTGGAGGGTGATACTACAACGGTGTTCGCAGCCTCACTTGCCGCTTTCCATCAGGGCATAAAGGTAGGACACGTCGAGGCGGGCCTACGCACGCTTGACAAGGGCAATCCTTTCCCGGAGGAAATCAATCGGCGCCTGACCGGGGTATTGGCGGACCTTCATTTTGCTCCTACCCAGGAAGCCCGGCTGAATTTGCGTCGCGAATTTATCCCAGATTCGCAAATCTTCGTCACTGGCAACCCAGTGATTGATGCGCTCCAGATGACACGGGAGAACGCGCGTACTGTTGCGCGAAAGCAGTTTCCTTGCCTTGACAGTGGCCTTCGTACGGTACTGGTAACGGCTCACCGCCGGGAAAACCATGGCGAGCCGCTGGCACGCATTTGTCACGCTGTTGCACGCTTGACGGAGCACTTCCCGGACGTGCAGGTAATCTGGCCAGTCCATCCAAATCCGCAGGTTTTCGAGACGGTGCATCGCCTGCTAGCGGACAAACCCCGTATCCATCTTGTCAGTCCGATGGGCTATTGCGCATTCGTAGGCGTTATGGAGATGTCCACGCTTATTCTGACCGATTCAGGAGGCGTTCAGGAAGAGGCGCCAGCCCTGGGCCGACCTGTGCTCGTGATGCGGGCGACCACAGAGCGGCCCGAAGGCGTCAGCTCAGGTACGGTCAAGCTAATCGGTACTGCGGAAGCAGATATCTTGCAAGAAGCCTCGTTGCTGCTGACCGACGCTGAAGCCTATCGGCGCATGGCGAATGCCGTTTGTCCATATGGCGACGGCAAAGCGGCCGACCGAATTGTGATGGCAATACGGCATCATTGGGGTCCGCATTGATTCTGCCTTGCTGGCGCTACTCTGACACGTCTCGTGGCTGCTGCTTGACTTTTCGGACTGGTCCACTCGGGCGCTTTATGCGCTTTATCTTTCGTACGTTCCTCCGGTGGAGATGCAGCACAACCTGGGAATAAAGTCCGATGCTCGCGGATACCTGGCGGAATTCATCAAACAGAGGCACTTCGGACAGATTTTGTTCTAAGGAACCTCTGATTAGTCGATGTTTTGAAAGGGCACGGCTTCAGCCGTGCCGCAAGGGCTATAAAATCCAAGTGGGCTTTAGCCCTTGAGGGAATGCTGACTCGCAATAAAGACTTAATCAGAGCTTCCCTAAGAGTTCAGCATGGTGCAACGCGAGGAAACCACTATTACCACACGAAGATGGAGATGTTCTTCGTGGTGGAAGGGGAAGGTCTGATTCGTATGCGGGCGGTTGAAGGGGGCGCGGTGCAGGAGTATCCAGTGCATGGAAGAGACTATCAAGTGATCAACATTCCGCCCGGTATTACCCACTCGATTACCAACCTGGGCACCACAGAAATGGTGACTCTGTTCTGGTCCAGCGAGGTATTCGATCCCAATCGACCTGATACCTATTATCTGCCTGTCGATTTCGAGCAAAAGGGCCAATTCCAGCCCGTGGAGCGCGCATGAAGGTCGCGACAATTCTTGGAACCCGACCGGAGATTATCCGCCTTTCGCGGGTGATGGCGGCGCTGCACCGATATACCGAGCACGTGATTATTCACACCGGGCAGAACTATGATTACGAATTGAATCAGGTGTTTTTTGACGATCTTGAGATTAGGAAGCCCGATTATTTTCTGCAGTCGGCGGGGAAGAATGCGGCGGAGACCATTGGACTGGTGATAGCCAAATCCGACGACGTGCTCGCAGTTGTGCAACCCGATGCGGTGCTGATCCTAGGCGATACGAATAGCTGTCTTGCTGCATTGGCAGCGAAACGAAGAAAGATCCCTGTCTTTCACATGGAGGCAGGGAACCGCTGCTTCGATGAGCGGGTCCCAGAGGAAATCAATCGCAGGATTATTGACCATATCAGCGACATCAACATGCCCTACAGCTCGATCGCCCGCGAATATCTTCTCAGAGAGGGACTCCCCCCGGACCGGGTGATCAAGACCGGCAGTCCAATGTGCGAGGTGCTGCACCATTACCTGCCTAGGATTCGTCAGTCCGACGTTCTGGAGCGGCATAGTCTACAGCCACAAGGGTACTTTTTGGTGAGTTGTCACCGGGAGGAGAACGTAGATGACGCGCGCCAGCTTGAACGATTTGTCAGATTGTTGAATCGGCTGTCGGCAGAATATGGGTTGCGGATCATCGTCTCGACCCATCCGCGAATCAGAAAGCGGCTGACAGAGAGCAAAGCAGACTTGCGGCCGGAAGTGGATTTGCAGGCTCCCTTTGGCTTTTTCGACTATGTACAGCTTGAGCTGAATGCCAAAGCAACGCTGTCCGACAGCGGTACGATTTCAGAGGAATCCTCGATCCTTGGTTTTCCGGCTTTGAACCTCCGTGAAGCCCACGAGCGCCCCGAGGGAATGGAAGAGGCCGCGGTCATGATGACGGGCTTTGATGCAGGGAGGGTAATCGAGTGCATGAAGATACTGGCCGACCAGGTGAAGGCTGGTCTACGCACGGTGCATGACTACCAGATGCCGAACGTGTCGGAAAAGGTGGTCCGAATCATTCACAGCTATGTGAACTATGTCAATGCGACGGTTTGGCGAAAAGCGCCGGAATCATAGCGGAACCATGCAATGTCGGCCTCGCCGCTTCGGACGATAACTGAGAGGGGGCATCACCTGTTGAATATCTACAGAAGAGTGCCGTTGTCTGCCTTTATTACAGTTCAGGGAAAGTTTTTACCGCCAGTGGCGCTTGCCATTCTTACGTTGGTTACCAGAGTGCTCTGTCGTGGCTCCGTCTATTTTGTTGATGGTCCTGGTCATATCCGCTCAATCCTGGAGAAGGTATACATCATTCAGCCGCCGGGCTACTGGCTGTTCAACCGGACCGCTGGGCTGTTCCCCAACCCGGTTATAGCCATTTCGGCGATGAATATACTGTTCTCTGTGGCAGGCGTGGTTGTGTTCTACTATACGGCGCTTTTCTTCACCGAGCGAAGGAACGCATTTCTGGCTGCGTTGGCATACTCCTCAGTCTTCTACATTTGGTTTTCGGGCGAAGTGCACAGCACTTACGCTTCGCAGGCTCTTTTCCCGGTCGCCACTTTCTGTGCGTTGCTTCGTTACGAACGGGATAAGGCAAGCTGGTTGTTGTGGCTGGCGGCGGTCCTCTTCGCGGTCGGGACAGGGCTGCGCCCGTCCGATGGCGTCTTCCTCGTCCCCATGCTGGCCTATTATTCTGTTGTTCGGTTGCCCCGGAAGAAAGCAGCTCTCTTTATTGCACTCATTTTGGTTCTATGTCTTGCTTGGATTATTCCCACAGTCTTGGCCTACACCACCTACGCTAACAGCGGTTTGGTCTACACCGGGTCATATAGAGGGATGAAAGGCGCTATAGACTATGTGCGCTATATTTCGAGGGTCAGATCGATCACAACCGGAGTAAATGCTGGCTCAGTGGCCAATATCACCCGGTACTTTTTACCCATTTTGGTTGCATTCTGTCCGGTGCTGACGATAGCGGTCCTGAACCTGCATCGAAACTGGGAAGACTGGCGCACTCGGATGATCTTGTTCTGGATTGTGCCGGGATCGTTGTTCTTCATCTTGAGCTATATAGGGCCCGCGCCGTATCTGTGTTTTTTGTCGGCTGCTGTGCTGTTGTTGGCCGTCAGCGCACCGAGGATGATGGCGGTCACTGCGGTATGGAACGCTGTCTTGTTTCTGTGCTTTATTCCGATTCCATCACAGAGGCTTATAGTTAACATTTGGAACTGCTACACCGTAGAATATACCCGCTATGGCATACAACATCAGTGGGATCCAAACTTGTCGGACGTGCAGAGGAGAGTATCGCAGAATTCCGAACATGTAGCACCTTAGTTAGTTCTTACATTCGAGCGAGGATGAGTCCTTATGCACACCATAATACGTGAAACACTGCTGTCCGGCTATAAGCCAAACAGAATCAGTTGACTAGAGTCTGTAATTAACTTTATTCCTGTTGAATCAAAAGTTTAGGGTGGAATGCTATTATCGCGCAGCATGGAGGGATGGGAAACAAGGGTGGAGTTGGCTATGACCTGCTCCCCAAAAACCGCACAGAACTGAGTATGATTTTGTATTCGGAGAGGAGCGGAGGATGTCGAGGAGCAGGCACACGGAGTCGCAGATGATCACTGCGCTTAAGCAGTTGGAGGCGGGACGGAAGGCCGAAGACGTGGCTCGTGAGTTTGGAGTATCGAAGCACACGATCTATGCCTGGAAGGCGAAGTACGGGGGGATGGAGGTGAGCGAGGTTCAGGAGGCCAAGCAGCTTCGTGGTGAGAACACGCGGTTACGCAAGCTGGTGGCGGATCTAAGCCTGGACAAGGAAGCACTACAGTCGGTGATCCGAAAAAACGGATGGCGCTCGTAGCTATGAAGGCAGCTGTCGAGCATGTGCAACAAGAGTACGCCTTCAGCCAGCGCCGAGCGTGCAGTCTGCTGATGGTTGCAGTGTCGAGTTGCCGATACCAGGCGCGGCGCTCTGATGAGGATTTGCGAGCACGACTGGTGGAGTTGGCACGGGAGAAGCCGCGTTTCGGTTATCGGCGATTGCATGTACTGCTGCGCCGTTCGGGAGAGGTTATCAACCACAAGCGCGTCCACCGAGTGTATCGAGATGCCGGGCTGACTCTGCGGCGGAAGAAGCGCAAGCACTGCGTCAGGCAGAGTGCTCCATTGCGTCATTACACGACAGCCAACCAGGAGTGGGCTCTTGATTTTGTGCACGATGCCATCGCCGCGGGGCGAGCGATCCGTGTGCTGAGCGTGGTCGATGCTTATACTCGAGAGTGTCTCGCGTTGGAGGTAGATACAAGCTTCGCCAGCCGGCGAGTGACGCGAGTGCTGGATGAGATCATCGAGCAACGCGGAGAACCGAGGTCGATTCGCTGCGACAACGGCCCAGAGCTGACCAGCCGTCATTTTATGGCGTGGTGCATCGAACGGAAGATCGAGCTAGTACATATTCAACCCGGCAAGCCCACGCAGAATGCGCACGTCGAGAGTTTTCACGGGCGGCTACGTGAAGAGTGCCTACGGGTAAGCTGGTTTCAAAACCTGTTCGACGCCAGGCGGAAGATCGCCATTTGGCGTCTGGACTACAACGAACAAAGGCCTCACAGCAGCTTAAACTACCGTACGCCAGCTGAGTTCGCTTGGGAGATAAGCTATGGAAAAGACGTGGGCTCCGCCCACTTGGAAAACGCCACAGGCGTTTCCCACTTTCCCACAGCTTCGACGGCGGCTGGTTAAGTTGTAAAATCACTGTGCGGAAAATGGGGGCAGGTCAGTACTAGAATGTCTATGAATAAAACAGTGGTAGTTTCCGGGGTCAATGTAACGGAAATGGGGCCACTTACTGTGTTTATAGAAGCCTTACAGTGCCTATCAAGAAGACGAGATAAATTATCCAAAATCTACGCGCTTGTGCATCGTAAGGAGTTATTTCCCGAGATAGCGGGCATCAACTTTATAGAATTTCCCGGCATGAAGCAGTATTGGCACAGGCGGTTGTACCGTGAGTATGTACAGTTCATGGATTTCTCAAAGGAGCTGAACCCCTTCCTGTGGTTGTCAATGAACGACATTACTCCTAATGTCGTAGCAAAGCGACGGGCAGTTTATTGTCACAATCCGAGTCCATTCTATGACTTGCCGTGGCGCGAAGCGATATTATCGCCAAAATTTGCACTTTTCAACTGCTTCTATGAACAGCTGTATCGGCTGAATATTACTCGGAACGATTACGTTATTGTTCAACAGGAGTGGCTTAGGCAAGAGTTTAAAAATCGATTTGGCCTAAAAAACAACGTGATTGTCGCTCACCCGGTTATATCAGAAGTACAGTCTGCTACTTCTGAGATTACTAGGGAGCGTACAGAGGAAGTCCGCTTTTTCTACCCGTGCTTTCCACGGGTCTTCAAGAATGTCGAGACTGTGTTGGAGGCGGCTGAACGACTGGAAGAGCGTTGCAATTATAGATTCAGGATTGATCTCACTCTGGACGGATCTGAAAATGCATATGCTAGGAGTATTGTCGATCGCTTTCAACAGTTGAAGACGGTGAAATACCTAGGCCGAATGAGCCACGGTGATGTGTTGCAAAAGTATTTAGAAACAGATTGCCTTATCTTCGCTTCCAAACTGGAAACCTGGGGGTTACCAATTTCCGAATTCAAACCACTAGGGAAACCGATGCTAATTGCCAATCTTCCCTATGCGCTGGAGACTCTTGGTTACTACGAGAAAGCGGCGTTCTTCCCAGCCACTGACTCTGCGGAATTGGCCGACAAGATGGCAGATATGATTTCAGGAAGGCTTGCTTTTGCCCCACCGAAGGAACAGAGTATATCGGAACCTTTTGCTGGCAATTGGGACGATCTATTCTCAATTCTTCTTGAGGATACCGAGACTCAGCCTCACGCTTTTCGAGAAAACTCCCATTTTACAGGCACTTCAGGCAACCGACTCCCAATCCGATCTAAACGATTCCAGCAACCAACTGATTCTGTTTGACTTTTAACCGGACAGTAGTGTCCGGAAGTATTTCGTCGAGCAGGTTCACGTCATGCACATCTCCGCTGGTGACGCGGATAAACGTGGGGATGTTGCCGTGCAGGTCCAGCAGCGTGTGCATATTGCGGCGGTTTTGTGCCTGCGAAACTTCGCTCGCGGAAACAGCGACAGACATAGATCGATGGTCGTCGAATCCAGGGCATACCGGCTCTGATCGAGATCGACCCCCATCGGATCGCTGGCATAAAGCGGTCGAGCGATAGCGATCAACACCTGCGCAAAATCGGCATATATGCGCCAGTCATGGGTCTCGTTGGCATCGGCCAAAGTGGAGTGCGCCACGCGCCCGCGGAAACCCATGTGGTACAACTTGCCACGCATCGAACCCAGGCAAGCCTCGATGTCGCGCAGGCTCTCGCGGTAGGTGAACTGAGCAAAGGCCATGGCCAGATACTGGTCGCGGCAAGAGAAGTCTCTGTGGTGCGCATCCCCGCGATAACGCTCGACACACTTTTGGAACTCGTAGGAGGGCAGGTGCTCCATCAGTTGAGTGAAGACAGTCTGGCCGGCATTCATCCCTCATTGTCGGCAATCGGTAGCGAAGGCGGATATGCCCGTTCGGCGTTCAGTTCGCTCAAAACAATTCAAATTGAAAAAACCAAATGTTCCCCTAATTTATTGATTAATAACTGGTTATCAACATTGGGAGAATTTTAGCCGGACACCAGTGATATAGTACCATTGCTGTCCGGCTAACCGCCGGGGACTCTCTTGCAAGTGATTGTTCTGCCATGGTTTATACGGTGATTCTTCTTGCCGCGATTTGAAATGCGTTGAGGCCTATGAAGCGTGCCTGCCGGTCGTTGACGATGGTGCATGAACGATGGGCGCACCATTTTTTCGCAACTCATTTACTTTCTTCCAAACCGCGAGTTTCGTCGCTCGGTGGCGCGGTATCGGGGCGACGCTCGCTTGCGTGGACTGTCATGCTGGGAGCAGTTTCTGGCCATGTGATTCTGGCATTCTGATTTGGCCCAGTATGGCGGTTTAAGTTGGCCCACCCTTGGGCAACGCGGACTCTACCCTGTCTCTCAGTGGATATGAGGGACGGAGGGGCGAGTTGGACTGGAGAACCAAGGTGGAGTTATACGAGCAGATTCGTCGGGAGTATGAGTTTGGAGTTGGGTCGATTATCGGAGTGGCACGGAAGTTGGGCGTGCATCGGCGCATGGTGCGGGAGGCGGTGCGCAACGCCGTTCCGGCGCAGCGGAAGAAGACGGAGCGTCCGGCGTTGAAGATGGCACCTGCGGTGTCGTTGATCGATGCGATTCTGGAGTCGGACGGCAAGGCTCCGCGCAAGCAGCGTCATACGGCGCGGCGGATTTATGATTGTATTCGCGCCGAGATTCCGGGATGCACGCCTGCGGAGCGCACGGTGCGGCAGTATGTGGAGCGGCGCAAGCAAGTTCTGGGCCTGGCCGAGGAATATGAGGCGTCGCCATCGAACCGTACCACTATCGGCGCTTGTAGCGTGTCGGAGAACAGGATTCCAAAAGCATGAGTAGCCTTGCCACTGGCAACCGGAAGAGAGCATTGGTAATTGCGCCTTATTTCAATTCTGCAATTAACGCAAATCGGCCTCTGTCGGCCGCGTGCGTTCTGGCGGAGTTGGCAGCAGTGGACGTCGTGACCACGGATTTCGATCATTGGACCAAAAAGAAGAGGGAACATGTGCAAGTTGCCCCGATCGAAAGAATCATTTACCTGAAGTCGTTGCCCTATCGCAGTAACTTCAGTCTCGGAAGATTGGTGTCGCACCTGCTGTTCTCACTCAAGGCGGCACGGTTTTTTCGAAGGCATCGCGACCGGTACGACATTGTTTATGTGACGCTGCCGTTTAATATTCTAGGCTGGTTTGTACTCAAGAACGCTGCCGCGAAGCGCAAGATTATCGACGTAATGGATATCTGGCCTGATGTGTTGCCGTTTCCGCTGTGGTTTGTGCTGCTGTTCCGTCCGGTGCTCGGAATCTGGCGTAAGTTTTTCGATCATGCCGCTGGCGCAGCCGATATAATGATGACGGTATCAGACTCTTTTTTTCAAGAGACATCGAAGTATGTAAAGGCTAACTGTAGGAGTCGGCGGTTCTACCTAGGCGAGGTAAACCTACTAGTCAATGTACCGAAAGAAAAAATACTCACGATCGCATACAGCGGCAATCTTGGGCACCTTTATGATTTTGAGACGCTATTGGACGTTATGACGGATGCAGAACGCGGTTTGATGCAGTTGTTTATTGTCGGCGACGGTGACCGGCTGGAGTGGCTGTTGAACGAACTGAAACGAAGAGAATTACCACACCAATATTATGGTTCTGTCTACGACCCGGATAAGCTCGGTGGCATTCTTTCCCGAGCCCACGTAGGATTCAATGGCTTTGTGAATACAACCGCCTCATTCTCTACCAAAGCGAGCACATATTTTGCAGCTGGTTTGCCTATCCTCAACTCGATGGGTGGAGATCTGCAGAAACTGGTCGCGGAAAATGGGCTCGGCTTGAATTATGTTGGTGCTGATCGCGCCACTCTCAAACTCTGCTTCTCACAGCTCAATGAGGCGTTGCTGACGTCCATGTCGCAGAACTGCACAAAATTCTATGCTGCCGAATTGGAGCGCGGTAAGGTTCGCCAAGACATGTTAAGCTTTTTGAGGGAGTACTTGGAATAATGTACACGGAGAGACAGCGTTTTACATGACAGACCTAGTCGCCGAGACATAATCAGCAGCGTTATTGCATGTAGTATTTCGAGGTGGACTCGCGTGTAGTACCATATAGATCACGTTGCTATCTCGATGCGAATTTACAGGCCTTTCTGGTTGTAGATCTTCAGAGTCATCAACTTCTGGCTTTGGGGCGACTCAATCTGAAAACTCTACATTTAATTTATGATCACACTCAACAGTTCCAATTTGCTCACGGAGGATGCACGAATGCCCTTGCAGTTGGATAGTTCACATATTGGCGGAGATGTTGCGGTTATTGTGCCGACAGTTCTCGGCGATGACCGCGGCTTCTTTATGGAAACCTATCGCTCAGACAACTTCCGTGACTTGGGGTTACCGACTGAGTGGGTACAGGACAATCACTCCCGTTCATCGAAGGGTGTCCTCCGCGGCCTTCACTTCCAGTGGAATCCGCCTATGAGCAAGCTGATGCGCGTGACACATGGCGCGGCTTTCCTTGTCGCCGTCGACATTCGCAAGGGATCGCCGACGCTTGGCAAATGGTTTGGCCTGGAAGTCACAGCAGACAACAAGAAACAAGTGTATGCTCCATACGGTTTCGCGCGCGGTTTCTGCGCCCTCACCGATGAGTGCGAAGTCCAGTACAAGTGTACGGGGATGTACAATTCCGGAGCAGAATCAGGGATCTTTTACAATGATCCAGAGATCGGCATAGAGTGGCCGCTCAAAGATGTTACTGTTTCCGGAAAGGATGCCAAAGCGCAATCGTTGCAACAGTGGCTCGCTTCTCCTTTTTCCGACAACATTGTGTATTAATCCAAATCTGAGTTAGCTATGGAGGTCGAGTAATATGCGCATCCTTATCGCAGGCGGAGCCGGTTATATCGGCTCCGCGTTGATTCCTCAGCTTCTGGATCGCGGTTACAACGTAGACGTGGTCGACTTATTCTGGTTCGGCAACAATCTATCCAGCAGTGCAGGCATTCTTCAGAAGGATATCTTCAGTCTGCAAGTGTCCGATCTCTCTGGGTACGATCAGGTCATCTTCCTTGCCGGCCTCTCAAACGATCCAATGGCAGATTATTCCCCCGCCAAGAACTTTATCTTCAATGCGTCGGCGCCCGCGTATCTGGCATACATCGCCAAGAAGGCGAAAGTGAAGCGTTACATCTATGCAAGCTCGTGCTCGGTTTATGGATACACTGAAAACCAACTGTTCAACGAGGATAGCCCTGTCAGCTCGTCGTACCCGTATGGGATATCCAAGCTCCAAGGGGAAAGAGCCGTGATGCAGATGGTCGATTCGGAGTTCTCCGTCATTGCTCTCCGGAAGGGCACTGTCTCCGGATACAGTCCACGCATGCGTTTTGACTTGCTCGTCAATACGATGTTCAAGTGCGCGATGAAGGAAGGCGTGATTCACGTCAACGATCCCGCGATCTGGAGACCATTCCTCGGCATCGAAGACGCTACCATGGCTTACACGCGCGCTGTCGAAGCCCATGAATCCATCAATGGCATCTATAACATCGCTTCTGGCAATCATACTGTGGGTGAAATCGCCGACCTGGTGAAGCTCGCCGTAGAAGAGGAGCTTGGCAAGAAGATTACTCTCGACATCAAACACATCAGGGACATGCGAAGCTACAAGGTGTCGATCGAGCGGGCTAGCACGATTCTGAGTTTCCACCCGCATCACAACGTCAAGTCCATCGTGCGCAACCTGATCGACAACATGGATAAGTGCAGCGACTGGGACAACCCCCTGTACTACAACATCAATGTTTTCAAAGAACTCGAGAAACTGAGCCCGGTTGGCGTAGAAACGCTGCCCCACGCTGCGGGAGGCAGCAGATGAAGGTTGTCGTCCTGGGGTCTAATGGACAGCTTGGCAGCGACGTGTGCGCAGCCTTCCTGCGGAATGGCGATGAGGTCTTCGGCCTCACACATTCGGATGTGGAGTTGACTTCGTCTTTTTCGGTCGAGGCGGCGCTTTCATCCTGCATCCCGGAGTTTATCGTCAATACGGCCGCTATGCACCATGTTGAGAAATGCGAGGCCGATCCAGGGGCCGCCTTCGCAGCCAATGCGATCGGAGCGAAGAACGTTGCCGAGTGGGCGAAGCGGGCGGGCGCAACGGTGGCTTACGTCAGCACGGATTACGTCTTCGATGGCAAGAAAGGTACTCCGTACCTGGAAACCGATGTTGCGGTTCCCCTCAATGCTTATGGCATTACCAAGCTAGCAGGAGAGCACTTTACCGCGGCCATCGCCCCGAGATACTTTGTGCTTCGCGTTTCCGCAATTTACGGCAGCCAGCCTTGCCGCGCCAAGGGCGGGCTGAACTTTGTTGAACTGATGTTGAAGTTGTCTCGCGAGCGCGACGAATTGCGTGTTGTCGACGACGAGTTCGTCACTCCGACGCCTACTATACAGATCGCAGAGCAGCTGGTTGCGCTCAGCCGCTCGAGCAACTTTGGTCTTTATCATGGAACCGCCGAGGGCAGTTGTTCGTGGTATGAATTCGCCCGCGAAATCTTCCGCGCCACGGGCACGAAAGTTTGCCTGGAGAAAGCGAGTCCTGGAGAGTTTCCCGCCAAAGTTCCGCGCCCAAAGTACTCCGTCTTGGAGAATGGCGCTCTCAAGGCCGCCCATTTAAACATATTCACCGACTGGCGCGATGGGTTAGAGGGTTACCTCAATGCTCGCGTTCAGGGGACGGTCACAGCGTCGTAATTACTCAGAAAGGCTAATATTCACAATGCAAGATAAACACTGCGATGTTGCAATAATTGGAGCTGGGATTGTCGGGCTCGCCGCTGGCTTGCAACTCGTTCGTAAAAACCCAGGCGTTAAAGTAGTAGTTCTCGATAAGGAGAACGTAGTCGCTTCTCACCAGACAGGACACAACAGCGGTGTCATTCACTCTGGCTTGTATTACAAGCCCGGTTCGCTCAAGGCGCGGCTTTGCGCCGAGGGCAGGGCGGCCATGATTCAATTCTGCGAGGAGCACGCGATTTCACACGATATTTGCGGCAAGATAATCGTCGCAACCGAAGAGCGCGAAATACCCGGTCTAAATGAACTTCTGCACCGCGGGCGCGCGAATGGCGTATCCGGCCTTCGGGAGCTTAACGCCGAACAGATCCGTGAAATCGAACCTTACGCGTCGGGTATACGCGGTATCCATGTGCCGACCACGGGTATTACGGACTTTAAAATGGTCTCGGCTAAGTTTGTGGAGTTGATTGAGCAAGGCGGAGGCGAGGTACTCACCGGCTACGGAGTCGAGCACATCGTGCGTGAAACCGGCTCGACCGTGTTGGAGACTGCTTCCGGCGCTGTGCATGCGCGGTTCGTCGTCAATTGCGCCGGATTGCAGAGCGACCTGATCGCCAAAATGGCAGGCGCCAGTCTTGGCCTCCGCATCCTACCGTTCCGCGGTGAATACTATGAGCTGGTGCCCTCCAAGCACTATCTCATCAAGGCCCTGGTATATCCCGTTGCCGATCCTCGCTTCCCATTCCTGGGCGTGCACTTCACCAGGCGTATTCACGGAGGTGTCGAAGCGGGGCCGAACGCGGTGCTCGCCTTTAAACGCGAGGGATATACTCGGACATCGTTTAACCTAGCGGATGCACTCTTGACTGCTTTGTTCCCTGGCTTCTGGAAGATGGTCGCCCATAACTGGAAAAGCGGGGTGGGAGAGATGTATCGGTCCTGGAACAAGCAGGCCTCTACGCGCGCGCTGCAGAAGCTGTTGCCAGCTCTGACGGGGCAGGACCTTGTTCCCGGAGGCTCAGGCGTGCGCGCTCAGGCGTTGGATCGTTCCGGCAATCTACTGGACGATTTCCATTTCGCCTATCAGGATCGTATTCTCCACGTTTGCAATGTACCTTCCCCGGCGGCTACAGCCTCGCTGGTGATTGGTCGGGAGATTGTTTCGACACTCGGCGATAATGCCGATTTTAAGAAAGTGCGAGTTGCCATGAAGCACGGCTAGTACTACGACCGCGTAGATAAGTAATCTACTACACAATCACGCGGTCAAAGCACTAGTCCGATTTTTAGAGAAGGTCATAGGCTGCGCGTTTTCAGTCGCCGGTCAGAGGAACCTGGACTTGCGTTTTGACCATCTCGCCTCTGTGCAAGATTTTGGGTTTTCACCTCGTCCATTTCTTCCTGATCATTAAGCATTTGGATTGAAATCATCACATGTGGTGAATGTTGATTGCTTGTTGTGAGGAATATGCAGTTCCTGCCGAGTGGGACACAGAGAAGAATGTGGTAATTTCGGAAGACATTGTGGTTGGTAAATCTGCAATCAAGTACCGAGCGTTGAGATCAAGTGAGATCAAGATCCCTTATTACAACACTACGGCGGCGTTTTCCTACAAAGCTAATACATATTTAGCGGCTGGGCTTCCCATAGTGAACTTAATGGTTGGGGATTTACAGAGATTAGTGGTGGAACGCGGGATTGGCTTTAATTATAAGGGTGGCGATGTGAATAGTCTCAGGCGCTGCTTTACTCAGATCAATGAGAGCACACTGTCATCCATGGCGCAGAACTGCGAGCAATTCTTTGCCGCCGAGCTGGATCGCACAAAGATTCGCGAAAAAATGCTGAACTGCTTGCGGCAATATACAGAACCAAGCAGTGTTTAAAATACAAGCAACTTATAGAATACAAGGATATACTGTTGCACGGAAAGACAATATGGAGGGAACCGGTTGAACATGGTGAAGCGCGCATTTGATCTATTGGTGGCCAGTACAGCGTTGTTGTTGCTTTGGCCACTGCTGTTGGTGATCGCAATTATGGTGAAGCTCGATTCTCCTGGGCCAGCCATATATCGTGGCGAGCGAACCGGAAGATACGGCAAGACATTTCATATTCTCAAGTTCAGATCGATGGTTGTTGACGCAGAGAGTCTAGGCGGATATTCCACGGCGCAGAACGACCCACGCGTAACGCGGATAGGAAGGTTTCTTCGAAGGTTTAAGCTGGATGAATTGCCTCAGTTATTCAATGTTCTGCGCGGTGAAATGAGTATTGTTGGACCGCGTCCCGAGGTTCCAGCATATACACGACTATATGCTGGTGATGAATTACTCATTCTGACGGTTCTTCCAGGTATTACCGACTATTCTTCCATTAGCTTTTCGCAATTAGATCGGGTGTTGGGCGAGAAAGATGCGGACAAAGTCTATGAAGAGATAGTTCGACCGGCTAAGAATGCATTACGCGTACTGTATGTAAAAAACCACAGTTTCAAAACGGATATTGCAATAATCGGAAGGACAATAATTAAGCTGGCGGGGATTTCAAGTGGAATATGCTAGACTGGGTGCTTCGGATCTGCATGTGTCGCGCGTAGCGTTTGGATGCGAGCAGTTGGGTGGTGTCGACTGGGGCACCTATGATCGGCAGGCTGTGATTCTCGCAGTCAAACGGGCACTTGATCTTGGTATTAATTTCTTTGATACTGCGGACGCATATGCCTTGGGGGGATCGGAACAGGCTTTAGCAGACGCGTTGGGAGAGTCAAGGCGAGACGTTATTATTGCAACTAAAGTTGGCGTTAACTGGGATAACAATCAAGAAGCGCAGCGAGCAAGAACATTTATAGACTTACGACCAGCACGAGTAAAAGATGCCATAGAGGCGAGCCTACGTCGTCTACGAATAGAGGCTATTCCTTTATACTTGCTTCACTGGCCCGATGCGAAGACACCACTCGAAGATACGCTCGATGTGATCGAGCGGGCGCAGCGAGAAGGAAAGGTTAGGAATGTCGGAGTCTCGAATTTCTCGGCAAGCCAAATAAGAGAGGCGAACGCAATACTTCGCTTGTGCGTGGTGCAAATGCAATACAACCTCATCGATAGAACAGCCGAGAGCGAGATTATTCCCTGTTGCAAAGAGCTTGGTATTGGCATGGTTGTCTATGGACCACTTGCGCAGGGGTTTCTGAGCGGGAAATACAGTAAGGACCATTGTTTTGAAGCGAATGACCGCAGACACAGGCTCGCGCATTTTCAAGGTTTGGCTCTTGAGCGAAGTATGAACCTGATAGAGAGAATGCGTGATATTGCACAAAGTGAGGGCAGCAGATCAGTTGCTCAAATTGCTCTGCGGTGGCTTCTAGATAAACAGGAGATATCTTCAGTAATCACTGGAGTGAAGACTCCCAGGCAGATTCAAGATAATATAGGATCTATGGGATGGCATCTCTCTGAAAGCGATGCCAGATACCTAACAGGAAGGGAAGAGTGAGACGAAATGAATGTGCAACCCCGTCTAGTCTGTTGCTTGGTTGGGCTGTCCGCGAGGCTGACGGACATGACCACGAATCTCTACTGCGCACTCTTGCAACCGTTCCGTTTGTGACGGGCAACCCATCCTGCCCGATTACGCAAACCACAAAAGGCAACGGTGTCAGCTTTATGGAAAACTCTATGCTGTGGCATTACCGGATCCCGCGTGACGCAGAGTACGATGCCGCACTCTCTGAATTGGAGGGCCAATTGTGAGAGACGACTTTCTCGGTGTGCGGACTGAGCTTGCCCCGCTGCACCCGGAGGCACTACTTTTGAGCAGCGACCTCGGCTTTACCGTTCTCAACGAGTTTATTGCGCATTTTCCGCGACAGTTTCTCAACATGGGCGAGGCGGAGCAGAATATCTCCGGTTTGGCGGCCGGGTTGGCGATGGAAGGCCACACGGTTTCCATCTACTCCATCGGCAATTTTCCGACCCTGCGCTGCCTGGAACAGATACGCAATGACATCTGTTATCACGACGCAGACGTGAAGATCGTCTGCGTTGGCGGCGGCATGAGTTATGGGACCGTCGGCTTCACGCAGCACCTGCCCCATACCGACCGGCTGTTCAGGCGGATACTGATGCTTCCGATGAATATGTCGGTGTCGGACGAGGATGTCCATTACGTATGCGACCAAGTTCTGTCTTTCTATGGCCGCTAGAACAATCAAGAGATTGCAATTCAATTATCCGGGATTCCGGAGGGGAAGTGGACAATCAGGTACTAGAGCGTGTTTCATAAATAGGTACGGCCTCAAACCAGGCACTTCCGGTTGAGGCGGGTTAGCTGTTGAACTTCTTCTATGAAGAAGCGACAGAAGCTCTTGACCGACGAACAGTGGGAA
>Ga0187848_10000802_pt1 | contig 27841 bp, 38 predicted proteins | sample June2016WEW_4_40_FD_132424 | JGI IMG/M metagenome (GOLD analysis project Ga0187848, IMG submission 132424) | Peatland microbial communities from SPRUCE experiment site at the Marcell Experimental Forest, Minnesota, USA - June2016WEW_4_40 | ecosystem: Environmental > Terrestrial > Soil >... | reverse complement strand
TACACAAGCAGAAATCACTTTTCTCAAATTTCATGGTGTTTGGCATTCTGTATTAGTGTTTTCCACTTGTTTTTTCCTTCTATTTATATTCCGCATGCTTCGGCTGGGGTTTTGCCGTCTAAGCCTTCATGCGGTCGGAAATAGCTCCTTAAAACGTAAAGTTTACCGAGTAGAAAAAGTTTATCCCACGAAAGTTAACAGTTGTGTTCTCTTAGTAATTCGTATCCCACGAAACTTAACAGAAAAGCCCGTCCCATAAGAACTTAACAGAACCAAGAAAGACATCATTTATTTATGAGGCATTATGCCGATGGCAACAAAAATCCAAAAAAGCTCTTTTTAATAAAGCAAAATAAAGAAAAATTTGAATTTAGACTAAAATAAAATTAACTCAAAAAGAGGAGATTTTTAAAGCAAACCTGCTTTAGCCTATTCTCCAAGGATTCTCCTGAAAGCAGGATACATCTCGGCTGCTCTTTCTTGCATTAACAATTCATAATACTGGTAAATGATACCCACCGACAGCAGTATGCCTGTGCCCGTACCGAAGGCGCCAAAGAAATCTGCAGTCGCAGCTACCAGCCCAACGATGATTCCGCCGAGAACCGTGACTACAGGTATATAACGTTTAAGGACCGCTTCTATGGGTCTTCCTGACCTGCGGTAACCAGGAATCTGCATGCCTGAATCCATAAGTTGCTTCGCAACTTTTGAGGGACCTAAACCGCCAACCTCAAGCCAAATCAGCGAGAAAACAGCGCAGAAAGCCACAAGAATACCCAAGTAAGCAGCAGCCCTTAACGGGGCAGCCACAACTTGTTCAATATTTGCTGGCGCAGTAACAAGCCAAGCAAGACCTCCTACAGGCCGGATACTAGTACTAGCACTAGTACCAGTACCTGAAGTTGTGACGTTAAAGTCACCTATTATCCGGAACAAAAGATTCGTGCCAGGAGCAGGACGACCCTGAGTACTCCAAAGCAATTGCGCGAAGAAGTAAACGTTTGCAAACAATGCTGACGCAAATATAACTGGAAGGTTAGAAACGTACAGAAGTTTAATTGGATATCTGCTTCTGAAGCCTTTATACCCTGCATAACTCATTGGAAGCTCAATTCTAATTCCTTGTAAATAAATAACGACCAAAAAGACTCCAATAGTAGCGAAGAACCCGAGCAAAGATGGATAAACTCCAGAAGCGGAACCAAACACCCAAGTTAGTAGCGAAATGGAACGACCTAGGTAAGCTGAAAGGGAACCCACAAACAAACCTGTATTCGGCGAAAATGTATCCCATACAACACTCTGAGCAACGCCAGCCATTATAAACAGGCTAATTCCGCTACCTAGTCCCCAGCCCTTCTGAACAAGCTCATCCATTAACATAACTATTACGCCAGTACTGATAAGTTCCAGAAAAATAACTAACGTTGCAGACCCAGTAATCGAACCGAACATGCCGCTTATAATGTACGCTGCAGCCTGAATACCTGTGAGAGCAATAGTGAACACTTTACTTGCAGAAGTGAATAATCCTCTATCCTCAGCATTCGACATGTCACATTCAATAATAGAGGAACCCGCAAGCAATTGCAAAATCAAACCAGCCGTAACAATAGGCCCAATACCCAACTGCATCAACGTTCCATTGTTCGAAGCAAAAATAACTCTTAATGAACTAAACGAGCTTTGGACTGATGCTGAAACACCGTAAAGTGGGATTTGAGCCATAACAAGATAAATAACTAAGACAAGACCAGTCCAGAAGAGTTTCTCGTTAAAACTTACCTTTCGCTCAGGCTTTTTAATTTCAGGTAAAACTCTTCCTATTGGTTTAAAGAGGCTGAGGAATCTTCCGGGCATTTAGTAGCTTTACTCTCCGTTGACTGGGGAGCCTAGGATTTCTCCACCTGCTTTCTTGATTTTTTCAGCCGCCGATTTTGAGTATGAAGACACTCGTACGGTTAGTGGTTTTGTGACTTTACCTGTGCCTAAAAGTTTTGTGTAGCCTAAGGCTGTCAGGTTGATTTGGGGTTTTTCCTCCTGACTTGTTTGCATTATTTCTTCTAGTTTTTTGAGGTTAATCGCGTTTTCCTGGCGATGAAGACTTTGGGGTGAGGTGAAGCCATTTTTGCCGAAGTAATCAGGTTCATGAGTCACGACCCAGCTCCATAAGTGCTTGTGCCGTCCAACCTTTCTGTGTCCTTTGGAGCCTGAATCCCGGTGCTGGCCTATCCTTCCGTAGCCTTGTGTTCTTGAGCCTCTAAATTTTCGTATTTTTCTTAGTTTATGCGGCATTTTGGTCAGCTTCTTTATTTATCGCTGTTTCAGCTTTTTTTAACTTTATTTCTAGCACACCATTCTTGAATTTGGTGTACATAACGTCTGGAATCACTACCTTCGGCAGATTTAAACTTTTATAGTATCTGCGGTCTTTCGATTTCGCCGAGAGCGTAATTTTTTGATCCTTTACGTGAATTTTGAGGGTTTCCTTATTAAAACCTGCGATTTCCGCTACAATTGTTATATAATTATTCTCTTGGAATATATCAATTAACGGTTTTGGCTCTCGGATATTGCGTTCGGCAAAGCTTTTAGATGGACGAAAGCTTGAGGGAACAGCTATTGATTTTATGCGGTAAGCGTGTTCAGGTTGAATTATTTGTTGTTTTTTGTTTTTTGCTGGTCGGTTGTTAAAATCTAGCCATTTACGGTTTTTTATGCTTCTACGCCATTTTGTGCTCGTGTCTTTCCCCTCCAATTAACTAACGAATTTCTTCACTCCCACTATAAAACGTATCGCACATAAACAGTGAGAAAACACGCATTAGCCCTGAAGCAGTTTACCCAAAAATGATGATTGCATGCTATTCTGCTGTCAGGAAACTCAAGCGCTCGGAGTCTATAACCAATCAAAAAAACATCAAGTTCGCTATCTCATGCACCAAGATTAGCGAGTTAGCAAACTAAAGCATAGCGTTTAAACGCTAAATTGGCAATATGCTTAGTTATTCTCTCTAGTTAGCTCTTTGCATTTAAGATTTATCTAAGAAATTTTAAGCTTATCAAAAAACTATGTTAAATGCAGATTAAATCATGCGTTTTACTAGTTCATTTATTGCTTCTCCGCGGTAGCCTGCTTCGCCGCCTGCTTTGAAGCCTTTCTTGGTTTTGCCTTTGTAGCCTTTGCTTGGCGGATGCAGCTTGAATAGTGGCTGCACATCTGGAAGTTTTTGGAATTGCACTTTGCAGTTTACTATGGCTTCTGCAAGGTCATCGATGGATTTGTATCCTACTTTCGTGATGTATTCGTCTGTTAGTTTTTTGTCGCCCGCTAGCCTTCCGCGTTTCTGAAGCATCATGGCAACGGTTTCTTTGGTGGGTTCGCCATATGTTACATAGCTGTTTCCACGTTGCAGCATTCCCTTATAGGCAGGTCGGCTATCAATGAGTACGGCATGGTTAGTATGCAGTAGATGCAAGAAGTCAAGGGTTTCTCTTGTTTCCCGCTGGGCACGAACTGTACCACGAACTTTAACGACGACAAGGCACTTGCACTCTTCAGTTTTCTGCACCACCTTTACTTCACCCAGTCCACTTGAGTAATCAAATTATATGTCTTCCGTAAACCATCAAAGATCGCGCAGGCGTAAGACGGCACTGTTCGTGTTGAACCGTAGCTTCTCATCCACAAGTCTTTCACGCCAGCCAAACCGAAGATAACTTTGGCTACCTCGCTTGAAACTAAGCCTAAGCCTCTGGGTCCCGGAACAATAACCACTCGGACACCGCCGCATTTCCCTTCGACTTGGAACGGAACTGAATGAGGTTTACCGCAACCGCACTCCCAACTTCCGCACCCGCGTTTTACTGGAATAATGTTTAAGCGAGCATTCACAGCAGCCTTCTCAATGGCGTTTCGGACCTGACTGGCTTTTCCTGAGCCTAACCCGATGTAGCCGTCTCTGTTTCCAACGGCAACTATGGCTTTGAAACGCGATTTTTCGCCAGCGTCAGTTTGCTTCTGCACTAAGTTGACGTTTATGACTTCTTCTTGAAGATCAGGAATTAAAGAGTCAACGATTTGAGGTTCAGAAATTTTTATGCCACTGAGAAAGACATCTTCAATGGTTGTTATTTTGCCTTCCTGAATCATCTTGCCTAAACGGGTTTTTGGAACCCAGGTTTCTAAATTAGTTTGTCTTTCTCTTTGCATTTGACCTGTACGACTCATGCTTTCTTTCCACCTTTTTTACTTGCCTTTTCTTTTAGTGTAACTGGCTCCTTTGCTGTAGTCTTTGCCTTTGCCGCTGCTTTCTTAGCAAGCGCCTTTTCTTCTACTGGAGCTTCTTTCTCAGTAATTGCCTTTGGTGTAGCTTCAGTTGCTGGCTTGGTAGCCTTAAATGAGCCTGTGATTTCAGCTTTCACTTTGTTGAAGTGCTCAGAGATTTTTTCAGGTACAACATTCTGCGCTGTGTACTTTGAGAATTTGGCAGTATACTCTTCTGAACCAGAACCTAAACTTTTAGCGTACTTGGCTATGTGTTCACCTTTCATGCGTTCCTTAACAATCTTCTCTTCGCTGTGAGGAATATCCACGCCAGCATCCAAAACCCCGCTCAGAACAGCGAAAATTTTTGAGCCCTTGGTGGGAGAAACCAAGCCAATATCTAAGATTGCCTGTTCAACGCCTTTAGCTTTCGCCTTTAAACCGCAAAGCAAACCTGTAAGATATGCTGCGGGAACATTGCCTGTTGGAGCCTTCCAACCGTAATTCTTAACGAGTTCACGGCTGTTGGCTGAAGCTAAAACCTCATCACCATGCGGTTTAGCAACCGTTATTTGTACTGTGACATTCTTTAATGACGCTCGAGTAACAAGCCGAGGCTTTCTAGAAATAACCAGAGCCTTCCGCGCTTGGTAATCAGTTTTTCCTTCCCGTCTGCGTCTTAATTGCACGCGGTAATTGCCGCTTTTTGCCATCTAACGTTTCCTCCATAAATCATTAGCTTTTAAATTGCGCTCTAGTTCAGCTATAGACTGGAACCTACCGCTACCAGCCATCCTGTAATATTGGCTGTATGTGGTTTCAGTTATGATTCTGCTTGTCTTCAACTCGCGAAGCTTGCTTCTCAGAGAACGGATCTTTTTCATCCAAGCCTCTTTTTTAGTAACCTTAGCGTAGCCAGCACCAGTGATGCTGCCGGGACCACTGCGCCTGCCTTTAAGTTTTTTCTCCCGAATAGCCTTTGCTCTGGATCTGCTTACGCCTTTCTCAGGAAGAGAATCGATGATTTTCTCGTGAATTAGCTTTCTTACTTCTTCACGTGTAATTGCGCCTTCAACATCATCCATCCGTTCAGGATCAATCCACACGCGGTTTTGCCCAATCTTTAAGATTTGAGCCGCTAACCGTCTCTGGCTGCTTAGGTCTGTCATTGTTCCTCTTCTTCCTCCTCAGGTTCAGGCTTGGTTTTCTTTGGTGCCTTTTCTTTCTTTGGCGTCTCCTTTTTTTCTTCGGCGTCTTCATCGTCCGCTTCCACTGGCGTGCCGTCTTTGAAAGTATCCTCTAATTCTTTCTCTTCTTTTTTGGACTTTTCCTCTTCCGTCAGCTCTTCGCCTTTAGCTACTTCCTCTTCTTTCTTTTCGGCTTCTGGTGCAGCTTTGAAATTTAAGATTTTAATGTCAAGTTTCTTGGCTTCCGCGATAAGTAGGGCGCGCTTTCTTTTGCCGACGGTGTGTGCTATGCGTGCGGCTTGAGCATTAGGGTCAACAGCGGATAGGTTTTTCACATTGTAAACTAAAACTTCCCGGTATCCTGAAGGATGTAGGCCTCTGGCGATTTTTGGTCCCTTATAACCAACGCTTACGCCAGCTGGCCAACCCTTGATTTTTCTTCTAATCTTATTATCTAATCCTCTGGGTCTCCGCCAACTTAAGCTGAACCTATCATACTTCCAACTTTCAGCTCTTACAAATGCGGGTTTCTTGTTTTTAGCGCGAGCTCTAACTTTAAGGGCTTTTTGCGATAATGATGGTTTCTTTTCAGTCTTGTCGGTCTTTTCGGTCATTAGGCAACTCCCTCATTTCTTTCATACACGTATATGCCGTCAAGGAAAACACGTGGGTCTTTGCGCCTTACTCTTGTAGCTTGTTCAATGTTAGCGGCGGTTTGGCTTACATCTTCTAAGTTCACGCCTTCAACAATGATGTCGTCAGGTTCAATTTTCACTTTGACATCGCCGATTATTTTTACTCTGCGTGCCCTGCGTTCACCAGTAAAGTTTTCAATCAAAATAGATTTGTCTTGAACCTTTACTGAAATTGGGAAGTGCGAGAACACGATTTTCAGTTTGTATGAGTAGCCTTTTGTTACTCCAGTAATCATGTTTTGAATGTGCGAGTATATTGTTCCTACAAGAGCGGCTTCCTTTTTGCGTGGCCACTTTGCCCAAACGCGAATATTTTTACCCTCACCTTCTATTGCAATGGGAACAAAGGCAAAGTCGCGTGTTAAGGACCCTTTTGCACCCTTAACGTTGACTTTTTTGCCTTCTAGGCGGACGTCTACACTATCAGGAACCTGAATAGTTTTAGATATTTCTGGAAGCCGCATAAATTACACCCCTAATATACGAAGGCTAACAGCCTTCCTCCAAGATTCTTTTCTTCAGCATCCTTATGTGCTATTACACCTTTTGAAGTGGAAACAACCATTATCCCTAAGTCTCTGGACGGCAAGTACTTCTTTTCCCAATCTTCAAACTCTCCGACTTTAGCTGGGTAGCGTGGTTTAATTGGTCCACATTTGTTTATTCTGCCCAATAATTGAACTTTGAATTTTCCAGAGCGTCCATCATCGATAAACTCGAATTCACCTATGTAACCGTTAAGCTGCATTATACGTAGGACTCGCCCCAAAAGTTTAGACGCAGGACTAATTATGCATTCACGCTTGTTTCGCATTTCATTGTTTACGATGGTAATCAAACCATTTGTTAAAGTATCCATGTCTTTTAGCTCCTACTCATATTTTTTGAACCCAAGTTTTGGGGCTGCCTCTCTGAAACAGTGCCTACATAAATATAAATTGTACCGTCGAATAACTGGCCCATAAGAGCCGCATCGGACGCATGGCCGTGACCCTTTGCCGTATTTTCGTTCTTTCTTCAATTGTTGTTTTCCCATACATTCAGCCTCTGTTTAAACGATTTCGACTCCTAACGTTTGTTTAACGAAGATAATTGATTCTTCAGGTGTTAACATGTGCTTGTGGCCAATGGCTTGCTTTTCTTTGCGTCGAATTTTCACTCGTTGCCCTGGACGATTAACAGAAACACAAATATCCATTCCAAAGATGCCTATGTCAGGGTCATATTTTACACCGGGAATTTCAATGTGCTCTTTAAGGCCGAAAGCAAAGTTACCATGTTCATCAAAAGAAGACTGTGAAACCTTGTTGTCAACGACAGGTAACACTTTCTTCAGGAAGTCAATTGCCTTTTGCTTTCGCAGTGTTACGACAACAGCGATTGATTCTCCTTCACGTATGCCAAAGTCACGGATAGTTTTCTTAGCTTTTTTCTTTACAGGCGTCTGACCCGTTATTTCTTTGAGCACTTTATTAGCTTTTTCAAGCGGCTCACCTGATTTTCCAACGTTAAGGTTTACCACGACTTTTTCAATTCGGGGTTTGAGCATTGGATGCTCTTCCCAGCTCTTAACTAAAGCAACTTCTTCAGACAACTGCAGATGCCTCCGGTACTACACCTATTAATGGTTCAGCTTCACCTATGGAAAAGATGAAGTCTAAAATTGTTTGATAACGAACACCACTCGCGTCTTCTATAACTACTAGGGCTTGTCGTCGTTTTTTAGCCTCAGTCTTTTCTATTTCAACTATTTTGCCTTGTTTGCCAATGTTTTTTCCGCCAGTAATCACTGCTAAGTTTCCTTCTTTGGTTTTCAAGCTAAGAACTACTTGTTTTTCTGGATAAGCGATTTTTAGAATGTCAAAAGTGTCGTATGTGACTTCTGCTGGTTTTTTCGGGTCTGCAACTTTTATGAGTATGTTTGAGCCGTTATGAAGTGCGATTTGCATGCCGTTTTTAACAGTGGTTTTGTCTTCAACGCGAAGTAACGAGAAGTTTGCGTCGTCCTTGCTTATTGGATGTAAAACCAGCCCTTTATTTGACGGCATGACACGGTAATACTTGTTTGCATCAGGCATGGAGATAACATCCATCAAGCCGACTGGAAAATCATCTTTTTTCATGACTTTTCCGTCAACCTGTACTTTGCCTTGAGCAAGTATCAATTTGCCTTCTTTCCTTGTTTGCGCAATGCCTAGAATGTCTCGAAGAACCAGCGTTAATGGTAGACAGTTCTGGAGCGAGTGAGAACCCGATGAGGGCTTCACTACCCAAGGCAGTTCTTTTCTGTGAATTGGCCAGAACCTTGGAGCTGGCTTACGTTTCAGCCTTGCTGTTTTTCCTTTTTTACCCAAAATTATTGTCCTCCTTCAGTTTCTTTAGAGGTTTTACGTTTAGCACGCGGCTTAGGCGCCGTTTTCTTGGCTACCGCCTCTTTTGCGGGTGCTTCTTTCGATGTAGCTGTTTTCTTTGCTGTTGTCCTTGGCTTTGCTACTTTTTTAGCAGGTGCCTTTTCTTCTACTGGAGCTTCTTCCTTGGCAGGCTTCTTTTTCGCTGGGGTTGCTTTTTTGGGGGCAGGTTTCTTAGCTGGTGCTTTCTTGGCTACTGGAGCTTTTTCCACTGCTTTCTCTGCTACTTTCTCGGGAATCTGTTCCGCTGGTGCTTCTTCTTTTGCAATTTCAGGCGTTACTGCTTTTTCTTCAACAGGCGGTGCTTCAACAGGTTTTTCTTCTTCTACCTCTTCAACCTTTGCTTGTGGCCGCCCTGGAGCCTTTTCAACTTTCTTGTGTGGTTTTGCTTTTGCCTTTTCTTTCTTCTTAGGCTTTTCTATTTCCTTCTTTCTGCCGAGGATGTCTTTTCGCCAGTTATCATCAAGGTTGAGGTTTCTTATTTCAACTTTGGATGGATGCACTGGAAGGAAAATGTTTGTCCCATCAACCTTTTCACGTGTAAATCCTTCAATATAGATTCGGTATAATTTCGTGTCAACACGTGAAACTTTGCCTTCAAAGCCCTTGTTGTCTCCGCGTTGAATGCGAACTGTGTCGCCCTTTCTCACTGGAAGAGTTTTTGCGCCTCTTGAAGCAGCAAGCTCGTTTGATAGAGGAGCCGCCATAAGCTTGTGACGCAGGTGAGCAGGAGCGTTAAAAAGCTTTTTTCGCTGTTTACCAGGATTTTTTACTCGTTTAGTATCTTGCATCGTCTTTGCACCTACACTATTATGCTTGAGGCACTTGCAATTCTTGGCCATCTCTCGGCTGCCTCTCTAGCTACTGGACCTCTTATTTCTGAACCTTTCATTTCACCATCAGGAGTTATGATTACTGCCGCGTTGTCTTCAAACTGAACCCAAACACCATCCACACGTCTGAAAGTTTTTCTTTGACGAACAATTACTGCTTGGAAAATCTTTTTCCTCATGTCAGGCGATCCTTGCCTAACAGACACCGTTACTTTATCGCCTACAGTGGCAGACGGGTAACGTCGCAGTCGGCCTTTATATCCCATGGCTTGAATCAAGCGCAGTACTCGTGCACCCGTATTATCGGCGCACTTTAATTCTGAACCTGATAAAAGACCTCGGCTAATTTTTTGTCCGTGTGAAAGCATGCCTTTTGCTACAAGTGCTCTCTGTTTTGCCTTTGCCGTCATTCTACTTTTCCTCTCCTAATTTTTCGACCACAACAAAAGAAACCGTTTTGCTTATTGGTCTGCACTCGGCGATTCTTACTCTGTCGCCTTCTTTAACATCGATACATGGTGTGTTGTGCGACGCAATGTGACCGTGCCTTCGTTCGTACCTTTGGAATTTCGATGAGAACTGTAAGAATTCTCTGTCAACTATAACGGTTTTATCCATTTTAGCCGTGTGGACTGTACCGTCAAGCACACGACCTCTTATTGCAAGAGTCCCATGGAATGGACAGTTTCGATCATCACATGTTTTTTTAGGTTGTTTGAAAACTAATGACATTACCATAACCTCTTAATGCTTTTTTTAAGCCGATCCTCAGATCTGCCGACTAAAAGTTTACCGTCAATATCTACAACTGTTCCGTCATCAAACTTAAAGTTGAAGAAGGATAATTCCTTAATTATACTCTTCGCTTGCCCTTCCCGCAGGAAAGTGAAAGTGTTTTTTGTTTCGCCGATGACTTTGCCGCCACAGCCAACATAACATTCATGAGGACTTTGGGCAACTTTGCCTTCGGTGCCAATAAACTCATAACGAATAATGTCTGGAGTTACTTTCATTGGGAAGTCTCCTCAGTTTCTTTTTCAGCCGCAGGCTTCTTTGCGGGCTTCTCCGCTTTTTTCTTTTGTTTCTTCTCAGGTTCCTTAGCGGCTTTCCTAATGCCCAATTTATCTTCGTTTTCCACTGTCAATATTTGCGCGATTGTTTTTCGCAGTTCTCTTACTTTTGTTGGGTTTTCAACTGCGCCGCCTGCTTTAATCATGGTTCTGATGCGGGCTAGTTCCGCGCGTAAATCAACAAGTTTTTTTGTTCTATCATCAGAAGACATATCGACGATTTCTTTGATTCTCATTCTTGGCATTTACTTTTTTGCCTCCTCTTTTGGTTCGTCTGTGATTTCTGTTGCTTTTACTTCTGGTTCTTCCTCTGTCTCAGCCTGTGATGCTTCTTCCGCGTGAGTTGGTGTTTGTTCTTGTGGCTTGGCTTCTGCTTGCGGAACAACTATTTTTTCTTCCTCGGGCGCTGCCTCGAGAATTTTGATTCTGTCAGGGAAATATGCGTCTGGGGGCATGATTTTTACTCTTACTCCGATAATGCCTGGTTTCAGTTGGACATGCGCTTCAGCTTTTCTCATAGCCACTAAGGCTGGTTCTCCGCATCGTGGGAAGTAGCCAGCTCTAAACTTTTCAAAACGTGCTCGTTCAGTGGTAAGTTTTCCGCTTATAACTATTTCAGCGCCAAGCGCGCCTGCTTCCATAACTTGATTTAATGCCCAAAAACCTGCACGCCTAAAGTGAACACCTCGCTGAAGTGCTGAGGCGACCCGTGACGCAATTACAAAGGCGTTGAATTCTGGAACTTCGATTTCTGATACTGAAATTTGAGGATTGGAAACTTTGAAGTTTTGTTCTAGGGCGGAGGCGAGTTCTTTTATTGTTTCTCCACCTCTGCCGATGACTAAACCGGGGCGCATAGCATAAATTACAACATGCGTTCCAAGCGGAGTTTTGGATATGTTTACTCCGCCGTATCCGGCTCTTTCAAGTTTTTTTTGTAAAAATTCATCTATTTCTGTTCTTTTGATTGATTCTGTTATAAAACGTTTGACTATGCTCATTTATTGTTCTCCTTGCTTGGGTTTCTCGTCTAGGACAATTTCGACGTGTGTTGTAGTGTCATATTTTGGTGAAGCCCGACCGTGCGCTCTTGGCGTATAACGCTTCAATTTGATGCCTTGATAGGCTGCTGCATGTATTATGCGTAATCGATCTACGTCTAAACCTTTATTTTCAGCGTTTGACTGCGCCGATTCTAGAACGTCGAGGATTTGCTGTGAAGCTTTAATTGGGTATCGTCCACAAAAACTATTTACGAGCCCATGGCGATGGGGCAGTTTTTTATTATACCTTGTGTAGGGAACAGCCTTCTTTTTAGCTGCGACATCCCGCAAATACTGTTTCGCATTGGTCAGCATCATGCCCTTGATTGCTTTGCAGATTTCTCTTGCTGCTTTATGGGATACTTTGAGTTCTCTGCCGCTTGCTTTCGCTGTTTTTTCTGGATCAAGCAGTTCTCCGATTATTGAGTATCCCCATTTTGGCATTATTACATCTCCGATGCGCAATCAAACACGTAAAAGCAATTTATATGGCTTTCCGTATCACAATTAAGATTTTAGTCTAAAGCGACTATTTACGTTCCTGCGAAGGGAACAATTCGAACGCGTGAGGTGTACAGTTTTGGGATGGCATTTAGGCTTTTATAGTTTTCCAAAAAACCTCTAATGTTGGGCTGGTCTTTTGTAATGTAGAGCGCTATCTTCAATGTTTGTCAATATTGTTTTAAAGTTTTCAATGTTTAGGTAAATTTTTAGATTTTCTGTTATTGTTTGAGCTTTCTGAAGGTTTATGTTTAGGGATTTCTTAGGCGTGGTTAAAGTTAGGGGGTGGGCTGAAGGTATGAGTGTTTTGATCCTGATTTGAAGCTAATTCTTCAAAAAACTCTTAAATGTGTGTGAGGAGAGGGTTGAAAAACGGTTAGAATCACTTTTGCGCGATGAAAAATGGTTTGAACCCGATGAAATTGTGAAGGAATTGAACGTTAAATATACGTGTACTTACGCGAATTATACGTGGATTTGACGTTTAGCTGCGATTTGTTTATGTTTTACTTCCTCCGCTATTGAATTCATAAGAGTTGGAAGTAGTCCGATGTCAAGCAAAAACATAGCTTTTACCTTCACTAATTTTTACTAAAATGAAAAGAGCATCAGCCTCCTGAGTTGGGGTCGAGGGTTCAAATCCCTCTCCCGCCCTGTCTAGCGAAGTTGACCTGTTTTTTCGTTTGGATGTTGCATATAGCTAAAACGTTTATGTTTACCTGCACTGTATTTGCTATTGCACTCTGCAAAAGGCGGTTTTGGAATGGCTAGCAAAAACGAGAAAATAACGATGCTGCATGGCGCTGGCGGCACAGTCATGCACAACTTAGTCAAAAACTACATTGTAAAATATTTTGGCGGCATCGGCAACGCTGCTGAGGTGCCATTGGAAGCGATGGATGACGCTGCAGTCATCGGTGACATTGTGTTTAAGAGTGATTCTCACGCTGTTAAGCCGATTTTTTTCCCAGGCGGCGACATTGGACGCTTAGCAATTTCGGGCACAGTTAACGATATTTCAGCTATGGGTGCACAGCCTTATGCGTTGGCTTGTGGGTTTATTTTGGAAGAAGGCTTGCCACTTGCTGATTTAGAAAGGATTTTGGTGAGTATGCGGGAAACCTGTATTGAAGCAGGCGTTGGCATCGTCACTGGCGACACGAAAGTGGTGGAGAAGGGCAGTTTAGGCGGCCTTGTCATGAACGTTTCAGGAATCGGCAAAAGAACCCCAGCCTTAGAAAGCAACTTTAAAGTGGCTCGGCAATACCGAAACGTTGCCTCGCGTTGGACACTTGACTCAAATTTAGCGGCAGGCGATAAAATCATCCTCACTGGCACGATCGGGGACCACGGATTAGCCGTACTTTCGGCGCAACAAGGCTTGACTTTCGGAAGCGAAATAAAGTCGGATGTGCGACCGCTCAACCGCATGATTCAACGCTTATTCGGCGAGGTTGGCGGAACCGTCTCTGTGAAAGACCCGACTAGAGGCGGGTTAGCGGATGCGCTAAATGAGTGGGCTGAGAAATCAAAAGTTGGCATTTTAACCCATGAAGACAAAGTGCCCATTCGGCAGGACGTGCAAACAGCATGTGATATGCTTGGCTTAGACCCGTTGGAAGTTGGGAATGAAGGCAAATTCATAATCGGAATCGTTGCAGAGAAGGCACAAGAAGCTTTAGAGTTTTTGAAGCAGACGGAAGAGGGAAAAAACGCGCAGATAATCGGCGAAGCCACAACACAATTCAAAGGTGTAGCCATGCAAACGCTGGTAGGCGGCAAAAGAATAATCGCAAGACCCATAGGCGACCCAGTGCCAAGAATCTGCTAAGCCTGGATAGCCGCATTTTTTGCCCAAACCCTACAGGTGCCTTCACTGCTAACCATGCATGCGCCAACAGGTTTCTCAGGTGTGCAAGCCTTCAAAAACATCGGGCACTCGTTGGGTTTGATTTTTCCGATGATTACAAGGTGGCATTCGCAGCCAAGCAGAATATCTTTCCCCTGCTCAACATGGACACCATATTTTAACCTTGCATCGTAATCCGCAAGCGACTCGCGCAACTGCAAGGCGGAGTCTGGAAGCCTACCGATGCCGCGCCAGTTGCCGCCTGTAACAGTGAATGCTTTATTCATCATTTCCAGCGCTCGAATATTGCCTTCAGGCTTAACCACACGCGGATACTCATTCTCCAGCTTAGCTGTCCCTTCGCTTTGCTGCCGTACAATCATGTAAATTGCCATCAACACATCAATCGGCTCAAAACCAGCCACAACCGTGGGCATCCGATAAACCCTAGGAAACAACTCATAAGGCTTCAAACCAATAATCGCACTGACATGCCCTGGTGCAATAAAACCGTCAATCTGCAAGTCGCCCACACCGAGCAGTAGCTCCATGGCTGGAGGAATCAAACGATGCGACACAAGAAAACTAAGGTTTTTTGGCGGCTTGCCCAGCGCTTCGACCGCAGTTGATGGAGCAGTGGTTTCGAAACCGACCGCGAAAAACGCAAACTGTTTTGAGAGCTCATTTTTTGCCATTTCGACCGCGTCAGAAACCGCATATACAATTCTGACGTCGGCACCAGCTGCTTTAGCTTCTAAAAGCGACATTTTGCTGCCTGGCACCCGCAACACGTCACCGAAACATGTGACTACAATGCCCATCTCTGCTAACTGTACAGCTTCATCAATTTCAGCCGCTGGCACAATGCAAACGGGGCATCCGGGACCAGCAATAACCTCAACAGTCTCAGGCAAAAGACTACGCAAGCCAAAATGAGTTATTGTCCACTCGTGGGTTCCGCAGATATGGCAGATTTTTGTTTTTCCAGCCTTCGGCGCCAAGCTTTTGATTTTTGACGCGATATTCTGTGCCAACTCTGGGTTTCTGAACTTTAGGTTTTCAGCCATGCCACTCGCTCACCTGCGGCTTTATTGTGGGGTAGCTTCAAGAATGCTGTTCCATAAGCTCAGGGTTTCTAAGGCTTCTTTTTCTTCGATAACCTGTATAGCGTAGCCTGCGTGAACCAGAACGTATTCGCCCACTTTAGCCTCAACAAGCGACACGTTAACTTCTCGCAGTACGCCTTGGCCAAAATCCACGTTGGCTTTGGTACCGTCAATATTCATTATTTTGGCGGGAATTGCTAAACACATAACTATCAATTATTAACCACGCATAGAACGGCGATAAAAAGAAATTGGTCTAAAACCGCGAAAAGCCACTTACAACTGCCTGACCAAACGAAACTCCCCCATCCCCAGCTGGAACAGCCTCATGAACCAGAAACCGCAGCCCAGCATCCTCAACAGCCTCACGCATGACTTTAGCAAGTATCTGGTTGCAGGCAGCGCCACCCGAAAACCCAACGTCTTTAACGCCCAGCACCAAAGCTTTCTCTACTGCTAAAGAAGCTAAACCTTTTGCCAAGTAAGCATGAGCAGAATAAGCCAAATCGCTTAAGGATAACTTTTCTTTGTTTTCAAAGATTGACCTCAGCAGGCACGCAGTATCCAGCGTGTCTCCATTCAAGACGGGCTTTAGGTTCAAAACGTCTTTGCCAGCTATCGCGGCTGATTCCAATTTCATGGCTGGTTCACCCTCATAGCTGCGCTCGTAACATATTCCTAAAACGGCTGAGACAGCGTCTAAAACTCTGCCGCAACTCGTAGTTTCAACCGCACCTAAGCCTTTCCCAAGTTGGCTTAGAATCAGGTTGGCTTCAGTTTCGCCGAAAGGCAAGTGCACACTGTTCTGCATCAGCCAAGGTTCAACCTCTAATCCTGCTTTAGCGAGCATTCCAGCGGCTACACGCAACGGGTAACGGCTAGCCACATCTCCGCCAAGCAATGGTTGCGGTTCCAGATGCCCCAGCCGCTTAAACTTCGCCGATTCACGCGTGCAAAACAGGATTTCGCCGCCCCAAGCCTCGCCGTCAGTTCCGTAGCCGTACCCGTCGCAAACAACAGAAACAGCGTCTTCCAAGTTGTGTTCAGCCATTAAGCCGGCAGCGTGCGCATGGTGATGTTGCACCTGAATGAGCGGTAAACCGTCCGCTTCTGCCATTTCTTGGGCTAAAGCAGTAGTGGTGAATTTTGGGTGCAAATCGCAAACCACGATTTCCGCATGGCAGTTGGTTAACTGGTAGAGGTGATTTGTGGCTTCTTGCAGAAACGCTCGTGTTTCCACGTTTTCTACGTCACCGATGTGTTGGCTGATGAAAGCTTTATCATCAAGCAAAATACAAGCTGTATTGTTTAGTTCGCCACCTAAGCCGACGACGCACCGTTTTGATTTAGCTTTAAGCCTGATTGGTGTTGGAGCGTAACCTCGGCTTCGCCTAAGAAACACTTGGCGGCGCCCATGAGTACGCATGACTGAGTCGTCGCACCGATGGGCAATGTTGCGGTTGTGAAACAAAAAATAATCCACCGTGCCACCTAAGGTTTTGAGTGCTTCATCGTTATCTTTCACGATAGGCTGGTTCGGCGGGTTGGCGCTAGTCATCACAAACGCTGCATCATCGACACGGTCAAAAAGCATGTAGTGCAAGCCAGTGTAGGGTAGCATGACCCCGACGTTATGCAGGTCCGGCGCAACCAACGGCGAAAGATTGTAACTGCGGCTTTTGTTTAGCAGTACTATTGGGCGTGCAGGGGAAGATAGCAGTTCTTGCTGCTTCGAAGCTACTTCGGCGAAGCTTTTTGCTGCCCAAAGGTTTTTTGCCATGATGGCGAAGGGCTTTTCGTGCCTATGTTTCGTGGTTCGAAGTGCTTCCAGAGGCTTCTCTTGTATGGTTGAGGCTGCAATGTGGAAGCCGCCGTAGCCTTTTATTGCGAGCACATTGCCTTCGGATAACAGTTTTCCTGCCTCACGTACTGGGTCTTTAGCTTTGATTGGTTCGCCCGTTTTTGTTGTTAAGTAGGCTTTTGGACCGCATTCTGGGCAAGCCACTGTTTGCGCGTGAAACCGCCTGTTTGCTGGGTCACTGTATTCTTTTAGGCAGAAACCGCATAAGGGAAACTCGCTCATAGTTGTGTTTTCGCGGTCGTATGGCAATCGCTCGATGATTGTGAAGCGTGGTCCGCAATTGGTGCAGGTGATAAAGAAGTATTCATAACGTGGGTTTTTTGGGTCTCGCAGCTCCCTGAGGCACTCGTTGCATATGGCGATGTCTGGCGGTATTATTGAGCCTGAAAGCTCCGCTTCCTCGGAACTCTTGTAAATCGTAAATTTGTCATGTTGATTTTTGCCTGAAAGCTCAGTAGACTTAACCGCGTCTATCTGCGCTAAAGGCGGCTTCTTCGCTGTCAGGTCACGCATAAAACTTTTGATGCCTTGCGCGTCGCCTTCCAAGAGGATTTCTACTCCAGCGTCGCCTTTGTTGCGAACGTATCCTGCCAAGTCATTTTTTGTGGCTAAGCGGTAGATGAATGGGCGGAAACCGACGCCTTGAACAATGCCGGTGACATTTATTTTTACACGCAAAGATATGAGCCTTAGCTATTTCAAAACATAGATTTTCTCTTATACATTTCGACGCACAAAAGACTAAAATGCAGAGTTAATCGGAGTCTCGGGGCTGGATTTGAACCCGCTACCAATAGCTTACAAAAATGGTTGAAGTTGATTATCATCAGATTAGCCGCAATCCCTGTATAGTTTTAAAATGTTGATCATACGTAAGGATAGGTTCACCGTTAGTTTTAGCAATCGCGGCAATAAGAATATCAAATTCGCCGATTAATCTTCCTGCGTTTTTTAGTTCACAGTAGATTCCAGCGGCTTCTGCGCATGCTTCAGGTGACAAATCTAATATTTGAATGTTGGAGATCGCTTTTTTCACATCCAATAGATTCTCTTGGCGTCTAGATGAAAGAGATGCGCCTTTTAGCAGTTCGTAAGCTGTGATGACTGTAATGGCGATTGTGTCATTCTTGTTTAGTAGCTCGTTAATTTTCTTGACGGCGTCTGGCGTTCCTTTCAATAAAGCAATCATAGCAGTGGTGTCAATAATCGTCAATTATATTTCAATCTCTCTTGATTTTGATTGCTCTCTATCTTTCAAGACAATTGAAAAAACTTCATCTATGTCATCGCCTTTCCAAGTTCCAGCAAATTCGAGAATTGACATCTTATGTTCCTTGCTTGCAACTCGCAAGACAACATCTGAAAATGATTCTCCAGACTTCTTCATGCCCTTTAGAGTTTCATATGCTTTTTCAGAGAGAGAAATAACTTTAGTCATAGCAAACACTATGCGCATATGCATATATATGCATAGTGATTTTGACCAAAAAAGCTGTCAAGCCTAAATTGCTTTTGATTTTTCTTCCTCGTGAAGCAAGCGCCTTAAAACTTTGCCCGCTGAACTAATGGGCAACTCTTTCCTGAACATCACTTCACGGATTGCCTTGTAGGGTGCAACTTTGTCGTTAATGAAAGCCATGATTTCCTTTGCCGAAACAACGGTGCCCTCTTTGAGGACAATGAAAGCTTTCGGGACTTCACCCGCCGGTGGGTCTGGTTTGCCGACAACCGCACACAATTTTACGGCTGGATGTTCGTAGAGAATATCTTCAAGTTCTCGCGGGTAAACGCTGTAATCCTTGTATTTCATGAGATCTTTTTTGCGGTCAGTAATGTAAAAGAAGCCGTCTTTGTCCATGTGTGCGATGTCGCCTGTTTGAAGCCACCCATCACGCATGACCAAAGCGGTTTCCTCAGGTCTGTGCCAGTAGCCCTTCATGACCTGCGGTCCTCTCACCGCAAGCTCGCCAGTTTCGCCCTGCTCAAGTGTTCTTTCGCCTGTTTCTAAATCAACTATTTGCGCCTCGGTATCTGGCAGGGGTAAGCCGATTGAACCAACCTTCACCGTTTTCATCGTCCTGTCCACTGGGTTGCAGTGAGTAACGGGAGACGCCTCAGTTAATCCGTAGCCTTCAGCTAAAAGTCCGCCTGTGATTTGCATGAATTTCTTTTGGATTTGCGGCGGCAAAGCTGAAGCGCCAGAGATGCATACGCGAATGGAGGTTAAGTCGTATTTGCCAAGGTCCGGGTTAGCTAATAGCACCGAGTACATGGTTGGGACGCCGCAAAAAACCGTAACTCCATGCTTCTGGATGGCTTCTAAGACTTTTGCAGGCTCGAACCTTGGCATAAGAACCATTTTCGCCGCTAAACTGATGGGTACAGTCATGCTGGTTGTCATGCCGTAAATATGGAACAGGGGTAGTGCTGTTAGGAAGGTTTCTTTTGCTGGTGTGCCTCTTATCCAAGCAGCAAACATGAGCGCGTTTGAAACCAAGTTGACGTGTGTTAGCATTGCTCCTTTGGCTGTTCCTGTGGTGCCGCCCGTGTATTGCAATGCCGCTAAATCCCTCTCTGGATTTATTTCGATTTTGGGAGGTGTTTCTGGGGTTTCTTTTAGAAGCTTCTGAAAATCCAACAGGTTCGGTTTGCTTGGGATAGTGGCTGTTTCGGATGCTTCGTCTAATCTTGTAACTATAACGTTTTTTAGCTTAGTTTTAGCCCAAACATTATCCACAACAGCATAAAGAGAATTCAAAGCGATTATGGTTTCAGCCTCTGAATCGCACAGTTGATACTCAACTTCACGCTCCCGATGCAAGGGACTTATCGCCGTTACAACCGCACCTGCTTTGAGGATTCCGAAATAAGCGATTATGAACTGAGGAACGTTCGGCAAAAAAAGTGCTACCCTATCGCCTTTTGCCACTCCTAACTTGAGGAGACCATAGACGAACTGGTTGGACAGCAAATCCAACTGTGCATAAGTAGTTTCTTTTCCATCATAAGCTAGGGCAACATTTGCTGGATAATTTTTAGCGGTTTTCTGCAGAATCCCTTGCAGCGATATGGCAGGATACTTTATGGTTTTTGGCACGTTTGAAGGCCATGCATTAAACCAAGGCTTGTTTTTATTCGGCAAGGAGAACCCACCTAACATTGAAGCAGAAAGAAGTAAAAACGTTTAGCCTTATTTAGAAAAAACAGTCCAATACTAAAAAATTACCGCGTTCTTTTGGAATAATCTGTCAAACCTAACCTGTTGCCGGAGGGGTCTTCAAACTCAACCGCCATTCCAGTATGAATCGCAAAAGGTTCAGACAGAAAACTCAGCCCTTTAGCTTTCAACCGTTTGTACTCTTCCTGCACGTTGTCCACCACGAACCAGATGGTCGGTTTTGTCTCTGGGAACTTGTTGGTGTCTTTTAAGATGATTGCAGGTTCATTGTCGCCGACTTTGAAGGCTATCATGCCCATGTTTGAGAAGTCAAATTTAATCGACAAGCCCAATAGGTCTTGGTAGAACTCTTTGCCTTTCTTTAGGTCGCCGCTTGGTAGGAAGAAGTTATCGTAATCTTTCATGATTTCGCCCATGAGAGTTCTGTGGCAAGTGCTTAATAAGATTGACAAAAGACCAATTTTTAACTGATGTACTCTTGTGTGCTTTGAAATTTGCCTTGCATAGTTTCATGCTTTTGTTTTGCTTCTTTTGTCCGTGTTAATGGTGGGGTTTACCTGCGTCGTGCCTTGGTTTTTTGCCAGACAGCAAATGTTATCAAAACTAGTACCAGAATAATGATAGATACTGGGGCTAAGACGGCAGAGCCGCGCAAAAGATAAGCGACAAATAGGATGATTACTACGCCCAGTGCCAGTACTGGAGAATCACCGACTAGAAAGTCCTTCCAGAATGTGAAAAAGCTTTTAACTCGTTTCCAGATTACGCTTAGCGTTTTACCGGAGGGCATTATAACTCAATCTCCGTCAGGCTTTCGTAGACTCGTTTGAAATAAGCAATCAATCCCAATGTTGCCAGGAAGATTATCGCTAGGAGTACTAATAGGAATATATCTCCCAGAGGCCACTGAACGCCAACGCCTTCGCCCATCCAGAAGAGACCAAAAACGGTTAGCAGGTTACCTACACCCAGCTTCATATAATTCTCGGGTACTTTAGTCAGAGGCTTTGCGACCACAGCGCCTATTGCCGTCATTACTGCTACTGCGGCAAGAGCGGCGAGCGCGGCGGTTCCTAGTTGGTTTTGGCTTCCGTTTGCTAAACCAAAGCTGATGACAATCATGATAACTTCCATGCCTTCCAAAAGCACGCCTTTGAAGCTGATTGCAAAAGCTAAGGAATCTCGTTGGCCCCGAAGAATTCCTTTCTCCTTAGAAAGAGTGGCGACCTGTTTGTCGTAAATGTCGCGTTCATCATGCGGTGCCTTAAACCCTGTTTGGCGCAGTATAGCTTTCGTGAGCCACTGTAACCCAAAGATAAGCAGCAATGTTCCAACTACAATTCGCAAAGCATAAAGGGGAACATATTGAATTAGTGCGGTACCAGCTATCCCCACGATTACACCCAAACAAGCTATTGCGAGCAATGCGCCTTCAAATGTCGATCGCCAGCCCCTAGTAATACCTGCTGCCAGAATAATGGTCAGAGCCTCAGTCGCTTCAACCGCACTAGCCAGCGCCACTGTAATAAATAAAAGAACCGCACTTTGATCAATCATCAAAATCACGACCCTTTTACATGAAGGATAGCTTTCATAGGGCCATCAGCAACCGTTTCAACCACCATTTCTAGACGAACAAGTTTGCACATTAAAAATATATGTATTTCAGACAATTGTAGCGGTAGTGCGATGCAGTAATCAAGTTTTTAATTAACCGTAGGCTCAGGTAGCTAACAAAAAAGCGCAAGCATCAAAAGATGGTGCCGGGAGCGGGATTCTCGCTTTATTTTAGCTTCGAGCCCGCGACTTCTGGACATGGGCGTTTGGCCACCATTTATGTTCTCCAGATTATGAGTCTGGCGCCCTAGCCAGGCTAGGCTACCCCGGCAAATCACCACTTTTTTTGCTAGCTGAATTCATTTAGTTTATTTTCCATCATTTAAACTTTTAAAGGCAGGATTACTATTTGCCTGTGCCACATTCAACAGAGCAGCGCATGAAAAAAGCCGATCAACAACATAAAAAGGAGCAGTTTTGTAACAAAAAATTTATTGGAGTGAAAAATGCAAGATAGTATAGTGAATGTTTATGTCTTCTAATAATGATGATTACCCTGAATGGTCAAGGAAGAGACGGGCTAAAGACCCGTTTTTCAGCGACATAGATGACATGTTCCGTGAAATGGAAAAAATGATGGATGAAGAACTAAAAAATTTTACTGAAAAGGTCCCTAAAGAGTACGTTAAAGAGCGCAAACTGCCTGACGGAAGCACAGTTAAGGAGCTCGGACCCTTCGTTTACGGTTACAGTATGAAGATCGGTCCAGATGGCAAGCCTGAGATTCAAGAGTTTGGAAACATCAAAAAGGGCCTCAAAGGGGTGCCGCAGGTTAAAGACGAACGCGAGCCGCTCGTTGATATCGTTGAAACAAACGGTGAAGTACATGTGGTTGTAGAGCTTCCTGGCGTAGAAAAAGGCGATATAAAACTTCACGGTACAGAAGATTCGCTGACGATTTCGGTTGATACTGCGCAATACAAATACTTCAAAGAAGTTGAGTTACCAGTAAAGGTGAGGGTTAAAGAAGCAAGCTCAAGCTACAAAAACGGCGTCTTAGCAGTGGTGCTTCCCAAAGCTGAGCCAGAAACCAAGCCTGAAGGAGAACCAATAGGCATAGGCTAAAAACTAAAATTAACTTTCCCACTAATCTTTCCAGTAGCTAGTGCATAAATGAATGGATGATAACTCAGAAATAGACACGTTAAACGCTATTTGTAGAGACGCAAAAGCAGCAGGCAAACTGTCAGGCAGCAACCTAACTGAACTCTATGAACTTTTTGGGTCAAGATTCACCAAAGCCCTTGATGCATTAAAAGAGAACCGAGTGAAAAAGTACGTTTTCAAGCCAAGCGGAAAAACCGTTTGGATAGTTATCGGCAGAGAGCGCGATTACCTAATCATGCCGGAAGCTGAATTTTGCACTTGTGACGATTTCTATTTTCGAGTGTTAGATAAGAAAGTCCACATGTGTTATCATCTGTTAACGCAGAAGATCGCGCAGAATCTAGGCTGGTTTGAAACCATTGAGGCAAACGACGAGAGCTATGACATGTTGATGAATGAGTGGAAAAAAGCTACTCCTTAAATATTAAGAACTACAAGAATAAGCAAAATACAAGGAGAATCTATATGGATGTAGGCGCATACTTCCTAACCTTAGAATACGTAGCAATGGGCTCAGTGTTTATTGCTCTAATCCTAATCTTCCTCTACGCGTATTACGGTAAGGATGAAGAGACATTAAACGAGTAAAACCCCTTCTTCTTTAATTGTTAAATCCAATCGAACCTTCTGTTCATAACCAAAAAAAAGACTATGCTCAAAACAGCAAGAATTATACCAATCAAGATAAGCCAATCAGCATTTGGTCCCGAACCAAAAACGATTGGAAATGGACCGATAAAAATAACAACACCAACACTTCCTGAACTGCCTAAAACCAGAGATGCAACCGCCAAAACCATTATGCCAACGAAAACTAAAGCAATTCCTAAAATCAAAAAACCAAAAAGCCTACTGGAAACTGTGATGCCTTCATCCTCTGTTTCCTGCTCGCTTAACATGCCAGTTTACCTCAACAACCAGTAATATATTATCATAGCTATCACAAACGTTATGGTGAGTGCTAAAGCAAGCGCCAAAACCGATTTAACTGATTTCTTATCTGTCCCAAAAATTATCGGAATAGGACCAATCATAATTATACCTGCAGCCTTTACCTTGCCCTTTCCCTTTCCAGCGCCTCGCATAGAGGCTAGAATAATTGCTGTAACAATAATGATGATTCCCACGGCAACCAAAGTTATGCCGAACGCATAAAAGACTGCAAGATCCACCCTTTTTCCTCCAGCGCTCCGAACTAAGATAAAACTGCGTTTTAATAAATATAACAACACTCTAGGAGAAATGCAAAAAATTAAAAGCGCAAGCATATCTTAATCGTTTGGCGCAAAATGACTACACAAGAGATAATAGACAAAATTCTCGCGAAAAATCCAGATGTCAGCCAAAAGCAAATTCTTGAAAAAGTACAGGCTGAAAAAGCCAGAACTGGTGGTCTACTTGATGACAAGACACTTCTGAGGTTGATTGCCGCAAAATATGGTGTTGAAGTCCAACAAAACACAATTCATAACAATGGAACTCTATCTTCAGGTCGCTTGTTCGCTGGCTTAAACAACGTGACGGTAGCAGGTCGCTTAATAGCGGTTTTTCCCGCTCGAACCTTCGAAGGCGAAAAACCTGGTAAATTTGCCAATTTAATGATTACTGATAACGACGGCATTCTAAGGGTGGTGTTGTGGAATGATAAGGCTGATTTAGTTGAGAAGGGCGAGTTGAAAGTTGGACAAGCAGTTCGGTTGCTTCATGGGTACACGAGGCAAGATCTGTATGGCAAAGTTGAGTTGCATCTTGGCGTCAAAAGCCAAATTGAAGTGGAGCCTCAAGAAAAAGCCTGCGAATACCCAGCCATCGACAGATTTACTACCAAAATAGGTTCTCTAAATAAAACATCTGGATGTGTGCATCTTTCGGGCACTGTAAAAGCGGTTTTAGGCTTAACCAAGTTCACCCGAAACGATCAAAGCGATGGAACAGTCATGCGGTTCACTTTAGCGGATGATTCTGGCGAAGTGACAGTTGTTGCTTGGAATGAAAAAGCCCAAGAATTAGAAAAAAACCTCAAAGCAAACGCGTGTTTACAATTGGGTAACGCTAAAGTGAAAGAAACCCAAAACGACGCCATAGAAGTTCACGTTGACTTCACCAGTTTTGTTAATGTTCAAGCTGCTGCACCGCAGTTGACGAAAATAGGCAGCCTAACTGAGAACCAAATCACCAACGTTGAAGGTACAGTTTCAACAGTTCCTGAAACCAAAGAAGTAAACACGTCGAAAGGCGAAACCGTGAAGCTAACGGTTTTTGAGCTAAAAGACGAGTCTGGCGCTGTTCGGATTTCGGCTTGGCGCCAACACGCAGAAGACCTTAATGGATTAAAGATTGGTGACAAGTTGTTCTTGGAAAATGCTTATGTGAAAAAGGGTTTTGGAAATAAAATAGAGTTATCTACTCGAAGTGCAACGGCTGTCTCAATCATGCCGCCTTAAGTTGACTTCTGGTCCTATGCCGTCACCTTTAAGCACGGCTATGTTGTAAGTTTTACTCATGTTTAGGTTGCCTTCTTTTTCTGGGTTTTGTAAAATAATGTTTTTGCTTATCAGCATTCCTGTTGGCTTTAGATTTTCCTAAAAATAAGTTAATATCTTCTTGCTTGGCAGTGTATTTTTCGCAGTAGGCTTCAACGGTTGGGAAAATTGCTTTCACACGGTCAAAACGCTTCTTTCCGTTAACTTTCTCTTCAAGCATGATAACGTCTTGTGGCTTGCTGAAGTGTTCAACTTTGCCGTCTTCACGTTTCCGCTCGATTTTTATGCAGTCATCAACCATGCAGTTTGACACGCAAGCGCCGCAGTAAACACACAAGTCCTCGATGATTCCGACTTCGCCACTTTTCCAGTACAAAGCGTTAGTTGGGCAAGCTTTAACGCATAACTTGCATTGCACGCCAGCGCACGTGTACTTGTTTACGCTTATGTTTCCTTCCGTGAATAGTTCTTTTACGCCTGTTGGCTCCAAAAGCTCTTGCCTGCGCTTCTTTTTCGCCTGCTCAGGACTGTCTTCCGATAACAAGCCGAATATATCGACAGCAGAAGCGCTTTTCTCTGGCATTCGGAACCACAACTGAAACTGGTTTAATATAAAAATACGGTTCATGAATTATAATTACTTATCCCCATAGTCTGGGACTTATCCTCTATATTTTTGAAGCTTCCGAAACGTTTGGGTTTTCGGTAGAAATGCATCGTCAAACCGTTAAAAGTCGCTTCATCGTATTTTTGCCAGCCAGCCTTGCCTAAAGCTAGAATTTCATCAGGCGTTGTGGCGGTAGTAACTTCATAGTCTTCTTCTTTGAACTCGATCGTATGCACATATCTCTGCGTGCTCTTCCAAGACTTATGCCTCAAGACTCTAGCAATGACAACAGCAAGGCTTTCTTTTCTATTTCTGCAAAGAGTTTTTCCTCTTGGGGTATATTGACACATCCTGTGTTAATCTCAAGTGCATCCTTCATTGTAATGTTCTCTACGGGGCTGTTGTAGTCAGCATTTCCATCCAGCTTAGCTTCTCAATGGCGATTGTCCAAGCATCCTTCAACAAATGATTCCACAAACAAAAAAAGATGCAGCACAGCTAAATAAGAATACATTAACTAAGGGACCGATATTGCTTGAAATGCTCATCAAGTTTGCTTGATCAGTTTGTTTAATCACCTTTCCCTCTTTGATTCAAGCGTAAAGAGGTTTGAGTAAACGCATGTTGGCAAAAGTTTAATAGCTGTTTTATAGCCAATTTGATTTTAAGGGAATCACTGTTAGAGGGGGAGAACTTGAAAAAACTAGTAACAGCGATAATTCTCGTAACTTTAATTTTAAGTTTGTTTGTTGCTCAGTCAACACCACATGTAAAAGCACAGACATCAAACGTTGTCATTCTCAGCTACAGCTGGTATACTGCTCCTCTAAACACTATTCTTGCTGAGTCCAGTGGTGATTTGGTTGTGGTCGGTGAAATACAGAATACGGGCACAACTACTATTGGATCCGTGTTCATTTATGGTGTTGCCTACAATTCCACTGAGGCTGTCTGCGCTGTTAATGATCCGGTTCAAGCTGTACCTGATATGCTTCCTGGGCAGAAAGCTCCTTTCTACTTGGATTTTACTGCTGAGGGCAGCTTGACGCATGATCAAAGCTGGGTATCTTCAGTGACCAACGTTACCCTTTCAGTAGCCACTGTTCTAAACAGTACGGAAACTCCATATACAGGCTTGACGATTCCAACCGCTTCCGTCCATGGCTTTGACGACAGTGGAACATACACTGTCACAGGAGCCGTTGTAAATAATGGCGACCAAGCAACTGGAAACATTTGGGTTCTAACGACGTTTTACAATTCTTCAGGAAAAGTTATTGGATTTAACTGTACAAGCTATTTAACTAGCTCGCTTGGACCTAACAAAGAAGTTTCGTTTGATGTAACACCCTCAGATAATACAGAGCAGCTATCAAGTGAAGTGGCAAACTATTCCCTACTGGTTGAATCCTCGCTAATAACTTCAAGCACCCCAACAGCTTCACCTTCACACTCAATAACACAGCAGTCCCCAACGGCTACACCTCCACAGACTGCAAAAAACTCGGTTTCCACAACCCCTACATTAACGTATGCAATAGTTGTTGGGGTAGTACTTATTGCGGCCCTCTTTGCTGTTTTAATGCTGCTAAGGAACCACCAAAAAACTAGCAAGTTTGAGGCACTGCTACCGCCCCCACTGCCACCCCCGACATAAACTTTTTCATAAGTTTACAATCGCCGCATACCCTCCAAATTTTTCTGTTGAAGTAATCCAATTTTTAACGGAATTATCATTTTAGTTCAAATAAGCTACGTAAAATACAATTTAAAAGTACTGAGTCTTCGCAATATGTGTCATGTCAACTTTCCAACGTTACACTCGTAGAGGTCTGCTGGGAACGCTTTTACGCCTCTGTGAAAGCGTAAATTGTTAAACCAGTCTCTGTATTCGCCTATTTTCCCTTTGAGCCATCCAGGGAACTTGCGCAGTGGATTAATGAATTCTCGATTGAGGTTTTGGATGCATCGTTCAACTTTGCCCTTGTCCTGAGGATAAGACGGATGAGCGACCTGCGTCTCAATG
>Ga0187848_10000796_pt1 | contig 27925 bp, 28 predicted proteins | sample June2016WEW_4_40_FD_132424 | JGI IMG/M metagenome (GOLD analysis project Ga0187848, IMG submission 132424) | Peatland microbial communities from SPRUCE experiment site at the Marcell Experimental Forest, Minnesota, USA - June2016WEW_4_40 | ecosystem: Environmental > Terrestrial > Soil >... | reverse complement strand
CTCTTCTCGACACGTGTTTGGAGTAGTGACACAGCGTCGAAACAAGGCGTCGGCAGAAGTGCCGACGCGGCACGCAAGAGTGCATGCGCCACGCGGTCGCCCTCGATAGCCTGTGAGAAATGCGGGCTAGGCCGGTCAGGGGTCCCCGACCTTGACGACGGACGACACCAATGCGCGGGGGGCAGGGGACAGGCAGTGGGCATCCCGGACCGACCGGGGGCCCGCCCTAGGAGTGAGGCGAGTCCCTGGCAAAACCTAACGCCGGAAGGCGGCGGTTAGCGGCGTCTGACGGGAGGATCCACCCACGAAGATTCGATATTCTCCGGGCAGCAATTCCCAGTCGTTGGTGGTCTCATTGAAGATGGAGAGCAGCTTGGGCTCGAGCTGCAGGGTCACGGTCTTCGATTCGCCCGGATTGAGGGGAATCCTTTGCCAGGCTACCAGCCGCTTGGGCGGTTCTTTGGCTTCAGCCGGCAGCCCCACATAGACCTGGGCGATTTCCGCGCCCGCGCGATTGCCCGTGTTGCGAACGGTGAAGGTTACGATATCCGCGCCGGCTTTCAAACCGGAGTAGGCGTAGGTGGTGTACGACAGCCCATCGCCGAACGCAAAAAGCGGCTGCTTATCTTCGGCATCGAACCACTTGTAGCCCACTTTCAGGTCTTCGGTATAGTCGATGTCGAAATCCGGCATGCGCTCCGGCCGGCTGCCCCGCTGAGCGGCCCGGGTAGGCAGCAAATCGAAGCCAGGGATCTTGGGATGAGGCAGGTCCGCGTCGGATTTGGCGAATGTTACCGGCAGCTTCCCGCTCGGGTTGACGTCGCCGAACAGGATATTGGCCAGCGCCTCGGCGCCGCGGATTCCCGGATACCAGATCTCGATCGCGGCTGCCGTCCGGCCGATCCACGGCATGGCGACCGGGCCGCCGGTTTCGAGCACCACGATGGTATGCGGATTGGCTGCCGCTACCGCGCTCACCAGTCGATCCTGGTTGTCGGGCAGGCTCAGAGTGGGGACGTCGCGGCCTTCGCTGGTGGGCTGGTTCACGAACACGATGGCCACTTCCGCGTTCTTTGCCAATGCCGCGGCAGCCGCGGGGTCGGAGCCATCGTTATATTCCACCTTGGCTTTGGGATTCTTGGCGCGAATGGCTTTCAGCGGAGAAGACGGGAACCAGACCTCCCGGCCGCCGAAATGGCTCTGTCCGCCGCCGGGAGGATCCACCTGTGCCGAGCCGCCGCCGGAGAGCACGCTGGTATCGGCATGCGAGCCCACCAGCACCATCGATCGCAGGCGGGAAGCATTCAGCGGGAGCAGGCCGCCCGAGTTCTTCAATAGCACCGAGCCCTGCTCGGCAACGGTTTGGGCCGTCTCCGCGCCGCCAAACGGGTCGACCACGCGCCCCAGCGGCGGATCGTCAACGATACCCGAGGCGAATTCCGTGCGCAGGATGCGGTGGACCATGTCATCGAGCCGCGCCATGGGCACCTCGCCGCTCTCCACTGCTTTCTTCAGGGCATCTCCGAAGTACCGATCGCCGGGCTCTTCGTTGTCCAGACCGGCCAGGGCAGCTTTGGTTGTAGTGTGTGTGGCGCCCCAGTCGGACATGACCAAACCCTTAAAGCCCCACGCCTTCTTGAGCACGTCGTTCAGAAGGTAGCTGTTCTCGCACGCCCAGTCGCCATTCAATTTGTTATAGGAGCACATCACCATGCCCGGTTGGCCTTCGGTTACGGCGATCTCGAAGGCCAGCAGGTCGGTTTCCCGCATGGCGCGATTGCCGAGCTTCACGTTGCCCACGGTTCGGCCGGTCTCCTGGTCGTTGAAGGCGTAGTGCTTCACATCGCCGATGACGTTCTGGCTCTGGAGGCCTTTCACGAATTGGGCGCCCATCTTGCCGGCCAGGATGGGGTCTTCGCCCAAATATTCGAAGTTACGGCCGTTGCGCGGCTCGCGGGTGATGTCCATGCCGCCGCCCAAGGATACGTTGTACTGCTGGTCGCGCAGCTCGCGGCCAATCAGCTCGCCGTACGCGCAAGCGATTTTGGGGTCCCAGGTGGCCGCTTCGCCGATGGCCGAAGGCAGCAGGGTAGCATACCGCCCGCGTTCGGCAGCGGCACGCACGCCGACGGCGGAATCGGCCAGTTGCAAGTCGGGCAGGCCGAGACGCGGAATGCCGAAGACCACGCCCGCGCCGCCGTTCGACCGCGGAGCGGGCCGTTCGAAACCGCCCGCTCCATGGACGAGCAGAATTTTCTCGTCGAGGGTCATCTGCCCGATCGCCAGGTCGGCGCGGCGGTCCGGCGAAAGCGTTTTGTCCATCCAAGGGCCTTGCACCGCCGGTTTCGGCTGCGCCTCTTGCGCCAGGACTGGCGCCAGCGCGAGGACTGCCGCCATTATGGTTCCGGCCGCCACACTTCTGGAGCGTTCGATTCGATTCACGTTTTTGGCCTCTTTGATCCGAGGGAATCGGTAAACCGGATTTTATAATGGTTCTCGCAATCGGTGGGGCGCGGGCTATCCTTGCTAATGCCACATACTTTTCGCAAGCCGGCACGGCATCATTAGTAGGGCGGACCCCCTGGTCCGCACGGGACGCCCTCGTCCCGCTCTTTTCCCCCAAGCACCAAGTCTCCGCTACCGGCGAAGAGCCGGCCGGGGGGCCGGCTGCGGACCAGGGGGTCCGCCCTACTAGTTGAACCGGGCCCGCTGTTGCGAAAAGTATGCGGCATTTGGCTATCCTGGCCGTGCCCGCGCTCCCGCCGGCGCTTTTGCCCGGCGAGAAACAAGCGCCCCGAGAAGTCGGGCCGCGGCAGACTAAGAGTCCGCGCCACGGAAGAGGCGAACGGCCTCGCCGAGGCCGCGTTCGTAAGCTTCGATCAGCTTATCCCAGCGGGCGTTGGCTTCGTCGTCGATTTGGCGGCGGGCGGGGTCGGCATCGAACCAGGCGATCGTCCGGCGGATGCCCTGCGTGAAGGGTACGGTGGCGCAATAGCCGGGAACGAAGCGCTTGATCTTGGTGTTATCGAAAAACGCGCTGACGGCTTTATCGCCGATGAGGGTGCCGCGCATTTCGGGGACACAGGCGGCGAGGAAATCGCTGGGAATATGCACCAGCTTGGGCTCGACGCCGGCGGCTTCGGCCGTCAGGCGATACCACTGGTCCCAGGCCATCACCTCGTCGCTGGTGATGTGGAAGGCGTGGCCGATGGCCTGTTCGCGCGCCAGCAATCCCACCAGGCCCTTGGCCAAATCGGTGTTATGGGTGATGACCCAGAGCGACGAGCCATCGCCGGGAACGATCACTTTCCGGCCGCGGCGCATGCGGTCCACCGCGGTGAAGGACTTAGCCCAACTATTGACGGCGAGGGTGATCTGGGTTTCGGAATAAGTGTGGGACGGACGGACGATGGTGATGGGGAAGCCCTCTTCGCGGTAGGCGCGCAGGAGGCGTTCCTCGCAGGCGATCTTCTGCTGCGCGTACTCCCAGAACGGGTTCGCGAGCGGTGTGGATTCGGTGATGGGATAGTGCGTCGCGGGCTTCTGGTATACGCTGGCGGAGCTGATGAAGATGTATTGGCGGGTGCGGCCGCGAACAGGGCGATGTCGCGCTCGACGTGCGCGGGGACAAAGGCGATCCAATCGACGACGGCATCGAAGGAGACGCCGGCGAGCGCCTGGGATACCGCGGCGGCGTCTTCGATATCGACGGCCAGCGTTTTTGCGCCGGCCGGCGGACGGGACGAGTGACGGCCGCGGTTCAGGAGTGTGACCTCGATGCCGCGCTCGATTGCCAGTTGCGTGCAGGCCGTGCTGATGATGCCGGTGCCACCGATGAAGAGAACTTTCATGAATACGTTGTAGCAGATTGAGATGAATGCGATGCGCGCCTTCCGGTAAACTCAAATGAAGCCGGCCAGCGGCTTTGAGCCACGGATGAACACAGATAAACACGGATATAAAACAAAACCTTTTATCTGTGTTCTTCTGTGTTCATCCGTGGCTCAATGATTTTGCGTTGCTTGAGGCGACCGTCTTGGGTGCGGATGACACGATCTTAGAAGCGGCCAAAACTGCCGGCAGGGCCTGGCATTATGCCCCGCCCGCCGGGCATTGGGACGAAGCTCTGCGCCCCTCCGGGTACCCGCGCCGGCATTGGCGCCGTTTGGCGCTGGCGTTGCGCCGCCTCGGTTTTGAACAGCTCAGCCGCCGCTGGCAGATTGGCCAGCAGTTGATCGGTGCCAATGGCGTCACCTACAACGTATACGGCGACCCGCAGGGGAAAGAGCGTCCTTGGCAGATGGACCCCATCCCGCTGGCGATCGATTCCGGCGAATGGACGGGAATCGAACGGGCCATCGGCCAACGCGCCGCGCTGCTGAACCTGATTCTGGCGGACTTGTACGGTCCGCAGAGGCTGATGGCGGACCGGCGCCTGCCGCCGGAGTTGGTCTTTGCCAACCCGCATTTTCTCCATCCCTGCCACGGGTTCATCCCGCCCGGCGGCATATACCTGCAGAATTACGCAGCCGACCTGGCGCGCTCGCCGGACGGCCGCTGGTGGGTGATTTCGGACCGCACCCAGGCGCCATCGGGGCTCGGCTATGCGCTGGAAAACCGGCTGGTAAGCGCGCGCACGCTGCCGTCGGTTTTCAACCGATGCGAGGTTCGTCCGCTGACGCGGTTCTTCGAGCGGACGCTGGGCGCGCTGGTTTCCCTCGCGCCGCCGCGGGCCGCCGACCCGCGCATCGTACTGCTCACTCCCGGCCCGCACAACGAAACATACTTCGAACACTCGTTTCTGGCGCGCCACTGGGGCGTGCCGCTGGTGGAGGGCGCCGACCTGACGGTGCGCGACAACTGGGTATTCTTGAAAACCCTGGCGGGGCTGGAAACCGTGGATCTGATTCTGCGTCGGATGGACGACGTGTTTTGCGATCCGCTGGAATTGCGCGGCGATTCGCTGCTAGGTGTGCCCGGCCTGGTGGAAGCGGCCCGCGCGGGCAACGTGGCCATCGCCAACGCGCTCGGCAGCGGGTTGGCGGAAGCGCCGTGCCTGATGGCGTTTCTTCCCGGCCTTTGCCGCCACTTGCTGGGCGAGGACCTACGCATGCCCTCGGTGGCCACCTGGTGGTGCGGCCAGGGACTGCCCCGCCGGTTCGTAATCGATCACCTGGAAGACCTGGTCATCAAGCCGGCCTTTGCCCTCCTTGGCCAGCAGGCCGAGTTCCCGGCGAACATGGATGAGGCCGGGCGCGCGGACCTGGCGCGGCGCATCGCGGCAGAGCCATGGCGCTACGTAGCGCAGGAGCAGGTGGAGCTTTCCACCTGCCCGATTCGCACGGACGAAGGTCTGGAAGCGCGGCACGTGGTGCTGCGCGCGCTCGCGGCGTGGGACGGCGCATCGTACTCCATCCTGCCGGGCGGATTGACGCGCGTGGCCACGGCAGACCGGTCGCTGGCGGTCTCGATGCAGATGGGCGGCGGCAGCAAGGATACCTGGGTTCTGGGCAGACGCGAGACCGAGCCTTCGGATTCCCAACCCGCGGGAGTTCCAATGGAAGGCCGGCGCAGCTCCGGCGAATTGCCCAGCCGCGCGGCCGACAACCTGTTCTGGTTGGGCCGCTACGCCGAGCGCCTGGAACATGGAGCCCGGCTGGTGCGCGCGCTGCTGCCGGGGCTCTCCGGCGAAGGCGATTTGGGAAACACGGTTTCGCTCGAGACCGTGATTCATCTGCTGGGCGGGCTTGGGTTTCTGTCGCCGGACGAGCAGGGAGCCTCAATCGCGCAACAGCGCTGGAACCTGCAACGCGTGATGGGGTTGCTGGTGTTCGATCCGTCGCGAACCTCCGGCCTGGGATGGTACCTGAAACAGATTCGCCACCTGAGCTGGCAATTGAAGGAACGCTTTTCGCAGGACACCTGGCACGTGCTGCAACAACTCGAAAACGATTTCTCGTGCACGCCGCCGGCCACTCCGGAGCAGCGATTCGTGGCGGCCATGAACTTGTTGGATGGAGCGGTGATCACGCTGTCCGCTTTTGCCGGCCTGTCGATGGAGAACACCACGCGGGGCCAGGGCTGGCACTTTTTGGATATCGGCCGGCGCCTGGAGCGTGCCCTGGAAACCTGCGCCCTGCTGCGGGTGGGAATTGCGCAGGCGCCGTTCAACATCGAACCGTATCTGGCCGTGCTGCTCGAGATCGCCGATAGCAGCATCACCTATCGGACGCGCTATCTCACCAAGCTGCGCACCGAGTCCGTGCTGGAGCTGCTGGTGGCCGACGAGGCGAACCCGCGCTCGGCCGGTTTCCAGTTGTGCACTCTAGCCGACCGAGTGGAGAAGCTGCCGGCGGCCGCGAGCGATACCGAGCCGCTGGAGCGCGCGCTGGTGAACAAGGCGCTGGCATCGGTCCGCGGCGCCAGCATGGACGACCTGGCCACGCGCGACCGGGCGGGCGATCTGTGGGCCCTGGACGGTTTTCTTTCCCAGCTTCGCACCGATCTTTTCGACTTTTCCGACGCGCTTACGGCCCGGTATCTGAGCCATCTGGCGCCGTCGCGGCTGGCCGTCTGGCGTTGAGGAACCGATGCTGTACCGCACCACACACACGACCCGTTACCTGTACCAGCAGCCGGTTTCGCAGTGCTTGAGCCAGGCTCACCTCACGCCGCGCAGCTTTGCCGGCCAGACGGTGCTGGAATCGGCGATACAGGTGGAACCCGAACCGGCGCTGTTCGGCCGGCGGCGCGACTACTTCGGAAACGAGGTGACGTCCTTTTCCATTTTGCAAGCCCACGACCGGTTCGTCACCACCGCGACCAGCGTGGTGCGGGTGGATCGGGAGCTGGCGGATGCCCCGCCGGCTGCGTGGGCGGTTGGGTGGGATGCCGCGCGCGACCGGTTGGCGGCCTACCCCGATGCGGCCGCGCTCGAGGCCTACGGTTTCGTTTTCGATTCGCCGCTGGTGGCCGCATACCGCGAGTTGGCCGATTTCGCCGCGCCCAGTTTTCCGCCCGGCCGCCCGCTGGTGGAAGCGGCGCGCGATCTCACCCATCGCATCCATTCCGAGTTCACCTACCTGCCGCAATCGACTACGGTGGACATGCCGCTCCTCGAAGCCTTCCACAACCGGTGCGGCGTGTGCCAGGATTTTTCGCATATCATGATCGGCGCACTACGGTCGCTGCGCCTCGCGGCGCGCTACGTGAGCGGTTACCTGCGCAGCGGAGCCAATTACCAGGGAGCCGAGGCCTCGCATGCCTGGGTTTCGATATTCGTGCCCGGCGCCGGGTGGCTGGACTTCGATCCGACCAACGACGTCATGCCGGCCGACGGCCACATCACGGTGGCGTGGGGACGGGACTACGGCGACGTCACGCCGATGAAAGGAATCGCGCTAGGCGGGGGCAAGCAGGTGGTGGAAGTAGCCGTGCGGGCGGAGGCGGTGGAAGAAGGGGGCGTCGCGGAGGGGGTGTGAAGAAGTCGGTTTGAGACGAGACGAGGGCCATCAGATCTTCCCGCGTAACTCGCGAAAAGACTTATAGCGCCTTAATCGAGCGGGGTCATTCGCCTCCCGCATCGCGGCGATCGTCTTTCGGCTCGGAACGGCGACGGGAAACGGGAGCCCGTTATGCAGTTCGACCTGCTTCAGGAAAAGACGAATGGCTTCGGTAGTCCCCAGATTGGTTAAGCACTCCTGAGATCGTAGCAAACCTCAGGGCGGCGACGTGTGTTAAGGTGGAGCGCAAAAGCTATGCCACAGTTCGCAGCCAATCTATCCATGATGTTTCAGGAGGTGCCCTTCCTCGACCGTTTCGCGGCTGCCCGCGACGCGGGATTCCAGGCGGTGGAGTACCTGTTCCCTTACGAGTACGAGCCGGAGGTGGTGGCGCGGAAGCTGGGTGAAAACCAACTGGAAAACGTCGTCATCAACATGCCCCCGGGCAACTGGTCCGCGGGCGAGCGCGGCATTACCAGCATTCCCGGCCGCGAAGAGGAGTTTCGCGCGGGTGTGGCCAAGGCTCTCACCTACGCGGTGGCCCTGGGGGTAAAGCGGCTGCACGCCATGGCCGGGATTCCTCCCGCCAGCGCCGGCCGGGCGGCCTGCCGCGCGACCTTGATCGAGAACCTGAAGTATGCCGCCGGACAACTGGCGGCGCACGACATCACCCTGCTGCTCGAGGCCATCAATACGCGCGACATGCCGGGGTTCTTTGTCAACACCCAGGCCGATTCGTTTGCCATCTGCCAGGCCGTGAGTGCTCCCAATCTCAAGATGCAGATGGACTGCTACCACATGCAGGTGATGGAAGGCGACTTGGCGACCAAGCTGAGGCAATACGCGCCGCACTGCGGCCACGTCCAGATCGCGGGAGCGCCCGAACGCCACGAACCGGACACAGGCGAGATTCGCTACGAATACATTTTCCGTCTGCTCGACGAGATCGGGTTCAGCGGCTGGGTGGGGTGCGAGTATCGTCCGGCAGGGAAAACCGTGGATGGGCTGGGATGGTTTCAGCCGTTCGCGGCTGCGGTCCAGAGCGGCAAGGGCTGAGCTGCGGCTCAGCGCGCCAACTCCAGAACCTCCTGTAACTCGGCATCGCTCAATACGACGGGGTTCGATTTCATGCTGTTCGCCATGGCGGCCTGCGCGATCACGGCGGGGAAGTCTTCGCTGCGGATGCCGTAGGTTCCGAGCGGCGGGATTTCGACACGGCGGCTGAGGCCCGCCAACCAGACTGCGGCGTCTTCGGCCTGCGCCGCGGCGTTGCCGGTGAGCAGTCGCGCGATTTCGGTGTAGCGCGACAATGCCGGGCCATCGGGAGCGCGCTGGCGCAGAGCCCGCACATTCACCGCCGTCGCGTGCGGAAGCAGGGCGGCGCAGAGCGCTCCGTGGGGCGCGTCGAACATACCGCCCAAAGGCGCGGCCAAGCCGTGGACTGCGCCGAGCCCGGCGTTCGCCAAAGCCAGACCGCCGAGCAAACTGGCCCAGGACATGGCGGCGCGCGCTTCGGCATCGGCCCCGTTGCGCCAGGCGCGCTCCAATGCGGTGCGCGCGCTCTTCAGGCCTTCGATGCAATAGAGATCGGCCATGGGGTTGGCGCGCAGGGAAACGTAGGGCTCAATCAGTTGGGTGATGGCGTCGAGGCCGCTCGACGCCGTAACGGAGGGGGGCAGCGAATGGGTGGGCGCGGGGTCCACCACGGCCAGCCGCGGCAACATGCCGGCGGAGCGCAGGCTGGCCTTCACCCGCCGTTCGGGCGAGGCCAGCACGGCGTTGCGGGTCACTTCCGAACCGGTGCCGGCGGTAGTTGGGATGGCGATGAAAGGAGCCGAGGGATTCGTCAACGGGCGGCCCTGGCCGATTACTTCGAGGTAATCGAGGGGGTCGCCGGGATTGGCCAGCAGCGCGGCGACGGCCTTGGCGGCGTCGATGGCGCTGCCGCCGCCGAAAGCGATGGCGAGATCGCAAGCTTCGTTGCGGGCCAGGGCTGTGGCTTGGCGCACGGCATCGATGGTCGGCTCGCCGCCCGAGAGCGCGTACGGCACGGCGGTCACGCCTTTGGCGGCCAGAGATTCGGCCAAGGGCTGGGCGCGTTCCACGGCCGCGCCCGTAACCAGCAACGCGCGGCGGCCGAGACGGTGAGCGGCCGCCGGGACTTCGCGCAGGGCGCCTTCGCCGAAGACAATGCGCTGCGCGGTGGCGAATTCGAAAAGCATAAACCTGAGAGTAACGTGCGGCAGGGCCGGTTGGGAATGAACCGGGGAGTTATGCAAGAATCTTACGAAGGTCTCCAGATCGATGAACAAACGTCCCCTTTCCGTGACCCTGATCGGCTGGTTGTTTATCGCGACGGGTGTAGCCGGGCTGGCTTTCCATGCCGCCGAGTTTAGGGCTCTCCATCCGTTTCCATATGACACGCTCTTGGTTTGTCTGGTCAGTGCGATCGCGATCGTTAGTGGGGCATACATGCTGCGGGGCGGCAACTGGGCGCGCTGGCTTGCGATCGTCTGGCTGGCATTCCACGCGATCCTGGGTGCCTTCCACTCGTTGCAACAGTTGGTTGTGCATAGCCTGCTATTGGCGGTAATTGCACATTTCCTGCTGCGCCCCAAGGCGAGAGAGTATTTTCGTCAGTAAAATATTTCCTCGGCGATTTCGTCTACACAAATGAAAGGGTGAAATGCTGGCCATGACTCAGGACCGAGCCGAGCAAGACCAGCACCTTTCGTGGGTCTTCGAGGTGGAAAGGCGCCGTCTGCTGGCGTTCATCCGCAGACGGATTCCGGATGAAATCGACGCCGAAGATCTTCTGCAGGACGTTTTTTATGAGCTGGTGGAAGCCTACCGGACGATGAAGCCGATCGCGCACGCCGGGGCGTGGATGATGCAGGTGGCAAAGAACCGGATCACGGATCTGTTCCGGCGCGGCAAGAAAAAAGTAGTGGAAGACGGAGGCGGACGGATACTGGAAGACCTGCTGCCCTCGCCCGATGCCGGTCCGGACGCGCTTTACGCACGAGGTGTTCTACTGGCCGAGATCGAAGCCGCGCTGGGCGAACTGCCCCCAAGCCAGCGCGAGGTCTTTCTGGCTCACGAAATCGACGGGCGCAGCTTCGCGGAAATCTCCGCGGAAACCGGTGTGAGTGTGAACACGCTGCTTTCGCGAAAACATTACGCCGTAAAACGTCTGCGCAGCCGCTTGCAACGTATTTACGAAGAATCGGGTTACGAGAGGAGACAAAAATGAGGATACCGAGGTTTGTGGGAACGCACTTCGTTCTGTTCGGGATTGCAGGGTTGGGAGTCATCGGGTTGATCACCATGGGCTTGTGGAATGTTCTCCTGCCGGCGATCCTCGGTGTTCCCGCCATCGACTTCTGGCAGGCGCTGGGACTGCTTTTGCTGAGCCGGCTGCTGTTCGGCAGGTTCGGCGGTGGGTGGGGCCACGGGATGCGCAAAGCGCGCTTCGTCCGCGGCTGGAACGGTCTGACCCCCGAAGAGAAGGAACGATTCCGCTGCGCCATGGAACCTCGCCGGCCGGAGAATGCCGGTGAGGGTGAGGCGGCGGACAAGTCCTGAAGGCAGGAGTACCGAATCGGGTCCTTCCGAATGCATGCGGTAATGGCGCTCCTCGAGTTTCACGAACGAAACTCACCAGGCGGTGTCCGGCGGATCGACGCTTACGTAGGTCTGGCGGGTGCGCGGGGTCTCGAACATGTCGGCGGTTTTGGCGGCCCAGGCATTGTAATGGGGCGTTTCTTTGTGGGCGGCTTGCGCGGCGGCGTCGCGGTAGACCTCGTATAGGACGAAACGGGTGGGGTCGTCAGTCTGCTGGATGAAATCGAAGCGCGCCACGCCCGGCTCACGGCGGCTATTGGTGGCGTTTTCGATGGTGGCCTGCTTAAACGCTTCCAGGTGTTCGCGCCTCACGTGGATCGACACAAGTAAGATGATCATGAGGAAAGTTATCCTTTCAAATCGCGGAATGCTTCTTCGATTTCCTGTTTGGCGGCGGGCGTGGGCACGCTGAGGGGCAAACGCGGCGGACCGCCGTAGTACCCGTTCAGGTCCATGGCATATTTCAGGCCGGGGACGCCGTACTTGGTAGTCACCAGCGCGGCGGCCCGGCCGATGCGGTTTTGCCAGTCGAGGCCCGCGGCTTCTTCGCGGGTGCGGTAGGCCTCCCAGATGGCGATCACGCTGTAAGGGGCCGCGTTAGCGTAGGCCAGGATTGCGCCGGTGGCGCCCATCAACAGCGAAGGCCACAGCGTGGGCGCGGAACCGACCAGCACTTGAAAGCCGTGGCGCACTTCGCGTATCATCTGCATCACTTTTTCGAGGTTGCCGGAGCTTTCCTTGATGGCCACGACGTTGGGATGTTCGCTTAGCGCCACCACGGCTTCGACGGGAATGTCCACGCCCGTGGCTTGCGGCCAATTGTAGATGATGAGCGGGAGACGCGACTGATCGGCCACGGCGCGATAGTAGAGCGTCTGGGCGTCGGCGCGGTTGATGAGGTTCTTATAGTAATGAGGCGTGCGGACCATAGCCGCCTTGTAGCCCAATTCCGCCGCGCGGTTGGTAAGGGACACGGTTTCGCGAACGCTTTCCATGCCGGTGCCGGCGATGAGCAGTTTTTCGGGCGCGGCGTGTTTGGCCACGGCCTCCCAAACCTGCGTCTTCTCTTCGGCGGTGAGGTGGACGCTTTCTCCGGTCGAGCCCATCACCACGTAGCCGGCCAGCGTGGTGCGGTTCCATTTCTCGACGTTGTGCGCGATCTTGGACCAGTAGATTTCGCCGGCGTGATCGAACGGCGTCGTGATTGGTGGGAAAATACCCTGTAGTTTCATATCCCGAACGAAACTCCACCATAACAATGTTCTCGCTCGAAATCGAATGGGAAGAAGCGCGGCGCGACTGGCTGCTGGCGGAGCTATACGACTTCGAACCGGCCGGCGTGGTGGAGTTGGACGCCCGCCGCGTGCGAATCTTTTTCGAGGATACGGCCGACCGCGCGCAATTGCTGGCGCGCTATCCCGCGGCGCTACTTCGCCAGGAGGAAGATCGCGATTGGGTGAGCGAGGCGCGGGCCATGCTGCAGCCTATGCTGGTAGGTTCGCGATTCTTTCTGGCGCCGGAATGGAGAGACGATCCGGCGCCGGAGGGGCGGTTCCGCATCGCGGTGAACCCGGGGATGGCGTTCGGCACCGGCGTACACGAAACCACTCAATTGTGCCTGGAAGCTCTGGAAGACTTTGTGCAACCGGGAGCGGCGGTGCTGGATGTTGGCACCGGGCAGGGGATTCTGGCGCGGGCTGCCCGATTGTTGGGGGCGGCGAAGGTGGTTGCCTGCGATATCGATCCAGTTGCCATCGAGATCGCCGGCATGGGGTTCATCGGGTCGGTGGATTCGGTGCGGTCGTACTCGGTGGATCTGGTGGTCGCCAATATCAGCCCGGAGGCGATTGTGAAGCTGGCGCCCGAGTTTTTGCGGGTTCGCCGCGGCGGCGGCACGATTCTGGCGAGCGGCTTCGAAATAACTGAAATTGAAAAGGTTAGATCGGTGCTGCCGGCTGTGCGGGAAGTGCGCCAGAAGCGGAACTGGGCGCTGGCCGTGGCTTAGCTGCCCCAATAATCACAAAAAAGCGTGAGACGCGCCGCCTCCCTCGCACACTAGCTGCGTAGGCGTCTTATGGCAACTAAATCATTGACCCAACGGCAGGTCATACCCATCGAAGTGATCGAGCGGCGGATTCTCCTCATCCGCGGGCACAAGGTGATGCTCGATCGGGATCTCGCGGCGCTCTATCAGGTCAAGCCGATCGCGCTGCGCCAGGCGGTCAAACGAAACGCAAATCGCTTCCCCGCCGATTTCGTCCTCCATCTCACTAAAGCGGAAGCTGGGCAGTTGGTATCACAAAGTGTGATAGCTTCGCGAGGGAGTCTCGGCGGGTTCCTGCCGTACGCTTTTACCGAGCAGGGCGTCGCGATGCTGTCGAGCGTTCTGCGGAGCGACCGCGCGGCTGTAGTTAACATTGCCATCATGCGCGCTTTCGTGCGGCTCAGACAGATCCTCGCCACGCACCAAGAGCTTGCCGGGCGCATGGCGGCGATCGAAGAAAAATGCGACCACCAGTTCAAGGTAGTGTTCGAGATTCTGAAACAGCTCATGGATCCGGCACCGGCTTCAGCTAAGAGGCCTATCGGATTCGTTGGCGCGGGGAGCGGCCGCGCCGCACCGGCCCGCAGGGCATGAAGAGCGGGCCAGTGTCCCGAGCCATTGCCGGGCCGACGACAAATTGGGGACCGATTCAATGCACCCTGGCGGCGGATTTGGCTTTAGCCTTGGCGCTGACCGAGGCGCCAATTAGAGCCAAATCGTGGCTGGTGGGCACGACTTCGAAAAAGCTGCCTTGCAGGCAAGACATCTTGACCATCTCCTGCAGGAACATGCCGAGCAGGGCGGTGTCGATGTAGTCGGCATTGGGACCGGCCAGATAGATGCGGCCGGGGCCATCCAGGTGCACGCTGGTAGCGGTGGCGGCGGCCAGGGCGCGATGCCAGCGGGTGACAAACTCGCGGGCTTTCTGGTCGCCTTCCCGCGCGGCGGCGAAAACTTCTTCCGGCTCCTTGTCGAGGAAACGCAGGCGAATGGCACGGTTGCCCATAATGCCTTCCAGGTGACCGGCGCCGCCGCAGCCGCAATAGCGTTCCTTGGGGTCGAGCGAAACCACGGAATGGCCGGCCTCCCAAACGCCGTCTCCTAATGGATAGCGGCCGAAGCCGACGCCATCGCCCAGATACCAGACGCGGATGAGTTTCTCCATCTGGCCGCGAGTGGCGGCGATTCCGGCGGCGATGGCGTCGGCATCGTTCAGCGCCACCACGGGAACGTCCATGCCCTCGGATTTCAATTCCGCCTCCAGTTGGCGGGTCACGGGCAAACCCTTCAACTGGCCTAAGTTGGGAGATTCCTCGATGACTCCGTTGCGGATGATACCGGGGAAGCCGGCGCCCACGCATTCCACGGTCTGGCCTTGGCTGATTTCGACGATCATGCGGCAGATCAAAGCCAGCATGTCGCCTGCGTGCAAGCTCTTCAGCTCGAGCGGCGACTCCGACGGTTCCGGATACATGCGCACCGCACCCAGCGTAGTCTCGTCCACAACGCCCACCCAGATGTGGCGCGTGGCCAGCACCCCGATGCCGATCCCCATGACGTTCCCCTTCCCCAACCCTCTCTACAAACGCAACAGCTTGTTGACGCCGTTGAAGGCCGCCTGTTTGTAACATTCGGCCAACGTTGGATAATTAAAAACCGTTTCGACGAAATAGTCAACCGTGCCGTCCAGAACGAGCACGGCCTGGCCGATATGGATCAGCTCCGCGGCGCCCTCGCCGATGATATGGACACCCAAAATCTTGCGGGTTTCGCGATGGAAGATGAGTTTCAGCCTTCCCGTGGTATCGCCGCGAATCTGGCCGCGCGCGGTCTCACGGTAGTATGCGAGACCGACCTCGTAGGGCACGTCTTCGTCGGTGAGCTGCTCTTCCGTTTTTCCTACGAAAGAAATTTCCGGAATGGTGTAGATGCCGTACGGGTAGGCCGCGGGATTGGACTGAATCTTGAGTCCGAAAGCGTTGCCGGCGGCAATGCGGCCCTGCTCCATCGATACCGAAGCCAGGCTGGGAAAACCGATCACATCTCCGGCCGCGAAGATGGTGAGCATCTTAGTGTGAAACTCGTTGTCGACGGCGATGCGGCCGCGGCTATCGGCCTCCAGGCCGGCCGCCGGCAGGTTCAACTCATCGACATTGCCCTGGCGGCCGACGGCGTAGAGCAGCACGTCGCCGGGGACCTTCTTGTTACTTTGCAGGTTCGCCACCACGCGCCCGTCCGGCATGGCTTCCACGCTGGCGACTTCTTCGTTGAGGCGCATGGTGACGCGGTGGTCGCGGAGGTGGTAGGAGAGCGCCTCCACCATTTCGCTGTCGGCGAATTCGAGCAGGCGCGGGCGTTTTTCGATCAGCGTGACGCGCGACCCCAGAATGGCGAACATGCAAGTATATTCCACGCCGATGACGCCGCCGCCCACCACGATCAGGTTTTTGGGAATTTCCGGCAAGTCGAGGATCTGATCGCTATTGATGATGGTTTTACCGTTGATGGGAACGGTCGGCGAGCAAGCGGGTTTGGTGCCGGTGGCGATGATGATCTTGGGGGCTTCCAAGTCCGCCTGGCCACGCGCATTTTCCACCCGGACGTGGGTTTGATCGAGAAAGCTGGCGCGCGCGTAGATGATTTCCACGCCGTTGCGCGAAAGCTGCGCCTGGGTCACGTCCACTTCGGTTTTGATCACCTGGTTGACGCGGAAGCCCAGGTCGGCCATGGTGATTTTTTCTTTGACGCGATAATTGATGCCGTAGATGCCCTGGTACTCGTAACCGGAGAGGTGCATGACGGCTTCCCGCATGGTTTTGCTGGGGATGGTTCCGGTATTGATACAGGCGCCGCCGACGATCTGGCGTTGTTCGATCACCACGACCCGGCGGCCGCACTTGGCGCCTTGAATGGCAGCCCGCTGGCCGGCCGGGCCGGAGCCGATCACGATGAGATCGTAGGTTTGCATGCGCCGGGGAAACCGAAACGCTTAGCCGGCGCTGAAGCGGGATTCGATTTCTTCCCAGTTCACCACGTTCCACCACGCAGCGATGTATTCGGGGCGGCGGTTCTGATACTTCAGGTAATAGGCGTGCTCCCACACGTCCAAGCCGAAGACCGGATATTTGCCTTCGAGCACGGGGCTGTCCTGGTTAGGCGTGGAGACGATATCGATTTTGCCGCCGGACTTGACCAGCCATGCCCAGCCGGAGCCGAAGCGGGTGGCGGCGGCCTGGTTGAATTTCTCCTTGAACTTGTCGAAGTCGCCAAAAGTGGAGGCGATGGCCTGGGCGACTTTTCCGACGGGCGCTCCACCGCCGCCGGGCTTCATGATTTTCCAAAACATGGAGTGGTTGATATGGCCGCCGCCATTGTTGCGAACGGCGGTGCGGATGGCCTCCGGCACGATGGCGCAATTGTTCGCCAGCAGTTCCTCGAGGGTTTTGTTCGCCAGCTCCGGCGCCGACTCCAGCGCTTTGTTGAGATTGGTCACGTACGCCTTGTGGTGGCCGCCATGGTGAATCTCCATGGTCTTGGTGTCGATGTGCGGCTCGAGCGATTCGGGCGCGTAAGGTAGTGGTGGCAATGTGAACGACATAACGTCTCCTTTATCTCCTCTTCTCAAAAGTTTTCAAAAGCATCGGCAAGGCGAAACATGGTGGTTTCGTCGAAATGGCGGGTGAGAATCTGCAATCCCACGGGTAGACCCTCTGAAGTCGTGCCGCAAGGAACGCTCATGCAGGGAACCCCCGCCAAGCTGCCGGTGATGGTGAAAATATCGGACAAGTACATAGCCAGCGGATCGTCGATTTTCTCGCCCAGGCGGAAGGCCGGGAACGGGGAAACCGGGGCGACGATGGCGTCGGCCTGGTCGAAAGCCGTGGCAAAATCGCGCGCAATCAAAGACCGCACCTTCTGGGCTTTTAGATAATACGCGTCGTAATAGCCGGCGCTGAGGACGTAGGTCCCGAGCATGATGCGGCGTTTGCATTCGGCCCCGAAACCTTCGCCGCGCGTGCCGCGATACATTTCGGCGAGGGTGGGCGCGCCCCCGGTGCGGAAGGTATAGCGCACGCCGTCGTAGCGCGCGAGATTCGAGCTGGCCTCGGCGGTGGCGATGATGTAATAGGTGGCGATGGCGTAATCGGTGTGGGGAAGGCTGATGTCGCGCACCACGCAGCCGAGTTTTTTCAACCGTTCCACGCCGTGGAAGAACACCTCGCCCGATTCGCCTTTCAAATCCTTTAGATACTCGGGGGGCAGGCCGAGCTTCAGACCTTCCACTTTTCCGTCCAATTGGGCGTTATAGTCCGGAACGGGGGCTGCGGCGGAAGTGGCGTCGCGTGGGTCGCGGCCGGCCATGACTCCCAGAACGGTGGCGGCATCGCGCACGGAGCGCGCGAAAGGCCCAATATGATCGAGCGAGCTGGCAAACGCGGTAAGGCCGTAGCGGGAAACACGGCCGTAGGTGGGCGTCACGCCGACCACGCCGCAGAACGATGCCGGCTGGCGAATGGAGCCGCCGGTATCGGAGCCGAGGGCCACCACCGCGGTACCCTGCGCCACGGCCGCGGCCGAGCCTCCGCTGGAACCGCCGGGCACGCGGTCGGGCGCACGCGGATTTCGCACCGGGCCGAAGGCGGAGTTTTCGGTGGAGGAGCCCATGGCGAACTCGTCGCAGTTGGTCTTGCCCAGAATCACCGCGCCGGCCTGTTCGATGCGCTCGATCGCCGTGGCATCGTAAGGCGGAATATAATCGGCCAGCATCTTCGAACCGCAGGTGGTGCGCAGCCCTTTGGTGACGATGACGTCTTTCACCGCGACCGGGACGCCGGCTAGCGGGCCGGGATCTTCGCCGCGGGCGATCTGGTCGTCCACGCGCCGGGCGGCGGCCAGGGCGCGCTCGGGCGAAAAATGCAGATAGGCGTTGGTCTTCGGATTCTCGGCTTGGGCGAAGCGCAGGGCCTCCCCGGCCAGTTCGGCGGCGCTGACGGCGCGCGTTTGGAGCGCTCGGCGAATCTCGCCGATGGTGAGGGAAGGTATGTTCGAGGGAGCAAAATCCATGGGCTAGCGCTCAATCACTTTGGGAACTTTGAAGTAGCCGGCGCCCGGTTGCGGAGCGTTGGCCAAGGCAGCCTGGTTGCCGAGCGGGGAAATGGGTACGTCGTCGCGAAGCGTCGCGGCAGGATTGGTATCGAACAGCACCTGCGCCATAGGCGCCACAGTGGAGGTATCCACTTCGTTCAACTTGTCGACGTGCGCCAGAATACCGTCGAGCTCCGCGCGCAGGCGCGACACTTCCGCGTCGGAAAGTTTCAAATCGGCCAGTTCGGCCACCTGACGAACGTCTTGCTCGCTGATTTTCATGCTTGGATTTTTATGCCAGAGCCTTGGCTCGGGAGGCCCGGTAGATGCCGCGCAAAACGGGGTCTTCAATGGCGTCGGCTTCATCCAGGGCTTGTGCGGGAATGTTGGCCGTGGCGCGTTGCGGGGCGCGGCGGCGCGGGACCACGCGGAATTCGAGATCCTCGACCATGCCGGCGCCCAGGTGTTTCGAGAGCGTCCGCAGAATCTGTCCGCTCAAAGTGAATAATTGCCGCTGCCAAATGAGGTCTTCCACTTCCACCACCAGGCGGGTGCGCACCAGCTTGACGGCACGGGCGTGAGCCGCGATGGTTTTGCCCACCGCCACCGGCCATGCCGCCATCGCAATTTCATCGGGCGTAATGGTATCGCCGGGCAGGTTCATTCCCCGGAGAAGAAGGCTGGCGCGTTGCATTGTCGGGCGATGAACATTCTACCACGCGGGAGCGGTGGAACAGCGTTTGGTGGCGATGGAGAACACTGCCAAGGGATGACGGCATTACCGCGCCTGGAACGCCTTCTGAATGGTGGCCATGGCGATAAAGAGTTTGTCCGGATGGTTGGCCATCGATTGAAACTCATGATGAAGATAAAACGCGCGCGCGTTTTCGTCCAGGGCTTCAACCACGACGCCGGCCGAGGCGACCTGCGAGGTGTTTTTCCAGCTTCGATACAGAGCGTCCATCAGGAGAAACCGTCCGAGGTTTTGGCCACGATAGGAACTCGCGATTGCCAACCGGCCAAGCAGCGTTGCGGGAAGCAACGGATAGCGAGGGAGTTTTCTGGCGATGGCGTCCGCAAGCTCGGCAAGATGGACGCTGTAGGCCGAGAGGGTGTAGTAGCCCAGCACGGAGCCGGTGTGGCCGATCAGGACGAAAGGCGCGGCGACTCTCCGTCTGGCATCTTGTCCGGCTTGTTGATGGAGGTAGCGGTCGAGCTCCGGGACGCTGGAGTGGAAGGTGGTGCGGTCGTGAGATGCGGTGAGAGGTTCTGCCCGGTGCTCGAAGCTCTCCCACACGAGTTCACCCGGTAGCCGTTTTTTGGCGATAATCGCGGGCGGCCTTGCGCAGGACCGGTCCGGGTTTGGCGGGGCTTAGGATCGCGTTTGCAAACGCCTCGGTTTCGCGGGCGGTCAGGATCAGCATTGTCTGGACGTATTCAGAGAGACGGGCCGGAAGCTGCCGAAGCCCAGCGTTGAGGCGGCGCAATGGCGCCAACGTTTGCCGCGAACGCTTTATTCGAAACTGACGAGACAGGCGGAGAACGAGGGTGTCAGCATTAATAGCCTGGTGACCGCGATTATCGCCGAGGCGATAGGAGCGAAGGAAGCGCGAGGAAAGAGCCGGTGAGGACTCCGGCGAGAACTCGGGACTCTCGCGGACATCGCTCAACATAATTCCGCGAGATCAGGAGTTCTAAGTCGACGCTTCTGCGCCCTGTGGCGGCGCGCGCCGCATTTGCCGGTCTGCGCGCGGCCGGAAAGTAGTGAGCGCTACAATGGCGCTTCCACCGGGGAGAGCCAATGCTCTACAGGATAGTGCCGAAGACCGGAGACAAGTTATCGATCCTGGGATTCGGTTGCATGCGCCTGGCGCAGAAGGATGGGCGGATTGACGAACCAAGAGCGGCCCGCCAGATCCGCTACGCCATCGACTGCGGCGTGAATTACATCGATACGGCGTGGCCTTACCACGGCGGCGAAAGCGAACCCTTTGTCGGCCGCGTGCTTGCCGATGGATATCGCGAGCGGGTCAAGTTGGCTACCAAACTCCCCGCCTGGCTCGTCAACAACCGCGCGGACATGGACCGCTTCCTCGACGCGCAACTGCGGAAACTCGCCACACCCCGCATCGATTACTACCTGGTCCACTCGCTCAATGGAGATACTTGGGACCGCATCGCGGCGCTCGGCGTCGCGGAGTTTCTCGACCGGGCCGCGGCCGACGGCCGCATCGCGAACGCCGGCTTCTCCTTTCACGGGTCCCGCGAGGATTTCAAACGCATCGTCGACGCCTATCCCTGGCGGTTCTGCCAGATTCAATATAACTACCTCGACGAGGAAACCCAGGCCGGCGCCGAAGGGCTGAAGTACGCCGCCTCGAAGGGCCTCGGCGTGATCGTCATGGAGCCGCTTCGCGGCGGCACGCTGGCCGTTCCCCCGCCGCCCGAGATCGACGCCCTTTGGCGCGAGTCCCAGCCGCGCCGTTCCCCCGCCGAGTGGGCTCTGCGTTGGGTCTGGAACCACCCGGAAGTGACCGTGGCCTTATCCGGAATGAACGACCAGGCGCAGGTGGAAGAGAACCTGCGGGTCGCCGCCGAGGCAGGTCCCGGTTCGCTCACCGCCGAAGAAGCCGGCCTGGTGGGCAGAGTGGCCCGGAAGTACCGCGAAATCATGAAGGTCGGCTGCACCGGCTGCGGTTACTGCCAGCCCTGCCCATCGGGCGTGGATATTGCTGGAAGCTTCGACCTTTTCAACGCGTTTCACACCTTCGGCAAAACCGAGGCCGGATTCCTCTACGTGTTGCGAGCCGGCGGCATCCTGTCCGGCCGGCCGGCTTATGCTTCCCTGTGCGCCCGCTGCCTGGACTGCCTCGAAAAATGCCCGCAGCAACTCCCAATACCCGACCTGCTCGAGCAGGTGGCAAAAGAGTTCGAGGGCGATGGACTGCGGGACCGCGAAGCCGCCGTCCGCCGCCTCTTCCAGGGGTGAGTAGCATTGCAGCATCTGAGTTTCTTCCCCGCCCGCGACGTTTTTGTGTGGGGGCAGGTTGGCAACCTGCTGGCCGATTGTCAATCGGCCCCCGGCACGCGAAGAATAAACCATTTCGTTGCGGCTCCGCCGCTCCGTGGGGCAGACCATCGTCTTCCGTGGTCTGCCCTACCACAGAACCGCTCGAAATGCTCGCTTCGGCTGGCAGACCCGCAGTTATCCGGATTGTCCGCGCGTCCTCTGCCGGCCCTCCCCGCCACGGTTTAAATGACCGGTATTGGAATGCTAGCTTCGCTTCAACCGTTTGCCCAGTTCGCCGATCCGGCGGACGGTTTCGCTTCTCGCTTCCGCGTAGGCCTTCACGTCGCGGCGGCCCGATTTGGCGAATTCGATCACCACCGCTTCGGCGGCTACAAACTCGGCGGCGGCGTGGGCCACCTCGCGCGCGATATCGTCCGGAATGCCGCACACGCCATTGGCGTCGGCATGCAGCAGATCGCCGGCGCGCACCTCCATGCCGCCCACGCGCACGGTCTGGTGGATCGAGGTGATATGGCTGAAGCTATGCGACGCGACCACCCCGTCGCTGAACGCGGCAAAGCCCAGCCGCCGCACCTGGTCGAGGTCGCGCGCCGGTCCGCTGGTAATAATTCCGAGCGCGCCGAAACATTGGTAGCTGGCGCACATGATTTCGCCGAAAGTGGCGCCCACCGGCGCATCGTCCAGGTCCTGAAACACCACGATCGCCGGCCCGGGAAGCTCGGCGAATCGCGCCACCTGTTCATCGACCGACGAATAAACAGCGCTTTCGGCCCGTGCATAAGCCGTGCGCATCGTGGCCGTGGCGGCGTAGCCCACCATCGGCGGCATCTCCGGAAAACAGGCGCGAATGCGCTTGTCCATGAAGCCCGCCGAGCGGGGGCGAACTTCGAATAACTCGATCACATTGGCAATGGTCGGCGTGTCGTATTGCGCCAACAGTTTCAATTCCGCGGCGGAAACCGGCATGGCGTCTATTGTAATCGGTGGGACAGACGATCGCCTTTCGTCGTCTGTCATGCCGCGCCCGGGTACAAGCTCGACAGACGACAAAAAGCGATCGTCTGTCCCACCTCGCGTCTATTCTAAATCTCAGCAGGCAGTCACGACAGAAAAAGCGAGAGAGAAATCGCCCCTTCGCCGCACAAGCAGATAGGGCAATCGTGAGAAGGCCGAGCGTCTATCTGGAGACGAGCTTCATCAACCGTCTTGCGGATCCGCTGAAACGTGATCCCCGGACCCGGCAGCAACAGCTCGACAGTCGCGAATGGTGGGGGCCTACCGCAGGCGCTACTTCGTGGTGACGTCCGACGCAACGCTCCAGGAATGCCGCCGATATCCCAATCCACGCATCGTGAGGCTCCGGCTTCGCTACCTCGCCAAGACCAGTAGACCCCGCCTCCTCATATCCGAGGTCAACGCACTCTCGACCGCTCTCCGTCAACCTCACGGGCCGCTCCCCTCGGCCGAACTACTTGACGCGAACCATCTCGCTGCCGCAGCCATTCTGGGCTGCGGTTTCCTGCTCACGTGGAATCAAAAACACCTTGCGAACCCGTTCAGTCGCGGCCGGATCGATACTATAATTAAAGAGCATGGCTACGAAGCGCCAACCATCGTCACGCCGGAGCAGTTCCTCCAAGCGATCCTCAAGTAGCGGTCGCCCGGCGAGCGGCTCCCGCGATCTTTTCGCGGATCTTCACGCGCTCCGGCGGCGTTTGGCCGCTCAGTTTAATTACGACAACCTCCGCCTGCTCGAATACATACAGTCCCAACCTCTCCCCCCCGGGTTCCGATGGGCGAAGGCGCCAGCTAGGCCCAAGAAGTCCAGCCGGAAGTCTGCGTAATCTCGATCACCCCGCTGTATCCTCTTTCCTCCGGCTCAACACCACCGCAATCGCCAATCCCAGCGCGGTCAGCAACAGCCCGCTGTACACCGAAAACGGTCGATAGGTCATCGTCACCCGGTGCCGGCCCCGCGGAACCGGAACGCCGCGAATCGCGCCGTCTACCTTCCAGAGATCGGCGGATCTTCCATCCACGTACGCATGCCAGCCCGGATACCAATTGTCGCTGACCACCAGCAGTCCCTTGCACGCCATCTCGACGTCCACGGCCACGCTCGACGGACGCTCGCGCGCAAGGCCAACCTGGTCGGCCGCCGAACAGGTTTCGAGCTTCTCCGGCGCCGCGCCCGTTATGATCGCTGTCGTGCGCAGATCCGCCGGCCCATCGCGAACCATTTCCCAAGTCTTCGGTTCGTCCGGCGCGCTGACGATCTGGTGCACCGTCCAGGCGCGCGGATATACGTCCGGATTGACGAAAATTTTGATGCCGCTTTTGCCGGTGAAAACCTCGCGTTGCGCGTCGCGCGTGGGCTTCCGCCCCACCAGATAATCGATGCCGAACAAGCGCACCATGCGGTCTTGCCACCATCCCAGTTCGGAGGTCGCCGTCAGCATGCTCGCGGTGAAGGCGTGAACCGTTTCCAGGCGGTACCAATCGCCAAAGGTGAATTTCAGCAGCGGGTCGTCGTCGTTCATATCGACGCGTTTCGGCTCCGGTTGCGCGCGCAGCCACTCCGCCAGGTCCGCGGTGCCGGCGAACGCCTTCAGCAGCACGGCGCGCCTCTCATCGTGCTTCTGCACCCAGGCGTATCCCACCTCATTGCCCTGTTCCACTATCAGCAGCAGGCCCAGCAGGACCATCGCCGCCGTTGGGCGCACGTATCCCCGGTTCCAGATGTGAAACAGACCGGCGGCGAAAAGGGCGATCAAGCCGATCATGCCCAGCCGCGGGTCGCCATCCAGCACCATGCTGGTAATTCCCGGCTTCAGATAGACCATCAGCAGAAACATGCCGAACGTCACCGCGCCGGCCCACACCAGCACGCGCAGCAGCTTGCTCTCGCGCGCGATGTTCGGCGCCCGCAGCAGCAGGTCCGCGCCAATCCCCACCAGCGCCGCCATGGCGAAATGGAAAACCGAGAGCGCCACGATGGGCGCACGCGATTTCTCCACCATCGGAACCAGCGCATAGAACAACCCGTACAGCACGTCGTAACGCGCCATCGCGTACACCAGCGCGCCGATCCCGACCGCCACCAGCAGGCGCACCTCGCGCCGCCCGAACGCGCCCCATAGAGCAAGCGCGGCCAGGCCGAGGCCGATTACCCCCACAAACGGATCGCTGCGCAGCCCCATCCCGCCGGGCATTACCACGTGCAGCAAATCCGTGGGACTCAGCCCGCTATCCATGTGCTCGGGAAACTCCACCTTGTCTTTCCAGGTGAGCGCGCCGGTCGCGGTCCAGCGTTTGGCCAGCTTGCCGTATTCGTACGCGGGGATGGTCTGCACGGCTGAGACCAGACCGGCCACTACAAACACCAAAGCCAGATTTCGCGCCAGAGCCAAGGCCGCGGCCCGGGGTTCACTCTTCCAAGCCGTGATGGCCACCCAGATCGCCACTCCCGCCACTGCCAGGCTCAGCGCCAGCGCTGGCGCGTGGTGCCCCGAAAGCCACGCCATGCCGAGCCACACGCCGCACCACGCCGCGCTCTTTCGCGGACTGCGCCCCCGCAGCACGCGGAACAGGAACAGAAAAACCAGCGGCGCCCAGATGCCCGCCGCAAGCTGCTGCGGCCAATCGGTATTGCCCACGAAACCCGCCGTCGCGTAGAAGATGCCGCCCAATACCGCCGCCGCCGCGGCGCAGCCGATGTCCACCAGCAACCAATAGGCGAACAGCCCCGCGCAGCAATGGATCAGCACGAACCACACGTGTACCCAATAAACCTGGATATGCCCATGATCCGCCGGCGCCAGCGCCAACAAGAAAGTGAAGGGGCTCGCCGTCCCCGGCTGCACTTGCCCGATCAGCGATTGCCCGCACCACTCGTAAGGGTCCCAAAGCAGCACCGACCAATGGCGGATCGCATACACCTGCGCCTGCAGCCACGGCATGACCTGGTTGGCCATGTCCGGGCTCTCCAAAAACGTGTACTGATCGGTCAGCACCAGCTTCCAGAAGACCGTCACAATACCGAGCACCACCAGCAGCGGCGCCCCCAACCGGCGCGCGCGCACAAGCCAGGCGCTCCCGGCCGGGGCTGGATTCGTTGTCAAAATCGTGACCTTGCCCTCTTTCGAAGACCTTTCAGCGTCGCTTTGAACTACAGCGCCGCCCAAAAAAAATCGGCCTGTATTACTATCCCTGGTGGGACAGACCATCGTTTTTCGTGGTCTGTCGTCTCTGGGCCTTTGCTTCCACCGACGCTATCGCCACCCCCGTTTGCAGCGCTGCCGCACCGTGGGGCAGACCATCGTTTTCCGTGGTCTGCCAGCCAGATTCTTCACTTGGCGCCCTACTCGATCCGCGCCAGCACTTCGTCCGCCTTCACCGTCGCGCCCTCCTGCACCGCTATGGAAAGCACGCGGCCGGCGCGCGCGGCCTTCATTTCGTTCTGCATCTTCATCGCTTCCACTACCAAAATGCCCTGGCCGGCCTCCACCGCGTCGCCGGGCTTGGCCAGCACCCGCACTACTTTGCCGGGCATCGGCGCCATGAGGTTCTGAACGCCGCCTCCCGCCTTCCCGCCCGAACGCGCCGACCAGCGCCGCGGGTCGCGCACTTCTATCCCCAAGCGCGTCCCGTTCACCACCACCACCAGGCCGTCCGGCGTCTGCTCCACCCGGGCTTCATAGCTCCTGCCATCCAGCAGCACCGAGTACACGTTGGGCGTAACCTCGGCCACGTCCGCCTTCCGCTCCTCGCCCTCATTCACGCGAAAGCGGCACTCGGGCGCGGTCTCCACCAGGTCGAAGGCCGCCGCTACCCCGTCGATTGCGAGCTCCAGCTTCATTGAAGCAGCGCGTCCCTCCCCGCGCGCAGCCAGCCGCTCGCCTGGCCGCCGCTCCCCCCACCATCGTTCCTGGCGCGCGTGGCCGTATGGATCGCCGCCGCCAGCGCGGCTACCGCTTCCAGGTCCGCCGTCGCCTTCGGCTTGGGGTGGCGCGCGAAGAATTCCTCGATGAAGCCGGTATGCAAGTGGCCGGCCGCAAATTCCCGGTCTTCCAGAATCTGGCGGAAGAAGCTGACATTGGTGCGGATGCCGCTAACGTCGTATTCTCCCAACGCGCGAATCATGCGCGCGATGGCCGCCTCCCGCGTCTCCGCCCAGACCGCCAGCTTGGCCATCAGCGGATCGTATTCCATCGGCACCGTCCAGCCTTCATACACGCACGCGTCCAAACGAATCCCCGGCCCGAGCGGCCGTCCCAGCCGCGTTACCTTACCCGGATACGGCAGAAAGTCGTTGTACGGGTCTTCGGCGTAAATCCGGCATTCGATGGCCCAACCGCGCCACTTGACTTGTTCCTGCGTGAACGGCAACCGCGCCCCAGCCGCGATTTCGATTTGCAGCCGAACCAGGTCGAGGCCGGTCGCCAGCTCCGTGACCGGATGCTCCACCTGCAAGCGCGTGTTCATTTCCAGAAAGTAGAAGCGGCGATTCCGGTCCACCAGGAATTCCACCGTGCCGGCGTTGTAATAATTGGCGGAACGCGCCGCCCGCAGGGCCGCTTCGCCCATTGCCTGGCGCATTTCCGGGTGCAATGCGATCAGCGGCGATGGGCATTCTTCCAGCACCTTCTGATGCCGCCGCTGCAGCGAGCACTCGCGCTCGCCCAGATGCACCATGTTGCCGTAGCGGTCGCCCAGCACCTGGATCTCAATGTGCCGCGGCCGCTCCACCAGCTTTTCCACGTAGATTGCTTCGTCTCGGAAAGCCCGCTCCGCCTCGCTCGCCGCATCGCGCAGCGCGGCTTCCAGATCCGCTTCGCGATCCACCCGCCGCATGCCCTTGCCGCCGCCGCCGGCCACAGCTTTCAGCAGAATGGGGTAACCGTGCTCGGCGGCGAAAGCGCGCGCCTGGTGGAATGTGACCGCGCCCTCCGTTCCCGGCACCACCGGCGCGCCGGCTTCGATGGCGGACCGCCGCGCCGCGGTCTTCGAACCCATCGCGCGGATGGAAGCCGCCGAAGGGCCGATGAAAACGATGCCTGCATCCTCGCACGCCGCCGCAAACTCCGCGTTCTCGCTCAAAAACCCATAGCCCGGATGAATGGCCTCGGCGCCATGCTTGCGCGCCGCGTCCATGATGCGGTCGATGCGCAGGTAGCTTTCGCTCGAAGCCGCCGGCCCGATCCGTTCCGCTTCGTCGGCCATCCGCACATGCAGCGCCGTGCGGTCGACGTCCGAATAAACCGCAACGCTCCCAATATTCATCTCGCGCAGCGCGCGAATCACCCGCACCGCAATCTCGCCGCGATTGGCAATCAGGACCTTGCCGAACATCGAGCAGATTGTAACAAGCCGGTCGTTGAAGTTGGGGACGCCGTAGCGCCGGCCGCAGCGCCGGCGACCTTGTCGCCGGTGTCTTTTGCCCATCGCGAAATGTCAGTCACAGACTTTCAAAATATTCTTTACTCCCGCCGTTTCATCGCGCTACAGCCAATCCGCCCCTTCCCCCCAACCCTGCTTTTCCCCGCTCGCACGCTATCGTGGAGCCGAAAGTGGAGCCCATGAACGATTCTCATCTTTCCGATCGGATGTTCCAGGTCATCGACGCCCTGTCCAGCGGCG
>Ga0187848_10000795_pt1 | contig 27931 bp, 23 predicted proteins | sample June2016WEW_4_40_FD_132424 | JGI IMG/M metagenome (GOLD analysis project Ga0187848, IMG submission 132424) | Peatland microbial communities from SPRUCE experiment site at the Marcell Experimental Forest, Minnesota, USA - June2016WEW_4_40 | ecosystem: Environmental > Terrestrial > Soil >... | reverse complement strand
TGCGCCGGAGTTGCGCACCGCGAACCGCTCGCCCGCGATGCCGCTGAAGAACGCCTCGCCGCCCGTCGCGCCGTACAGCACCACGTTGCCCACCAGAATGCTCTCCTCCGGCAGGAAGCTCGAGGTCTTCGGCGGATAGACGATAATGCGCCCGCCGGAGAGTCCTTTGCCCACGTAGTCGTTGGAATCGCCCTCCAGCTCCAGCGTTACGCCCGCCGGGACAAACGCCCCGAAGCTCTGTCCGGCCGAACCCGTGAAGCGGAAGTGGATGGTCTCGTCCGGCAGTCCCTCCGCGCCGTAGCGGCGCGCGATCTCGCCGCCCAGCATCGCGCCCACGGTGCGATGCACATTGCGAATGGCAAAACTTCCCGTCACCCGTTTCTTCGCCTCCAGCGCAGGCTTGGCCTGCGCGATCAGCGCATGGTCCAGCGCATAAGCCAGCCCGTGGTCCTGTGCCTGCGTCTTCCGCCGTCCCACATGCGAGGGCAGCTCAGGCGAGAAGAGAATCGACGCGAGATCGATCCCCTTGGCCTTCCAGTGCGCGTCCACCGTCGCGGTCTCGATCCGATCAACCCGGCCCACCATCTCATCGAAGGTCCGGAAGCCCAGCTTCGCCATCTGCTGGCGCACCTGCTCGGCCAGGAAGAAAAAGAAGTGGATGACGTGCTCCGGCTGCCCCTGGAACTTCGCGCGCAACACCGGGTCCTGCGTCGCGATTCCCACCGAACAGGTGTTCAGATGGCACTTGCGCATCATGATGCAACCCATCGCGATCAGCGGCATGGTGGAGAAGCCGAACTCTTCGGCGCCCAGCAGCGCCGCGACAACCACGTCGCGCCCGGTCTGCAGCTTGCCATCGGTCTGCACCCGGATGCGGCTGCGCAGATCGTTCAGCAGCAACACCTGCTGCGTCTCCGCCAGGCCCAGCTCCCACGGCAGCCCCGCGTGCTTGATCGAGCTCTGCGGCGATGCGCCCGTGCCGCCATTGTCGCCCGAGATTAGCACCACGTCGGCGTGCGCCTTGGAGACGCCCGCCGCCACCGTGCCCACCCCCGCCTCTGCCACCAGCTTCACCGCAATGCGCGCCCTCGGGTTCACGTTCTTCAGGTCGTGGATCAACTGCGCCAGGTCTTCGATCGAGTAGATGTCGTGGTGCGGCGGCGGAGAGACCAGACCCACGCCGGCCACCGAACAGCGCAGCCGCGCGATAATCTCATCCACCTTGTGGCCGGGCAACTGTCCGCCCTCGCCGGGTTTTGCGCCCTGCGCCATCTTGATCTGGATCTCGTCCGCGTTCACCAGGTAGTTCGCCGTCACGCCGAAGCGCCCGCTGGCCACCTGCTTCACCGCGCTGCGCCGCAGATCGCCGTTGGCGTCGCGCTGGAACCGCTCCGGGTCCTCGCCGCCCTCGCCGGTGTTGGACATTCCGCCAATGCGGTTCATCGCAATGGCCATCGTCTCGTGCGCTTCCTTGCTGATGGAGCCATAGCTCATCGCGCCGGTGGTGAAGCGCTTGACGATTTCTTTCGCCGGCTCCACTTCCTCGATTGGCAGAGCCTTGTCCGCATACTTGAACTGCATCAGCCCGCGCAGCGTGCACAGGTGCTTGCTCTGCTCGTCGATCAGGTCGGTGTACTCCTGGAACGTTGCCGGGTTGTTCTGCCGCACCGCCTGCTGCAGCTTGCTGATGGTCGCCGGATTCACCAGGTGGTACTCGCCGCCCTCGCGGTACTGGTACTGCCCGCCCACCACCAGGTCCGTCTCCGACTCGGTCAGTGGCTGGAAGGCGTACTCATGCTTCATCTGCGCCTCGCGCGCCAGCACGTCCAGCCCCACGCCCTCCACCCGCGAGGCCGTACCGGAGAAGTACGCGTCCACCAGCTCCTGGTTCAGCCCCACTGCCTCGAAGACCTGCGCCCCGCGATAGCTCTGCAGCGTGCTGATGCCCATCTTGGAGAAGGTCTTCAGCAGTCCCTTGTTGATCGCCTTGATGAAGTTCTTCTCCGCGTACTCGGCCGTCACGTCGTCCGCCAGCAGGCCGCGCAGCTTCATGTCGTGCAGCGTCTCGAACGCCAGGTACGGGTTGATCGCGCTCGCCCCATAGCCGATCAACAGCGCGAAGTGCATCACCTCGCGCGGCTCTCCGCTCTCGATAATCAGCGCCACCTGCGTGCGCGTCTTGTCGCGCACCAGTTGGTTGTGCACCGCGGCCATCGCCAGCAGGCTGGGGATCGGCGCCATCGTCTCGTTCACGCCGCGGTCCGACAGGATCAGCAGCGTGTAGCCTGAGTTCACCGCATGGGCGGCGCGCGCGCTCAGGTCGTCCAGCGCGTGCTTTAGCCCGGCCTCGCCATCCGCCGCACGGAAGAGCGTCTGCAGCGTGGTCGCCAGCAGATCGCCCGATGAGATCCGCCGCAGCTTCTCCAGATCGCGATTGGTCAGGATCGGATGCGGCAGCTTCAGCGTGTGGCAGTTCTCCGGCGCCTCGTTCAGGATGTTGCGCTCCGTCCCGATGTAGCTGATCAACGACATCACCAGCTCTTCGCGGATCGGGTCGATCGGTGGATTGGTCACCTGCGCGAAGAGCTGTTTGAAGTAGCTGAACAGTTGCTGCGGCCGGTCGGAGAGACAGGCTAGCGGAACGTCCGAGCCCATGGACCCGATCGGTTCCTCGCCCCTCGATCCCATCGGCCCCAGCAGTATCTTCAGGTCCTCCTCGCTGTACCCGTAGGCGCGCTGGCGGCGCAGCAGGGTCTCCGGGTCCGACTCGATCACCCGCCACGGCTCCGGCAGATCGTCCAGCAGCACCTGCTGCTCTTTCAGCCACTCGCCGTAGGGCTGGCGGCCGGCCAGCGACTTCTTGATCTCCTCGTCCGAAATAATGCGGTGCTCCACCGTGTCCACCAGGAACATCCGCCCCGGCTGCAACCGGCCCTTCTTGCGCACGTCCTTGGCGGGAACTTCGATCACGCCCACCTCCGACGCCAGCACCACCAGATCGTCCTTGGTCACGATGTACCGCCCAGGCCGCAACCCGTTGCGGTCCAGCGTCGCGCCCACCACGCGGCCATCGGTGAAACACACCGACGCCGGCCCGTCCCACGGCTCCATCAACGACGCGTGGTACTCGTAGAACGCGCGCTTCTCCGGGTCCATCTCCGGATTGCCCACCCACGCCTCGGGAATCAGCATGGCCATCACATGGGGCAGCGACCGGCCCGACTGGAAGAGGAACTCCACCGCATTGTCGATCGACGCCGAGTCGCTTCCGCCCGGCACAATCACGGGATACAGCTTGTCGATCTTGCCGTTGTACAGCGGGCTGTCCATGATCGACTGGCGCGCGTTCATCCAGCTGACGTTGCCGCGAATGGTGTTGATCTCCCCGTTGTGCGCCATGTAGCGGTACGGGTGCGCCAGCTTCCAACTGGGAAATGTGTTGGTCGAAAACCTCTGATGCACCAGGCAGAGCGCGCTCGCCACCAGCGGGTTGGCCAGCTCGTAGTAGAACTTCTCAATCTGCGGAGCCAGCATCAGGCCCTTGTAGACGATCGTGCGGCAGGAGAGCGACGGAATGTAGAAGTCCTCCTTGTGCTCAATCTCCGACTGCGCAATCTCGTTCTCCGTGCGGCGGCGCACGATGTACAGCAGCCGCTCGAAGGCGTCCTCGCTCATCCCCTCCGGCCGGCCCACGAACATCTGCTCGATGTAGGGTTGCGACGCGCGTGCCTGGCGCCCGATCAGGTCGCCATTCACCGGCGTATCGCGCCAGCCCAGCAGCTTCAGGCCCTCGGCCTGGCTGATCCGCTCCAGCACCCCTTCGCACTGCAGCCGGCTGTGCTTGTCCACCGGCAGAAACACCATGGCCACGCCATAGCTTCCGCGCTCGCCCAACTGCATCCCCAGCTTGCCGCACTCCTGCTTGAAAAACGCGTGCGGAATCTGGATCAGAATCCCCGCGCCGTCGCCGGTCTCCGGATCGCATCCCGCCGCGCCGCGGTGGGTCAGGTTGATTAAAACCTCCAGCCCCTTGCGAATGATCTCGTGGCTCTGCTCGCCGCGAATGCTCGCGACCAGCCCCATGCCGCAGGCATCGTGCTCATTCCGCGGATGATACAGCCCTTGCGGGCCGGGGTTGCGTCGACAGCGATCGCTTTGTTTCATGGCATCCTTCCGGGTGCTGGAATTCGTTCCCCAACAAAGAAGACACTGCTACCCCGCGATCTCTACGCCGGAAAAACAATTTGGGTTTCAATCGACACGTCCGCCGAAGCAGACCACACAGAGTCAGGAACAGGGATGAACACGCTAGGTCTATTAATATACAGCGAAACCGCGCCCACTTCCATCTTTTGCAGACGGTCTGCGGCAACAAACCTCTGCAAAACTCTCACCATCACTCTATTAGACGAAGTAAAAACCTCCGCGGTCGCAGTCGTTCTACTCCGTCTCCTGCAAATAAATCGCAACGTAATCCAGGTAGTCCTGCGCGTACTTCAGAATCAGCTTCCGGTCCTCGTCGCCCAGCGTCCGCCGCACCTTGCCGGGAACTCCCGCCACCAGCGAGTTGGGCGGAATCACCGTGTGCTCCGCAATCACCGCGCCCGCCGCAACGATCGACCCCTCCCCGATCCGCACGTCGTTTAGGACCGTCGCCCCCATGCTGATCAGCACCGCGTCCTCCACCACGCATCCATGCACCGTCGCGTTGTGCCCGATCGTCACCCACTCCCCCACCATCACCGGGTACTCATCGCGCATCCCGTGCAGCACGGCGCAGTCCTGCACATTGCTGTTGGCGCCCACGCGGATCGCGTTCACGTCCCCGCGCAGCACGGCATTCATCCACACGCTGGCGTTTTCGCCCAGCTCCACGTCGCCAATCACCTGCGCCGACAGGTCCACGTAACACGTCGCGGGCACCACCGGCAGCCTTCCCTGATACGCACGAATCATTGCAGAATTATTTCACGCGCCCGCAGCTTTTTTCACCCGCCCGCGCCAAACTTCTTTCCCCCGGCAGAAATCCGCCGCTGCCACGCGTTATGCGGTATTCTGGACTCTGCCCACCTGGGACGATTTGGAGGTGTTTTTCCCTTGGCAGAGATTCGTGTGCAGGAAGGCGAGCCGCTGGAAAACGCGCTGCGCCGCTTCAAACGCAAGGTCCAGACCGAAGACATCATCAAGGAAGTGAAGCGTCACTCCTTCTATCTGAAGCCCGGCGAGAAGAAGCGCGTCAAAGAAGCGCTTGCCCGCAAGCGCAACCGCAAGAAGATCCGCAAGGAACAGGACTAGCCTGCTCCTCTCAACCCCGGTTCCTCTGGACCCCGGTTCTCGAAACCAGTCTGGCCGCCTCCTCCCGCCCGGAGCAGGCGGCCTTCGTCCTTAATCCCCCCCGCGACGCCCCCTGAATCGCAGAATAATGCCTTCCCCATCGCCCAATCCGCGAATCTCAGGGCCGCGCAAGATCATCTCTATCTCTACGGGTTTGCTACGACCCGTACCAAATCAGTACGACGGGAGTCACGGTATGGACTTTGTAGACCGAATCCTAACCTGCACCGATTGCGGCGGGCAGTTCGTCTTCACCGCCGGCGAACAACTCTTCTTCCTGGACAAGCAGTTCAAGAACGACCCCAAGCGCTGCAAGCCATGCAAGTCCAGGCGTGGCGCACTGGGCGCCAACGCGGCCACGGGGAGTGGCCTGGCAGCGGCCGGCATCTCGCGCACCGAGACGCGCACCGTCTGCTCGGAGTGCGGCATCGAGACCACCGTCCCCTTCAAGCCGACGCAGGGCCGCCCCGTCCTCTGCCGCCAGTGCTACAAGAACAAGATGACCGCCTCAGCCCCCGCAGCGCAACCCGTAGCCGCCAGCGCACCGGCGACCATCGCCGCCACCGCCGAATTTGCGTCGCCCGCATCCAGCGCGCCCCACGCAGCTCACCGCCAGCCGCCGCAGCCGGAGTTCGCGGCCTCGGATGTCTCCATGGCCGTCTGATTCCCGCACCGCAAGCCCTGGAACCGAACTGGGGGGATGGAATACGACCTCGTCCCACTGCGCTGCATCGTAAATCGCAAGCTGCTGGCCGCGGGTTCAGGGTCCTGGTCCCTGGATTCCTTTGAATCTGGCGCAATTGACTATGAATTGTCGATCCAATTCTGGATTTCGATCTTGAGCTTGGGCAAGGAATCAATCACGATGCTCCACAGAATCGCTTCGTCCACTTCTCCGTATTCGTGGATCAGCAGATTTCGGAAGTCGACGATTCTTCTCGCCCGTCCCACTCGTTCGCCGGTCTCGGGAAAATGATGCAGCATCTGGCTCATCGCCTCCCCGATCACCACAAGCTCGCCGCGGACCGCCGATCGCAACATCTTCTCTCGCTCGAAGTCCTCCTGGCTCTTCCCCTGGGTGAACTCCTCAATCGCTTCGATCGACAGTTGCAGATCGGCAAGATACATTTGCAAGCTACGCGGCATAGAGCGCCACCTGAGTCGATTCCAGTTCACGGCGAAAGATCGGGTTGCGGATCTTCTTTGCACTGATCAGGTCTACCTTGCGACCGAACAAGTCTGCAAAAGCCTCGCGCAGGGCAAAGTAATTCTCCGCATAGCCTGCAACAGGAATTTCGTCGAATTCAACCCGAAGATCGACGTCGCTCCGGCTTGGGTCGAAGTCGGCCCGCAATGCCGACCCGAAGATGGAGAGACGCTTCACATGGTGAAGACGGCAAAGCGCCGCAATCTCATCGTGCTTCGACTGGATCAACTTGAGCATTGTCTCTCCCTCTCGCCCGTAGTCTACCGCACTCCGCTCCGCCAGACGCAGAAGGGCCCCGACTCATCGGGGCCTTCGCTCACTTCATGCCTGCGCAAATTCCTACGCCGGGACCGTGCTGACCTCCGCCGGATCGACGGCTACAAATCGCCCGTGCTGCCCGCGGTCCTGGTAGCGCACCACGCCGGAGACCTTGGCGAACAGCGTGTCGTCCTTCCCGCGCCCCACGTTCGCGCCCGCCTTCAGCGGCGTCCCCCGCTGGCGCACGATGATTCCCCCGCCCAGGATCGCCTGCCCGCCGAAGACCTTCACGCCCAGCCGTTGCGCATTGGAGTCGCGCCCGTTTTTGGATGAACCTAATCCTTTTTTATGTGCCATTCCGTCGCCTCTTTCGCGCAGCCCTCGGGCCGCAGCGCATTGAAATTACTTCGCGGCCGCCTCGGCCTTGTAGCTCTTCCCGTTCACCACAATCTCGTTGATCGCAACCTCGACGAAGCCCTGCCGGTGTCCCTGCATCTTCTTGTACTGCTTCTTGCGCTTCATCTTGAACACCAGGATCTTGTCGAAGCGGCCCTCGTCCAGCACCGTTCCGGTCACCTTCGCGCCCTTCAGGTCCGCCTCGAACTTGCCCTCTTCGCTGCTCACCGCCAGCACGTCGGCAAACTCGATCGCGCCCTTCTTGTGCTCCGTGCGCTCGATCTTGAACTTCTCACCCGGAGAGACCTTGTACTGCTTGCCGCCGGTACGAATCACTGCATACATAACGAAACCCTTGTGCGCGCAGCATTCCGTCGCCCGCACCCTTCATGGATTTATTGCCTGTGGATTCAACCAGAGGAGCTTGTCCGTCCGACTGTCCCAAAAACCGTGTCCAGCCAGTCCCGAAATCGCCGCGGTTCTTGAGAGATGCGAAACCTCCGCAATTCCCGAAGCAACCGTCCGCGCGTCCGGAACCTACCGGCCCTGCACCCGGAGCACCGGATGCATTCGCCAAACCTGCCAAACTTAACAAGTGTATCCCGCTCCGCCACATGGGTCAATCTCATCAGCCTACAGTCTGTGTCTCAGTTTGAAATCTAGTGTGCTTCAGGTGGCTGCGTTGGTCGCAGAACAAGAAAAATAATTATCGCTTCTATGACAAATCCAACGAACCAATAGACCCAATGGTGAGGTTTCCCCAACGCAGGAATGCCCATAAAGAAAAGCGCGCTGGACAGCGCGATCACCGACACTTGCCAGCCACGTACCCTTTGATTCCCGCTCGCCATGATGGGGTTATGCTCTCAGGCTCCCTGATTATGTGCAAGCATTTAATTCGCCAGAGCCGCGATTTCCTCATAGCTCCAAATGTGGTCGGACAGGCCAGCAGCCATCGCTGGCGTGATTCGCGGCTCCTTGTGAATCCGGAGCGAAGTCGAAGGCAGAATCTCCGCATTTGCCTTGCTTCGCTTAAGAACACGACTTCACCAATTTCCACCTGCACCCCACCCCCGCCATTCGCTACACTGGAAGTCCATGCCCACTCCGTCCAATCCCCTGAAGGCTGTCCGCGGAACGCGCGACCTCCTCCCACCCGACACCGCCCTCTGGAACCGCGTCGAATCCATCGCCCGCTCGGTCTTCTCCCGCTACGGCTTCGGCGAGATCCGCACCCCCATCTTCGAGGACACCTCCCTCTTCGCCCGTGGCGTCGGCGAGGAGACCGACATCGTCTCCAAGGAGATGTACACCTGGGAAGACCGTGAGAGATTTAACGAAAAGTCTCTTATCGATGCTTGGCTCGAAGGAGTGGGCAACACCGTCATTCAGATTGATCGTGAAGTATCAATCGCAGATAAGCGATTCGATCTGCTTGTGAAATACACCTCGGGTGTGATTGAGATAGTTGAATTCAAGCATAAAAAAGATGTTTCGTTATCTGCCGCTGTCAATCAGTTGAAACGATTTATCACCGACTATGCAATTGCATCAGGAACGATGGCTGAAATTGCGGGCAGGCTTGTTTTTCCGAGCCGGAAGGCAACGTCACACAAAGAGCTAATCTCTTTGAGCCCTCGAATCGAGATAGAGGAAATTCCTGGCGACTTCTTCTATTCATCTCAGTCGCTAACGCTACGGCCGGAGAATACGGCCGGGGTGGTGCGGGCGTACATCGAGCACAAGCTGGGCGAGCGCGGCGATCTACAGAAGCTGTTTTATATTGGGCCGCAGTTTCGGCGCGAGCGGCCAATGCGCGGACGCTACCGCCAGTTCTGGCAGATCGGAGCCGAGGTCCTCGGCCCCGTCACCTCCGGCTCCGAATCCCCTCTGCGCGACGCCGAAGTCCTCGAGATGCTCGCCACCCTCCTCGACGAACTTGGCGTAAAGAATTGGCAGTTAGCCCTCAACTCCGTCGGCTCCGCCGAGGACCGCAAGCGCTACCTCACGATCCTGCGCGATGCCCTCGCCCCCATCCAGCACCAGCTCTGCCCGGACAACCAGCGCCGCGCCGAGACCAATCCCCTGCGCGTCCTCGACTCCAAGGACCCCAACGACCAGGCCCTCATCGACACCCTCCCACGCATCGCCGACTTCCTCGACGACTCTTCGCGCGCACACTTCGACGCGGTACTCTCTGCATTAGCCGCCTGCTCCGTCCCCTACGTCATCAACCCCCGCCTCGTCCGCGGCCTCGACTACTACACCCGCACCACCTTCGAGTTCACCGTCCCCTCGTCCGGCGATCCAGCCAGCGGCCTGGGCACGCAGAACGCCCTGCTCGGCGGCGGCCGCTACGACGGCCTCTCCGAGATGCTCGGCGGCCCGCGCGCCCCCGGCATCGGCTTCGCCATCGGCGAAGACCGCCTCATCCTCACCCTCCAGGCCCAGGCGGGTGCCCCAGGCGGGGTCCCCGGCGAGCGGTCTTTGCTCGCTGGGGTGGCACGTCTCGATTCTGAGACCTGGGAAACCAAGCTGGACGCCTACATCGCCCCCCTCGGCCCCGAGCGCAACGCCGCCGCCCTCGCCCTGGCCCGCGAACTCCGCCGCGTCGGCCTCTCCGTCGAAGTCGGCGACGGCAGCTTCCGCCTCAAGAAATCCTTCGAGGCCGCCGACCGCGTCGCCCGCTACATCGTCATCCTCGGCGAAGACGAGGCCCGCTCCGGTATCCTTACTGTCAAGACATTCGCATCCGGCGAGCAGACCAAGATCGCTCAAGCCGATCTCGCGCAAGCGCTGCGCACATAAGAGCACGCGGGCCAGGATGTCGTTCTCATGGGATGGGTCAACCGCCGCCGCGACCACGGCGGCCTCATCTTCCTTGACCTGCGCGACCGCTCCGGCATCGCGCAGGCAGCGAACCAAGCCTGATCTTGCTCAATCCGCCCGTTCGCCCTACTATCGCTTCAGCGTGGAACTTCCCCGGAAGCCGCATCCCAAACCCGCCGTCCCCGTCCGCAGCCCCGAAGCCGACCGCCTCGTCGCCGCCACCCGCGTCGACGACGACAGCGCCTTCGAGCTGAAGCTCCGCCCCACCCGCCTCGCCGAGTTCATCGGACAAGAAAAAGCAAAAGAGCAGCTAGCCATCGCCCTTGAAGCCGCGCGCACCCGTGGCGAAGCCCTCGACCACGTCCTCCTCTTCGGCCCGCCCGGCCTGGGCAAAACCACTCTCGCCACCATCATCGCCAACGAGCTCGAAGTCGGCTTCCAGCAGACCTCCGGCCCCGCCCTGCAGATCCAGGGAGACCTCACCGCCATCCTCACCAACCTGCGCGAGCGCCAGGTCCTCTTCCTCGACGAAGTCCACCGCCTCCAGCCCGTCCTCGAAGAAAAGCTCTACACCGCGCTCGAGGACTACAAGCTGGACATCATCATCGGCCAGGGCCCCGCCGCGCGCACCCATGTGATGGAGATTCGCCCCTTCACCTTCGTCGCCGCCACCACGCGCCCCGGCCTGCTGTCGTCTCCGCTCCGCTCGCGCTTCGGAATCCTCCTCCGCCTGGAGTTCTACACCGACGACGAGCTGCGCATCATCGTCACCCGCTCCGCCGAGGTCATCGGCGTCCCCATCGACCAGGACGGCGCCGCTGAAATTGCCATGCGCTCGCGCGGCACTCCGCGCATCGCCAACCGCCTGCTGCGCCGCGTCCGCGACTACGCGGAAGTTCGTGCCTCAGGCCGCATCGACCGCCCCACCGCCCAGGCCGCCCTCTCGCTGCTGGAGGTCGACGCCCACGGCTTCGACGGGCTCGACCGCCGTCTGCTGCGCACCATCATCGAGAAGTACGACGGCGGCCCGGTCGGCCTCAACACCCTCGCCGCCGCCCTCGCCGAGGAGCAGGACGCCCTCGAAGAGGTCTACGAACCCTTCCTCATCCAGATCGGCTTCCTCGACCGCACCCCCCGCGGCCGCGTCGCCACACGCCTGGCCTACGAGCACCTCGGCATCGAACTCCCCCGCAAGCACAGCCTCTTCTAGACCGTCTCACATAAAACAGAGCAGTCATGTCGTCGTTTCAGGATGGCAACGAAGTGGTGACGTTGTCCGCCGCGTTCCGGCGAATTCGCATAGCCAGTACCAGTGTGACCACCAGACCTAGCACCGGATATCCCGTCACAATCTGTGGACCTAAAAGGTCCGTGCATGTGTCGAAGACCGGAACATACTTCGGAAAGTGATACCAAAACACAAATGTGCTCAAAAAGAAGGAAACAATCTCCGCAAACAACACTGCGCTGGTGTGGAGAATGGCTGCCTCGTCGCCCTTCAGCAGCCGTACTCCCAAGTACGCCAATAGAGAGATGAGTGCCAGATTTACAACAAGAAACAGGACGAAGATAAACCAATAGATATTCGAGGGAGGCTTGACCCAATGGACCCAGGGCCGTGTCGTTGCCAGTGCGATGTAGCAGATGCCTGTCAGGAAGCTCAGAATATTCAATCCTCCAAGAATCCGCATCGTCCACTTCTTCATGTCACCCGCCTTATCCGCATTCATCCGTGAAAATCCGTGGCAGATCTGCGCGCTATCCGACCAGCGCACCCGCCGGCAGGATATCCTCCACGTCCACCCACTGCGTCGGATACACCCCCGTGTAGCATGCCGTGCAGAAGCTCGCCGGCGACAGCCCATTCGCCGGCTCGTTCGTGGTGCACGAGTAGGTCAGCCCCACCAGCGACAGGTACGCCAGCGAGTCCGCCTCCACAAACCGGCAGATCTCCTCAACCGACTTGTTGGCCGCAATCAGCTCCCGCTTGCTCGGCGTGTCCACCCCATAGAAACAAGGGCTGATCGTCGGCGGGCACGAGATGCGCATATGCACCTCCGTCGCCCCCGCCGCCCGGCACATGCGCACAATCTTGCGGCTCGTCGTCCCGCGGATGATCGAGTCGTCGATCAAAATAATCCGCTTGCCCTCCAGCAGGCTGCGCATCGGGTTCAGCTTCATGCGCACGCCGAAGTCGCGCGTCCGCTGCTCCGGCTGGATAAACGTCCGCCCCACATAGTGGTTTCGGATCAGCCCGAAGTTGAACGGAATCCCACTCTCCGCCGCATACCCCAGCGCCGCCGTCACGCCCGAGTCCGGCACCGGGACCACCAGGTCCGCATCCACCGCGCTCTCCCGCGCCAGTTGCCGCCCCATCGCCTCCCGCGACTGCTGCACCCACCGCCCGAAGATGCGCGAGTCCGGCCGCGCAAAGTACACGTGTTCAAAGATGCAGCTCGCATGAGGCACCGTCTCCGGCGCAAACCTCCGGCTGGTTACGCCATCCTCACTCACCATCACCAACTCGCCCGGCCGTACGTCGCGCTCATACTTCGCGTGCAGCAGGTCGAACGCGCACGTCTCCGACGCAAACACAAACGTGTCCGGCGCGCCATCCGCCCCCGCAATCCGCCCAATCGACAGCGGCCTGAACCCATGCGGGTCCCTCGCCGCAAAGATGCGGTTGCGCGTCATCATCACAATCGAGAACGCCCCGTCCACCTGCGCTAGCGACTCCGCAATGCAGTCCACCAGCGTGTTGCACCGCGAGTGCGCAATCAACTGAATAATGATCTCCGAGTCCGATGTCGTCTGAAAGACCGCGCCATCCCTCTCCAGCCGCGCCTTCGAGTTCCCCAGGTTCACCAGGTTCCCGTTGTGCGCAATCGCAATCAGCCCCATCGTCGACTCCACCGAGATCGGCTGCGCATTCAGCAGCGCCGAGTCCCCGGTCGTCGAGTAGCGCGTGTGCCCGATCGCAATGTGTCCCGGCAGCCGCGCCAGCACCTCGTCGGTGAAGACCTCGCTCACCAGCCCCATGCCCTTGATGTCGTTCAGCTCCTGCCCATCGGACGACGCAATCCCCGCCGACTCCTGCCCGCGATGCTGCAGCGCATACAGCCCCCAGAACGTCATCCGCGCGGCATCCGGATGCCCATACACCGCCATAATCCCGCACTCCTCGCGCAGCTTATCGAACGGCGTCCCGTCCTCCGCATCATTCACATCGCACGCATCAACCGCCGTCATCCCGAGCGGAGCGCGCAGCGCGCAGTCGAGGGACCCCCGCATTTGTCTTTCGATCGCACCCACCCTGGCTGTCTTGCTTAAGGGCACGGCTTCAGCCGTGCCGTATAAGCCGCCCGAGGAAGAGGGCTTTAGCCCCTGAGGTACGCACTCCGTTGTCTCTCGGAGGGAGCGTGGGGCTTCAGCCCCACGAAGTGCACCGATGGATTCAGTGGGCTTTAGCCCCGGGCCTTCCATCGTCGCTCCCATCCACTCGCTCATGCGGTCACCACCTCCGCCGCAAGCTGCAATTCCAGCGTGGAGGAGTACGCGGATCTGAGATCGTCGACTGTAGTCGAGATCAGTGTTTCACCCGCAGCGCGCACAAGAAATTCACCGCCAGCAGTAACGCCCCAATTAAACGCATCAACCGAGTATTTCTCGTCTACCAGCCGCGTCACCGCTTCAGGCGCGGAAGTAGTGATGATCACGGCGACGGACTCACTGTACAGCAGGTTTGGAGGCCAGAAGGACTCGAACTCCCCAAGATCGATAGCGGCACCCACGCCGTTTGCGATACTCGCCTTCGCTAATGCCACAAGAAAACCACCATCCGATGTATCACACGCTGAATGAATCAAGCCTCTCTCTGAAAGTTCCACCAGACTACGGTACAGTAGCGCCTGATCCTGCAAATTCAGCGACGGAGGAACGCCCCACACTTCACCGAACACACTTCTCGCGTACTCAGAGGAACCGAATTCTCGGACCTGCTCTTCAGGCGCGTATGGCCTATGGCGATTAATGTCGCAAGTGAGAACGATGATTGTGTCGCCTTCGCGTTGGAATCCGCTCGGCACCGCCTTATTCACATCGTCCAGAATCCCCACCACCCCCACCACCGGAGTCGGATAGATCCCCTCGCCCTTCGTTTCGTTGTAGAACGAGACATTGCCGCCCGTAATCGGCGTCCCCAGCGCCGTGCACGCCTCCGCTATCCCATCCACCGTCGCCGAAAACTGCGCCATGATCTCCGGCTTCTCCGGGTTGCCGAAGTTCAGGCAGTTGGTCGCCGCCACCGGGGTCGCCCCCGTGCAAGCCACCTTGCGCGCCGCCTCCGCCACCGCATGCATCGCGCCCAGCTTCGGGTCCAGATAGCACCACCGCCCATTGCCCGCCAGCGCCAGCGCCAAGCCTCGTTGCGGCTTGGTTGTACGTTCTTCGTTCTCCGTTGTCCGTAACGAAGAACGGTCAACGGTCAACGGACAACTGTCCTTGATCCGCATCACCCCGGCCTCGCCGCCCGGCCCCTGCACCGTATTGCTCTGCACCATCGAGTCGTACTGCTCAAACACCCAGCGCTTGTCGCAGATATTCGCGCTCGCCAGCAATTTCTTCAGGTCCGCCGTGTAGTCCCGCGGCTTTTTTAACTCATCAATAACCCATGCTGGAGGGTCCATCGCCACCGGCGACTTCCACACGCCCACGGGCCGATGGTAGACCGGGGCCTCATCCGTCAGCGCCTTATTGGGAATCTCCGCGACTAACTCCCCGTGATGCGTCACGCGCATTGTATCGTCCGCCATCACCACCCCCACAATCGAAGCGTCCAGCCCCCACTTCGCGAAGACCGCCAGCACCTCGCCCTCGCGCCCTTTGTCCGCCACCAGCAGCATCCGCTCCTGGCTCTCGCTCAGCATGATCTCGTACGCAGTCATGCCCGTCGCCCGCTGCGGCACCCGATCTAGCTCAATCGTCAATCCCAGCTCGCCGCGCGCGCCCATCTCGCAGGTCGAGCAGGTCAATCCCGCCGCGCCCATGTCCTGGATCCCCACCACCGCCCCGGTCGCCATCGCCTCCAGGCACGCCTCCAGCAGCAGCTTCTCCATGAACGGGTCGCCCATCTGCACGTTGGGCCGCTTCGCCTCCGAGCCCTCCGTGAACTCCTCGCTCGCCATCGTCGCGCCGTGGATTCCGTCCCGCCCCGTCTTCGCCCCCACATAGATCACCGGGTTGCCCACGCCGGTCGCCTTGGCGTAAAAAATCTCGTCCTTCTTCACCATCCCCAGCGCAAACGCATTCACCAGAGGATTGCCGCTGTAGCACGCCTCGAACTTCGTCTCGCCCGCCAGGTTCGGCACGCCAAAGCAGTTCCCATAGCTCGCAATCCCCGCCACCACGCCATTCACCACCGCATGGTTGCGCCGCCGCAGCGCCGAGTCCTTCTCTTCCTCGTCCAGCGGCCCGAAGCGCAGCGAGTCCATCACCGCCAGCGGCCGCGCATTCATGGTAAAGATGTCGCGCAGAATCCCGCCCACGCCCGTCGCCGCGCCCTGGAACGGCTCAACGTAGCTGGGATGGTTGTGGCTCTCGATCTTGAACGCGCAGGCCCACCCGTCGCCCACGTCGATGATCCCGGCGTTCTCGCCCGGCCCCTGCACCACGCTCCCCGGCCCGGTCGTCCGCGTCCCCTTGGTCGGCAGCCGCTTCAGATGGACGCGGCTGCTCTTGTACGAACAATGCTCGCTCCACATCACGCTGAAGATTCCCAACTCGGTCAGGCTCGGCACGCGCCCCATCTTCTTCTTGATGCTCGCGTACTCCTCCGCCGTAATGCTGTGCGTCTTCAGCAGCTCGGGCGTGATCCCGGCTGGCGTGGGAACGGCTGGAACAACAACTTCTAGGGCTGATTCGGTTGGCTGATTTGGCATGGCTCGTTAACACGATTGTCGCATGTTCTGAGCCGACTGGCCGAGCCTCTTCAACAGGAGTAGCATTTGTGACAGAGAATGAAAGAGATGCTCAAGCCGCAGGTGGCCAGTGCTGTTCTCGTCGTGATCTCGACACCTGTATTTAGCGGATCTGCGCATCCCTGACCCTGCCGGATGCCCCAGAATGTGAGCCGTTTCCACGGCGGAAAGTGCAGATGATTATCATCCTGAGAATACTGAGGGGAATTTTTATTGTTTTCGGCGTTCTTCTTTTTATAGCTGGCGGACTATGCTCGTTAGGACTACTCTTTGCATGTTTCGATACAGTTCATGATTACCTCGGCATTATTGGTGTTATCGCTTGCGTCTTGACTGGTATTGTTACTGCCATTCCTGTTGCATTGATTGCTTTGCTCTTTCATGCTCAGTGGTCATTGTTGGGAAGATTAATCGGTGCAATGGCGTTGAGCTACATACTGCTGCTCTTAGCATCAGGAGTATATGAATGGAAAGGCCCCAAACAAAAATCATAGGCGGGTGGCCCACGCTAAGTTTTTAGAACCGACGGTCGAGGTTCGCGGCAACCCACCCTTCGCTAAAAAAAAGCGAAGGATGGGGCACCTGGCATCGCTAAAGACAAGAAATGCTTGGCTGATTGGCTAAGATTGCAAGGTCAGGATGACGGTTTCATGAGTTCTTGGGAAAAGAGCGCATTTGAATCAGCATCTGCGCAAATCGACAGTCCTGACGGGAGTTACTGATTTCGATGGCGGATATTTTCATCAGCTACTGGAGCGGCGAGTACAGCGTGGCAAGCGCTGTCCAAAATTTCATACGGGCACATCTTGATTCGGTCAGCATTTTTATGGCAGATAGTAGGACTCTCCGCGCTGGGGACGACTGGCTGACCACAATCAAAACCGAACTGAAAGAGGCCCGAGTTGTTCTGTCGATCCTTAGCGACGAATCAATCAAGCGACCGTGGGTGCATTTTGAGGCTGGCGCAGCCTGGATGGACAAGGTGCTAATCCCACTTTGTTTCGGACGGATGGAGAAGGAAAACATGCCCGCGCCTTACAATCGGCTTCAGGCACTTCAACTCAGACTGCCAGCGGATCAATACCAGCTCATTCGAGATCTGGACTACCATTTGAAACTGAACTCAATGCCTGAACGACATGATTTTGTGTTGTCCATGGTTGGTACGGACGAGCATCGATTGCGAAAGCTTCACAGAGATTTCACTGAATCAATTGAGTCATGGGAGCGGGAATGAGATGTCCTTCTTTGTATCTGCGCGGCGAATAGGCGGGTGGCCCACCCTAGTTTTTTGAATTTTTGCTTCCCTCACAAACAGTGGGTGCCCCATCCTTCGCTTTTTTCTAGCGAAGGGTGGGTTGTCGCATAGTTCCTCACTAGGCACAGCGTTTCTGCGTTTCTACATACGCTCGGAGAACCGAGTTCATCCGGGTCAGGTGGCCTTTCCCATTCGCCTTGAACCATTCGACAATATCGCTATCGAGGCGAAGGTGAACGGAAGTCTTGCCGCTAGGCATGACGACGCGGGCGCTCTTCCAGAACTCCGCGCCGAGAGATTCAGCTTCGGGGGCATCTGGGCTGGTCTTGTCCTCGCCGCGTTCCCGCATGGTTCTGACCTGGCTAAGGGAGTGTCGCACTATAGTAGATTTCTCGTTCATCTCTGCTCGCTTTCTGGGCGCTTATGATGCGGATGAGGCTTTCGCTGCGCCAAGTGAACACAACCCGAAACACGTCTGCATCAACCCGGCCGAGAGCAATGAAGCGGATTTCCCCATACTCTTCCCGGTCGTCGATCCGCTCCATGATCTCGTTCCCGAAGATTTCCGCGGCGGTCAGGAACGAGACGGCATGCTTATCAAGGTTGGCGCTGGCTTTCTTTTCGTCCCACTCAAATTCCAGTTCCACGAGTCGTACCGCCCTGTATATATAATACACATTTGTGTACACGTAACAAGTTGTTTTTCTCGCCGGGTGGCCTTCACTTCCCCGTGCTTCCAAATCCCCCCGCGCCTCTTGCCGCCTCGCCCAGTTCCGCAACCTCCTCGAAGCTCGCCTCGATCCGCTCGACAATCCGCAACTGCGCAATCCGCTCGCCCGCCTTGATCTCCACCGGCGCGGCGTTCAGGTTCGTCATCACCACCCGGATCTCCCCTCTGTATCCCGGATCGATCACTCCCGCCAGCGTCGTCACGCCCCGCATGGCCAGCCCCGACCTATCCTCCACCAGCGCCCCGTGCGTCGGCGGAAACTCCATCGCAATCCCTGTCGGCACCGCCGTAGTCGAACCGGCCTCACCCGCCGCCTCCAACCGCGCGTCCGCCGACGCATACAGATCCGCCGCCAGATCACCGTACTCACCCACATGGGCATAGCGCGGCATCTGCGCCGCCTCCACCAGCCTCTTCACTTTGATCTGCACCATCCCACAATTCTAGGCGAACCCAGCCCCACCGGCAGACTAGAATCGAACTCGATGCTCGCCCGCCTCCGCGCCTTCTTCAACCCGCCCACGCCCAATCCCCTCCGAGCCCCCGCCCGCATCTTCTGGGTCGCCTTCGCCGTCCGCGTTCTCTACATGACGCTGGCCCACACCTATCGCATCCGCGTCTCCGAGGACCACTTCCAGTTCGGCTGGGAGGCGGGCCGCATCGCCCGCGCGCTGGTCACCGGCTATGGTTACGCAGACCCCTTCGCCAACGCATTCCTCGCCCACACCGGCCCCACCGCATGGCTTCCGCCGCTCTATCCCCTGCTGATGGCCGCCATCTTCCGCGTCTTCGGCGTCTACACCCACGCTTCCGCCTGGGTGCTGCTCGCCATCCAGTCGGCCTTCTCCGCCGCCACCGCGCTGGCGACCTGGGAGATCGCCGCCCGCTGCTTCAGCCGCCGCGTCGCCCTCTGGTCCGCGTGGATCTGGGCGCTCTATCCCGCCGCCATGCAGTACGCCGTCCGCTGGCCCTGGGAGATGACCATCACCACCGCCCTCTTCTCCTTCACCCTCGTCCTCGCCCTCCGCATGAGAGACGTTGACCGTTCTACGTTCTACGTTGACCGTTCGCAACGAACAACGGACAACGAACAACCAACAACCTCCTGGCTCCTCTTCGGCCTGCTCTGGGCCCTCATCGCGCTCTCCAACTCCACCCTGCTCATCTTCCTTCCCATCTGCGCCCTCTGGATTCTCCTCCCAAATATCAATAATCCCCGCGCCTACCTCGGCCCACTTCTCGCCGCCCTCCTCTTCCTCGCCTGCATCGCTCCCTGGACCCTCCGCAACTGGCAGGCCTTCCACGCCTTCATCCCCTTGCGCGGCAACCTCGGCGCGGAACTCTACATGGGCAACGGCCCCGGCTCCAACGGCCTGCTAATGGAGTACTACCACCCCTTTCAGGCCCCCGAGCAGCTTCGCCTCTACGCCTCCCTCGGCGAGGTCCGCTACGTCGCCATGCGCGGGGCCGCCGCCCGTGCCTTCATCGCCGCCCACCCCGCGCACTTCTACGCCGACACCGCCCGCCGCATCGTCTTCTTCTGGGCCGGCGTCCCCCATCCCTCCGACGAGGCCTGGTACAACGAAGCCGGCCGCACCCTCAACTTCGCCTTCCTCTCCGTCGCCGGACTCTTCGGCCTCGGCCTCGCGCTCGCGCGCCGCATCCCCGCCGCAGGCCTCTTCGCCTGGGCCTTCCTGCTGCTGCCCATCCCCTACTACCTCATCACCGTCCACGCCCGCTTCCGCCACCCGCTCGAACCCCTCATCTGCATCCTCGCCGTCTATCTCTTCCAGTCCGCCGAGCGTCCCGGGCGCCAGTCCGGAAGCGCCGGATGAGAATCGGAAGGGGCGCAGGCGCCTCCCATTCGGCTGCCCTCAGACTCAGGATGAAGAGCTGAAAGCAGGATGCGTCGGGATACGGTGCGCGAGGTTCTATACTGTGAGAGCTATGGTGCGTGATGGCTACTTCTATGCGTTGGGGATGGGTGTGGTCGCCACGCTTCTGTGGCTGCTGACTCAGTCCGTGCCGCAGACCTCGCTGCCTGTGCTGCTGGCGCTGTTCTTTCTCTGGTTCTTCCGCGATCCCGATCGCAAGGTCCCCACCGGCCCGGGAGAGATCGTCTCGCCGGGCGACGGCGTGGTCACCCAGGCCGAGTGGATCGAGACCTCCGCCGGAAGCCGCCTGCGCTTCAGCATCTTTCTCAGCGTCTTCGATGTGCATGTCAACCGCGCGCCGGTCGCCGGAACGGTGCGGACGGTGGAGTACCGCGAGGGCCTCTTCCTGAACGCAATGAAGCAGGAGTCGGCCGTGGCCAACGAGCAGACTCTGGTGGTGCTCGACGCGGGTGGCTACGAGGTCAGCTACAAACAGATCGCGGGCCTGCTTGCCCGGCGCATCGTCTGCACGGTGAAGGTTGGCGACCGCGTCGAGCGCGGCCAGCGCGTGGGCATGATCAAATTCGGCTCGCGCGTCGATGTTCTGCTGCCCGCCGACGCCCTGCCCAGGGTGGACAGGGGATCGCGCGTGCGCGGCGGGTCCACCATCCTGGCGGTGATGCCCCGGCCCGCCGGCGATGCCGCAAACGCCACAGCGCAGGTGGCCTCCTGATGGCCGCCGAGCAGTTGGGCCTGCGCGATCACAACGGCGAGGAGATCAGGCCGCTGCGCCATCCCAGCCGAGGCATGTTCATCCTGCCATCGCTCTTCACCGCGGGCAACATTGCCCTCGGCTACTACGCCATGACGCAGAGCGTGCAGGGTTCGGTGGCCGAGTCGGCTTACTTCGACCGCGCTGCGCTGGCCATCGGGGCCGCGGCCCTTCTGGACGGCGTGGACGGTTACATCGCGCGCCTGACGCACACCACCAGCGACTTTGGCAAGGAACTGGACTCGCTTGCGGACGTGATCACCTTTGGCGTCGCCCCCAGTCTGCTGGCCTACATCTGGGGCTTCCGCATGTTGCCCCTCACCGTCCATCCCGACCTGCGCGCCAACGTGCTGCACGCCGGCGTCTTCGTCTGTTTTCTCTTCCTCATCTGCGGTGCCAGCCGTCTGGCGCGCTTCAATATCGGCGCCAATCCGCAGCCGCGCAACCCCGGTAAGCCGGGACACAAGTTCTTCGTCGGCATGCCCATCCCGGCCGGCGCGGGTATCGTTGCCGCCACCGTCCACTGCTTCCGCGGCTCGCCAATCTACAATCCCTGGACAGCCCTGGTTTGGCTCGTGCTCCTGCTCTTCACCGGTTATCTGATGGTCAGCAGTTGGCGCTTCTGGAGCGCCAAGGAGGTCACCTCAGGCGATCGCCATCCCGCCCGCTTTTTCATTCTGATTGTGGTGATCTTCACCCTGATCGCCTGGAACTCCGAGTGGACGTTGATGATCCTTGCCTTCGGCTACCTGATCTCCGGGGTGCTCGCCCGGCTGGCATACTCCTGGGGCCGCTCGCGCCGTCACCCCCACGGGCCGGAACCTGCTGGGTCGTAACTCTGCGCAGGCCCCATCATCTGCACAGGCCCCATCAGAACAGCAAAATTACTATCTCGGTTCCCTCCAGGAATCGCGCTGCTTCATCCTCTCCGTCTCCCTCTTCACCGCCGCACTGTGTTACACTGGTCTTGCGCTCGATTGGAACGAGTGCAGGCATCGCAGGCAAAGACATCCAATTTCTGCAACTTACCAGTTGCCCACGGAGTCTGGCCAGAGACTGCGATTTGCCTCTCCCACCGTATCTCTTCTTCAATCTGGCCTCTGCACGCTGCATGGCGTCTGCCATGGGTGCGCTTGGGCCGCCGAAGAGAAAAAATGCGCTGGATGCTCTGGCTGAAGATGCGTCATGGGACGCGTCTCGCCGTGCAGCAGCAACGCTTCGATCGCGACAGCAATGCTGACTAAAAAGATTCCCAAGGCGCTTCTGCGCCACTGCATTACTTTGCCGCACCATCTACACAAATGGAAACATTGAAAAAGGACTATTTTGACGACCGCAACTCTTGAGCCTGAGGCTATCTCCGAAACATCCAACTACAACATGAACCAGGCAACAACCACCAACTTTCCTCCTCCTGCGTATGACGCAGCCAAATCCGCGGCCATCGACGCCATCGTCGACTCCTCCGAGATCGAGATCGATCCGGCGACCCACCTCCCCTTCCTGAAGAACGTCCACTTCAACGACTTCCATATCTCCGGCGCATTGAAGCGCTGCCTCAGCGTGGCCGGCTTCCTGACCCCAACTCCCGTCCAGGCCAAGGCGATTCCGCCCGCGCTCGAAGGCGCGGACATTCTGGCCACGGCTGCCACCGGGACCGGCAAGACGCTGAGCTTTCTGGTCCCCATGATCGAGCACATGGACGCCAACCCCATCCCCGCAGTCAAGGGCAGGCGCGGCCCCATCCGTTCGCTCATCCTTCTGCCCACGCGCGAGCTTGCCATGCAGGTGCTGGAGCACTATTCCAAGCTCGTCCCCAGCGCGAAGAACGACGCCGTGCTGGTCGTCGGCGGCCTCAGCGAGAACACCCAGCTCGACCAGCTCGCCCGCGGCCCGCGCCTCGTCGTCGCAACCCCCGGCCGCCTCGAAGACTTCCTCCGCCGCCGCGCCATCTCCATCGGCGCGGTCGAGATGCTGGTGCTCGACGAAGTCGATCGCATGTTGGACATGGGCTTTCTGCCCTCCATCCGCCGCATCGTCGGCGCGCTTCCCCGCTCCCGCCAGACCATGTGCTACTCCGCCACGCTGGACGCCAACGTGCGCCAGATCGTCCGCGACTACGTCCGCCATCCGGTGCATGTCGAGATCGGCCCCAACTCGCACCCCTGCGAACAGGTCGAGCTGCGCGCCTGCACCGTCATGCAGGACCAGAAGCTCGGCCTGCTCGACCAGATGCTCAACGAAGAGACCGGCACATTCCTCGTCTTCGCGCGCACCAAGCACGGCGCAGACCGCATCTCCAAAAAGCTGGAGCGGCTCGGCCACGATGTCGACGTCATCCACGGCGACCGCTCCCAGTCGCAGCGCACCGCCGCCCTCAAGGGCTTCTCCAACGGCAAGCACCGCATCCTCGTCGCCACCGATGTCGCCGCCCGCGGCATCGACGTGCAGGACATCGCGCACGTCGTCAACTACGACCTGCCCAACGGCTCCGACGACTTCGTCCACCGCATCGGGCGCACCGGCCGCGCCGGGGCCACCGGCATCGCCACCACCTTCGTCATGCCCCAGGAACGCTCCGACGCGCGCCGCATGGAGCGCGAGCTCAAGGTAAAGTTTCTGTGGAGCGAGGCCGATAAGGACCTTGAGAAGGAGGAGCGCAACAAGCCCCTCGATCTCTCCGCGCCGGTCACCGACCTCCTCGCGCTTGAAACCCGCGCCTGGAGATCGGGCGACGCATCCGCCCAGCCCTCGGCCAGAAGCGCCGCCGGCTCCTACAGGAGCAGCAGAAGCGGCTTTCGCAGCCGTCCCAGCTCCAGCGGACGCAACTCCGCTGGCCGAAGCAACGGCTCAACCTCCCGCAGCTCGCGCCCCGGCACCAGCCATTCCGGCGCCATCCATTCCGGCCCAGCCCGCCGCGGCCAATAAATTAGGACTCCGCAATCGGATGTGCACAACATCAGAGCCTGTCCTACGCGAAGTCGAATGGATGCCGCAATCGGAAGAGCACGGCTTTAGAGCCAGACCTAAGCGAAGTCGGATGGATGCTCGGAAGGGCACGGCTTCAGCCGTGCCGAAACGCGCATTCATTTTGAAGGATCGCGTTTTCTTGATCGCATTGCGATCAAGAAAACGCGAAATACTCGCAGCTCCGTCGCGCGCGCCAACCAGCCGCCAAACGGAGCTGTTATGCGTTCATGCAACTCCACCGCAACCTGTAAACTTAAACCAACCCCATGATCTCAGTCTCCAACGTCACCATGCGCTACGGCGCCAAAGTCCTCTTCGAGGATGTCTCGGTCACCTTCACCAGTGGCCGCCGCTACGGCCTCACCGGCCCCAACGGCGCGGGCAAGACCACCTTCATGAAGGTCCTCTCCGGCGAGCTCGACCCGCAGAAGGGCGATGTCGTCCGTCCGCGCAAGCTCGGCGTCCTCTCGCAGGACCAGTTCGCCTTCGACGCCTTCCGCGTCATCGACACCGTCATCATGGGCAACAAGCCCCTCTGGGCCGCGCTCGAAGAGCGCGAGCGTATCTACGCCAAGCACGAGATGACCGACGCCGACGGCAGCCGTCTCGGCGAGTTGGAGGGCATCGTCGGCGAAGAGGACGGCTACGAGGCCGAAGCCAACGCCGCAATCCTCCTCCAGGGCCTCGACATTCCCGACGCGCTGCACGACCGCAAAATGTCCGAGCTGCAAGGGGGGCAAAAGGTCCGCGTCCTGCTTGCCCAGGCCCTCTTCGGCGAGCCTCAGGCGCTTCTCCTCGACGAGCCCACCAACTACCTCGACCTCGACTCCATCCTCTGGCTGCAGGACTTCCTCGTCCGCTACAACGGCACCCTCATCACCATCTCCCACGACCGCCACTTCCTCAACTCCGTCTGCACCCACATCGCAGACATCGACTACGAGACCATCATCCTCTACAACGGCGGCTACGACGACATGGTCGAGCAGAAGACCGCCATCCGCTCGCGCATCGAGAGCCAGAACCAGCAGCGCGAAAAAAAAATCGCCCAGCTCAACGAGTTCATCGCGCGCTTCTCCGGCGGCACGCGCTCCAGCCAGGTCACCTCGCGCCGCAAGGAGGTCGATCGCCTCGCCGTCACCGAGCTGGCCCGCTCCAACATCCAGCGCCCCTACATCCGCTTCGAGCAGGCGCGCCCCTCCGGCAAGCACGTCCTCGAATTTGAAGGTGTCTGCAAGGCCTACCCGCAGCAGGACGGCCCGCCGCTCGAAGTCATCCGCAGCTTCTCCGCCTCACTCATGCGCGGCGACAAGATCGCACTCATGGGCCGCAACGGCCAGGGCAAATCGACGCTGCTCAAGGCGCTGCTGGCCAACGCGCCCGGCGTCGACGAGGCCGACGTCTCCATCGATTCAGGCGCCGTCAAGTGGGGCCACGAGGCGCAGATCGGCTACTTCGCCCAGGACTTCATCTCCTCCATCCAGCCCGGCATCACCATCAACGACTGGCTGCACCAGTTCGACGAGGACGCCACCAAGGAGGACATCCGCGGCATCCTCGGCCGCATGCTCTTCCGCGGCGAGGAGGGCATGAAGATGACGGACGCGCTCTCTGGCGGCGAATCGGCGCGCCTGCTCTTCTGCAAGCTCATGCTACAGAAGCCCAACGTCCTCGTCCTCGACGAGCCCTCCAACCACCTCGACCTCGAAGCCAGCAACGCGCTCAACCTCGCCCTGCAGAAGTACGAGGGCACCGTCCTGCTCGTCACCCACGACCTCGACCTCATCGACGAAGTCGCCACCCGCATCTGGCACTTCGAGGGCGGCCCATCCGCCTTCCGCATCGAGGACTTCAAAGGCCCCTACGCCGAATATCAGCTCCAAATGGCCTCCGCGAAGTAGTGTGTCAATTTGACGGGAATGGATGAAATTTACGATAAGCTGACTTTACAGGCAGTTCGACCGCAGGAAGCAGTCACGCACCCGACCGTACAACCATGCGTCGGCGATATTGAGTAAACCTAGGTTGCTATCTTTGGCGTAAAATTCATCAGGAAGGACGATAATGAGCAATCATCCACATGTAGTCGAGGCTTGCTTCGCGTTCTCCGTGTGTTTTCTGGCAGCAGGCACCTTGTATACACAGTCGCCGCTGCCGCAGCCCGCTCCTGACCCTTGTCAGGAACAGATACGCCACTTGACAGTTCAAGGTCCTGCATTGATTGAAGATGGGCTTATCGGTAACACTCCTCTTGAATATCTATTTTCAGAGGACGGAGACGACATATATTCTGCGACGTCATTTGACGTGAATCAACTTGGCGAGGCTCTACATGGCAACGTGACCATACAAAAGCTATTAGGCGGATCACCTTTGGGAGGCGGAGACGGGATGAGATTTATCGTGGTTTATCAAGACGAAAAATCTCGTCAACAAACTATCGATAATCTTAGAAAGCCAGGCGTCTTAGCTACTATCTTGGTTGGAAACCATGCTCCGCTCGAAAACCTAAAATTCGCTGTGGTACACGTTCAAATTGACAGTGGTGGTCCGGGATCGTCCGTGGATAAGAAAAAGTATCTGGCATGGATAGAGAAGAGCCATACAGGGAAAGAGGAAATAGACTACTATCTTGACAACTTCAAATGGGCAGTAACAGACATCGCATATTTTGAACCAAAAGGCTGTCTTAACTACCGGCAAGAGTCGAATTTCCCAGCTTACGAGGGCATGGCAAACTGGATTGGCACTCGATATGCGGAATTCCCTTACCTAGAACCATACTGGGATCCGCAATACGTTCGGACCATCAACATGATGGTAGCGAAACTCAGAAAGTTCGCGGATCAGGCAAAGGACTGACCTCACCTGCGCCATTACCATTTGATGTTCACGATATGAGAGCTGCCATGGAATTCTCTCGACTCTCGCTTTCCCGCCAAAACGATCAGTTCTATTTTGAGTATTCAACATTTGAGCGAGAAGTCTACATTCTCATCTTGGGAACTCTGGACGCTGCGAACGCTAGGCTTGAGTCTGAATTTGAAGAGGATAAGGCCAAAATAACTGCTGGATTGAGCGAGTCTGCTGTTAGCCTCAGCGAACGACTGACTGACGATCTCGCTGAGCTTCACTGGTTTTTTCATGACCAGCTTCGCTTCCTACTGAATATGGCTCTTGTTGGGCTGGCGTCTCGCCTGACGCACAGTTTGCGTCAGTTGGCACGTATTGCAGAATCTTTCAGCGCCCGGAAGAAGAAGTACGGCGGTAACGATAAGAGTGAGTTCGAACGCCTATGGATTGAATACAAGGAACGGTTCGATTTCGATATAGAACCCAGACGCATAGCATTCATTGAGCCACTACGCGCAGTTCGCAATCAAATTGTCCACGACGGTGGGGTAGCGAACCCGTACCTCTTCAGGCAAGATATACAGGAGGGTCGCAGCGATAACGAACTGGAAGAAGTACCATTCGATACCAATAAAATGCTCGACCTCAAGTTCTCGTCAGCATTCCCAGATTTTGTCGCTGGTGAGGGCGTTGACGCCGAAGTGGCAGTGAGCCATGAGCAACTCCAATCCATGATCAAGTGTTCGCTCGAACTGGTGAAATGGTGCGCAGAGCGCATCCGCAAGAAAGAATTGGCCTTCGCCAAAGCCGACGATGACGCTCATCCTGGCCGCCGAGTCTTTTGAAAAGCTTCGTATGTTTTCATTTCTGTTCTCTTGGGCGCGTGTTTCAGTGGTGGTGACAAACCTTAGGGCTAACCGAGAAAGCGACGTTCCCGAAAGACGGGTTTTCGGCAACTTCGTTTGCCCTGGACTTCAAACTAACCCACCACCCGCAGCGAAATGACCGCTCCTAAACCCGCCTGATGCTATACTTCTCGCTATACGCAACCTTCAGACGAGGCTTGCAATCCAATCCTTTAGAGACATGGCGGCCCATGCGGCACGCTGTGGAGGTACTTTATTCCCCCGATCGATAAGCGTTCCGCAAAATCCTTCATCCGCACCAACGAACGGATCCGTGCCCGCGAGATTCGCGTCATCGACGAGAACGGCGAGCAGCTCGGCATCATGCCTCCCTTCGAGGCCCTCAAGATGGCCCGCGAGCGCTCCCTCGACCTGGTGGAGATCTCCCCCAACGCCGTCCCGCCCGTCTGCCGCATTCAGGACTACGGCAAGTTCCTCTACGAGAAGGACAAGAGCGAGCGCGCCGCGCGCAAGAAGCAAAAAGTCATCACCATCAAGGAAGTCAAGTTCTCCGTCACCGTCGACGAGCACGACTACCAGACCAAGAAGAACATGGCCCTCCGCTTCCTC